>Ga0190284_1000398_pt1 | contig 26251 bp, 24 predicted proteins | sample 48691812_MG_FD_161668 | JGI IMG/M metagenome (GOLD analysis project Ga0190284, IMG submission 161668) | Hydrothermal vent microbial mat bacterial communities from Southern Trench, Guaymas Basin, Mexico - 4869-18-1-2_MG | ecosystem: Environmental > Aquatic > Marine > Hydrothermal vents >...
CTATCGGCCCCAAAAGGCCAGACCAAACCAGCCACGAGTCACCAAAAGGAGCTACAACAAATGGGCCATCGGCAAGGCTAGGAAGGTGGCAAATGCTTAAGTCAACAGCATTGGGTTTGGAGGGGAGATGAGTCTCCCCTCCAAGGTCGTGCGCAGCGTGCGCGCTCTTGAACGATCCCGTCCGAGGCGAAGCCACGGACCAGTAAAGAACGGAAAAGACTTTCATGCTTCGTTGTGCCTGTAAATTCAGGCATGTAGGTTCCTATGAAAGTCCCGTGAAGAAACCACCCCTTTCCGGGTCAGCGTATGGGGTGGTTTGGAGGGGAGCCCACTGCGCGTGGGGCGATTGAGCGGGCCTCGGACATCTTACGTGACATGACAGCTGTCGGTAACATGACGTTGAAATGCCTGCCCGGCTAGGGCCTCCCCTCCAAGTCCATGCGCAGCGTGCGCGCTCTTGGAGTACCCTGTCCGAGGCGAAGCCCCGGACCAGTAAACAACGGAAAAGACTTTCATACTTCGTTGCGCCTTTGTCTCTAGGCATGTAAGTTGGTATGAGTCTGTGCCTGGCGGAATTTCCAGCCCCGGGCATTCGAGAGCTTAAATTGATGATTCTGAAATGGGGAGATGTCCGAAAAGGAGGGATTCCGTTTGAGCCACAGCCGGTGGATTGCAGACTATTTTAGCAAGGAGGCTCCACGGGACGAACCCGAGTTCAGGAAAAGGGTCGAGTGGCTCATGCTGCTCAGACTCATCGTGACTACCTTTCTGTTAGGGGTCACAATATTCTTTCAACTGAGCCAGACCCCTCAGTTTCATTTTTCCGCAGCACTTCCCCTTTATGTCCTCATAGGCGCCACTTTTGTCCTTGGTCTTCTGTATGCGGTAGCCCTGCCGCTGATTGCCAATCTCGTGGTGTTCTCATTTTTCCAAGTAATGGTGGACACAGTCTATTTCACGGCTCTGATCTACTTCACCGGCGGGGCCCTGAGCGCTTTCACACTAATATACATCTTTCCAATAATCACGGCGGGTATTCTACTCTTCAGGCGCGGGGCCATGGTTACAGCGGCCGCGGCGTCGTTGCTGCTGGGCATTTTGATCGTCTTACAATTCTACCGAGTGATTCCCGATGCCGAGTGGCCCTGGGTGAACCCGTGGAGTAGTCCGACTCCAGGGTTTGTGTTGTGGGTGCTGGTGGTGCATTTCACCCTTTTCTTCCTGGTGGCGTTCCTTGCCGGTTCTATGACGGAACAGCTAAGAATAGCGAAGGATTCCCTGGATGTCAGTGCAAGCCAATTCAAAAGGCTGTCGGATCTTCACACGGGAATCGTAAGATCTGTCCCCAGCGGCATTATTACTACGGATGAATCGGACAGGATCACCTACGTGAACGCTTCAGGTACCATACTCTTGGTCAAGGCCCTGTCGGAGCTGGTGAGCCTACCCTTGCGCGAAGTCTTTCCCGTGATCTCGGAAGAACTGGAGAAGAACGGCAAAAGAAAGAACACGTACCTGACAATCAAAGAAATTGATGGAGAGCAGGTTCACCTTGAGCTCACAGTCTCGGAACTTAGGACCGGGGACGACAGCCAAAGCGGGCATGTGGTAGTCTTCCAGGACGTCACACAACTCAAGAAAATGGAGGAACGGGTAAAGGCGAGCGAAAGGCAGGCTGCCATTGTCCGGCTCGCTGCCGGAATGGCCCACGAAATCCGCAATCCCCTGGCCGCGCTGCGGGGGGCCTCCGAGCTGCTCTCCACGAAAACCGGTACAGGCGCAGCCAATGACAGGAGGCTTTTGGACATTGTGATCAGAGAGTCCGACCGTCTCAACGCCCTGCTGGGGGACTTTCTGTTGACGGTCAGTCCGAAGCAACAGAAGAAGGAAACGGTCGAATTTTCAGGTCTGGTTCAAGACATTGTGGACCTGTTTTCAAAGACGCCACAGCTTGGAGGAGATGTTTCTCTTGAAACACTGCTCAGCAAGGGGGTGGAGGTGGAAGGTGACGCGGCGCGCCTCAAGCAGGTGGTTTGGAACCTTCTAACCAATGCCCTGGAAGCTACGCTGGACGGAGGGACCATACGTGTGATCCTGGATCGCGATTGGGAATTGGGAGAGGCTACCTTGACCATTCATGACACGGGTGGCGGCATACCGCATGGGATGAGAGACCGGATATTCGAGCCTTTCGCTACTACCAAAGAAAAGGGGACAGGATTGGGCCTGTCTGTGGTCTTGAGCATTGTGGAAGCCCATGATGGGACCCTTGAAGTGGAGAGCGAACCGGAAAGCGGCACATCCATCAGTATCCGTTTTCCGTTGGCTTCCCAGCATGTTATACGGGAGGAAGGAGACGTGAGCAATGCCTGAGCGCGTTCTGGTGGTTGACGACGAACAGAGCATGAGAGAATTCCTGGAGATCATGCTCACCCAGGACGGGTACGAGGTAAGCCTTGCGTCCGACGGAAAGGAAGCCTTGAAGGCTTTTCGGAAAGAGGAGCCGCACCTGGTGATCACCGACGTGAAGATGCCGGGAATGAACGGCCTGGATCTGATACGCAAAATCCGGTCTTCGAGTACTTTCGCGCCTATCATAGCGATCACCGCGTACGCGTCCGCGGACGACGCTATACGTGCAGTCAGGGAAGGGGCCTACGACTACATATCAAAACCGTTTCAAGTTGAGGATCTTCGAATCATAGTTCGCAATGCCCTGGAGGCCTGTAGACTTCGGAAAGAAAATACTGATCTGAAGAAAATCATTGAGGACAAACACGGGTTCGGAGAGATCATCGGCAAATCCGCGCGAATGGTGGAGATCTTCAATCTCATCACTCGAGTAGCGCCCTCCACTGCCGGAGTCCTCATCGTGGGCGAGTCCGGAACCGGCAAGGAATTGGTCGCAAAGGCGATTCACCAGGGGTCACCCAGAGCCGACAAGCCATTTGTGACTATAAACTGTTCCGCGATTCCCGAGAGCCTCCTTGAATCTGAGTTGTTCGGCCACGTCAAGGGATCGTTTACCGGGGCGGTGGCTAACAAGCCCGGATTGGTGGAGTCCGCGCACAACGGGACGGTGTTTCTGGACGAGATTGGAGAAATTCCTCTTGCCGTGCAGGCCAAACTGCTCCGCTTCTTGCAGGAAAAGGAATATCGACGAGTGGGCGGCAACCAGGACCGAAGAGTGGATGTCCGGGTCATCGCGGCCACCAACAAGAACCTGGAAAAGGAGATGGAACAGGGGCTCTTCCGCGAAGACCTATATTACCGTCTCAACGTAATACGAATACAGATCCCCCCATTAAGAGAGAGAGAGAAGGACATCCCGTTACTCCTGGACCAATTCCTGAAGAAATTCTCGCGTGATCAGGGCAAGAAGATTGACAAGGTCTCCTCTCTTGCCATGCGGGTCCTTTGCAATTACAGTTATCCCGGTAATGTCAGGGAGTTGAAGAACATCGTCGAACGGTGTGTAACCCTGGAGCAGTCCGAACGTCTAACCGCGGAGACTCTTCCCTCCAGGTTGGTGAGAAAATCCGGCACGGACGGCCATTTGCCGGCTGTTGAAATACCGCCTGAGGGAATGGATCTTAATCAGGCCCTGGAAGACGTGGAGCGAAGCCTGATCAGCAAGGCCATGGAGATCACAGGAGAAAACCGGGCCAGGACGGCCAGACTGCTGGGAATATCAAGTCGCTCCTTGAGGTATCGGCGAGTGAAATTGGGTATGGAAGCCGACGGCGATTCCGACTGACAGGAGAAGCTGCCATGAAAGACTATGCGATTGTTCTTGCCGCTGATCTCCCCACCACGGGGGAGGTGTTGTCAACGGTTAAACAGGTAGGAGGAATCGTTGACGGCATAAAGGTGGGCGTGCCTACTCTGTTGGAATCCGGAAGAGGAATACTTCAGGCAATACGGGACCTGATTCAAGACAGGCCGCTCCTGGTGGACCTGAAGATCGCGGATATAGGTTTCGGTTCCGGGGACGGTTGGGACGGCACAAATGCCAAGATTATAAAGGCATTGGCAGGATCAGGCGCAACTCACGTTACGGTTCACGGATTTCCCGGGCCTGTTTCCATAGCCGAGGCCGTAGACGTCGCCCGGGATGCCGACATAGAAGTCTTATTGCTCCCTCTGATGAGCCATCCGGGGGCGGGGCTGTTCTTTTCCAGGCCTTTGGAACCCGCACAACTGGTTGAAGAAACCTCGAAAGTCGGTCTAGCCCGCGAATTCCCCGGTCACACCAAATCGACAGATGTGACCTCCGGGATCCTCCTGCTGGGCGAGGCGCTGGGCGTGGCCGGGTACATAGGCCCTGCAACGCGCCCCGATGACCTCAAGCGTTACAGATCCATGACCAAGCGCCCAATATGGTGTCCGGGATTCGGGCGGCAGGACAGGCTTGGCAGAACCATGGAAGTTCAACTCCGAGAATGGGCGGAAATCGTGGGGCCCGCATCTGCCGCAATCGTGGGTTCGGCCATATTCAAAGCCGGCGATCAGGCAGGCGCAGCCAAAGAAATTGTGGAAATGAGGGACAGGGCCGTGACCGACTGATGCTGACTCCCATCGCAAGAAGGCGACAACGAAGTATGAAAATGTCCGTGAAGTAGTGGGTCCCGCACGTAGAGGCGCCGCATGGAAAGTGTATCAGAATTGGCGATCTGTGGGAAATCGTAGCACGGCTGGGCATGGGTGGCCCGGACGGCCCTCCGCGGGCGGCGAGGTAGCAGTAGTGTGCTGCGTCCATCGTTCATCGGTAAAGTACGTTGATCGACAGCTAGGTGGCCGTGCGCCTAGCACCGTCCGGGTCGCGCAGCGACAAGAGGTTGGGTTGAGACAACGCGGACTGTGAGCGGCCATTTGGAATAGTGACCGCGGTTGTGAAGAACCTCTTGTTCCTTCGGAACCCAGACGCGGTGGCGTCTGGGCCACCCATCGTGCTACGATTCATGTCGTGCTGGAGGTTTTGAGACAGCCTCCTAGGCATGAACGATCTATCATCCTAAATCCAGCGGTTCTCTTTGTACCATTGAGCAGTTTTCACAATTGCCCGATCGATGGTGAACTCCGGACTCCAGTCAAGTTCTGTGCGGGCCTTTCCGGTATCACATATCCATGCTATCTGCTTAATCTCTTCAAGTTTGTCGGATCGGATCAGGGGGAGCTTCCCGGTGACCGCTGTCACCAGATCTCCTGCCAGCGCCACCATTTTCATTATCGGGTTCGGAATGGGAACCGCGACAGCGGGCTTGCCCATCAATCGTGCCACTTTCAGACAGAATTCTCTCCACACAACCCATTCTGGGTTGGCAAGAAAATAGGTCTGCCCGACGGACTGCTCGGATTGCCCTGCCGCCAGAATCCCCCTTGCAAGGTCTTCCACGTAAATGATGCTCACCAGGCGATCCGGACCAGCGGGAAAGACCTCTAAACGGAACAGCGCAGATCTGAATATACCCAAGAAATCAGTATCCCTTGGTCCAAAAACAGCCGGAGGTCGAACAACGGTGACAGGTATCCTGTCTAAATACTCGAGCGCGACTTTTTCACCTTCGAGTTTAGATCGCCCATACTGGGACACAGGAAGCGGTGTGTCGGATTCCTTGACCGGAGTCACGTTGTCACGACTCGGACCGGCCGCGGCCTGTGAACTCACCAGCACAAATCTTTTCAACGGCCGATCACTGCGCTTCAGGGCAAACAGCTCAAGCAATCGACGGGTCAATTCCACATTCGCGACTCTGTAACCATCGTAATCCGGAGCGCGGGTTGCTCCGGCCAGATGGATAACGTAATCGAATCCAGGCCCGTCTCTTGTTTCCCTTTCCAGATCCGCCACCCGGATGATCTTAGCGGGTATCCCTTTCAGATTTCGCAATTCAGATAGATTTCGCACAGGACAAACCGCTTCACATCCCTGTGTCAGGACCAATTCAGTGAAATGACTGCCAATGAATCCAGTAGCGCCGGTAACTAAGAATCGCGTTGTATTCATGTTTTAGCGGTTTTCCTGTGGGACCGGAAACGAATCCGCTTTACCACGGAACGCTTCACACTCCCCGCGCGGACAGCGGGGCCTATTTTGCGGTCCATCCCAGATCGATCACCTGAACAGAGCCGGTGATTCCCCACGCGGCCTTGGAGCAGAGAAAAACCACGTAGTTGGCTATGTCCGTCGGATCGAGCAGTTTCTTGATGGCCGCGGGTTCCAGCATGACCAGCTGTTCCACGTCCTCGGGGCTGATCCCCCTGGTCCGGGCCTGATCCGCGATCTGGTTTTCAACCAGGGGCGTGCGAACGTACGCGGGACAGACAGCGTTTACGGTCAAGCCGTGTTCTCCGCCTTCCAGAGCCGCGGTGCGGGTGAGGCCCAGTTGCCCGTGCTTGGCGCTGATGTATCCGACCTTGAAGGGGCTGGCCACGACACCGTGGACACTGGACAGATTCACTATTCGACCCTGTTCCGACTTGATCAGATAATTCCAACCGTACTTCGTGAGCAGGAACGGCGCGGTGAGCATGACAGCTATCAGTTTGTCCCATTGGTCTTCAGGAAAGTCCGGGATGGGGTCAATGTGTTGAAAGCCCGCGTTGTTGATCAGGATGTCCAATTGACCGAAAACCTTAGCGGTCTCGTCGATTGCTTTCTTACAATCCCCCTGTTTGGAGAGATCCGCCGCGACAAAGGCCCCACCAATGTCAGAGGCCATCTGCCGGCCCGCGTCTTCGTTGATGTCGGTTATCATGACCGTGACACCATCCTCGGCCAGTGCCTTAGCTATGGCTGCTCCAATACCGCTTGCCGCTCCTGTAACCAATCCGACTCGTTTCATTATGCCTCCTTGTCGGGCGAATCAATGGTCGCCTGATGCCCAATGGTTTCTCCCGGTAAAGGGAATCCCCGCGCCTTTCTATTAATAGACCAAGTCACGGCCTTTTCCAAGGCTTCTCAACGGACCGACCGTACCTGTTCCGTAACGTGCAACTCGATCAGAAAAGCGTCTGCCATACTTTTCTTCACACTTTTTTTGAGACAGGGTAACCGTTCAGCGTGAACCGTACAAGCTCCCGGAATTACGTATGGGGGAGGTTTGGAGGGGGAGATGAGTCGCCCCCCTCCATTCTCACCGGGCGCAGAACCGCTTCAAGCCCGGTGAACCATTACGAGACAGGAATGTCCGACACGGATCTACTCAAAATAGTCTCCAAATTCGGGGGGTATGCGGCTCTTGTCCACCTCGAACAGTTCGATGAGTATGTCGTCCGGAGCAGGGACCATAATGTATTTCCAGAATCCGAAATCAGTAATGTCTTTTCTGAAGACAATTCCGTCAGATTTCATCTTGTTTACGACTCCTTCGATATCGTCGGTCCGGATCCCAAAATGATGTATGCCCGCGCGGCCTGGATTCTTGGGCGGTTGATCATAGAAGTGGAGCCTCCCGTTTCCAATTCTCATGAACACGTTTCTCGCGCCTGCCATATCCATGTCCAGAATGACCTTACCCCCGAAGAAATGCTCGTAGAAGCTGATGCTCGTCTCAATGTCCGAGGCGAATATATGAACGTGATGTAAGTGATTGGCCATGTGTTTTTCCTTAGAGGTATACACGCTCGATTCACTGCAACAGGTCGGGGGTGACCATCCATCGCAGGCTCCAAGCGCGGCTTTCCGAACGCTCCAGGCAGACGACTCCTCCCTGCTGAAAAACGATCACGTCGGCAGATTCCGATTCGGCCAAGAGGGTCGAAGCGAGTCTACCCAGGAACGGCAGGTGGCCCACGATCATAAGGTTCTCGGAAAGGCCCTCGATTTTGTTCTTCACGGGCGCAACAGGATCTTTTGGAGCGAGCCCTTGCTGTTTGGTCGCCCCGCGCGTCACAGCAATCGACGGCAAAAGTAAATCCGCGGTCTGCGCTGCCCTGGCCTTTCCGCTGTGCCACACCTCGCCTACCGAGAGCCCGAGGGGCCTGAGGAATTCGGCCATCTTTGTCACATCTGCCAAGCCTTTCTCCGAAAGCCGTTTCTCAGGATCCACATCCTTGGGATTCGCGTTCCCGTGCTGAACAAGGTAGAGTTTCATATTCTTCTCCCTGAGCGATTCCGTGGTGTGCCCCGGCAAATCCCGAAGAGCCGGGTCAGCACACAAAAATGGTCACGCCGAAAAAGATGGGCGCAACGAATTCAGATTCTCAGTTTCTTGAGGGCGTCCCCTTCCACGGATCGTCACCCCGTGGAGAGCGGGAGTCCGGGCTTGTACGCAAAGGACTGGGTTCCCGCGCCGGACCCGGTGAACTTCCACCAATTATGTATTGTCTCCTCTGACTTCCGAGGCTATCTTCTTATAGTACGAATTGTGGAGATAAATCGCGGCCAAAGGATTGTGACCGGTTACACGATCCTTTACCGCGAGAACCGTTGTGTATGCTTCCGCGTGTTTGAAAAAGAGCGAATCATGACCTACGCAAAGCCCCAGCAATATGTTGAAATCGGTTTTCTCCTCATTGAGCGCCATTGCCTGAAAAACCGGGTTGCACATTGCTTCGTCGGTTCCCTGGAAAATCTTGTCCTGGTCCTCGATATTGACAAGATCCTTTGAAGTTCTTCCAGCCTTACAACATACTGACACAACATCAAAACCGTACTTCTTCAATATCTTGTCCACGATCGCGGCCTCGCTCTTGAGCCCGACGCAAAAGACAAGTCCCAGGCGCTTGTAACCCATGCGGTCCGCAAACTCACAGATCTCCACAATACGGGTCTTGGTGGGCTGCATTACATAGGGACGCTCGTGTCTGTTGGCATAGCATGCAGCCTCCTGGATTGAAGCCCCGCGAGCAAACAGACCGATTTCCGGATCTTCGTATTCCCGGTTGGCCTGCGACAATATCTCTTTCCGGGTCAAGCTCGGGCAACCTTTGTGGCCGGAACCCTCGCTGTTCATGCAGATCATGTCCGGAATATCCAGGGGACACGTGGCGCAAGCAGGAACGGCTTTCCTTTTGTCCCGGGTCATAGGGCGCTCCTTTCATGTGGTCGTGGTGCAACAACTGATCGCCGTGCAGATTGTATGATTGCACGCAACCGCTTTACAAAGGTCGGAGATATTCTGTCGGAACCTTGTCGCACGTACAAACGAGACTGGGTATACTTGGCAGCCTTCAGAAAGTCAACTCTGGAATTCGGGGTGCATCATACACAATTTCGCCGTGGTCCGAACGGCTTGAATGGCATTTGATCGTAGAATGAGTTCTTGTCCGTGGGTGCAGGAAGTATGGGGCGTTGGTGGCGAGGCGCATGGATTCCTCGTTCCAGCCGAAGAGCATGGCTGACAAGAATTGCGGATGCAGTTCCCGGAAGACCAGGTTGACTTTCGTTTGGCATTGATGTATATTTTAGGATATAGTTTTGGTAAGTTGACCCGGACTTTCCTTCGTGGCCGGACGGCGTTGCGAAACCAATGAACCCCGCGGCGACGATTCTTCCGTTTAAGAAGGGGGACGAGCCGTTGAAATATAGTCGTAGGAGGAACTCATGCTACCACCAAGCCTGAAGAAGATTCTCGAGCGTCTCGAAGCGCAACCAGAGACACGACTGAGTGCCGAAGAGCGGGAACTCCTTGAGGAGCTGAGATTCGTCAACCGAAACCTAAGCGAGGAACAAGCGATGAAGGAAGAAAAAGGGGCCTGGCTAACGCGCGTGGTCTCAGGTCCCGGCGGGGCTTGTCCTTGCTGCGGTCAGTAGTGGAAGGGGGTTGAACGATGCCAACCGGGGCGTTTCGCGTTTACCAGGATGAGAAGGATCCACGCGACATCCATTTTCAGCTAGCGGACGACATTGAGACCGTTCCAAAAGATCAGGCTGCACTCCGTGATGGGGTGGACAGGACCCTCACCGTACTGCGCGTGATTTTTCGAGACGATGACCGCGGCTTCAGACAGTATTTTGGGCCTCTTCTTAGCCTAGCCCAGTTCGGTCTTGTTGGCGACACAGCGCAACCTGAAACAGCAAGTCAAACACTTGAGGTTTTGAAAGAGCAAATCACGGCGCAAGAGGGCGGGAGAATAAAGAACCAATATATGAAGGAGTTGGGGTTACGGGCCGTTCTTTTGGCCGCGCCGGCCCTTATCATTGCGCTTGTTATCAAGCTCTGGCCACTGTCCGGATCAGTTTGGGGCAATTATCTGTTGCTCTGGGTTGGTAGCATGGGAGGCGTATGGCTTTCTTTTGGGGTAAGGAAAAAGGTTCTCAAGTTTGACGATCTTCACATCCTGGAACAGGATCGACTTGAACCTACGGTAAGGTTGTTATTTGCAGGCTTGCTCAGTTTCATTGTGGCACTGTTGTTCTCAACAAAGACTGTGGTTGTGAAGCTCGGCGCTATTGAATCTTGGCAATTTCGCGAATCTGGTGAACTTGCTATCCTTTTTGGCTTGCTTCTGGGCTTCAGTGAAATGGCCCTGTCTACGAAAGTTGGGAGTCAAGCTACCGAACTGCTGAAGTTTGGCTCAAAGTGAGCTGCTGCCTGCTTGAATCGGGAACTGAGATCACCACTCGGGTTCGCAGTATACTGCATAATGTGGTACCTCGCCGTGCGGGCACTTGAAAGGCATTCGATTGTAAAATGGTTCGTATGTGTGCGTGTGACAGGAACATGGCGCTGCTCACAAGAGACATGAATTCACTATTCGAGCCGAGGAGAGTAGAATCCCGGCCGCAACAGGCTTGATTGGTCATTCGAGCCGACTGGCGTCGAGGGATTCCAAAATCGCCGTCCATAAGTGACAGGCGATCTCTGGTGAGACACGATCAGGACCGAAGCGAAGACAAAGCAACGTTTCGTGTGCCCGGACGAGTACCGCAGTCTCCGAACTCTTTCAAGCGGCACGGAACATTTCCTCGTGGAAGAGAATACCATGAAGAACCAGCAGAAGGAAGATGGTCTGACGGCCGGAGTGAGTGTCAGGGCGCTTGTTGTCTTAATGATCGTTGTAATAAGTCTCTGGTTAGCACAGGGTTTGTTGGTTTGTTCGCAGTTGGACAGTTGGACTGACCGCGGCACGTTCGGTGACATGTTTGGAGCGATCAATTCGTTATTTGCCGGACTTGCTTTCGCAGGTGTAGTCTACGCCATTCTTCTTCAACGGCGGGAACTTGCACTTCAGCGTGAGGAATTGCGGTTGACGCGCGACGAGTTGCAGGGCCAAAAGGAAGCACTTGAGGCTCAGAGTACCATTCTTGACAGGCAGACTTTCGAAAACACCTTTTTTCAATTCATTAGCCTTCACCACCAAATGGTACATTCCCTCAATATCAAGGCCTCAGTGCCACATGGTAGCATTATAAAGGAAGGGCGAAAATGCTTTGAGTTCTGTTATCGTGAACTCAAAGAAATCTATGCTAAAAATCACAAACACGGCCAGATTACGGACAGTCTACAATTGATCGATGAATCATATTGCGAGCTTCTGGAAAGAAGACAGGCTGACATAGGTCATTATTTTAGGAACTTGTACAATATTCTTAAGTTTATAGAAAATAGTAGACTGGAAGACAAGGTATTCTACGCAAACCTTCTCAGAGCTCAACTGTCAAGCCATGAGATATGTCTTCTGTTCTATAATTGCTTAAGCCGAATAGCCATCGAGAGGTTCAAGCCGCTGGTAGAGGAGTTTAGTTTCCTAAAAGGAGCGAAAGAGACACGCCTCCTCCTAGACGTGAATCACATGGACCTATACGACGAATCGGCCTTCTTGAGAGAAAGGTGATCAAACGAACCCGCATCATTTAGCCTTTCAAGCGAATGAGTTCGACACGGGAGGCCTGACGGCAAAAACACATGTTCTCGCTAAACAAATGGAGGAGCAGGGAGCGACAGAAAGGCTTGGAAGAATCCAGCGCGATCTGAATGCCTAAGCGCAAACGGGGGGACGCCCCCAAAATAACCAACTATCTCCGTGGGCGGGGTTTGAAATAGCGGTTAGTCTTCCTCTCTCTTGAAGGTCGGCCACATTACCAAACAAAGAGGATTCTTGTATGAAAATGGGCCCGGTCCCAAGTCCATCGAATGCCGTCACTGACCGAGCATCCAAGAGGGCGTAGCATGCGACGCCCCTACGGCCGTGCCCCCGGTGCGGTACGGGCATTTTCATGCTTGGTTGTGCTCTTCCCGGCATGGGAGTTCATACGAACTCTTTTCAAATTCCATCATATCTTCCATCCGCGCGCATCCGCGTAATCCGCGGTCAATTGATCTTAACCGCGGATTACGCGGATCGCGCGGATAATAGTCGGAAATAGGAAAATGCAAAACGCCATCCAATACGAATGCGCGATCAAGCGAGTAGTGCTCAAGCACTGCTGGGCAAGCCGGCAGTGGCACCCAGGAACTGATTCTCATTTGTTTGAAAACGCATTGGCATAAGAAGCGGTTGGCTCATCTCCAGGGCAACATTCTGGTTCAAGGCTTCAAGAAGGTACTCAACACTTCTTCAACCACTGAGTATGGATCGGTTTGGCCATCGAGGATGGACTGGATGTACTCTTGCTTTTTGCCGGTGCCTTTGAGGCCCTTGAAGATGAAGTTTTCCAGCTCGTCTTTGAAGATTAGGCCCAGTTCCTGTTCGATGCGTCGCGCCTGGATCTCGTTGATGGCGCGGCCTTTGTGGAGGAACGCTTGATGCGACTGAATCGCGTCAACCAGATCATCAATGCCCTGGATCTGATCGGGTCTGGATCCCGCGGCCACCGTGGGGATTACTCTGGGTAGCCAGGAGGCCGGCTCTTTGCCGAGACCGTAGTGAATCGAGGCCTCCAGGCTGCGGAGGCATTGAGTGGCCCCGTCCAGATCAGCCTTGTTGAGCACGATAAGGTCCGCGATCTCCATGATGCCCGCCTTCATGGCCTGGATGTCGTCACCCATGCCGGGGGTTACAACGAGCAGGCAGGTCTGCGCGACGTGGATAATGTCGATCTCATCCTGGCCCGCGCCAAGGGTTTCCACGATGACCACGTCATTGCCCATCGCCTCCAAGATTCTGACCACATCACTGGTCGCCCTGGCCAGTCCGCCCAGGTATCCACGTGAACCCATTGACCTGAAATAGACCCCGGGATCAGTGGAAAGGCTCTGGAAGCGGATACGGTCCCCCAACAGCGCGCCGCCGGAAAAGGGACTGCTCGGGTCCACGGCCACCACTCCCACTCGCTTGCCTTGCCCACGGAACCTGCGGACCAGGTGGTCCATAAGACTCGATTTGCCGCTGCCCCCGGCGCCGGTCACTCCCACGACCATAGACCGACCTGAGTGCGGATAAACCAGCTTCATGATCTCACGGCTCAGCTCAGACCGGTTTTCCACCAGCGTAATCAACCTGGCCGCGGATCGCCGATCCCCGGACACCAGCTTCCGGACCATCTCATCAGGGTTGTTCATCATGAATGACACCATTAGGATTCTTGAAGATTAAACCGGGGGAAACTTTTTGGGTAAGAGTTTACCGGGGGAGACGTTTTTGCAAAAACGCCTCCCCCGGGACCCCCTCCCAAAAACTCCCATTTCACGGGCCGACAGGTTTGGGAGCTTCATGAAAAACTGGTAGCGGCCGCCAAACATGGTTGCTTCCTTAGAGGGTTCTTATTCAATTGCGAAGCAATACTACTCACGACGAACTCTCACTTTGCTCATTGTCTGCGTTCCAGCGGTTGGGTGAGGCGACTGACACGGCATAGCCGTGTCAGTCTTTTAGCCGGGGTAACCAATTCCACATGGGTACCGCATATGATGAAGTCTTTTGGAAGGGGCGTGGGGCCAACGAGCCGGCACGATGTGTCCGTGCTTCGAGCAAATGGTGCGAGACCTCAAGGAGACCATATCGCCCTGCGCGGAGCAGCTACCGAGAAAAGGTTCCCCCAGATTACTCTTCAAAAGGCGAATCCGTATCAGCTCTTGGATCGAACGTTCTGTTGAATGTAATCGACGATCGTTTCAGTCAGCGTTCCACCGCGAAAAACTTCATCAACTCCCATCTCTTTCATGACCGGGATATCCTCGGGAGGGAAGGAACCTCCGACCACAAATAGGACGTCATCCATCTCATTTTTCTTCATTTCGTCAACGATCTTTGGGGTGTACACCAGATGCTCGCCTGACAGGTAACTCAAACCGATCACATCCGCGTCCTCATCAATTGCCGCTTTGACGATGCCTTCAGGGCTCTGATACATCCCCATGTACACAACCTCCATGCCCGCCTCCTTCAGCAGAGACGCCACAACCTTGGCGCCCCGATCGTGACCGTCCAGACCGACCTTGCTCACAATGACCTTTATCTTTTCCTTGCCCATGTCGGCAGCCTCCAAAGCGCCGGGGATCAATCAAACGGGGACTGAATGATCTCCATTGGATCGTAAGAATAACCGAAAGTCTCGCGGACCGTGCCCAGCAGTTCCGCTGTGGTGGCAAACGCCTTGGTGGCTTCTATCATTGCCGGGATGGTATTCTTCCCATCGGCCGCGTCATCTCTGAGGCGTTTGACAGCGTCCTCCAGCGTAGCCCTGGATCGGGTCCGCTTCAGCTCCGTGACATCCTCTATCTGGCCTTGGGCCGATTGCTCCGCTACGCGTTGTACTCCCAGCGGAGTTGTGGTCTCCGGCTCTGAGTCGAATATGTTTACCCCGACAATCAGCTTTTCGTCCGCGTCAATCTCTTTCTGCCGCTCGATTGCCTCGGCCTCGAATCGACGATCCAGCCACTCGGTCCTGATCGCCTCCTCCATGCCGCCAACGTCTTCAACCTCTTTCATAACCTTCAGCGCTTCTTCCTCTATCTTGTCGGTGAGGCTCTCTATGAAGTACGAGCCGCCCAGAGGATCGGCCACGTTTGTCACGCCGGTCTCATACGCCAGAATCTGCTGAGTCCTGAGCGCCTGGAGGTGCCCTTTTTCGGTCGGGAGGCACATGGGTTCGTCATAAGAGCAACAGTGCAAGGATTGCACTCCACCCAGCACCGCGGCCAGGGCCTCATAAGCAATTCTCACTATGTTGTTGAGCGGCTGCTGAGGAATGAGGGAACAGCCCGCAGTATGCACCGCGAACCGGAACTGCATGGAACGCGGGGCCTTGGCGCCGTACTTCTCCTTGAGCAGCCTAGCCCACATTCTCCTGGCCGCGCGGATCTTGGCGATCTCCTCAAAGAAGTCCACATGGCACGACACATAGAAGGTGAACCGAGGAGCAAACTCGTCAATGTTCAGACCTCGTCGGATGAGTTCGTCCAGGTAGCACATGGCGATGCCGAACCCAAAGGCCACCTCCTGGGGAGCGGTGATGCCCTGTTCTCGCAGATCGTACATGTTGAGCGTGGTGTAGTACCACTTGGGCATGTGTCGCGTGCAGTACTCCATCACATCACACCCCAGCTTGATGGACAGATCCAGAGGGCAAGCCGGCCTGAAGCCACAGTACCGGAAGTGGATCGGATCGTTCTGGATGGAACCGCGGAGCGCGGAAATGTCGTGCCCCTTTTCTTGAGCTACAGCCACATACTGGGCCATAGTCGGGGCCGCGGCCGTGGACGCGGTGATCAGCGACCAACTGACCTTATCCAGAGGGATATCCCCCACAAGCGTTTCCATGTCCTTGACGGAAGTAATGTTCACGCCGGTGAGACCTACCTCGTTTTGCGCCCAGGGGTGGTCCGCGTCCAGGCCCATCTCGTAGGTCACATCTGCGATGGTGTTCAGGCCTGTGCCGCCGTGTTCAAAGCAGAACGCGGCCCGCTCGTGAGTATCAGCGGGCGAGCCGATGCCCACTACCTCACGCCTGGTCCAATAGCGGCCCCGGAACATGTTGCGGTGGATACCCCTGGTGAACGGATACTCCCCCGCGTCCGCGATTTCCGCCTTGTAGTCCTCTTCCGCCCTGTCCTCAGGCGTGTAAATCTCCTTGATCTCGTAGCCGGACCAGGTTCGGGCGCTCTGAGGTTTGTCATAGTAGGACTTGAGATAATCGTCCCAGTTGACATCGGGACTTGGGTCCTGTGCTTCCTTGGCTGCTCGGCCGTCGCTCATTTCTTTTCTCCTCATGTCTGCCTTTGAGGGACGCGGGCAAAAGGGCGCCAGGAATTGCCGCGGTCTGGAACGGCAATTCCGACTCTTTCAGGTCGCCTGATCCTCTCTGATTTTCTCATGATCGCAATGTGAACGCTCGGTTTTTTTGCTTGACTTTCCGCCCCGCTTGTCCTAACCAATGAGTTAGATAAACTATCTGGCCGGTCAACAACATAACAGCAGGGTCCATCCACAGTCAAGGAATTTCTTCGTGGGCCCGTAAGCCTCCAGTTGTCGGTAGGTCGGCAAGAATGCCCATGTTCTTCTCTCTAATGGGCGGTAATACCAATGCGCAATCAAGAGAGTGAGATCGGTTTCTTGGGTGCCACTGCTGGCTTGCCCAGCCGTGCTCTTTATCACTTGTTTGAACGCGCATTGGTATAAGAGGGCGCACACACAGGTGCGCCCCTACGGACGCGTGCAATGATTGCCGGTAGGGGCAGACCTATGTGTCTGCCCTTTCTACATCAACGTCCCCATAATTGAAGACTAACGCGGGCCCACATTATGTCGAGAACAGCAGATGACACATGTGCAGCAGAATGATTTCCGAGGTTTGGATAAGAGTCTACGGAAACAGAAAATCATTGACACCGCGATAGAGGTGTTTCACGAGAAAGGCTACCGGTCCGCCACTTTGGAAGACGTGGCCAAGGTGTTGGGCTTGACCAAGGCCGCTCTGTACCATTACGTCTCCTCAAAAGAGGAATTGCTGTCGATTATCTACATTCAGGCCATTGACAGCTTCTTTGCGAACGCTTTTGAAATCGCGGGCCGCGACCTCACGCCGCGTGAGAAGCTGCGGTTGCTCATCCACGATCACGTAGAGCGTATCATCACGGACAATCTTGCCATGTTCGCAGTCTTCTTCAGCGAGGAGAATCAACTACCTGAAGCTGACTTCCGGAAGATTCGCAAGGAACAGCGGAAGTACAACCGGGTTTTCGAGCAGATCATCGAGGACGGAATCGCTCAGGGCTTGTTCCGGCCGGTTGATCCGAGTTTGCAGGTCTATGCGATCCTTGGGATGCTCAATTGGCTCTACCGATGGTACAAGCCCGGTACCGGCCGTCAGACCCCGGATGAGATCGCGGATCATTTAGTGGACCTGATAGAAAACGGCTGCCTCACATTGCAGACCCAACCAAAGCAAGCCACTGAGGCAAACGCCAAACCGATGACCCCAAAACAAATCCTTGCGGAATTGAAGAGTCAGTCCGAGACCATGACCAAGCTGATACAAGAGATGGAGAAGTTGGTCTAGACCAGGGTAAATGGGGATGTTCATCACAGGGGAATTCCGTATGGTGTCCCCGAAATTCCGCCGGTGTCCTAGCGTTTCTTTGCCCGCGTGGGCGCTGCATTTGCGCGGTGTGGCGGGAAAGGCCCGCGGCCGGGGTTATCGACCGGAGGCATGGAAGTTACGTCTGTGGGCGGGTGGTGGTTGTGGGTTGCTGGAATCTTGGAAAAAACAATTCGCTACTGGAGACGAAATTAGCTATTATTAGGCTACCGAGGATGGGCCTCAGAGAGAACGTCTAGAAGTGACACTGATCCGACCTATGGCATTTGAGATAACATTATGAGCGGCAACACACATTATTCGGACACCTTTTCTCGATCCGATTTGTTCACCGGCATAGCAATAGAGAAACATACCGATATTCTGAATCGTGGTCATCGTATCCTTTTCAAATCGGGTGAACCGCTCTTTCGCGAGGGTGATCCAGCCCTGAGATGCTACTTTGTTCTAAATGGTCGTCTCAAACTGTCAAGGCTCCATGAACAGGGGAAAGAGGCCATTCTTCGTTATATCAACCCCGGAGAGTTCACAGCCGCCATAGCTGTTTTCAAGGGAAAGTATTACCCGGTCACGGCGGAAGCCATCGGCGCTACGGAGGTGGTTGGCTGGGACAAGGAAACCATGCTGAAACTCATGCTGGAATATGCTCCATTGGCTGTCAACATGCTCCGAGCCGTCATCGACCGCATAGACGAATTACAGACCCGGTACCTGGAGATCTACGCCGAACAGGTGGAACAGCGCCTCGCTCGTGCCCTTTTGCGAATCATGAAACAAGCCGGCCGAAAAACCAATGAAGGTATCCTAATTGACTTTCGGCTCAGCCGCCAGGAATTGGCTGACTATACCGGTACGACCCTGTATACGGTGAGCCGCACCCTCAGTGTCTGGGAAAAAGGCGGCTGGATCAAGTCGGGACGTGAACGAATCACCGTTATCGACCCGCATGCCTTGGTAACGTTTGCTGAGAAAGTCCGACCGGCACGCCCCTAATCGATCATCTCGCCCGTTTTTTTTCGTTACATCACGGTTTTCAAAAAAAATCCTGTTGTTTGCGCCGGCGCAAAGACGTGGGCTGAAACAACAGATATCCTTGACTCCAACGATGACCAGTGAACAATGGAAAGGAAAAAGACCAATTATGGAGCCCCGCTTATCGTCGGACATGACCGTAAAGGAACTCCTGGATTGGCACCCGCAGCTCCTGCAAACGTTCATGGATCTGGGTCTGCTGTGTGTGGGCTGTCCCACGGAGGCCTTCCACACCGTGGCGGATGTTGCTCGGGAGTCCGGGCTCGATCAGGATCAACTGCTTCATCGACTACAACAAGCCATCGCCGATTCAATGGCGACAACAGGACGGAAACCATAATCACTCAAACGAAAGGAAACCCATAATGTTCTGTTTTCAATGCCAAGAAACCGCCAGAAACACCGGCTGCACCGTCAAAGGCGTTTGCGGAAAGCCGGAGGAAACCGCCAACCTTCAAGACCTGTTGATCTTTGTGCTCAAAGGAATTTCGGTCTATGGTGAAAAGCTCAAGGAACTAGGCGCCGCGGACCGCAGCAACGACGAATTTATCTCCCAGGGCCTGTTTGCCACTATCACCAATGCCAATTGGGACAACGCGCGCTTCACGGCGATGATCCAGGATGGGGTCCAGCGGCGAGACCGCCTGAAGTCCAAGTTCCTGGCCGCTTACAAGCAGAAAAACGGCCGTGATTTCGACGGATCGCTGCCCGAGGCAGCCACCTGGACCGCTGGCGACTCATCTGTTTTCGCGGAAAAGGCCAAGACCGTAGGCGTGCAGGCCACCGAAAATGAGGATGTGCGGTCCCTGCGGGAGCTGTTGACCATCGGCCTGAAAGGGATCGCCGCCTATGCCGACCACGCCGCCATCCTGGGATTTCAAAAAGATGAGATCAACGATTCTATGATGGAAGCATTGGCCTCCACGACTAAAGACCTGTCGGTGGACGAGATGGTCGCGCAGGTGCTGAAAGCCGGCGAGACGGCGGTGTCCGCTATGGCCCTTCTGGACCAGGCCAATACCACGGCCTACGGCAACCCGGAAATCACGGAAGTGAACATCGGCGTGGGCAATAATCCGGGGATTCTGATCTCCGGCCATGATTTGAAAGACATGGAAGAACTGCTGAAACAGACCGAGGGCACAGGGGTCGATGTCTACTCGCACGGCGAGATGCTCCCGGCCAACTCCTATCCGGCCTTCAAGAAGTACGACCATTTTGTGGGCAACTACGGTGGATCGTGGTGGCATCAGAACAAGGAGTTTGAATCCTTTAACGGTCCGATCCTGATGACCACCAACTGCCTGGTGCCTCTGAAGAGAGAGAACACCTACCTGGACCGGCTGTTTATAACGGGTGTCATGGGCTTTGAGGGCGCCACGTGCATTGCCGACCGGCCCGAGGGCGGCGCCAAAGACTTCTCCGCCCTGATCGCCAAAGCCAAGACCTGCCCTCCGCCCACCGAGATCGAGACCGGCGCCGTCGTCGGCGGGTTTGCCCACAACCAGGTGTTGGCCCTGGCCGACAAGGTGGTGGAGGCCGTGAAATCCGGGGCCATCAAGCGTTTCGTCGTTATGGCCGGCTGCGACGGCCGTCAAAAAGCCCGCAGCTACTATACCGAGGTTGCCGAAAACCTGCCAAATGACACGGTGATCCTTACCGCCGGCTGTGCCAAGTACCGATACAACAAACTGGACCTGGGCGACATCGGTGGCATTCCCCGCGTGCTGGATGCCGGCCAGTGCAACGACTCTTATTCTCTCGCCGTGATCGCCCTGAAACTCAAAGAGGTGTTCGCCCTGGATGACATCAACGACCTGCCGATCTCCTACGACATTGCCTGGTACGAACAAAAGGCGGTAGCCGTGCTCCTGGCCCTGCTGTTCCTCGGCGTTAAGGGCATTCGGCTGGGGCCGACGCTGCCGGCCTTCCTGTCACCCAACGTGGCCAAGGTGTTGGTGGAGAAATTCGATATCAAACCCATTGGCATTGTTCAAGAGGATATCGCGGCGATGATGGCCGGAAAATAGGCAAGAAAATCTTCTACCGGTAAGGAAAAACCATGGACAAATGGCGGTGTATCCCTTGTGACTTCATTTACGACCCTGCGGACGGAGACTCAGAAGGCGACATAATGCCGGGCGTCGCTTTTGAGGACTTGCCCGACGACTGGGTGTGCCCCATCTGCGGTGTCGGCAAAGATGAATTCGAAAAATTGGACTAAGCAGCTGTCAAGAACCATAAGCTCGGCTTGTCGGCAGCAAGAACGCTGCCGACAAGCCGTTTCACTCCTCGGAACGACATGCTCGATGAGAAGATCTGCCCCGCCAAACTGAAGGGTTATTCCATCACGCAAAAGAAATCCGGCTCTTTGCCTTTTTCTGTTGTAGAATGAGCCATTGTCAGCGAACCATAAACCGCAGACTTCTCCGGAGAGGAGGGGAAAATGGAACCCAGACCCATTATCGCTCTAATCCTACGCCAGGTCATTTATGGCCTTTTCCAGTTGTTGGCCTATCATGCGTACGGATGGATCTTTCTGGTCGGCGCATGGACAGTGTTGATCGTTGTGTGTTGGATTGAAATGAAGAGCTCTTTGCACAAGGTATCTGAAACCATTGTCCAGACGGCCTGGTTCATTTTCATTCTCTCCGCTGTTCACACGGGACACGTTGCCATCTAGGGCCGTGTCGTCTGACGGGTCACAGTGTGAATCGCGCCGCGGGTTCCCGTGATCCGCGGGGCCCGGGATGTTCTATCCGAAGAGCTTCTCGGGGACGAAGTCCTTCTCACGGACCTCCTTCATTGAGATCGCTTCGGTGGGGCAGGTCACCAGGCAGAGACCGCATCCGAGGCATTTCTCGGGATCTACCTTTGCCGCTTCATCGGTGTCTACGGTTATGGCGCCGAAGAAGCACCTACTCACACAAATCTCGCACGAATCGCACTCATCCTCGTCCACTTCAGCCAGGAAGCGGCTCGGTTCGATCACTCGGATTCCTTGCTCGATAAGAATAGGCATGGTCATGCAGCAACACTCGCAACAGTTACAGATGAAATGGTCTGCATTCTGCTTGTTCATGACCACGTGGATCAGGCCTTCCTCTTCGCACTCCCGGACCAGGTCCAGGGTTTCCTGCTTGGTGAGTTCTCGCCCGGTCCCTCTGGTAATGGAATACTCCGCCGCTCGATTGATTTGTATGCACGCCTCCAACTTCTTGTCGCATTTGTGCGCGGTAAGGCGGCATGTACACTTGGCCACAGCCCGGGTCCGAGAAGTTTCTACGATCTCACGGATGTCCTCGAAGGCCAGCACATGGGTCTTCGCGGGGAGCGTAATGCCGATCGGAATAACACGAGTGAAGGGCCGAGGAAGCATCTGGCTTAACATTTTTGCCACGTCGGGCCACTCGACTTCCATGAACTCCTGCCACAGATCGAGGAACTCTTTGGGAGCGTCCGGCCACAGTACTGTTGCGTCGTGGAACTGAATCAGATCACGACACAGTCGATATGCAGGCGGATCGGCCTTCGGCACAGGAAAGACGAGGCCCTTGATGAATAGTGTGTCCAGTGAAGCAGTGACGTCATCAAGGGTCCTGCCGAGTTTTTCGGCTGCGCTCGCGGCATCCGCGGGCAAGGCCAGGAGCAAGTCGACTTCACTCTCGTCGGCGATCATCTTAAACAGCCGGGGGATTCTTTCCGATTGACCGACGCCCATTCGACCGGCCAATTCCAAATATTGAGATTTCATTGATATTTCCTCAATCAGTGTTTCATTGACGGTACACGTCTTGTTCAGGTTTCAATCTACCGGGACTAACGCAAGGCCTTCTTGTCCACCTTGCCCACAGGAGTCAAGGGTACCTCATCTACGAACTCAATCACTTTTGGAATTTTGTAGGGAGCGAGATTCTCCTTTGAGAATGCCAGGATGTCGGCCTTGACCTTCTCATGATCCTTTTCCTTGTAACCGGGACGCAGCTGGGCCACAAGCTTGACGATCTCGCTCCCCGGCCTATCGGGGTTGGGGAGCCCTACTATCGCACACAGGTCTATGGCATCGAGTTCATAGAGCTTCTCCTCGATCTCCCTGGAAAAGACCTTGAACCCACCCACGCTGAGCATGTCCTTGGCCCGGTCAACTATGAAAAAGAAGCCGTCCTCATCCATTCTGGCCACATCTCCCGTGTGCAACCAGGTCTCACCGTCATGATCGCGTAGGGCTATCGCGGTCTCCTCAGGCTTGTTCAGGTAGCCCTTCATTACCTGGGGACCTCTGGCTATCACTTCACCCTCTTCGCCGACCGGGACGTCTTTGGTTCCGGTCTCAAGGTCCACAATCCTCACCCCTGTGCCTGAGATCGGCACTCCCACGGAACCTATTTTTCGCTTATTATGCCTCGGGTTCGAGATAACTACCGCGATGGTCTCGGTCATGCCGAACCCTTCCATCAGCACCCGCTTACCAGTGACAGCTTCGAACTCCTTGATCGATTCCGCGGGGTAGGGAGAAGCGCCGGAAAAGCACAACTCCAGGTTAGAGAAATCCGCGTCACGGAAGAGGGGTTCCTCAATCAGCATCATGTACAGGGATGGCACATTCACCAGGAAGCTCGGCCGGTACCTGCGGAACTCCTTCGCCATATGCTTTGTATCCCTCGGATTGGGGACCAGGATCTGAGTCCCGCCCAGGGTGAGCGCGAGCATACCTACGGTCAGGCCCGCCAAATGGAAGAATGGAAAGCCGGAGAGCGCGACCACTTCACCGCGTTTGACCCCGGTCCAATTCACCATCTGATAGGTATTCGCCACTACGTTCCGATGGGTGAGTATCGTCCCTTTGGGCAGGCCGGTGGTTCCGCCGGTGTACTGGATCAGACAATGATCATCAGGAGTCAAGCTGACCTTGGGGTCTTCGGCCGGGTACTTGGCCAATATTTCCTTGAACTGAACGACCTGCTTGCCCGGCAATGGATGGACCTTGCCCGTAGGGATTCTTCTGAGCAGCGTGCCCAGGACACGCTTGAACGCAGGCATAAAATCGCCCAGTCCTGTAGTCACAATGAGTTTGAGACGCGGGAACTGATCCGCGGCCCCTGCCAAACGATGCTCGAATATTGCGTCGAGTGTGACGAGGCACTTAGCGTTACAGTCGTTCACCTGATGGGCCAATTCCCTGGTCGTGAGCAGCGGGGACACTCCCGAGGCAGCGCAGCCGGCTTTCAGAATCCCGAGGAAGGCTATCAGGTACTGAGGGATATTGGGGGCGCATATACCAACGACATCCCCTGGTCCGAATCCATTTTCTTTGAGAAAACTCGCGAAACGGTCAGCCTGCTCACTGAGCTCCCTGAAGCGCGTTGCGATGCCCATGAAGTGGAACGCTACATGATCCGGAAATTCGGAGGCTGCTTCGTTGTAACGGTCAACGAGCGTCATCTCCGGAATCACGATTTCAGGTTCCACTCCCTCATCGTACCACTTGAGCCAAGGTCTGTCCGAGTATTTCATCCGTTCAATCTCCAGTTCCGACATTAGTAATAAATCGGCTGAACCGAACTGTGCCGCCGTCGCTGCTTTCAGCCTCTGAGCCAGCCGTTTTCCTTATACCATGAAATGGTTTCCTTCAGGCCCTTTTCAGCCGTAGGATACGTGAACTCGAATCCCGTAGACTTAAGCTTGCTGTTGTCGAAAATCTTCTCACAGGCAAAGTACTCCAAAACCGGCCTTTCAAGAAAGGGTTTGCCTCCGAAAACCCGCGCCAGGAATTGCGAAATGACTGCCACAGGGACCAGGACCTTCAGGGGCAGAAAAAGGAAATCCTTCTCCGTTCCAATAACCTCGCGAGAGATCAGCCGGAAAAACTCTATGGTGGTAATAGAGCTGTCATCGCTGATAGTGTAAGCCTCGCCAATGGTGGAATCATCGCCATATAAATGGATCGCGGCCCGACACAGATCCAGCACGTGAATGAACGCGTCGGTCTTGTCACCTTTGCCCAGCATCAGCAGTTTCTTCTTGTTTCGATCCTGGTATACTCTTGCAAAAGCCTCGTATAGTCCATACTCGGCTCGGATGCCGTACACTGCCGCGGGTCTGATTATTGTAGCGCGCAGCCCGGCTTCCTTGATGTACTTCCGGATTACCTTTTCGCCCTCCCACTTGCTGACGTTGTAGTTGTTCAGCGGAGGCGTCAATTTCTCCGAGTCCTCGTTTACCGGCGCCTTTGTGTGCATTCCAAAGCCGTACACATTCACTGACGACCAATGGATCAATCGTTTTACACCGGCCTTGACGGCGGCGTCACAGATGTTCTCCACCGCGTCCACATTGACCGCGAACATGGGCTTGTCCGGCGTTGAATAGTCGAGCAGGCCCGCTACGTGAAACACCCCTTCCACCCCGCTGACCAGCTGATCCAAACCTTGTCTTTTCGTCAGGTCCGCGGCAATGAATTCCACGTCCAGCGCCTCGAACAAGGCCCCATAATGCCTGCTGGATACGTCCGTCGCTCTTACGGTGAACCCGGCTTTGACCGCTTCCATCACCAGATGATGACCAACGAAGCCCGCGGCCCCGGTTATCAAAACAAGACCTCTATCTGCACTCGACATCACGCGCCTCCTCGTTCGGAATAGCCATGCGTCCAAGAACGTTGGTTTCCGGTTTTTTCTGCCTGCCCCCCGTCGCAGCCTCTGAGATAACACATTGGTTGCTCAGTGTACATGCTTCCGCCTGATTTTCAACCATTTTCAGTGCCTGCCGGTAAACATAGCTTGGAAAAGGGATCGCAGGCACAATTCACGAAACCCGAATGCATCTGTCGGTAGTTCCATCAGGCCTCAATCAGTTTTGCAAGCCCGGCCAGCTACTTTGCCCGTGTCTTCTTCCCGACGGTCATGTCTTTGGTTCTGATGATCAGTGAATGGGAAGGGTCTTCCTCGACTGGATAGTGGACAACGTCACCGAGACCATTTCTGCGAATTGCGCCAACGTTCAGTCTGGCCAATCTTTCTTGATCCGCAGAAGCACATTGTCAGTGTCGTGAATCTTGATCTCGTCCATACTATCGTGTGCTAAATCCAGGAAAGAAATTTCGAGATGGCAGAGCTCTCGGCAAGCGGTCCCGTAAATTCTCCTTCTTCCCAGCTGTCCGGGTTCTCTTCAGGACAGAGCAGGTACTCATAGTTTGGTGTGCCCTCCTTGAGGGCAAAGCTCAGTTCAAATGCCTTGCCATTTATCGTCCACTCGAACTGGATAACACCTTCAGGCCCTGGAAATACCTCAGGCTGAGGAAGCTGTACTCCCATTTGCTCAGCAGCGTACTTCATGTCTTGTATCACCGAGTAGGCCAACTCCACAGTGTCATCCTGAAAACCACGGCTGCCGTACGAGTCCCAGTTGTGTTGCAACTGCCTGATATGTTCAAGCCTCTTCACAAGTTCAGGGTACACCTTCTGCATCTCGGCCCTTCTCTCCAGCGAGATGAAGCTAGCGTAAGATTTCAGTTCTTCCGGGCTTGGTTCTTGACATGACTGTCCGGTTAAGTGCTGAGCATTCTCTGTGAGTCCGCCCAGCAAGGCGCGTTTTGGAGGGTGTCCTTTGGGGGCACATGTTTTTGGGGGCCGTCGGATGTGTTCCCCCGCCCACAGGATTTAGATATGACCTGGACCGGTTTCTTTGGTATTTGGAATTAGCACAAAGAAATATCAAAGGAGGTTCAGGTCATGGCTCATTATAACACGACGTTGAATCAGATTGTGAGTCACCTTCCCCGGTCGAGATTTGAGA
>Ga0190284_1000399_pt1 | contig 26203 bp, 25 predicted proteins | sample 48691812_MG_FD_161668 | JGI IMG/M metagenome (GOLD analysis project Ga0190284, IMG submission 161668) | Hydrothermal vent microbial mat bacterial communities from Southern Trench, Guaymas Basin, Mexico - 4869-18-1-2_MG | ecosystem: Environmental > Aquatic > Marine > Hydrothermal vents >...
ACGTGGGCAGCGGTTAGTATGACAACGCTAGGGCATCGTCACGCTTTGATCTTCGGGTTGGGTGGCCCATGGCTTCAGCCTGCGCGGTCTCAAACCAGCCTTGGCGCCTACCCAACGGGGGGGGGGGCGCCGCGCGGGCTGAAGCCCGCGGCTCTTCATTCTGAGAACGATCTAGCGCTGTCATATTAGTGAATCAGCACGTAGATCAGCACCAGCGCCGCAGCGGCCGCCAGACCCATGCCGCAGCCTTTCAGAACCCCGACAACCGTGACCCGATCTTCGACGTTCCGCTCCGAGCCCAACGCCGTCGGTGCCGCTTCTGAGGTGACGACGGTGTTCATCCGTGGTTCGCGCGATTCCGAAGGGGTCTCTCCGGACGGCACCGCAGTGGCAGCCTGCGCAACAGGCGCCGTTGACACGTTGACCGGCTGGTTCCACAGGTGCATCTGCGCCATGTTCCCGTTGGCCTCGGTCGGATCAACACGGTTCGCAGGAACCGTCATGACAGCTACCCCGCCCTCGTCGTGCTCTCGCTCTTGGTTGGCCAGATAGTCGTTGACCCCGCACTCCAGGAGGAGTTTGCCGGTTTTCTCCTGGTGGCGGCTCTTTTGGGATCGGCCGAGGTTGTACTTCCTGAGACGCGAACTGGTCATGGTCTGTCCTCCGCTTGGTGTGTGTGCGAGCTAATACATTCAGCCGCGACATACATTTATCGGCATGGGAACAGAAAAAACGTGAGGGCGGAATCGGCTGCCGTTACGTCGATCAGATACTGCGCAAGATCACACTGCCAATCCCTGGAATGTCAATCTAGGCAGAGTGCGGTGTCTGGGGTGAATTGAGGGAGGTGTCGGGCGGCACATCGAGCTTACTCGTTTTCGGTTCGCCGTCGGCGCCGACTTGAAGTTGCTCGATTCTCTGTTCGGCTTTGGCAAGGACTGAGCGGCAGTGCTGCACGAGCTTCATGCCCTCTTCGTACTTGGCGATGGACTCCTCGAGGCCGATGCGCCCTTGCTCGATCTGCTCGGTCAGTTCTTCGAGTTGCTTGAGGGCTTCCTCGAAGGTCGGCTTCTTCTTGGCCATCAGTCGAATAACTCCAATTGCCGACTATCTACCACAGCGCTCTCGATTTCGCCAGAGGCGCTCTCGGTGAGCAGGCGATCGCCCGGAGCGAGTTTGGCCACGTCGGTGAGGATCGCGCGGCCCTTCTTCAAACGGGTGATCGAGAAACCACGGGCAAGGGTGGTACGGTAGCTCATGGCCTCGAGCTTCCCCGCGGTAGAGGCCACCCGGTGGCGAGACAACTGCAGACCACGGGCGAGTGACGCGCCCAAGCGTGAGAGAATGCTCTCCAGGTATGCCTGACGGCGTTCCACGATCCGTGCGGGGGATATCTCCAGCAGGCGGTTCTTGCCGAGTTCCACATGCCGCCCGGCGGCGATCGCGCGTTGGGAGACGGCCCAGTACAGGCGGTGCATGCAGTGAAGCCCACGCCCCTTGCCCTGCTCCAGAACCAGACGCGGGTGCGCCTTTTGAACAAGCATCTCCGCCCGGCCCAATCGGCGGTCGTGCTGATGGAGCCGCCCGAGGAGCAGTGTCCGCACGGTCTCGACGATCTCGTCGAGTTGTTGCTCGCGGCGCCGGAGGTATTCGGCGGGGTCGCGCAGCCACGTTCGCTGCTCAACGGTGTTGAGCGTCTTGCGGCCCAATGCGAGGCGGTGGGCAAGGGTGCGGTGCAGGGCTGCGACGCGGGCCGTGATATCGTCGAGGACGTCGGCCAACACCGGAACCGCGAGTTCGGCGGCTGCCGTGGGTGTGGCCGCCCTGATGTCGGCCACGAGGTCCGCGATGGTGACGTCCGATTCGTGCCCCACGGCGCTGATGACCGGGATCTTGGAGGCAAAGACGGCGCGGGCGACGGCTTCCTCGTTGAAGGCCCAGAGGTCTTCGATGGAGCCGCCACCCCGCCCGATGATGACGACGTCGATGCCGCCGAGTGCTGCCGCCGCGGCATTGATCGCGTTGACGGCGGCGGCGATCTCGGCCGCGGCGCCTTCCCCTTGTACGCGGACAGGGTGGACGTACACGGCGGCGCAGGGATAGCGGCGGCGCAGGGTCTGGAGAATGTCGCGGACGGCGGCCCCGGTGGGGCTGGTGATGATGGCGATGCGTTGCGGAAAGGCGGGCAGCGGCCTCTTGTGTCGGAGATCGAACAGGCCTTCGCCGCGCAGTTTCTCGGAAAGCTGTCGAAAGGCCAGCTCCAGCGCGCCGACGCCGCGCGGTTCCAGCTTGCGCACGTACAGTTGATAGCGCCCCGTCCGCTCGAAAACGTCCACCGAACCGGTGGCGACGACCTCGAGCCCGTCGTCGGGTTTGAACTTCATGCGTTGGGCATCGGAGCGCCACATCACACACGACAGTTCGCAGTGCGGGTCCTTGAGCGTCCAGTACAGATGGCCGCTGCCGTGACGCTTGAAGTTGCTGATCTGCCCGATCACGTGGACGGTGGGCGGGAGATGGAGAGTGACAGCCTGTTTCACCAAGGCGGTGAGTTGCGAGACCGTCAAACGATCGGTGGTGGAGGGCGACGAGGAAGCCGGTCCCCGGACGCGATCAGGATCGAAGCGTTGCCGAGCCATCGGTGGTGTTCACAATGTTGAAGCAGGTCCGGTCCCACAGTTGTCAGGCCAACCGGGCCTGTGCAGCCTTATATCCGGTGATTATGCGCCGGGCAAGCTGATATGCCAGCGCTGGAAGGCGCTTTTCGAGCCGCGGGCTTCAGCCTGCGCGGTCTCAAACCAGGCCCGCACCATCCCGGCAACCGCTCGGCGTCGGGTCCCACGGCGAAACCGGCACGTCCATTTTCATCAAAGCAACCTCAAGCCGAGGGGCTCGTGTTGCATACCTCCGGTTTCCGCGTGCGATCGCACGGGCCGGTTTCCGCGTGCTCGCTCTGTGGGTGGACGGCCCCGCCGTCGCCATCGTCCTCGTCCACCAGTTCCTTGGCGACCGTGGCGAACTCGGCCTCCCGTCGCACGAAGGCCTCGACGATCGCCGGGTCGAACTGAGATCCAGACCCCTGGCGGATGATCTGGCCGGATTTTTCGGGCGGCATGGGGTCCTTGTACGGCCGCCTCGATGTCAAGGCATCGTAGACATCCGCAATGGCGGCGATCCTGGCCGCAAGCGGAGTTTGATTGCCGTTCAAACCGTCCGGGTATCCGGTCCCGTCGTACCACTCATGGTGGCTGTGGGCGATCTGCAGGGCCGTGACGAGGAAACTAGCGTCGTTCCCGCGGTCGATGATCGATCGAATCGTTCTCGCCCCCAGCTCGGCGTGGCGTTTCATGGTCGCCATCTCCGCGTCCGTGAGCTTGCCGGGTTTAAGCAGGATCTGGTCGGGGATCGCGACTTTTCCGATGTCGTGCAGCGGCATTGCCCGCCGTAGCGATTTCAGGAATGCGTCGTCGATCTGCCCGCGGAACGGCTCTTTGGTCTGCAACTCTTCGGCGAGAAGCAATGCGTACCGCGTGACGCGATCCAGGTGCCTACCGGTGTCCACGTCCCGATACTCGGCGAGAGTGGCCAGCGCAATGACAACCGAATCGCGTGCGTGGTCACGGCTGGTGCGACTCATGAAGTCGTTGATCGCCGATGCCGCGACGTTGCAGAGCAACTCAATGGATTCCAGTTCACGCGGGGCGAAGGGACGTTCTCCGCGCCGCTCGGTGATATTCAAAACCCCGACGACCTGATCGCCGACTAGCATGGCCTTGGAGACGAGTGGGGCGCTGACGAAAAGCTGGGCATCGTCCTGCTGGCCCTGTGTCTTCGCCTCGTCCGGGCTGTTGATGATGGCCGGCTCCCGCGTCGCAAACACACGTCCGGCAATGCCCTCTCCGGCGCGGACGCGGGCGGTACTGACAGTCCGCTCATCCAAGCCGACGCACCTTGCGATGGTCAGGTGCGAACCCTCCGAGTCGGGCAGCATGATTGAGACCCGCCGGCTCCAGGTGAGCTCGGCGGCGGCCGAGACGGTTCTTTCAAGAATCGTGTCGAGATCCGATGCGCCCACCAGACCGCACGAGAGATCCAGCAGGACCTGCAAGGCGCGGGCTTGCTCCCAGCGGATCTCGTTGCTCCAGACCAGCTCGGCCTTGCTGCGATACAGGCGGGCCATCGACCGGACGCGGAGAGCGAACTCCCGGTGCCTGAGCGGCTTGGTGATGTAATCGTCGGCGCCGGCCTCCAGGCCCGCTTCGATGTTCTTGGCCTCCTTGGCGGCGCTGAGCATGATGACCGGGATCTCTTTGGTGGCCTCGGTGGCCTTGAGCCGCCGGGTGCATTCCAGGCCATCGAGGTTGCGCATCGTCGCTTCCATAACGATGACGTCCGGCGAACAAGCGGGGATCCTTTCAAACGCCTCCAGACCATCCGACGCGTCCGACACCACATGACCCTCTTGCTCGAGGATCTTGCGGCACAGTGCTCGCGCGCGGGCGTCATCATCCACGATCAGGACCCGGGTCGGAGCATTGCCGGCCTCCCCGGGAGATACCGCCGGCCGGACTGTTGTGGCAGGGGGGTGTTCCGGTGTCGCCACGTGAGGAGTTGGCGCTTTACCGGCGACGCACACGCAGTTCCTGCCCGTCCGCTTGGCGTCATACAGGGCCTCATCCGCGGCCTTGAGCAAGTCCTCCGGGCTTCCCATGGACTCCGTCCGTTCGGCTACGCCAAAGCTGAGCGTCACCGATAATGATGTTCCACTGGAGGTGAGCACATTCCCGGAGACGGCGGAGCGTATGCGTTCGGCAGCCGTCTCGGCCGAAAGCCCCGTCGACCGCGGGCAGATGATGAGGAACTCCTCGCCTCCGATCCGGCACGCTGCCTCACCGGCGCGACACGCCCTGCGCAGCACATCCGCTGTTGCCTTGAGAACCACGTCGCCCATGGCGTGTCCGTGCGCGTCGTTGAAGCGCTTGAAGTGGTCGATGTCGGCGGCGACGCAGGACAGTGGATCGCCGTGCCGGATGGCCAACGACCAGTGTTCCGCCAACCGGGCCAAGGCCTCGCGGCGGTTGGTCAATCCAGTCAACTCGTCCGTCGTGGCCATGACTCTCAACTGGTCGTTGGCGACCGACAACTGGGCATTGTAGCGGGAGACTTCACGGCTCCGCTCGGCCATGGCGGCTTTCAGTCGCAAGATCCGTTCAGCCGCACGGACGCGGGCGAGGAGTTCTTGCCGGTCGTATGGCTTGGTCAGAAAATCATCGGCTCCGGCTTCCAGCGCCTTCACGAGGCGTTCTCCGTCGTCGCTGGCAGTGAGAACGATGACGTAGACGAATCCGAGATCCTCATGCTCCCGCAACCTGCGGCATAGCTCTGGGCCGTCGATTTCGGGCATCATCCAGTCGGTGATGATCATCTGTGGGGCCTGGGCGCGATCGATCTCCAAAGCCTCGCGGCCGTTGGCTGCGGTCGTTACGTCGTGCCCCGCCGCCGAAAGATGTTCCTCCAACAGACGCAAGGCGGCGGAATCATCATCGACGATCAGGATGCGTAATGCGTTGGCTCGGCGCTGGGGTGCCACCGGAAACGCCGCGTGGGGCGTATTTCCCTTGTCGGCAGTTGCGCCGGCGGCCTGCGCATTCACGCGGAGCTGCTCGAGTGGCGGCACCTCTCGCGTGGACACGGAGAAGATGGTCCCGGTTTCCCGCCACTCGTCTCCGATCGCGTCGAATAGCTGATGGAACGCCTCGTCGGGAATGCCCAGATCGGCGGCTTCATCGACAATTGCTTCCAACGTTTCCGGGCAGACTGTTGGCTGAACCAGCAGGGACGCCACGGAGCCGGCCGAATGCAGGACACGTGCGAGTTCGTCGCCTCGTGTCTTGCTGCTCGGACTCTCCGCCTTTGGTCGATCCTGAAATCGCACGGCCTCGCAGAACACCTCCTGCAGACGCCAGTCGGCCATCATCTCCACGGACAGCTCGTTGTGGTCGATCCCGAACGCCGCGCGCTCCGCATCAAGCAGTCCGTGCACGTCGTCTGGGCTCGTGGATTCCAGCACGCGCGCGTAATCATCAGGGTGCGCCGATGCCAGCGCAAGCCGTCCAATCTGGCTCAACAGCCCGGCCGTGAATGCTTCGTCCGGTGAGAAGTTCTTACACCGACTCGCAATCCCGCGGGCAGCGACGGCTCGTGCGAGGGATTCCGACCAGAACAGCCCGTGGTCGAATGCCCGGCAGCGACCACTGTGATTGTTGGAAACCAGCGAGAGCCCCAACGCCAGGTTCTTGACGGTTCGCATTCCAAGGAGACGCACGGCAAGTGACACGGAGGCGACCTGGCGCGGCACGCCGGCAAACGGTGAGTTGACCAACTTGAGCAGCCGACCCGCGAGTGCAGGGTCTGGCTCAACCACCGCGGTCACGGCCTCAATCGTCGCCTTCTCATCGTTGGCGAGCCGCAGCAGCTCCAGCGCCACACCCGCAGGGGACGGAAGGGCATTTGTATCCTTGAGCTTCTGGTAGGCCAGGCTTGCCATCGGATTCTCCAAGCTTCTCTACAGCGAATCGCTTTGAGCAACTGTCGACAGTTTTGGACTCGTATCCGGCTGACCGGCGGGTGTCCGCGCCCCGGCGCGGCGACAAAGATCGGTGACCTCGGCCTGCTTGCGCTCGGTGATGCCCGGTTTCATTCCTTCGTCTCTCTAACGCGATGCGACAGGCTGCTCAGGGCTGACATGGCCGCTTCAACCGATGCCCAAGCGACGGTCCCGGTCAACGTCTTGGCGAGCCTGTTCGCCGCGGTGCTGAGCTCATCGAACCCGCAGCCCCCGGCATCACTCGCCGCAGTCTTCAGTTGCCGGGCCAGGGGGCCAAGTTCCTCGGCGTTCTTCGCCTGCACGCAACGCTGCATCTCCTGCATCCTGGCCGGCAAACTGGTGACGAAATCGTGGATGAAGTCGGCGATCTCCGGATTGCCGGCGTGCTTGCTGGTGATCGGTTCTTCAACGGCCAGGTACCGCGTCATCGCTTCGATGAGCTGTGTCTTACCCAGGGGCTTGGGCAGGACATCGCTGCAGCCGGCGGCCAGGCATTTCTCGCGCGTGGCCTGATCGTCGCTGGCGGTATAGGCGATGATCGGGATGGTGAGGCCGCGCTCGCGCAGCGTCTTGGCTGCGGACGGCCCGTCGATACCGGGCATTTCAACGTCCAACAGCACCAAGTCGAACTCCTTCTCGGCGACCAGCTTCAAAGCCCGGAAACCGCGGTCGGCGGTGACGACTTCGGCACCGGCTTTGGTCAGATAATGCTTCGTCAGCCGCAGGACATCCTCGGAGTCGTCGACGAGGAGAATGCTCGCCGAGAGTTCCTGAGACACGAACCGGCTGTCGTCCACAGGCTCGTCGAAGCTGAGGTTGATCTCGTGGACGCGGCCCGCGACGTACCGGCACCGAACCACCGTGGCATGGACGTCAACCCAGGCGCCGTCCGTCGTGGTCAGTTGCAGGTCACAGCGGGTGCCCGTGTGGAGGAAGCCGTCGTGCAGAAACGACAAGCCGCCGCAGCTCAGGTTTCGGGTCACAACCTCGACGCTGCGCGTGTTCCCTCCGGGGTGCGTGACCGTGACCTTCAGCGGTTTACGCCAAGTCTGGCGTGCTGTTCGCCGGTCGGCAGCCCCGGCGTCCCGGCCCGCGGTTTCGTCGAGGGAATCCAGAAGCAGCTTAGCATCAGCTAGCGGGTTTCCCACCTGTCACCTCTTGCCGAAGCGTTAGAACCATCGCCACAATGTCCGACCAAACACAGCCCCACCACCGCCGGTCGCGATTCGCTCGGTGGTGGTGGCGGCGAACGCGCAGTGTCGGGCCTTCGTATGCCCGATGACCCCGTACAACTCTACTGGTCCATCATCCGAATCGGCTGGTTTGAGGCCTGAGATTAGAGTGGAATCAAGCCGGCGCCATCGTGGCCGCGGGGGTGCACACAAGGGGTTCCGATTCTAGCACTACATCGCAAGGTCGCCCCGTGGTGTCAGGGAAAACATGTGGGACCGACTTTCCAGCCGGTCAGGAGGCCCTTTATCCGAAGAGACCGACTGGAAAGTCGGTCCCACAAACGGATCTGGCTGACTTTGCGCTGTAGGGCCAGTCCCTCAACCTCAAACCACCCGGTCAGTGGGCGGCCGTCACCTCGGACAAAGGTCGATCACCGCCGGACCAACGTATCAGGACGTGGCGGCCCCGACCTTGGCCATCGTAGTTTCGACCCTCTCCTTCAACGTGTCCGGGGTGAAGGGCTTGACCAGGTAGTTGTTGACACCGGCCTGGATAGCTTCGATCACGCGGCTCTTCTCGGCCTCGGTGGTACACATGATCAAAGGCAGGGTCTTATCGGTTTCGCGGATTTTCCGGACCAGCGTAATGCCATCCATGTTGGGCATGTTCCAGTCGATCAGCACCAGATCGGGGCGCGTCTCACCGAGCTTCTGCAGCGCCTCGACACCGTCTCCCGCCTCCATGGTGTCGCTATGCCCCAACTGCGCGAAGGTCTTCTTCTGGATGTTTCGAATGGTCCGTGAGTCGTCAACCAGTAGGACTTTCATGAGAATCTGGCTCCACTAACTGGCGTTGGCGGTTGCGGGCTGCGGCGTGTCGGCCCCTTGCTTCTTCTTGACTACCATGGCCACTTCAACGATGAACCGTCCGAGCGGCGAATCGCAGGGAATGGCCAGGCTGGGCCTCTGCTTGGATTGCAGAACGGCGTGTTCCTGGCCAATGATCACGCTCGGCAGCGAAATGCTGATATTGAACCCATCGAGCTTGGCCTTGGCCTGGCCGGCGACCATGTTCGCCAACTCGCCCAGAGCGTCGGCGAAATCCTCATGGTCCTTGGTCATCTCCGTGCCGGCGAAAGCACTGGCCGCCCGGAGAGCGGTGGCCATGGGAAAGCAGAGAACCACGCTACCGCTGGCGTCGCCGGAGAAGCCGATAACCGCGGAGGCGTCGGCGCGCACGTCGTCCTCGCTGAGCATCGGCTTGCTCAGTATCAACTCGGTCTCGAGCATGGTCTTGAACAGGTGTTTGATTGAATCCACAAACGGATTGATGTAACGTACGTCCATTGCTGCACTACCTCTCGAGAGTCTAATAAACGGCTCAGGTGTCTCAGGGCAACGACGCCGGACCGTTCCTAGTGCCTATCCCAAAACTGTGGGACCGGCTTTCCAGCCTGTCTTGATCGGCTAGAAAGCCGGTCCCACAAGGGTTTTGGGATAGGTTCCAGTGCCATCAGCTACATCGGCGGTGTCGCTGGGGGGCTTGACATTTGCACCGGCCATATTCATCCGCTCTCCTACCCGGTAGCACCGCTACTATCCGCAATGCCGAACGACGGACTGTTTGGGTTTTGATCGCAGGGATTGCATGAGCACGCGCGCGACTTCCTCCGGCGTGCTCTGGTGCTGAACGGCCCCGAGTTCGACGGCGACTTTGGGCATGCCGTAGACCACCGAGCTACGCTTGTCCTGGGCAATGGTGATCGCTCCTTTGTGGCGCAGGTTCAGCAGTCCTTGGGCGCCGTCCGCTCCCATGCCCGTCAAGAGAACCCCCACGAATTGCCTGCCCTGACAGCGGGCGATTGAATCAAAGAGGACGTCCACACTGGGGCAATGGCGATTGACCAGTTCGCTGGTACCGTAGTCGATCCGCCACTTCCCGCCGCTGATACGGACACTCATTTGCACTCCGCCGCGGGCCAGAAACGCCTTGCCCGGCACGAGGACATCCCCGTCGACCGCTTCCTTCACCGTGATGCGGCTGAGCTGGTCGAGACGGTCCGCGAATGACCGCGTGAATCCCTCCGGCATGTGTTGCACCATGACAATCGGAGGACAATCAGCGGGGACGTTGGCCAGCACATGGCGGATTGCCTCCGTCCCACCGGTTGAAGCCCCAATCGCCACCAGATACCGGTTGGGATCCAATCCGGCCGCGTGGAACGACTCCAGGCCGGAGGTGGCGGAGGCCGGGATGAGCGGCGGCGACGGCATGGAAAGGACGGCGGCCTGGATCTTCTCGGCGAGATCCGTCCCGAGTCGGCGCAGAGCCCGGTTCCCGCCAGCGGTGGGCTTGGATACCACGTCGATCGCTCCCAGTTCGATCGCCTTCAGTGCCGCTGCGCTGCTGGCCGGGGCCACTCCACTGCACATGATGACCGGAACCGGGTAATGGGCCATCAGCTTGGCCAAGAACGTCAGTCCGTCCATTCGCGGCATTTCGATGTCTAGGATGATCACATCAGGCCGGTATGTGATGATGAGCTCGCGGGCCTCGTAAGGGTCCTTCGCGCCTCCGACGACTTGGATGTCCGGCTCTTCGGCGAGCACGCGCGAGAGTATCGAGCGAATCAATGGCGAATCGTCGACGATGAGGACCTTGATGGGCCCGGTACGTTTCACCGCACGCTCCAATCCACCGCGCGCAAACCGCTACTCTCGGCACCGCATCACCGGGCCATGGAGAAGATCACGAGACAACTCACGAATGCTTTGTCTGTGGTATCCATCGATCTCTCAGACCTTCCTGTAGATGGTTGGCTCCACGTACGATAACGGATGGTTCACCGCGCTCAGGCTCTCGGAGTGACCAATCAGGAGATATCCATCCTCGAGAAGGTGATGAACAAACTTATTCACCAGGGTCTCCTGCGTTGGACGATCGAAGTAGATCATCACGTTTCGGCAGAAGACGATGTCGAAGCCGTGACGGAATGGAAAGGTCGCGGTCATGAGGTTTAACCGTGCGAACGTGATGATCCGGCGTAACTCCGGCACGATTTGAAGATACGCCTGCCCGTCATGCTGCACCTTGCTCAGGTATCGGTTTCTCATTTGCGGAGGCACGGTTCCCACCCGATGGGGCTCATACCGCCCCAGCTTTGCCCGACTGAGCATCCTGGTGGACAGGTCCGTAGCCAGGATCTTCAGTTCGATGCCCGGGTGGGCTTGCAGCGCATCGTGTGCGACCATGGCGACCGAATGCGGCTCTTCGCCACTGGAGCAAGCGGCGCTCCAGATGCGCAGGGCCGAATGCCGGGATCGCCAAGTCTTATCGCCGAGCCATCGACCGATCGTCTCTCGCAGGAAATTAAAGTGGTGGATTTCCCGAAACAGATGTGTGGTATTGGTCGAGATGGCGTCCAAGAGAGCGCACAGTTCTTCCCCGGTGCGATCCTGCTCCACGCGGTGGAAGTATTCGCGAAAGGACTTGAATCCCCCCTGGCGGACCCGTTTGCCCAGCCGGGCGCGGACCAATTGCATCTTCTGGTCACCCAGGTTGATACCGCTCTTGGCGTATACCAGCTTCCGGATGAGTTCGTAGTCTTGCCGCGTAAGGTCCTGTACCGCTGTTGTCATCCCACCAGCACTCCCTTGATCGTTCCTTATGGGTGGTCGGCGCTCTCGCCGGGAGTGTAAGTGAGTTGGACACAGTGGCCTTCGACGGTCAGAGTGGATGCCCACTCGTCGTCACTTCCGAGGAAATCCGGCATTTGGTCCAGTGTTCGTGTCGCGGGTATGGTCAGGTCAAAGACACTTTCGGTGCCGTGTACCGCCGTAACAAACTGCCCGCACACGATGTTCATGAACTCCCTCACGGCGTCTGGAGCTTTCGATTCGGCGTCATCGTCCTCGGGGTCGATGCCCAGGAGATTGGCGGCCAGCAGAACGCCGAACTCACTGGGACACCAGAGCTTGAGCATCCCCGTCGCCGGGCCCTTGTAGCCGATCGTCGTCTCCAGCCACAGGGTCGCAGGGGAGGGATCGATCTCGTCCCCGTCGGAGAACATGAAGGCCAGGTCTCCCAGTACGTCAGAAAAGACCGTCGTCAGCGTCGTCGTCGTCAGCGGTTCCATTCTCTTTCACTCCCAACAGGGGGGCCAGTACATCGCGCAACTGCTCGGGCTGGAAAGGCTTGCGCAGATATCCGAATATCCCGATCCGCTCGAGTTCCTTGATGCGCTCTTTGCTGCCTTCGGTGGACACAATCACGATCGGTATGTGTTGAAGCCGATCGTTCTTCTTCATCCGCGTCAGCAGTTGGATCCCGTTCATTGTGGGCATATTGATGTCCACCAACATGACCGCCACCGGATGGTCACTCAATGTGGCAAGTGCTTCGATACCGTTGCCGGCCTCGTACACGTCGCCCACATCCAGGCCGGCGATGTCCATGGTCTTCTTGACCATTTGCCGGATAACGGTCGAGTCATCTACGATCAGAATACTGTGTCCCATTGCAGGCCTCCTACCTTTCGGCGGGTTGCTTTCTGCTACTCGCGGGTGAGGCATCGGCGAACATCTCTTCAACACGTTTCAGTTCACACATCATCGAAGCGCCGGTGAGTTCCAGATCGGCTTCGTGAAGGTTATGACGCCCCATCACCGCGGGGTCCGCGCGGTAGTTCAGTTCATCCGCCCCCAGTCCAATCCCGAGAAGCAGGCAAATGCAGTCGGCCAGGTAAACTGTGTCCACCAGAGGATCAGCCGGTTCCAGCATGCTGGGGTCATGATGGTGCCGCACACAGCGAACGAGCGAGTCCGGGAGCTTCCATTTCTCGGCGACCTTCTCCCCGATTTCGTCGTGGGAGAATCCCAATACCTGCCTCTCGGCTTCGACGAAGCTGGTTTTCCGCTCTCTCACGAGCCGGGCGATTTCCGCGAACTCTCTCCCCACGTATTCGTTGAGTACCACTTTCCCGATGTCGTGCAGCAGTCCGGCGGTAAACGCCAGACCAACTTCGTCCGGGCTGATACGCTGCCCAAGAATCGACGCCGTCAACGCCACCGCCACGGAGTGCCTCCAGAGAATCCCGGGTTCCAGTCCGTATCCCGTCTGTTCTTTGGCGAGCAGCGCGTTGCCATGGACGGCCATCAGAAGCTGAAGCACCTTCATCGTGCCGAGATAGCGCACGGCCTCGGTCAGCGAACTCACTTCGTGAGACAAGCCGAAGTAGGCTGAATTGCACATCCGCAGCATCTGGCCGGTCACCGCCTGGTCGTATTTGACCACCTCGACGATGTCTTGAGGCGTGCTACTCGGATCGTTGATCACGCCGACCAACCTGACCACGGTTCCTGGAAGCGGGGATATCTCCCCGACACGGGCCAGAATGTCGTCTGTGCAGGTCACAACTCAATCTCCTTACCGCGGACTTTGATCGTGGTGCGACCGGTCCCCAGGTTCATTCGCAGGGTCCGACTGAGTTGTCCTCCGACATGCTCGGAGTCGATCAAGACTCCGTTCTTCCAGAAGATCTTGCGGAGTGAGGCGTAGTTGCGCTTTCCGATATTAAACGTGCCGTTGTCATCCAGTAGCGAGGAGCCTCCCGCCACCTTGACGACCACGCGCTTCTTGGTCGCCCCGAGTTCGTAGGCGGATCGAAACAACACCGGGATGCCACTGTCCGCAAACATGGCCGGATTGGCCTTTGCCTTCTCCTGCGAAAGCGACGACTCAGGCAGCATGTAGTGAATCATCCCGCCCACCCGTGTTTCGGGGTCCCAGATGGCCACGCCGATGCAGCTACCCAGCGAGTAGGTCACCAACTCGACCTGAGGGTCGTTGGATACTTGGCAGTCGGCAATGTCAACGACCAGATCCATGAACTGAATGGCCCTCCTTTGTTTCAGGCGCCGGGCCCTACTGCTCGACCTCTTCCAGATGCACGCTGGGAAGGGTGGCCCAAGTCTTCAGACTTGGGGGTCTCGATTCGATGGGGACGCGACCCCGAGCGATCAGCCTAACCTCGCGCCCAGAAGCCATCGTTCCCCCAGGTCCACAGGACCTGGGTCACCCATCTCGAGACCGCCCGGTTACCAGCCGGGGATCAGCCTTCTCCCACCGGCTGAAGTGGGACGAGTTCGTCACTCGTCAGTACCTTGTCGATGTCCAGCAGGATCTTGACGTCCTCTTTCACCTTGCCCATACCGAGAATGAAGCTGGTGTCGACTGTTCCGCCGAGTTGTGGCGGCGGTTCGATGTTGGTACTGGGAATGTCGTAGACCTCCTGTACCGTGTCCACAATGATCCCCATCATCGTGCCCACATCCACCACGATGATGCACGTCTGATCGTTGTATTCAATTCGCGACAACTCGAACTTGCTTCGCAGATCGACTACGGGGATCACCTTGCCGCGAAGGTTGATAACGCCCTCGACGAAGTCCGACGTCTGGGGCACACTTGTGATGTCCATTATGTTGATGATTTCACGGACCTTGAGAATCTCGAGGCCGTATTCCTCGTTGTCCAAATGAAAGGTGAGGTATTTCCCGCCGAGACCCCCGGTGGATTCGGTTGTTTCGTTGCCGGGGCTATTCGATACGGCTTCCATGACCTTGTCTCCTAGGCGCCCACGGGTTCGGGCGCGGCTTGAATCTGGGCACCTGGGGTTTCCTGTTCCGTAGGGTCGGCTTTGTTCTCGATCGAATTCTCACCCGTTTCCGTATCCCGGTTCGCCTGACTCGGCAGGCCCGACAAGGTTATTCGCTCCTGGTGCGCCGCCACCAGCCCGGGCATTTCCAGGATGAGCCCGACCCGTCCGTCACCCAAGATAGCCGCTCCGGAGATGCCGCGAAGTCGCTCGAACCGTTCGCCGAGCGTCTTGATCACCACCTGCTGCTGGCCGATAAGCTCCTCCACGACCAGTCCGACCTGGCGCCCCTCGCAATGGGCAATCACCACCATTGCTTCGGCGGGATCTACCCGGCCGGTTAAGCCGAATAGTTCCCCCAACTGAACCATGGGAACCAGTTGCCCGCGAACGTTGAGAACCTCGCCTCGCTGCTGGACGGTGGTGATCTGCTCCGACAGCGGACGCAGGGATTGTTCGATGGCGATAGTGGGAATGATGAACCGTTCGCCGCCGACGCGAATGATCATCCCGTCGATGATGGCCAGGGTCAGCGGCAGGCGGATCGCAAAGGTCGAACCGGATCCCTTTTCCGACGCGATGTCTATCTTGCCGCGAAGCTGATCGATATTGCGTCTGACCACGTCCATTCCGACGCCGCGACCGGAGATGTCGGTGACCTCCTTGGCCATCGAGAACCCCGCCGCGAAGATCAGTGCGTAGGCTTGCGGGTCGGTAAGTTCCTCGCCGGGTTGAACGATGCCTTTTTTGGTGGCCTTACGGATCAATGCCTCCGCATCGAGTCCCTTTCCATCGTCGCGGATCTCGATGACGATGTTGCCGCCTTCGTGACAGGCACCGAGATGAACCTGGCCCAGCTCGGGCTTGCCGGCCGCCTGCCGCTCCTGGGGCGATTCGATACCATGGTCCACCGCGTTGCGGACCATGTGCACCAGCGGATCACCGATCTGCTGGATCACCGTTTTGTCCAGTTCGGTGTCCTCGCCGGAAATCGTCAGGTTGACCTGCTTGCCGGCTTTTCGGGAAACGTCGCGCACCAGCCGGGCCATCTTCTGGAACGTCGGACCGATCGGGATCATGCGCATGGCCATCGCCACCTCCTGGACCTCGCGCACGATCTTGGTGACCTGACTGACGTCCTTGGCCAGCATCGGGGTGGTGGCAACCTGCTGGTTCGCGTTGACCAGCGTCTGGGCGATCACCAGTTCGCCGACCATGTCCACCAGAACGTCCAGCTTCGCCGTGTCGATCCGAATCGACTGATCCCCGAGTGCCTTCTGGCCACCCGCCGGCCCGCCGGCTGCATTGGCGCGGGCCTGGACCTGCGGACGGATCGCCTGGCTCACTTGTTTCGGCGTGGCCGCCTTCATCTCCACCAAGGTCTCGCCCAGTTTCTTGTCTTGCCCGGCGGCCTGCTGCTGCTCCAGCCCGAAGTCCGCGACTTCTTGCGGTACCGCACCCTGTTCGACGAGATTCTCGCCGGTCTTCTGAGTGGCACTGCCGGGACCCGTCTCGCGGACGACCGGTTGGATCCGGCCGGAGACAAGCCCGCGCAGCTTGTCGATCATCTCGGATACCGGGGGTTGGGAGACCACCTCGCCCTCCGGATTGGCCACCCACTGGCCCACGGACGAGATCTGAACCTTCAGAACGTCCACGACGTCGAATACCACGTCGATCAACCCAGGCGTGATCTTGCGGTCGCCCTTACGCCCCTGATCGAGCAGGGTCTCCACCTCGTGGGTCACGCAGTTGATGTCGCGCAGGTTCAAGAAACCCGCCATTCCCTTGATCGTGTGGAAGGGACGAAACAGATCGTTGATTTTCGCCGTGTCTTCGGGAACCGCCTCGACTTCCAACACGGCCCCCTCGATCGCTTCGATATGCTCCATCGCCTCTTCCACAAACCCCTTGACGAAATCAAGCTCATCCTGCTTGAGGGTCAGAGGTTCTTGCTCGTAGGACGGTTCCTGCGTGGCGGAAGTGTCGGCTGAAGCATCGGAAGCGGTCGGCGCCACTGCCGTGGGGGGCGGTTCGACGCTGGCCGCCGGCTCCGAGGGGAGGGGCTCATCGAAAACCTTGGCGAGTTTTGCTTCGACGTCGTCGTCGGCCTCTTCGTTCGTTGCAACGTCCTCGACCGATGCCGGCGCAGCCTCCGGCGCGGTTTCAAGCGTTCTGGAGAGATTGGCCACAGACTCGATGACGGTCGCAAACACTGGAGCGGCATCCTTCGCTTCACCAAGAATCAACGACTCCAGCAAGACGATCAGCGAGCGGATTTGTTCGACGATGCCCTTGGACTCGGCCGCGTCGGCGGCGGAGCAGGCTTCAGCGAGCGCCTGGCACCATCCGTGCATTTTGGCCAATGCGCTGAGATCGTCCTCGTCGACCTGATTGGCCGTCTCCGTGAGCTGCTTGATGAGCAACTGAGTACTTTGGAACTCCGGGTCGCTGTCTGCGCTTGGCATCGCGGGTCTCCCTTCGGAAGTTGGCTGTTGTGTGCGGGGCAACCGCAGCGCTACGGGCTCAGTCTGCTCCTTCGGTGTCCCCCGCAACCGAGGTCATGTCCGCGAGTTCCGCGCTGGTCAGCACCTTGTCGATGTCGAGCAGGATCTTGACCTCGTCGCCGACCTTGCCCATCCCGAGGATAAACGAGGTGTCGACCGACCCGCCCATCGACGGCGGCGGTTCGATGTTCTCGCTTTTGACATCCAACACTTCGGAAACTGTGTCGACGATGATGCCGATCTCCTTGCCCACATCCACGACGATGATGCACGTCTGCTCGGTGTGTTCGGCCTCCTCAAGGCCGAACTTCAGGCGAAGGTCCGTCACGGGGATCACCTTGCCCCGCAGATTGATGACACCTTTCATGAATATCGGCATCTGGGGCACGGTGGTGACGTCCATCACGCCGTTGATTTCACGGACCTTGAGGATCTCTACGCCGTATTCCTCGTCGGCCAGCTTGAACGTCAGGTACTTGCCGGCATCGCCTGTCGCTGCCATGTCCGGCTCGGTAGCGGTCCTGGTTTCTGCTGCTGTCGTTGTTGTCATCTCGATCTCACCTTTATCAAGTCGAGCGCCAGCCCGTCTGCCTCGCGGGAACCGGTCGAACACCGGCACCGCGCCGGCGTCCGTCCGCACCATGACACGGGTCAGAAATCGCTCAACCCATCGGTACCCTTGTCGTCGAGTGCCATGAACTCCTGGTCGGACGTTCCGCCGCCGGCCGGGGCGCTCGCCGGCGTCACATACGACCCTTTCTTGAGATTGGCCCCGCGGACATCCTGGCGCTTCTGCGTCTTGCTCGCGGTGGTGTTCCCGGCCGCTCCGGTTCCGGAACTGTTGCCGCTGACTACGGCCGACAGTTCGTTCACCATGCCCCGGACCGTGACCGCCTGGGCACTGAGTTGCTCAGCCGCTGATGCCGACTCCTCGGCGCCGGAGGCGTTCTGCTGCGTCACCTTGTCCATTTGTGACACAGCCGTGTTGACCTGATCCACACCTTGGGCCTGCTCCTCGCTGGCCTTGGTGATCCCATCAATCAGATCAGTGACCTTGGTCACGTCGCCGACGATGGCACCCAGCGCCGTGCCCACTTCACCGGCCACGTCCGTGCCCTCCTTGGCCTTGTTGACCGAGTCTTCGATCAGTCCGGTCGTTTCCCGGGCGGCTTGGGCGGCACGCTGGGCGAGGTTGCGGACCTCGTCGGCCACCACCGCGAACCCCTTGCCGTGCTCACCGGCACGGGCGGCTTCCACCGCGGCGTTCAACGCCAGCAGGTTCGTCTGGAACGCGATCTCCTCGATTACCTTGATGATCTTGCTGATCTTCCCGGACGACTCGTTGATGCCGGTCATCGCTTCGTTGAGCTGCGCCATTGTCTGATCGCCGTTCTCCGCTGCCGAACGCGCCTGACCGCTCAGGTTGTTGGCCTCCTTGGCATTCTCGGCGTTGGTCCGCGTCATGGCGGCCATCTCCTCCAGCGCGCTGGAGGTCTCTTCCAGCGACGACGCCTGTTCGCTGGCCCCTTCGGCCAATTGTTGCGAGGCGGAGGACACCTGCGCAGCCGCGTCGTTGACTTGATCGGCGCCTTCGTTCAGCCCGGCGATGATGCGGTTGATCGGCTTGGAGATCGACCGCGCGATGAAGACGCTGATCAGCGCGACCAGCGCGGCGGCGATGGTGCCCAGACTCCCCACCCACGTGAGCAAGCTGCTCGATGCCGAGGCGCTGGTGGCCTCCATGTCCTTCACCGCGGCCAGGGCCTCGGACTCATCGATCTCGGCCAACAGCGCCCACTGGGTCCCGAACACGTTGATCGGCGTGTACGCGCTGAGCACCGAGTTGCCGTTGTAGTCGGTGATGAGCTTGGCGTCGGCTTCGCCCTTCAAAGCGGCGGTGGCGGCGTCGGTGTCGACCGAGCCCTTGGTGGGATTCGCAAACGACGTGGCGACTGTGTGGTTGGTCGGATCGAGGAACGAGTCCGAGCGCATCAGCTTGTCGGGACCGATCAGGTAGGTTTCTCCGGTCTCACCCATCCCACTACGGACGCCCATGATTTTGTTGATGGCGTCCAGCGGTAGTTGCAGGGCTACCACCAGTTCGGCCTTTCCGTTGTGCATGACCGGCTGGGCGATGAAGGCCGCCGGCGTGCCGTTGCTGGGGGCGTAGGGCTTGAAGTCGGCGAAGCCGAACTTGCCCGTCTTGAGCACGTCACGCACCACCACGCCCAGCCCCGAGTCAGCGTACTTGCCGTCGACAAGGTTGGTCTGGTAGTCCGCTTCCTGGCAGACGGTGTAGAAGCAATAACCGCCAGGATTGACCAAGAACAGGTCGTAGTAGCCGTACATCTCGGCGTACTTCTTGAAGAAGTACGTGCCGTTCTCGTCCTTGGGGCAAAACGCCTCGGCCACATCGATCTCGGCCAGCAGGCCCCAGCTCAGGTCCTCGAAGACGACGCTGGTGTAGGCTGACAGCACCGGGTTGCCGTTGTAGTCGAGGATCACCTTGGCGTCGGTCTTGCCGGCGCAGGCGGCCTTGGAGGCATCGGTGTTGACGCTGCCCTTTGACGGGTCCTTGAACGAAGCGATCACGCTGTGGTGCTCGGGGTCGAGGAACGAGTCGCTGCGCATGAGCTGGTTCTGGCCGACCAGGTAGGTCTCGCCGGACTCGCCCAGCCCCGCCTGCATCTGCATGATGACGTTGATCTGATCCAGCGGGAATTGAACGACCATCATACCGACCATCTGGCCGCTCTCGTCGCGGATCGGCGCGCCCCCAAAGCAGGCCGGATCGCCGTTGCTGGGGGTATAGGGCTCGAAATCGACCACGGCGCGCCCGTCAAGCTGCTTGATCTTGCTCCAGAGCTTGGCCAGGTGGCTGTCCTTGAGCGGCCCGTGCCCCAGGTTGGTGCCCAGGTCGGACTCCTTGGTGCAGGTGTACATGACGTGCCCGTGGGCGGCGCAGACCATGAACACGTCGTAGACGCCGCTGTCCTTGTAGTACTGGAGGATCTTCCGGCCATGTTCCTCCCAGAGCTGCTTGTACTCCGGCGTGGACACGTCGTACGGCCCGTCGGCCTGGACGTCGGTGGCCTTGTGGTACTCGACCAGCTTGGCGTACAGTTTGCTGACATCTTCGCTGCGGGCGAACACATCCATATCCAGCAGCGACTTTTTGAAGTAGTCCTCGACCTGCTTCTTCTTGATCTCGCGGACGGCGATCAGCTTGTTGAACGCCTCCTGGCGCAGCGTACTGACCGTCTCGGTGAGCACGCCAATGTCCCCCTCACGTTCGTCGAAGTAGGTCTCGATTTGCGCCTTCTTCACCTCGCGCAGCGCGACGAGTTGGTTGGTGGCCGCTGTGTCGAGGGCGGTCCCTCCTGCGGTGCTGATCTCGGTCATGCCCTTGTCGGCTGTGCTATAGCTGACGTAGGCGACGATTCCGAGGGGGATCAGACCGCAGCCCAGAAACGATGTGATCAGCTTGGTACCCAGCGTCATGATTGCTCTCCATAAGCAGGGTGTGTAACGAGTACTTTCAGATCCGCCCCTGCGTTTCCGCAGACGCGTGGTCCTGACTTAATTCCACCCGCTATCCAGACGTGCTATCCGGTCGTCCCGAATCGTCGCAGAGGACGATTCGGGCAGTGATCTACCGGACTACAAACCGCGTGCGCGACGCCTTTGGACAACAGTACGATGACGAATCTCCTGTTATCCTCCTGTCCCGACCTGCAAGGAGAACATCTCTCTCATCGTATCCACCACAGTGAGAGTTGAGGTACATTCAATCGGCGGACTCGCCTTTTCTGTTGGGCCGCGGCTCCCGTCGCAGAGCGGCAGTTGTACCGTGGCTTGCGTCCCGGCGACTTCCGCCGCACAGGCAATGTCCGCCCGCCTTAGCAGTACAGGGGCTGTCGATTTACTCGTCCACAGCGATCCCCGATGTAGCGTCACCCCTTGTGGGTGACGAAAAACACGGGTGCGCCGCCCACAAGGGGCGACGCTACAGACCAAATCGACAGCCCCTGTACTGTTAGGCTCGGGTATTCACCCCTCACCGTTATGGTCTTCGCCTCACGCACCGCCGCCGATTGCCAATGCCACCCGACTTCCCGGGGGCGACTCCCAGTACTGGCAAGCGGGTTTTCCCCGTTTCCCATACCCGGGATTCGGCCCTCGACACAGTACTCCGTCACGCGTCGTCGCTGAAATGAGCTCTCCCACGCCAGTTTTCAAGTTGCATACGGAGTCGGTCCGATATATGAAACGAACGTGTGAGGCGTTCCTCGCGTCCAGACTGTGTCCGGAGGGCGGTCAGCGGACCAAGCTGGGAGGGTACGCCGCGCAGAAACAGTGAGCAGAGATTGGGCATTGATGTTTTCTTAGTAGCGGAGATTCGCTATGAAACGCAAACGGATGATGAAGATCGCCGCCACAGCGCTGAGTGGTGGAATGCTGTTGGGAAGCGGGAACTGCGCGCCGGATGACTACTGGGTGGAACTGTGGTCAGGGGCTGTGGTCACCGCGTTGGACGTGGTGGTGGTGGACGTCGTCGATGACGCCATCAATCCGCCGGTGGTACTGGAATAAGACGGCTGCCAGGCAACTTCGCGGCTGCCGGTGCTCTGGCCCTTCACGTGAGCCGGATGCAAGGCGGCCGATCTGTTTCGCCTCTGGCGGATCAGTTCCACGCGCGGAGTTTCCAGGGCATGAGGAGGCCTACCATGTCTGTAATGTTTCCCATGCGCGCGAAATGGGTGGTCGTAGTGTTATGCCTGGCCGTCACCGGTGGTACCGCGGCAGCCCAGGATACCGTCACCCTCGCGAAGAACGCGGCGTTCTCGTCGTTCTCGCTCCAGCCGGACGAGAACGGGTCCGAAACGGTGGTCGAGAAAACCCAGATCACTACGATTGAGGAAGGCCCCGCGTCGCCCTTCAGCTTCGATATCACCTATTACCTGTACTCCGACTACGTCTTCCGTGGCATCAACTTCTCGGAGTACCCCGGTGAAGGGCGCGAGAAGCCCAACCACCAGATGACCACAGACATCTCGGTGGACCTGGGCATGCTGTTCGGCCAGGAGCCGGGCACGTGCGGCACGTTTACATTCGGGACGTTCTTCGAGTGGTACGCCATGCAGAAGAAGATCGACCCGGAGAAGGGCGGGCACAACTTGCAGGAGGTGGACTACGTGCTGAGTTGGGCCTACGACATCGAGCCCATCGCCACCACCTTTACTTTGGGCTACACGTTCTACGCGTTCCCCAACGCCAAGAGCATCAACACCCAGGAATGGTGGTTCAGCCTGGAGCACAACGACGCCTGGATGTGGGCGTGGTTGTTCCCGAACAACGAGGATGGCGTGCTCAACCCCTCGTTCTTCTTTGCCCAGGACGTTGAGGCGGCTGACGGCGGGTGTTGGATGGAGTTCGGCATCAGCCATGACTTCGAGCTGGTCGAGAACTTCACCTTGACGCCCGGCATGGTCTTGGCGGTCGACCATCGCTGGATGGAGCCGATCATGGACGCCGGGGACGGCGCCACGCAACTTGCCTACATTCAGTACGGCCTGAATGCGGCGTACAACCTGGCGCCGGTGCTCCAACTGCCCGACTGGATGGGCGACGTGACCTTGTCGGGTTTCTTGTACTTCAACCAGGCCTTGGGCAACCTGGAGGACAACGGCAGGATTCAGGACGAGTTCTTCGGCGGCATGTCCCTCGGTTGGTCGTTCGGCGGATAAGAACGCACGGGTTTCTGGACCTTCGTATGGTGGCGGTCGCTCGCTCGCTCGGGAGCAACGCTCCCGGGCGACTGGCCGCCTCGCCTGTGCGCCACACGATCGGCGATTCCGGACTTTGGAGCAACGTGACATGAAGAATCTGATTCTCGCGCTGGCGGTTCTGCTATTCGTTGCCCCGGCGTCCGCAGCCGGCCCGGAACGCGAGTCCCCCCAAACCTGCTGCCACTCCTGCGGCGTGGAGCTGCTGCCGCAGACTGGCGATGTCGTCTATGACAAGGAGGGCAACGGCTACTGCGGGCCTTGCGGATCCAAGCTCGGACTGGTTCCGGAGAAAGGCCGGGCCTACGACATTCTGACGGCCAAGAAACTCACCGGCGATTGGGGCCAAGTGCGCACGGACCTGGAGAATGTGGGAGTCAAGTACTCGCCTCTGTTCATCGGACATTACCAGTTCAACTTTCGGGGTGGCGTGAACACGCACAACGCCCATGAATCGACCGGCAGACTGTTCCATAACCTGGAGTTCGACTTCGAGAAGATGTTCGGGCTCAAGGGGGCCACGTTCTTCGCCCGGATCAACCAGAGTTGGAACGACGGGATCAACCGGCACGTCGGTGCCCGGGTTCCGCCGTATTGGGGATCAGGGTCTCCAGGCGACAAGTCGCAGGACTTGGATAAGTGGTGGTGGCGCCAGCGTCTGTTCGACAACAGGCTGGAGTTCCGACTGGGCAAGCTGGTTAACATTATCGATCTCATCGATCAGAACGTCTACGCCAAAGCCTACTCGGTGACGTTCATGAACCGGGCGTTCAGCCACAACCTGACCGTACCCACAACCAAGGGGCTTGGTGCGTTCGCGAAGTGGTGGCCGGTGGATTGGCTGTACGTCGAGGCGCTGGCCGTCGACCCGGATTACGGCCAGACAACCTGTTCTCACGGCTGGGGCGGCTTCGACACGGCCTTTGGAGGTGAAGATCGGTTCCGTGCATTCTGGGAGTTCGGGTTGCTGCCGAACAAGATTCCGGGGGGGGAGAGCCTGCTCCCCGGGCACTACCGGTTCGGCTGGTGGTTGGACCCGCAGGCCAAGGCGAAGTTCATCGACGACCTCGGCGGCCTTCGAGCCGAGCAACGCCGCGGCGGAGACGTCGGCTGGTACCTCAGTTTCGACCAGATGGTGTGGAAGGAGAACAACGACCCGAAAGACAAGCAGGGGCTCGGTTTGTTCGCCCGTTACGGGTTTGCTCATCAGGACGTGAACCGGGTTAACCACTTCTGGTCGGCCGGTGCGTCGTACCAGGGGCTCATTCCCTCGCGTGACAAAGACGTGCTGGGGTTTGGTGTTGCCCAGAGCATCTTATCCAAGACCTACCGACATAACATCGATTCCCGTGCCGATCGAGAGACGGTATACGAACTTTACTACTCGATCAAGGTCACGCCCTGGTGTGAGATTGCTCCGGACGTGCAGGTTGTCACCAATCCGGGCGGTGGCAAAGATGCCCGGGATGCCTTGATTGGCGGCGTGCGTGTGAAGATTGTCTTCTAGCTGGATTCCGGCTGTTTCCGTTTGGGAGAACTCGAACATGAATAACATGCGTTTCCTACACAAAGCGAAGTTGGCCGCGTTGACGACCCTTCTGGCAGGGGGCACCCTGCTCGGATCGGCGTGCACGGCGGATGACATTCGCAAGAACGTTGTTGCCGGATCGCTTGATTACGTCGCGGACGGCGCGACGACGTTCTGGAACACCTTCATTCCTCAGGACGAAATATGGGCCGGGTTCTTCGACCCGACTCTTGCGAACTGAGGGGAGAGGGCCATACGCGCGGATGTTCCGATACTCGGGATGGTCCGGTCATGCGCGAGCCGGTCCTCCGTCAATGTGGACAGTGTGGTCCCAGAACCAGTGCGAGGGAGTTGTTCCCCACGTGCATTCCCAGATTGACTTTTGGCGACGCTTGCCGTACCATTGAATAAGAGCTAGAGGTTCACAGTTCCCTTGAATGAGTGGGGGTTGTCATGAAGCGCATATGGATCCGTTCGATTCTTTGTCTGAGCATGGTGGTCTTGGGTTTGGTCGGTATGGCTTGCTCGCAGACGGCTGAGGAGCAATCGCTGACTGGGCAAGAGACGCACGAGCGTCACGCGACCGGCATCGAGAGCCAGGTCGGCGACCACTAGTCAGACAACCGCATCAGTCTACTACTCGAGGCCGCTTCTGCGCATGTGAATCTGTATTCATGCGTAGAGGCGGCCTCGTCTTTGCTCATCCCGTCCGCGGCGGTGCGGCAGTTTTTGCGCCTCTTGGGTTTGCCCTACGCTGAGTTATATTCGATGTTTGCTTCACACATTCGCCGTGTGGAGCAATGGGGTGAGAAGCGCTTCCGTTCTTCTGATAATGGTTCTCTTGACGGGTTGCCACGGGGCCGAACCGTGTTCCTGGGCTCCGACGGGCTGGTCGGCGAGCGCCGAGGCATTGGCTGGGACCCGGGCGGCACCGGCCGTCGAAGCCCGCTACGGCGGTGTGGTCCGAAACGCCGAAGCCGAGCGGAGAATGCAATGCATCGGTCTTCGCCTTACGCGCTGCACGTCCGAAATCCAAGGCGACTATCAATACCGCCTGCTCGATACGGACAAACTCAACGCGGTGTCACTGCCCGGCGGGCGGGTGTACCTTACGTATGGTCTGTACGAGCGCCTCGAATCGGACGAGCAAGTGGCGGCCGTGCTCGCCCACGAAATGGCGCATATCGCGTCGAAGGACCACTTCAAGCCGCGGTGTAGCTGCATCGCGGAGGCGATTGAACGCGAGACGTCCGCCGACGCCAACGGGCTCGAGTACCTGCAAAACGCCGGAATCGACTGCCGGTCCATGATCGAGGTCCTTCGGCTCATCGCTGATGCACAACCGAGGGAGTTGTCTGATAATCGCATCCGCTGCCTACAAGAGCGGCCGAGCTGATACGCCCGACATCTTGTGTCGTGAGACGCCCAAACCCAGCCAAGGCACCTCTCTGGGGCTGACTGGGCGTTGAGGGACTTGAACCCCCGACCTCACGGGTGTGATCCGTGACCACCCCGACCGAAACCCAGCCGCACGGTATCGCCACACCTGATTACCACGTGAGAGTAGCACCCTTGTATGGTGCTACGCCAAAAGGCCTATCCGTGCGACCGGTGCCGAGCGGTTGCCCTTCAAGCGCAAACCCAATGAATGAGGGTAGGGAAGAGGCCGCGCAGGGCGCCAGAGCACGCCCATGAACGTACTTGGAATGGGTACGGATTCAACGCCTCGAACACCTCGAACACCTCGACATCTCACCTAACGACCGCGCCAGGGCCGATTCATGCGACCGGTTGTCGAGTGGTTGCGACCGGTTGTCGAGTGGTCCTGTGCAGATACCGCCCTGTGCGTGGCCAACGCGCCAACGCCGCCTGTCCCATTCACTACAGTTGCTTAACCAAGTGCTGCCAGCGCCACCGCCCCCACCGGCAACCGAGGGCCGACTGCCG
>Ga0190284_1000400_pt1 | contig 26101 bp, 17 predicted proteins | sample 48691812_MG_FD_161668 | JGI IMG/M metagenome (GOLD analysis project Ga0190284, IMG submission 161668) | Hydrothermal vent microbial mat bacterial communities from Southern Trench, Guaymas Basin, Mexico - 4869-18-1-2_MG | ecosystem: Environmental > Aquatic > Marine > Hydrothermal vents >...
ATGCGTATATGCTGTCGAGTGAGCCGTCATGGACTTCCCTCGCGTTTCGCGCGGTGATGGCGTTGTTTCTGATGTGGTTCTTCGCCCTGGATCACTTGTGGATTCTGGTGGACCGGCGCAAACAGGCCTGGCACGATAAGGTCACGGGGTTCTACGTGGTTAAGCGCAACGCCCAACCGCGCGGCACGCAGCGCGTGGTCCGGCGCGTGATCAATTTCATGATGCTGACCTTCGTAGTCTGGGAACCGGCGCGTGACGATTGAGGGCCCCGGTGCTGGTGAAGGCCCTGTACTGTTAGAAGCGACGGTCTTGCGGGTTTCGTACGGAAGGGCTTCACCGTGGGCGCGAAGAAACACCGCCGGGTCTCGAAAGGCGCATTGAAGAAGCGTGACACGGAATCACGATCGCCGCTTCCAGCGCGGGGCGCGCGGCGTTTCCTTCCGGCGCTTGGGGTGGTCGGCCTACTCACCGTTCATTTTATGCTGGCGTCCACGAGCGTTCGGCACAAGGGCCCGACGTTTGACGAGGTCGCCCACCTGACTCGCGGGCACTCCTGGTGGCAACTCGAGGACAGGCGCCTGCTGACGAACCATCCGCCGTTGGCGTCGGCCTGGGCGGCACTGCCGCTGCTGGACGACGGGCTCGAGTTCCCCAGTCTCAATCAGGAGGCCTGGCGCGAGTCGAAGATCTTCGCGATCGCAAAGCAGTTCTTCTATCGCGTGGGCAATGACCCCGATGCCATGCTGCGCCAGGCTCGCACGATGATGATACTGCTGAGCGTAGCGCTGGGTGGGGTTGTGTTCTGGTGGTCCAAACGCTTGTTTGGAGCGGCCGGCGGAACCGTCTCGCTGGTCCTGTATGCTTTCAGCCCGACGGTGCTGGCCAACGGTCGCCTGGTCACGACGGACCTGGCCGCATCCCTGTTTTTCCTCCTGTCCGCCGGTGGAGTGTGGTGGGTGTTGCACCGCGTAAGCCCCGCATCGCTGTTGGTCAGCGCAGCGGCCCTCGCGGGGCTGTTCCTGTCCAAGATGTCCGCCGGTTTGATCGTGCCCATGGGGCTGGCATTGTTGGTCATCCGCCTGCTTTCCCGCAGGCCGTTGGTAATCAAGCTCGGCCGCGAGCGTTGGGTCACCCGGCGGTGGAGGATGGCGCTGGTTTTTGTGGCGATCATCGGCTTCTGCATTCTGACCGTGTGGTTGGCCCTATGGGCTGCCTACGGTTTTCGCTACCAAGCCATGGTCGGCACCGACACGGGGCGCGACCACTTCTTCGTTCAGAAGCGCCTGCCGGCAGGGATGGGCGATTGGGAGTTTCAGGCCGAAGGTATCCCCGCGACAGCCGCCGCGATTACCTGGGCTCGCGAGCTACACCTTCTCCCCGAGGCCTACTTGTACGGGTTCCTCTTCACCGTGCAAAGCGGTCGGGAGCGGGATGCCTTTCTGGATGGGGAGCGGCGCCTAACCGGCTGGTGGTACTTCTTTCCGCTCTGTTTTCTCTACAAGGTCCCGCTGCCGATCATGGGGGTGATCCTGGCGGCGGTGATTGGTGTCGTGACCGGCCGCCGCCACCTCGCGGAGAGCGCCGGCGCCACCGGTCGTTCGCGCGGGAGGCGCATGCTCGACGATCTCTATCGCACCGCGCCGCTGTGGATGCTGGTCGCGGTGTATTGGGTCTTCGCGATGCGCGCCAACCTGAACATCGGGCACCGGCACCTTCTGCCGACGTTCGCGCCGATGTTCGTATTGTGCGGGGCGGCTGCGACGTGGCTTGACGCCGGACGCAAATGGCTCCGGGCGATCATTCCCGCGCTGCTGGGCCTGCTGGTGATTGCATCGCTTGTGATCTGGCCTCATTACCTCGCCTCCTTCAACACGGTCGCAGGCGGTCCGGCGAAGGGCTATCGGCATCTGGTGCAAAGCTCGCTGGACTGGGGACAGGACTTGCCCGGTCTGAAGCGCTGGCTTGACCGGAACCGCGGCGGCGAGCGGGTCTACGTGGCCTACCATGGCACGGGCGATTGGGCTTACTATGGCATTAAGGCCTCTTCGCTACCGCCGTATCTGCGGCAGTCGGGAACCGGCGACTACCGACTCACGGATGGTATCTACTGCATCAGCGCCACGCGCCTGCAGCAGATCTATAGGCTGCGGACTAGCGCCTGGACCGAGAAGCTGGAGCAGCAGTATCGCCGTCTCCTGCCGGAGATGCTCGAGTTTGAACAGACACCGAACGACAAGCATGCCCGCGGGGCGTTGATGAAAAGTAAGGGCAATGCGTTCAAGAATCGTTTCAGGGCGTTCCAGAAGCTGCGCTTCGGGCGTCTTTGTGCCTACTTGCGCCGGCGTGCCCCGGACGATCACGTGGGCTACTCGATCCTGATCTACCGCCTGATCCGGCAGGACATCGACGCGGCCTTGTCCGAACCGATACCGTCGCCGTAGCCGCCCGTGGTGAAACCCCGTCTGCGTAGCGGCCGGCGTCCCCGCCGACCGAGGAATGGCCCGAAACGCCGATTTCCTGGAACGGCTTGCGGGGACCTAACAGTACAGGAACTGTTAAGGGAGCGACTCTTGAGTGCTGATCGTCTCGCGCAGCGCGCGCGCCTGGATGTCGCCGGGCGACAGACGCAGAACTTCGTCCAATTGCTCGAGGGCCTCTTCCACTCGTCCTTTCCGAACCAGGGTCACGGCGAGATCGTACCGTGCGTTCTGCGACTCAGGCCGGAACTGTAGCGTATCGTGGAAATGCTCGATGGCGGAATCGAGTTGTCCGAGTTCCGCCAGCCCGACAGCCAGGTGGTGGTACGCCTTTGCGAGATTGTATTCGGCGTCGGCGAAGTCCGGGTCGATTCTCAGGGCCTCGCCGAAGTGCCAGATGGCGGGATGGAGGTCGTTCCGCTGGGCGTATTCCATACCCAGGCGGTTATGCGCCTCGGGGAAGTCGGACTCGATTTCCAAGGCCCTGTTGAGGTGACCGATCACCTCGTCCGGCGGATGACCGGCTCGTGCCAGCGCCACGCCGAGATTGTAGTGGGCGGTCCACGCCTGTGGATTTCGCCGGACGTTGGCGCGCCAAAACATCTCGTTAGTGCGATACAGATCGCTCTGGCGCCAGGTAAGAACGCCCAATACGACCAGCAGCAAGCCGGCGAAAGCGTACGCGATCCGTCGCCCCGAGGAGTGCCACCGGCGAGCCGCCACGGCGACTGCGGCGACCCACAGCGCGATTGGCCCCGTGCCGGCCAGGTACTGGAACCGGTCCGCCACGAAGGATATGCGCATGAAGTCGAACTCCACCAGTCCCAGGATCGGCCCGAGTGTGACGCCGAAGAAAAGCACCGCTGCCAGCGGGCCTTTGCCTACCTGGGGCTTCGCTTTCCACAAACCGACCACCAGCGCCAGAGCGGCTGCAACATGCAGGTAGTCCTGCGGATCGTGAACGTCGATCTCCCACCGCGGGTAGGTTGCCGTGAGCTGAGCGGGCCAGTGCAGCTTGGCGGCGTAGAACCACAGCGTACGCCCGGTGAGCAGCACTCTGCTGATCGGTGTGAGCGAGAAATCAAGAGAGTCGCGCTGGTGCAGAACGTGCATGTCCAGGCACAGAAGAGCGCCGGCCACAGCCAGGAAGGGAAACAGCGGCAGGTAGTCTCTCAGGTGCGGTCGATCGCTTTTCCACCACACGATCAGCGCGATCGCCACGGGCAGGCTGATGGCGATGGACTTGCTCAGCATGGCGCACACAAAGAGGCCGATCGACAGAGCGTAGATGCCTCGGCTGCCGCTGCGCCAAAAGCGCAGATAACAAAGCAAGGCCAACAGGTAAAAGCACCCCGAAAGGACGTCCTTGCGCTCGATGATCCACGCGACCGATTCGACGCGCACCGGGTGCAAGGCGAAGACCGCCGCCGCCAACCACGCCCCCGGAACCGCCAGGCGGCGAAGTACCAGCCAGACCAAGAGCGAATTCACGGTGTGCAGCAGTACGTTGCTCAGATGATAGCCGAAGGGTTGCAGGCCCCAGACTTGCCGCTCCAGCCAGAACGTCGTGTAGGTCACCGGCCAATAGTGCGCCTCGTGATTGGCTAAGGACGCGGTCCAGATGCGCCACAGACCACCCGGTTCAGTCAGCACCGGATTCTCCACGACGTACTGCTGATCGTCCCACACAAAACCGCCGCGCAATCCGGGCAGATACGCCGCAAGCGTGATCGCGATCAGCAGAATCGCCGGCCCCGTCATCGAGCGCCACGATTGCTGCCGCGGTATGCCCGAGTCTGTCGCCGCGCTTACGCCGGGTTTGTGGTTGTCGATGCGGTTCATGGTTCGATAGGATACCCGCTTGCATCCAGTAACGCACCGGACGTGGCAACGCACCGCTCGCGCGACCGCCCTCGAGTGCTCCGTCACACCTGAATCGATGGGTGATCCGAGCCGCGCTCGTAAGGAAGCGGACGGCCGAGGCGGCGCAGCATCATGCATGGCCACGCAAGCGTGGACCGATGGCACCCGGCGCGAGGGCGAACACGAGTGAGGCCCGCCCGGTTCACCGTGCAGGTCGAACGCGAACAGCGCCGAGTCCGGCGGCGATGGTGTGTCCAGTGCCCTTCAAACCAGATTCAACGCACACACATCCATATGAAGTGCCTAGACAAACTCCTCTGAGAGTTTCGTCAGACCTTCGTACTGCTCTGCCGTGAGAACGATCTTCCCGACCTTCGCGATGCGGAGCAACATCCGTGCGAGATAGTGATCGCAGAAATAGAACACGCTGGGCCCGCGGTACACTAGATGGCGTGTTTGGCTTGGGTCAGAATGTACCCACTTGCTGAACCCTCGGTACCACATGTTGTACTCGTTCTCCCACCCGATCTTCCCTGCCAGATCGCGCGTCGTCATGCAGTACCAGTTCTCCCATTCCCTTCCCTTCTTTCCCTTTGCGAACTGACCCCGCACACGTTCGTAGTTCTTTTTGCGCCACGGCTCTCCCTTCCCCCGTAGCGGACTCGCAGCCACCGTTCTGCCCACAAAACCTTTCGGGTCCCTCACCATCTCCATCGCCTGGTGATACAGCGAGACGTGGGAGTAGTCTACGAACTGTTGCCCCCGAACCTCCGGGTTCTGCATGAGGTACTCAAACTGCGCCGCGACCTCGAACAGGGCACGGATCAGGATCGGCGCCTCATGGGGACGGCCGAGCTTGACCAGCCCAGCCGCAGCGACGTAGAGTCGAGACGCCTTCCCGTACAATTGGCACGTGGCTTTGCGGGCCGGTTCGCCGAGTTTGAGTTGGTCCCAGCGCTGCTCGACATGCTCACAGGTGTCGAGCATGAACGTCCAGAGCCGGTGTTCCTTCTCGTTGAGCCACGGCGGGGCGATCTTCGTCTCGCGTACACTGGCATCGAAGTCGACCTGGAGTTCATCGAAGACCCCCAGGCGCCCGAGGAGGTTGGGCACGCGCTCCGTGTCCGCAATCGCGTAGGGGATGGTCAGCACCATGTCAGGGCTGAATCGAGTTACCAGCTCATGGACATAGGCTTTGGTCTGGGCGCCGCCAACCGAAGAGAGTCCGACCTGCCGACCGGATTCAAGGTCAATTCCGAGGAGGTCAGCCACCGACCGTCGAAGCAGTGAGACCACCGCCCCGGAGTCGATCTGAACAGCAAAAGCCAGGAAGCTGTTGTCAGATGATTGAAGCTCGATATGTGCGAGGGGAACCGCCACGCTCCCGAAATGCTTCGTCCGGTGTCGGCTCCAACTATAGACCGCCATAGATAACGTCCGAGTCGTGGTCTATCGCTTCGAGGATGAATTGGCCGTCGGGACAGCGCTCACGGGCCTGCTTGGCAGCCTCCGGGGCGGTATCTCCGACGCCGACGACCTCGGCGTCTCGGACGGCGATCCACTTCCCGCGGTACTCGTCGAAGAGGTCGGGACCGTGCTCAACGAGCCAGGCGAAATCTGATGGGACCATGTTTCACCTCACACTCCTGCCACCAGGATTATAGCACATTCTGCCCTATTGATCCTGGCATAGCGGCACATTTCCCAAGCCGCCAAACGGTCGGTGGGCAGTCGGGCTCGCCGAGGCCTTCGTCGACGGCTACTACTCTTGGCGCCAGAGGGTTCCGTCGGGGCGGTCTTCGAGCGTGATGTTCAACTCTCCCAGACGGGTGCGGATCATGTCGGCGGCGGCGAAATCCTTGTTCTTGCGGCAGTGGGCGCGGACGTCGATGAGCAGTTGCATGACGTCGTCAAGCACGCCTGAATCGGCGCCGGCGGAGGATTGCGGCGGACGGAGGAACAAACCGATCGTACGACCGAGGGCAACGACCTGCCGGGCGGCCTCCAGCACGACGGCCTTCTGCCGGTCGTCGTCACCGCCGCCTTCGAGCTTCTGCGTGTCGATGTGGCGGTTCGTGCGACCGGCGAGGTCGAACAGGGCCGCGATGGCAGCGGCGGTGTTGAAATCGTCATCCATGGCCTGCGTGTACCGCTCGCGGTCCTCGCCGACCTGGTCGATCAATTGCTTGGCCTCCTCTGACACCGAGTCGAACGCATGCAGCGCACTCAAATCCGTCGGCACCGCTTCGTACGCACTGCCGCCGGCGAGTCGCTCGACCCGCTCGAACAGGCGGTGGAAGGTGGCCAACGCCTTGCGCTTGGCCTCCAACTCCTCATCGGAGAAGTCGATCGGCCGGCGATAGTGCGTACTCAGGACGAAGAAGCGCAGTAGCTCGCCGCCGTGGTTCTCGATCAGAGTCCCGAGGTCCATCTTCGCCATTGCGGCGGCCATTTCGGTGTCGGACTTGCTGATCTTCTTGGTATTGAAGCGGGTCAGGCCGTTGTGCATCCAGTACTTGGCGAACGGTTTGCCGGTGCCGCACTCTGCCTGTGCGATCTCGTTCTCATGGTGGGGGAAGATCAGGTCCATCCCGCCGCCGTGGATGTCGAACGACTCGCCCAGATAGCGCATGCTCATCGCGGAGCATTCGATGTGCCACCCCGGGCGACCCTTGCCCCAGGGAGAATCGAACTTGACCTCTTCGGGCTCGGCGGGTTTGGCGGCCTTCCACAGGACGAAGTCGCCCGGGTTGCGCTTTTCACCCGCGGTGACGTCGCGCTGGCCGGATTGCTCCTCGGTCCGCCGGTTGGACAGTTTGCCGTATTCGGTGTCCTTGGCTACGTCGAAGTACACATCGCCGCCCACCTCGTAGGCGAAGCCCCGTTCCATGATCCGTTCAATCAGGCGAATGATGTCGCCCATGTGGTCGGAGACTTTGGGCATATGGTCGATGCCCTGGCGAACGTCCAGTTGCTCCATCGCCTCGAGGTAATTCTCAGTGATCTCTTCCGCCAGCGCGAAGGGCGGGCGTCCCTGGCTAAGCGACTCGGCGATGATCTTGTCCTCCACGTCGGTGACGTTGATCACCAGGGTCACGTCGAATCCGCGGGACACCAGGCAGCGCTTGATCGCATCGAAGATCACCGGTCCCACAGCATGGCCGATGTGACTGTTCTTGTAGACCGTCGGTCCGCAGACGTACATCCCTACCTTGCCGGGTTGCAGCGGCTCGAACGGCTCCTTCCGATTGCTCAGCGTGTTGTAGATTTGTATCGCCATTGGCAGCCTCTTTGGGGTTCGAAGTAGTAGGGTCCGCTGTGCGGACCAGTCCAAGGTCCAAGGTTCAAAGCCCAAGGACCGAAGTTGCGGGGGCAACCCGAAATCCGCAATCGCCGATCGTCAATCCCGCGGCCCGACCGACGCGATGGCCGTACACGCGATGCCCTCCGCGGAGCCCAACGGCCCCAGCCCCTCATTGGTCTTCGCCTTGACGTTGACCGCGCCGGGGTCGAGGCCGACGGCTTCGGCGATGGACCGGGCCATCCGATTCTTGAACTCACTTAGTTTCGGTCGCTCGGCATGCACGATGCAGTCGATATTGTTCGGCCGATAACCCGCCGCGGCGACCTTTCGCACCACCTCGGCGAGCAGCTCGCGGCTGTCGGCGTCCTTGTAGGCCGGGTCCGTGTCGGGAAACAGGTCGCCGATGTCCGGCAGGGCGGCCGCCCCCAGCAGGGCATCAGCCACCGCGTGCAGCACCACATCGCCATCGCTGTGGCCCAGCAGACCCTGGGGGTGGTCGATCTCGATTCCGCCCAGGATAAGCGGTCGGCCGTCCACCAGCCGGTGAATGTCGTATCCGATGCCCACGCGCCATCCGGTGATCATAGCCATGTCCTCTCGCTGGTGCCGACAATCCGATCCCGCCATGCAATCCCCTACAGTAGGGCTGGCGGGGCGGCAAATCAAGAGGGCCGGCGAGGGCGGGTTTACAATCCTCCCGACACACGGGAGACTACCAGCAAGCATTGGTCGTCAGGTGACCTTTGGGGGATTTCGTGTGAAGACCAGAGTGTTGTTTCTCTGCACGGGCAACAGCTGCCGATCCCAGATGGCCGAGGCCCTTTTGCGGCACGTGGGCTCGGCGAAGTTCGAGTCGCTGTCGGCCGGCTCCTTTCCCGCCGGGTACGTGCATGCGGTGGCCATCGATGCTATGAACCGCCTCGGTGTGCCCATGGTCGGCCAATGTTCCAAGAGTTGGGACGAGTTCGTCAACGCGCCTGTGGACGTGGTCATCACCCTCTGCGACGACGCTGCCCGCCAAGCCTGTCCGATCTTACCCGGCAGTCCGCTCAAGGCTCACTGGCCCATGCCCGACCCCTCGTTTCATCCAGGCACGGAAACGGAGCGCCAACAATTCGCCGTCGCCGTCGCCAACCGCCTGCGGGCGAAGATCGAGGAGTTGGTCAAGGTGGATTTCACCGGTTCCGACCCCGCAACCCTACAATCCGCGCTGACCCGCATCAGCCAGGTCTAACAGCCTGTGGTATAAGTCTGTAGCGACCAGGTTCTGTCTGACAACTTCCGTAGCGGCCGGCGTCCCCGCCGCCCGTCGGCCTGCGAGATGCAGGCCGCGTCGAACACCTAATCCGCCCGCCGGTGAGCGGTTCTAAATCGCCCGGCGACAGCTCGCCCCCGATGAAGAGGGCGAGCCGGCCAGGTCGATCCTCGCCAGAACACTACAAAGATATCAGCTACTCCGACAGGCAGTCAGCCTCATAAACTCCTGTGTATTGGCTGCAGATGCAGCCGCCAGGATGAGGATTCGTCATCCAGTAGACCGTGTCCTTGATCGCACCGAGGTCCAGGGCGTCGACGACCCCGTCGCGGTTGACGTCCGCTTGTGGGTTCGCAGGGGGAACCGGTAACAACCAGTTGGCCGGGTTCTTGACGACGCCGAGGTCCAGGGAATCGATGGACCCGTCGCAGTTCGCGTCGCGGCAATAGCATTCACATTCGTCCGGAGTCCCGTTGGCGTTCTCATCTTCGCTGGCGCCACCGGCAATGTCCCATTTATCGTTGATGCCGTTGCTGTTGCAGTCGGCTTCGCATTCAGGATCGGCAACATCAAACGCTCCAATCAAACCACACTCAGGCTGTTTCGCGGGAGCGCAAGGCGAGTCCTTGTCGAGATAGTAATCTCCGGCTGTCGTCGGTGCGTTTTCGCAGTCCTCCGGATCACAGAACAGCGGGTCGGCGTCGATGTCCACCATCCCGCAGTTCATCATCTTCGTACCAAAGCCGCCCAGGCCCGACATGTCTATATCATTGCAGCAATCCACAACACTGCCTGCGCCGTCGCCGTACCACTCATCTCCATCTTCACCCCCTCCATCGGCGTAGTTGCCCCAGATAATGGTGTATTGGGGAACGCAGCCCCCAAAGATCCCGCCGCCGTGGTTATCTGCCCAGTTGCCGCTGACCGTGCAACTCATAACGTCAGGTGACGAGTCGGTATCAGTGTAGATGCCACCGCCGTCGTTGCCCGCTCGATTCCCGCTGATCACACATCCCGTGATCATTGGGGACGAGTTCTCAGTGCAGGCGATCCCGCCGCCGTCACCCATGCTGTTGCCGACGATCATGCAATTCCGAATAGTGGGCGACGAACCGTTGGCACAGAGGATTGCCCCCCCGGCAGGGGCAGGCAATACATTGGCCCAACCGTTGATGATCCCCACGCCCTCGACCACCGAGTCAGGCCCCTCACCGGAGTGGAAGTAGAATCCGCGGTGTAGGATCCCGATTCCCGGCCCACAGTCAATGATGCATGCCTCTGGATCGTCGTTCTCGGACTTGACCGTGATCGCCTTGCCCTGGAAATCAAGGTTCACGTTGCCAGTGTCACTGAATGTCGCGTCACAAAGGCAGATCACATATCCATCTTCGGCAGCGTCAATGGCATCTTGGATCGTCTCGAAGTCGCCAGACCCATCAGGGCAGACAACGTACGTGCATTCACATCCCACGCCGAGTGCACCGATCTGTCCGCAGGGATCGTTGTCCGCGCACGGTGAACCTGGGCGGAGATAGTAATCGCCTTCGGTGGTTGGCGCATTTTCGCAAGGCTCCGGATCGCAGAACAGCGGGTCCTCGTCGATATTATCGTTGCCGTAGCAGCCGCCGCCCTGCACGTCGCAACAGTCACAGCTAATGCTTGACCCGTACTGCCATATTTCCTCGCCGCAGTTGCCCCACAGGATTGAATGCTCGATGGTTGAATCGGAATGATAGAAGGAGATACCATAACTTCCGTTCCCGGAAAGAGTACAATGCGAGATTACAGGATCGGAAAACGAGAAGGATATCCCGTCTCCGTCGTTTCCAGTAATGGTACACCCTGTAATCGTTGGCCAGTCGGAATCGCAGTAGATTCCACCATCCCCTGCCCAACCGCAGCCCGCGATCTTGCTGTTACTAATCGTTGGGGAGCCCCAACTGCTATATATGCCGCCACCAGCGTTGTCAGTGTAGCAGTCTTGGATATCGCAGTCTGTAATGGTTGACGAGCCGTCTCCGCAATAGATGCCGCCACCGAAGTCGTAGGCGTAGCAGTCCACGATATCGCAGTCCGTGATCGTTGGAGAAGCATTGACGCCGCAGTAGATCCCGCCGCCGAAATCATCGGCGTAGCAGTCCACGATTCCGCAGTTGGTGATCATTGGGGAGGCGTCTTCACAGTAAATCCCACCGCCGTTGTCTGCTGTGCCATTGGCGATCGTGATTCCACTGACAATCGAGTGGCATCCTTCGTCGGTGTGGAAGTAGAACCCGCGCCCAAGCCCCTGGCAATCAATGATGCATGCGTCGCGGTTGCCGCTTTGCGAGCGCACGGTAAGACACTTGCCTAGGAAATCGAGGTCGCGATTACCGACGCCAGTGAACGTGCCGTCGCAGAGTTCGATGATGTCACCGTTGGAGGCCGCATCGATGGCATCCTGGATCAACACGAAGTCCGCCAAGCCGTAGGGACAGACCGTGTACGTTGTGGAACTGCATACTGGGATTACGTCTGGATCCGAGGGACAAGAGTAAAGGTGAAACGTGAGCGACGCTGTGAATGCTGTGTCTAAAGGACCGATCTCATCCTGCGAGGGCGACCACGCAGGGAAACTGGGCCCCTCGACGGGATCCAGGCAGGTCGATCCCGTGCAGCAAGCCCTGGCCAGCAAGGCATCACCGCCGCCGTTCTTATTCGTCGTTCCCGCCACCAGCAGTGAGCGGTCGGCGTCCTCGACCGCCGAGTACCCGACCGGTGCCCAGAAGTCTCCGAAACCCCTGGTCCAAAGTTGATCGCCGTCGAGATTCCACTTGGCCAGGAGAACTTTGTAGGACGTGACTTCGTGATCGTATCCCCCCGTAACGACCAGTCCCTCGTCGGCCGTTTCGACCACAGACTGCACCGTCTTGGTATGACCGTAATAGCCTCCCGCACTGCGACCCCAGTCCACAATCGCCAAGGGATCCGTTTTGAGCAGGAAGCCCCCGTAGTTCATATAGAGACCGTCCCACCAACTCCACTCTCCGGCCAGAGCGAGGCAGGCGTCAGAGGTCCGAACGATGGCCATAGCTTTCTCAGACTTGCTATCTCCAATCCGGTAAGCCCACAGGAAGTCCGGCGTGTCGTCGAACTTCACGAGGAGAATGTCGTCGAACGACGGGCCGGTGACGTGACCCGCTACACAAATGCCGCCGGTGTCAAAGACCTCGGCCAGCGCGTAGCCGTAGTAGTCGCGCGACAGACCTGGGTTGCCCGCACGCACTCCGTCAAAGCTGTTGCCGTCGGCTGCGATCTTGGCCAGGACGACTTCGTTGCGGTAGGAGGGCCCCGGAGTGAAGCTGTTGGTGAATCCCGCTACCCAGAGGGTGCCATCGGACGCCTCAATCACCTCATGTGCTTCTTCGCTACGCTCTCCCTCCCACGTCCGAGTCCAGAGGTGACCTCCTGAAGAACTGTACTTCTTCAGGAGCCAATCCCTCTCGGTCTCTTCGTGCTCCCGAAAGCCCACCGCGACGAAGTCCCCGTCTTGTGTTTCCACTACGCAGCGGCCTTCGGCGTTGGCTGGCCCACAGACCTCGATCCAAGCCGGATTGCCCTCGGAGTCGAACTTGCCGAGAAAGAGATACTTCCCCGTTCCGCCTGAGCCGGTATAGCCCGTCACCACAAAGCCGCCGTCCTGAGTCGGTGTGACACAATTGGCTACGATGTCGCTATCGTCGCTGAGTGTTTCAACGAAGACATCATAATGCTCATCAGCCCGCACCTCCTGGGTCCTCACACCGATTGTGAGAACGACGACGCCCACTGCCAACAATACCATCTTCTTCATCTGTCCGTACTCCTATGCCTCAAGTTGTTCCGTTCTCCTTGTACGCCTGGAAAGGAGACCTTTGATTTTCCTACCGCCAAGCATAGCCCACGCGCTGCGACGCACTCTTGACCGATCAAACTGGGTGAAGCGGGGAGCCGATTCGGCACCAAGGGGGTCGCGGCGAACTTGATCGTAGGCTGATTGCGGCGCATCTTTCCGCTCCTCCGGCAGCAGCCGAATCCTGGTGAAGCTAGCCCGATAATACATCATCGATTCTATGCACCGCTAAGGAGGTGGACAATTGGGGAAAAACCCTCATAAAGCACGGCTTCACAAGGCGTTGCGTTCGCGGCGTGGGGTTCGCGGCCCCTTGGGAAGACGGGATTTCTCTGATATCGTGGTTCTTCACCCACGGTCCGTCGTCGTTGCGGTGCGACGTGGGATTCTCTATGCTGACGGGTTGGTCTGCACGCCGAGGGAGTGCGGTTCGGGGTATCGGCGGAGTCGGCAGCGGGAGACCGGCGTGGACGAGGCGGGCGGCGAAATTCGGGGCATTCGGGTCGTTGGGGCCCGGCAGCACAATCTCAAGAACGTCACCGTCGAGATTCCGCGGAACCGCCTGACCGTGATCACCGGGCTGAGCGGCTCGGGCAAGAGCAGCCTGGCCTTTGACACGATCTACGCCGAGGGACAGCGGAAGTACGTCGAGTCGCTGTCGGCCTATGCCCGCCAGTTCCTCGAACAGATGCAGAAGCCTGACGTGGACCGGATCGATGGGCTGAGCCCGACGATCGCCATCGAGCAGCGCTCCGCGACCACGAACCCGCGGTCCACGGTGGCGACCACCACCGAGATCTACGACTACCTGCGTGTGCTGTTCGCCCGTGTGGGTCAGCCGATCTGCCAGGTCTGCCGCCGCCCCATCGTCCGGCACAACACCGCCCAGGTGGTGGACGCGGTTCTGGATATGTGCGCGGGCGGGCGGTTTCTGGTGCTGGCTCCGTTGGTTCGTAACCGCAAGGGCGATCATCAGGACGTCATCAAGCATGTTGTTCGAGAAGGCTTCGTCCGCGTGCGGGTCAATGGTGTGGTTCAGCACGTTGACGATCTCCAACCGCTCGACAAGGCGCACAAGCATACCATCGAGGCCGTCGTCGATCGGCTTACCGTCAAGCCTCAGATCGCCACGCGGCTGGCGGACAGCATCGATCTGGCCACCAGTTTGTCCGAGGGCAGCGCGATCATCTCCGTGCTGGATGAGGACGGGGCGGGCAGCGATCATCACTTCAGCGAACACTTCGCTTGCCCGGAGCACCCGGAGGCGGCGATTCCAGAGCTGTTTCCCAGGTTGTTCAGCTTCAACTCTCCGCACGGGCTGTGCCCGAAGTGCAACGGTCTGGGGACGGTGCTGGAGTTCGACGCCGAACTCATCGTGCCCGATCCGGAGCGAACGCTCGCCGGTGGGGCGATCGCTGCGTGGCGGTCGGGACGTAGGGTCCGCTCTGCGGACCCTCGGGCGGCTGGTCCACAGAGCGGACCCTACGGAGAGGTGTACGCCCGTACGATCCGTGAGTTCTGCGAGGCGTTCGAGGTGCCGCCCGAGATTCCGTTCCGCAACATCCCCGACAGGCTGGTTCGGGTATTGATGCACGGCACGACGAAGAAAGACGAGCGCGAGTATGGACACCGCTTCGAGGGTGTGCTGCCCAACCTCAAGCGGCGCTGGGAGTCCACGGACTCCGAGTCGGTCAAGCAGCGCCTGCACACGTGCCTCAGTGAGGCGCCCTGCAAAGTCTGCGGCGGGGCGCGGCTGCGCGGGGAGGCGTTGCACGTGCTACTCGAAGGCAAGAGCATCGCCGATGTCTGCCGCATGGACATCCACACCGCACACAGCTTCTTCGCTCGCCTGCGGCCAAAGGGCGAGCGGGGAGTCGTCGCCGGACAACTCGTGCGCGAGATCACCCATCGTCTGAAGTTCATGTGCGACGTGGGTGTCGGATATCTGTCACTGGACCGCGGCAGCGCCACGCTCTCCGGCGGCGAGGCCCAGCGCATCCGCCTGGCCACCCAGATCGGCAGCGGGCTGGTCGGCGTATGTTACGTGCTGGATGAACCGACCATCGGACTGCACCAGCGCGACACGCGGCGCCTGGTGACCTCCTTGCGGCATCTGGCCGACATCGGCAATACCGTGCTGGTGGTCGAGCACGACGAGGAGACCATCGCCGCCGCGGACCACGTGATCGACATCGGCCCCGGCGCCGGCGAACACGGCGGGCGAATCGTCGCCGAAGGCACCCTTGCGGAGGTGCTGGCGTCGGACACGTCGGTGACGGCCAAGTACCTCACCGGGCGCTATGCCATTCCCGTGCCCGAGCACCGGCGATCGCTCGATAGCGATCAGTACGTGGAGGTTCGCGGGGCGCGGGCAAACAACCTCAAAGGCATTGACGTGCGCTTCCCCTTGGGAGGCTTCGTGTGTGTGACCGGAGTCAGCGGGAGCGGCAAGAGCACGCTGGTCTCGCAGATTCTGCTGCGCGTTCTCTGGCGGCGAATCAACCGCACCGGCCCCAAGCCGGGCGAGTTCGGGCGGATCGTCGGCGCGGCACACGTGGACCGCGTGATCGAGATCAACCAGTCGCCCATCGGGCGGACGCCACGGAGCAACCCGGCTACCTACGTCGGCGTCTTCGATCCCATCCGCCGGCTCTACGCCAAGACCCGTGAAGCCAAGATTCGCGGCTATTCGCCGAGCCGCTTTAGCTTCAATATCAAGGGCGGGCGGTGCGAGGACTGCCAGGGACAGGGCGTCAAGCGAATCGAAATGCACTTCCTGCCCGATGTGTATACCGTTTGCGGAACGTGCAAGGGCTCGCGATACAATCGGGAGATCCTCGAGGTGCGCTACCGCGGCAAGACCGTCGCCGACGTGCTCGATATGCGCGTGGAGGAGGCCGCTGAGTTCTTCGAGAACATCGCGAAAATCAGGCAGTCGCTCGCCTCCCTCCTGGACGTCGGGTTGGGCTACATCACGTTGGGCCAGGCCTCCACGACCCTTTCCGGCGGGGAGGCCCAGCGGGTCAAGCTCGCCGCTGAACTGGGCAAGCGCACGGACGTGCACACCATGTACATCCTGGACGAACCGACCACCGGTCTGCACTTCGCCGATATCCACAAGTTGCTTCATGTGCTCAACCGTCTGGTGGCCAACGGACATTCGGTCGTGGTCATCGAGCACAACCTCGAGGTCGTCAAGGTGGCGGACTGGATCATCGATCTGGGTCCCGAGGGTGGCGAAGCCGGCGGACACATCGTCGCCCAGGGGCGCCCCGAAGACATCGCCGCCCGTTCCGAAAGCCACACCGGCCGCTACCTCAAGCCCCGCCTCGCAGGTGCCCCCATGTCACTGGAAGTCCCGTAGCGCCCGCTGTGCGGGCCAAACAGGCAAGAGGCAAGAGGCAAGAGGCAAGAGGCAAAAGTAGGGTCCGCTGTGCGGACCAAACAGGCTGAATCACTCGCTGCGTTCGCCGTCGGCCCACAGGGCCGCCGAAACGGGGGTGTGGCCATCTTTTGTGGCACCAAGCGTCCGCTGATCCGAGCCCAGAGCGCAAGCGACGGGTCGAACGGGTTCCCGTCGCTTGCGCTCTGGGCTCGGATCAGATGTGCGGCAACCCGCGAGATACGAGTACCGTGAACTACGCCCAATGGAAGTGTGGGGCGAAAAAATCAACCGCACCCCGGAATATGGCCACACCCCCGAAACGGGAATGGGGCGCCCTTGCGCTTGCTGAGCGTCGTCAGCCCGGCTAAGCTGATCGATGAATCCCACGTCCAACTGCGACGGCCGGAAGGAGCAATACGGATGCCCGGAGGCGATGAGACGTTGCTGAGCAGGGCGGTCGCCGGCGATGCCGATGCGTTGGCCACGCTCCTCGAACGCCACGGACCGCAGGTGCGGCGGGAGTTGCGGATCGGTCGGAAATGGCAGTCTGTGCTCTCGGTGGACGATGTGATGCAGGTCACGTACCTGGAGGCTTTCCTGCGAATCAAGAACTTCACACCACAGGGTGAAGGATCATTCCAGGGATGGGTCCGGCGAATCGCCGAAAACAACGCGAGAGATGCAATCAAGGGGTTGGAATGCGCCAAGCGCCCGGCGCCCCAAAGACAAATCAACGTGCCGGCCGGTGACGATTCCTGTGTTGCACTGCTCGAGCTTCTCGGTGGCACAACCACGACGCCCAGCCGAGGAGCTGCCCTGAACGAGGTCCGAGACATTCTGGAGACCGCGATTCGTGCGCTTCCGAAGGACTACCAAACTGTTGTTCGGCAGTACGACCTTCAGGGTCGCTCCGCGTCGGAAGTCGCATCATCGATGGCCCGCTCGAAAGGTGCGGTGCACATGCTCCTCGCGCGTGCCCACATCCGGCTCCGAGAGATGCTGGGGGCCGAGTCGAAGTTTTTCACCGATTGTGCGTGATGGTAACGCCGCGTTTGTCGCTCCAAGATGAGAGACGGTCAGGAACCGAGTTTGAGACATGACGGATGAACACACGAGCGAAAACGGAGAGTGCTGCGGGAGCGAGCGTGAGCTGATTCAGGCCGCCCGGCGCCAAGCGGAGGAAGCCCGCCAACCGGGCGACCTGACAGCCACCTCGCCCGCGGGAAGCTCAGACGTTGACCCGACGGCTCCGCCTCCGGACTCCTTCACCGGCTACGAGATTGTCCGCGAGATCCATCGTGGCGGGCAAGGCGTCGTGTACCGGGCGATTCACAAGGGCACGAAACGGAAGGTTGCCATTAAGGTGATGCACGAGGGGCCCTTCGCCAGCCCGCGCGACACCGCCCGCTTTGAACGCGAGGTTCAGATCCTCGGTCAACTCAACCATCCCCACATCGTGGCGATCCACGATAGCGGCTCGGCGACCAGCGGCAACTTCTACTACGTGATGGACTACATCCCCGGTCACCCGCTGGACGTGTACATGGCGGGCCGCGATCACTCCGTTGAGGAAACGCTGGGGTTGTTCGCGAAAATCTGCGACGCGGTCAATGCGGCCCACCTGCACGGGGTGATCCATCGCGATCTCAAGCCCGGCAATATCCGCATCGATCCCGATGGCGAGCCGCACATCCTGGACTTCGGGTTGGCCAAGACCATGCTGGGCGAAACGACGGACGAATCGCGCCCGCAGATCATGACCATGACCGGCCAGTTCATCGGGTCGTTACCGTGGGCCAGCCCGGAACAGGCCGGCGGCATTTCCAGCAAGATCGATATCCGTACCGACGTCTATTCGCTTGGCGTGATCCTGTACCAGATGTTGACCGGCCGGTTCCCGTACGAGGTTGTGGGCAACATGCGGGACGTGCTGGACAACATCCTCAAGACCGAACCGGCCAAGCCAAGTACCGTTCGTCGGAGGATTAACAACGAAGTCGAGACCATTGTGCTCAGCGCGCTGGCGAAGGAGCCGGAGCGGCGATACCAGTCGGCGGGCAACTTCGCCGAGGACGTCCGGCGGTTCCTCCTCGGCGAACCGATACGGGCCAAGGGTGACTCAGCGCTGTACGTGCTGCGGAAGCGCTTGCGCCCCTACGCCACCCGGATCGCTGTCGGGACGTTGTTAGTCGTGATCGTGGTTGGTTTGGGAACCGTGATTTCGAGTCAGTGGGAACAGAATCGGCTGCTCGCTGAACGCGAACGCATTGCCCGGGTGAAGGACGACGCCGCACAGGCGCGCCGCTTATACCACGAAGCTTTCGAGCTATGCTCGCAACGTAGCTTAGACAGAGCGTTACAGAAGATCGAGGAATCGGTGGCGCTCGACGACTCCAAAGTCGACGCGAGGATTCTGAAGGCCCGAATCACGGGTTTGGCCGGCCACACGGCAGAGGCGATCGAGGAATTGGAGCGTGCCGCCGACGATTTCCCAGAGGTCGGCGCCCCCCGCGCCTATCTTGCGGCACTTCTACACGAAGAGAATCCGGATGCAGCCGCAAAACACCTTCAACAATCTCAGCAGTTGGGCCCCGCTGGCGCACGTGACTATTGCCTGCGAGCGATGACGGCAGAAGATGTGCGTGAGCGCATCAACTTGCTCTCGGAGGCGATTAACTTGGAACCGGGTCGTCTCAGCGCTCTCCTGATGCGCTCGGCCTGCTTTTTTGAGACCCGGGAGTTCGATAAGATGCTTACCGACGCACTGCGGGCTCGTTCCGCGCACCCCAACAATCCCTTCGCCGCGTATAACGCCGGGGTGGCCTGCACGGCGCTGGGTTCGCTCAATGAAGCGATGCGGGAATACCGGCGGGCGGTCGAACTTGACGACGGTTTTTTCAAGGCTTGGTTTAATCTCGCGTGGGTCTCCCAACAGACTGGCGATTTGCCGGCGGCCCGACGGGCCTATCGCAAGGCCGCCGATCTCGAACCGAAGAATGTCCGTCCCCTCGCCAACCTGGCCGATCTGTGCGAAACGCAGGGCGATCTCGAGCAATCCTTGATCCTCTACCGGCGACTCGCCGAACTGGACGAGAAGGACGAGCTTTGGCCCATGTACGCGGGGGACATTGCTCGGCAACTGGGAAAGTGGGCCGACGCCATCGCCGAATCCGAAAAGGCGGTCCGCATGAACGAAGATAACCCCGAGGCGAATCACCAACTTGCCTGGACCTACCTTGCCGCGCCTGAATCGTCCGGTCGGAACGCTGAGCGGGGCCTGGAGATCGCCCTCGAGCTTCAGGGGTTGTCCCCACCCCAGCCCAACCTTGACGCCACCCTGGCGTTGGGCTACTTTCGTAACGGTGATCTGGCGAGCGCAACTCGGGCAGTGAACAGACGAATCGAGGCGGGCGAGGGATCAGCGACAGATTACCTGGTGCTGGGAATGTGCCAAGCAGTGCTTGAGCAGCGCGAAGCGGCGATGGAGTCGCACGAGCGTGCCGTCAAGTTGATGCGGTCACCGGATGCCAGTGCGGATGCCGCCGTTTTGAAATCCCTCCGCGAGGAGCTTGAGGACCTCTTGCAGGATGAGCAAGACTGATTACGCGGGCTCCACGGCGCCCTCTCACGGCGCGAGGGAGCCACGTCCACCGAAGGACGTGTAACGTAAACGTTGTCTACCAGGGAGGTACCGCATGATGAAAGCGAGGAAAAAAACCTACGGACCGTATGGCCCCATCCATCCTGTAGAACCTCTGGAAACCGAGCTTGGCGAGGTAGAACCGGGATCGATTCTTCTGTTCCGCTCGTTGCCAGGTATTGACATGAACGGTGTGCAGGCAATGGTCATCCAGGGTTCAACAGCTACCAGCGTGGCTGTCAGCACAAACAAGAGCAACCAGATCGAAGTCCAGCTACCAGCCTCCATGCTTCCCGGGGACTGGGTTCTCGAGATCCGCGATTCCTCCAAGACGAACGTGGCCGCCAGTGTTACGTTCACGATCAAGGCCGCGCTGTGAACCAGGCCGACATTTTGTTCACGCTTCCTTACGAGGCTGTCGGTTTTGATTTGTAGCGTCGCCCCTTGTGGGCGGCGCACCCGCGTTGTTCGCCACCCACAAGGGGTGACGCCACATTGGGGTTCACGCCACGGCGCGGCGATGATCAAAATCGTCGCTCAGCAAGCCCCGCGGAGGAACGTGCCCACGGTGCGGAGCAGGATGATGATGTCCAGTTCCCAGCACATGTGCTTGAGATAATACAGGTCGAACTGCAGCTTGCGCTTGGCGTCTTCGATGGTGTTGCCGTAGCGGAAACTGATCTGGGCCCAGCCGGTTAGGCCCGGTTTGACCAGGTGCCGCGCGGAGTAGTAGGGCAGTTCTTCGGTGAGTTCAACGACCAGGTCCGGACGTTCGGGCCGCGGTCCCACGATGGACATCTCGCCCACGAAGATGTTGTAGAGCTGAGGCAACTCGTCGAAGCGGGTGCGACGGAGGATTCGCCCGACGCGGGTGACACGCGGATCGTTCTCCGTTGCCCAGAGGCTCTTGCCGTTTTCCGCACCGACTTTCATGGTGCGGAACTTGTAGAGGCGAAAGACGGTGCCGTTCTGCCCGATGCGGTCCTGCGAATACAGAACCGGCCCCCCGTCGTCAGACTTGATGCACAAGGCGATCAGCGGCCAGAACGGGGCCGACAGAACCAACCCGATGACCGACAACACCATGTCGAGGGCACGCTTCAGCGTCGCCCACTCGTCACAGTGGAGTTGCAGGTCCGCAAACAGGAACCAGTTTGGCGTGATCTCGTCGACCAGGATTTGTCCGGTTGCCTTCTCGTAGAAGACGGTTTCGTTGGTCACCCGGCGCCCCATGCGCAGACAGGGCAGCATCCATTGCGCATCGCTGCCCTGACGTTTGATCTCCGCCCCCACCACAATGTCGCTGATGAGCTTGTCGCGGCATAGCGTGGCGATGTCGGACAGACCACCGAGCTTCGGGCAACCCGAGATGACCGGCGGCGAATCGTTGGAATCGTCGACGTATCCGATCAGCTCGTACTCGGAGAAGAAGCCCTCGCGGGCGGCCTGCACAAACGACTCGGAAAGCGACCGGGGCCCGACCAACAGCAGACCCCGCTTGACCTTGTGAATGGCCCAGCAGGTGAACAGGCGCAGCGAGGTCCCGATGACCAAGTGGGTCACAACGGCGCAGAAAGCCGCGCGCCGGCTTAGCAGCGTATACATGACCAGGTAAAGGGCGGCGTAGGCCAGGATCGTCGCGACGGTCGTGGTCAGCAGACATCGGGTGAGGATGCGGGACCTGGCCATCAGGGTCTCGCGCTCGTACAAACCGAAGGCCAAGCCGGAGACGGCCAGCGCCACCGAGTAGATCGCCGCCGCGGAAGTCAGGTCGATGTTCAACTCCGGCACGTAGGCGGGCGGCACGAAGTAGACGTAGCCGAACTTCAGTCCGGTGCACAAGACGGCCACATCCACGAGCATCCATGCCGCCACGGGCAGGCCGGTCAGAAACTGGCCCAGGACGCGCAGAGTATTCCCGCCCTGGCAAGCCCGGCCAACGCCTTCCTCGCCATAGAGACCTGGGACGACGGCTGTCCCGAGACCGGCTCGCCGGCTGCCCCCGTCTGCGCCCAAAACGGCTCTGGTGCCCATATACCTAGACTCCAGCATTACTCTCCACGGATGCATCGGACAAGAGGACGTGTGAGGTGAGTTATGGGGCTGCATACTCCGCGCCTTCTTCTTACAGTGCGATAACGTTTCGCCCGATATACTGAGGAGATACGGACGGACCCAACCCGCAGGCGGAGGATCGCGCCGTGAGAAGCATCGCCGTCACAGTGGCTGCGTGCATAACCGTTCTGCTGCTCGGTGCAGGATGTGAGAAGGAGAAAGCCGAGGTCAAGTTCCTCGCCACGGATCCGGTTCTCCAATGGGCGAACCTGGAGTTATCGGGGGCAACCACCCCTGATGATGCCTACGCGCTGCTTTTGGAGGGGCCCACCACGGGACTGTTCCCGGCCGCTGTAGCGGTGGCCCGGGTGGAAGCCTGCTACGTCGAGGACGCCGACACCCGGACCGAATTGGAGATAAAGGCCGAACCGGAGGTGGAATTGCTCCCGTGGAACTCGCTTCTCGACGACCAGCGCGTGGTCAGCGGAGTGTTCCCCGTCAAACCCATCGTCCTGGAGGGCGAAGACGTTACCGTCGGCCATCTGCTGACGGTGGCTAGCGAGATGAAGGCCTCGCTTTGCCTGATCTACGCCACGGCCGAGTTGAGTGAGAATGAATCCGAGGTACGCGGCGCCCTCTACGACACGGAGAACCGCCGCCCGCTGGCTACACTTCACGCCCGCGCCAGGATCGATGATCTCGACGTGGCGCTGCGCGAATTGCCGGAGCCGGCCCCCTTCATCCCCGACTATTTCCACGCCGCTAAAGATCCGCGCTACCACGATCCGCCTGGGATGGCGATCTACAAATTCCAAACGGCGGTTCGCACCTGCATCATAGCCTTGCGAAGAAATGATACGCCGTTGGAAAACCTGCCCACCGAAGGCTGGGCGCCGGAGCCGCTACCCACCGCTGGACTCTGAACGCTACAAACCAGGAGTCCGCAGGGACGTAGCGTCCGCGGTGCGGACCAGCCAAGCCTCACACCGTTGCGCGCCGGCGCACGCAGAATCCGGATGGTCCTCGTTTTTCCAACCTGACCGGGTTGAAATACGCCGGACTTGGGTCATAGTACATCCTCGGCCGGCGGGAGGAATCCTCCGGGCAACGTGCCTGAGCGGAACGTCGGCATGTGCCGGCCGCCGGATCGAACCGCGACCCGTGAGGGACTCGAGCCCTAGGAGGCAGGGGACATGTTGACGTTGACTTTCCTGGGCGTCGGCAACGCTTTCGCAAAACGCAACCTCCAGTCCAACGCCCTCGTCGAGTCGTGGTCCGCCGCGCCCGATCAGCAGCGCGAACCCGACCATACCCTGCTGATCGACTTCGGGACGACCGGCCCCCAGGCGCTTCATCGGCTCAAGGACATTGCCGGGTTCGACTATCTGAACCGTGACGGCACGGCGGATACCACCAAGATCGGGCACGTGTTCATCACCCACCAACACGGTGACCACATCGGAGGGCTCGAAGAGCTGATCTTGATGAACACGTTCACGTACGCCACGGACGGCGCGGGATTCCGGCCGCAACTGACCAGTGCACCCGTGATCCTGGAACGTCTGTGGGAATGTTCTCTCAAAGGCGGGTTGGAGGTCGTCAACGGACGTGAGGCGAAGCTTGAAGACTACTTCATACTTCGCCCCGCCGGGGTTGGGACGGGTGACACCGCCCGCGTTGCCTGGGGCGGCCGGTACGAGATCGAGCCCTTCAAGACCGACCACGTCCGCCTGAAGGCAAAATACGATTGGCCTTCGCTCGGACTTCTGATCCGCGACACCGTTTCGGGACGGTCGGTGTTTTTCTCCGGTGACACCGGGTTCGACTTTGACGCTTACGGCAACATGATGGGCGAAGCGGAACTCGTCTTCCACGAGGTTCATCTCGGCGACGAGGAGTTGCCCGTCCATTCGTCCTTGAGACAGATGCGGACCTTACCGGCGGAGATCAAGCGCAAGACTCACCTGTATCACTACGGCGACGACTGGGACTCGGGCACCTACGACGTGGTCGAGCGGGAGTTCGCCGGCTTCGCCCGCCCGTTTCACCGCTACGTATTGTTCGATTGACGATCTTGTGCAGGCGTTTCCCGGCACGTGACATGTTGGCCGTGGCATGGTCAAGGACCGCCGTCTATGACCTGACGGCTTGGCCGGTGGCCATTCGAGACGATCCTTGAACCCGTCGAACGCGGCCGGGTTGCACACGGGCGGGGCGCGCTTACAATACCGTGGAACGATAGCCCTGCGCCCGTAGCTCAATTGGATAGAGTGGCTGACTTCGAATCAGTAGGTTGGAGGTTCGAGTCCTCCCGGGCGCGTTTTCGTTCACCGTCGCATCGCATCGCACTACTTCGCGTTGCGCCGTTACTGACAAGGGCTTACGTGCGACGCCGGTTCGTGTCTCGGTACTATCACCGCCGCACGGGCTCGCATCCGCCCGCACTGTTTCGCGCTCCAACTGCTGGGGATACTGCGATGGTGACACGTGTCTGTCATCGGTGCCGGTTGCCCGCAGTTTCTCGGGGCCGCCGTCGCCGTCCATCAGCTTGCCGAACCGCGCCACGGTTTCGGCCTCTTGTCCGGGGAATAGGTGGCCGTAGGTGTCCATCGTCAACGTGATCGTCGAGTGACGCATCACCGCCTGGACCGCCTTCGGGTGTGCCCCCTCCATCGCCAGCCACGCGCCGCACGTGTGCCTCAGAGCGTGAAAATCGATCCTCCCCCCGTCGTGGTTCTCGGCTGTCAGAAAATCACTCTGACATCGGTGTTCATACTCGTCAGGGTTGTCTCGGGCAGCGTCCAACCAGGCTTGGCGCGCGTCGGCGAGATCGGCCCGCAGCATGTCGGCCATGTCTTTCGCCCCCGGCAGCGCGAACACCGGTGCTTGCGAGGCCTTGGTTGCCACGTACCGCCACAACTCCTCAGCCAGATCAGGTTGAAGGTACTGGCGCGCGTCTTCCCGATTCTTCGTCGATCGCGCCGGGCAGGTGATGTAGGGCCTGTCGCCGAACAGGAACAGGCAGCCATGCGCTAGGCTGCGCAGCTCGTTCGACCGTAGCCCCGTCTGGATCGCGACGGCGTAGAGTAGCTGGCGGTCGAGCCCGGCCATCCCGAAGCGAACCGGGCCGTTCGCCGTGATCGATCGCAGCCAGTACCATTCGTCGGGTACCCGCCTGAAGCGAATGAAGGCGCTGATGCCGCCGGAACACGGGTTGATGGTGGCGGTGGTGGACGGCCATGAGAGCACCGCCAGCCGTAAGCGTTGCTGTTCGGGATGTTGTCAGCGGGTTCTGCATACCACGCGGGGAGATGTGCTGGAGTACTACCACCGGTATGTGGCGCTTCGGCTGATCGGCCAGGATCTCTCGTTGATGTTGGATGCGGAGCCTGTTCGCCCGGGCGAGGATGAACTGGCGGTCCTGAAAGACAATCGCCCGAACCTGATCGAGGATGCCCAGTCCTTGTTTGGCGCCCTGCTGGCCCGCGTGGATGTTGACTGCGGGAACCGTCGACGCCGGCACTGGGACTGCGACACCTTCACCAGCTGGCCAGAGGTGTCAGCGCAGGTGCGGGTCGTTCGGAGCCTGGAGACGTGGACGGTTCGGCGGCAATTGGACGGGCAAGAAGAGGAACTCGCCTCGGACTGGATGTGGGTAACCACCTTGTCCGCACGGCAGGCCGCGACCCGAGCTATCGTGGACATGGGCCATGAGCGTTGGAGCATCGAGAACCAGGGGTTCAACGAACTGGTCAATCGCTGGCATGCGGACCCCGTCTTCCGGCATCACCCCACGGCGATATTGATCTTCGTTTTGTTTGCGATGCTGTGCCTGAACGTGTTTATGGCTTTCTTCTGCCGGAATCTCAAGCCCGAGGTACGCCGGACGGTCACAATGCTGCACGTGGGCAAGTTGATCGCCACAGAACTCTACGCGGAAATCCGTGGGCCGCCATCCGCGCCAACCTGATGCTTACTCGATTACTCAGAGCTCCGTTTTTCCCCTCACCTCCTCCATCGCCACCTGAGCAACCTCTCTGACGCCGAGGCCGGGGCCTCCCCGCCAAAACCGCCCCGAAAACCCCATCGCGAACTTGCTCCTCCCACAATCCGAGCGCAAACCCTTGATTCCCTCGTATGAACCCCTGTTTATGAAGGCGTGTGGAGGGGGGCTGGCGGATGAGATGGCGACGCTAGGTGGGGCGCAAGTGCAGGATGGGGACGATCGGGCGGTTGGTGGTCGCGTGGAGT
>Ga0190284_1000401_pt1 | contig 26056 bp, 17 predicted proteins | sample 48691812_MG_FD_161668 | JGI IMG/M metagenome (GOLD analysis project Ga0190284, IMG submission 161668) | Hydrothermal vent microbial mat bacterial communities from Southern Trench, Guaymas Basin, Mexico - 4869-18-1-2_MG | ecosystem: Environmental > Aquatic > Marine > Hydrothermal vents >...
GAAGCCCGTCAAACCCGATCAACTCAAACAGGTCATTGCCCGGTCCGCAACAAGCGCGATAACCTCTGTCAGCGATGAGGAGTCGGCGCGGATGCGGATCGGCTGAAACAGGTCAGCGCCGGCGGAGGTGCGGCAGGAGAAAGAGATAGATCCCGGTGCACCAGAGCGCCAGGATTACAACCGCTACTGGCAGAAAGACCCACAGCTTGACCGCGGAGTGGAAAAAGGTACCGTCGTGGATCGATTCGATGATATCGCTGCGGCGGTAGGCAACTTGCAGCACCTCGCCGGTGGCCATGTCGATCTGGATTTCCCAGCGGCTCCTGGGGCGCACCTTGACGATCCCTCTGCCGGGACGCATATCGAGACGGTCGATATCGTCCCAGCTCGAAACGTCCGCCTCGGGAATACCGCTGGCGATCTCGAGGATACGGTCGAATCCGATCACCAGCGGTCCACCGGAACTTTTGCACGTCGGCGGCTGGATCCAGTTCGTTTCTTTCTTGAGCTGCAGGAGCATGCCGGAGAGCACGATGATCAACACCGGCAGCGCGGTGAGGATCGCACCCCAGCGGTGGATTTTACGGTTCAGGGTCGAGACGCGCATGGTGGTTAACGGCCCCTTTTCCACTTGGGCAGGCGTCCGGGTGTTGCGGGAGAACCTGCCGCTTCCAGGGCATCCTCGAGCTTCTTCAAGTCCTCCTCGACCAGGGAGGTAAGCCGCGCCAGAACAACCTCGAAGGCGCGCTCAACCATTTCGCAGCCCTCTCGCTGGGTTGCGGTGGGCGCTTGAGTCGTGTTCCAGTGGCTTCCTACGATGCGCTGCAACCGGCTCATCAACGACGGCGGTGTGGGCTCGCTGCGCCGGCGGATCGTGGCATCGCCGTTCATCTCGATGTGCAGGATCTCGAGCTCGGCGTCGATCCTGTGAACCTCGTCGAACAACCTGAGATCAGCACCGGGCGTCAGATCCAGGGCTTTCTCGATGAGGTCGATTTTTTTACGTGCCTCGGAGAGCACGCTGCGCGTGCCCAGCACGGCGCGCAGGAGCTCTCCCGTCGTTCGCTGGAAGGCGAATGCTTCCTCGAGCGCCTCGCCGGAGAGCGATGCGTTGTGGAGGGGAATGCAGCGGAAGGAGCGTGGTGCAGCAAGCGTGGTCTCCTCGCCGCGCATGCGCTTTGCCATCTCCACCGTATAGGTGCCGGGCGCCGCGAGAGGGCCGCGTTGCCATCGTCCCCCCGTGCCGGTTACCGGGTGAGGCGCCGGATAACGCAGATCCCAGGCCACGCGGTGGATGCCTTTGGAGGCCGACGCGGTGATGCGACGCACCATGCGGCCATCTTCATCGCGCACGGTCAGCACGATTCGAGGCTTATCCTCGCGATCCTCGGCGCGCAGCTCCTCCCACGTGGGGTAGGCCACATCACCGCCTTCATCGCGGATCTTCTTCTCCTTCTCCTGGCGCTCTTTTTTCAGGCTTTTCAGTGAGCTCTCCAGATAGTACGTGAACACCGCGCCGAACGGCGGATTGGGTGCCGAAAAGAAGGCGCTCCCCTGGCTCCCCTTCTCGCCACCGAGGGGACGGGCCGGAATGTACATCCAGGCGTCCGCGACCGGGAAGAGCACCGCCTCCTGCTGCAGCAGCTCCTCGCTGACCAGGCGCAAGGGGGTGTAGTCGTCGAGGATGTAGAAGCTGCGCCCGAAGGTGGCGCAAGCCAGATCGTTTTCGCGGCGCTGGATCTCGAGGTCGCGGAAGGGAATGACCGGCACCCCACCCTTGAGCTGAACCCAGCGCGTTCCCCCGTCGACGGTGAAGAAGAGGCCGAACTCGGTGCCGCAGAAAAGCAGATCGCTGCTCTCATGGTCCTCGGCCAAAGCCCAAGCCGGGCCGCGCTCCGGCAGAGTTCCCGTGATCGATGTCCACGAGAGGCCGCGGTCGGTGCTCTTCATGACGTAGGGTTTGAAGTCACCCATCTTGAAGTTGTTGAGGACCGCGAAGATCGTATCACGATCGTGACGCGAAGCCTCGAGATCGGCCACGTAGGAATAGTCGGGCAGACCCTCGATTCTTCCGATTTTGCGCCAGCTCTGGCCGCCATCGTCGGTGACCTGGATCATACCGTCGTCGGCACCGGTGTAGATCAAACCCTCGACGAGCGGCGACTCGGTCACGGCCACGATGTTGCCGTAGTAGGAGGTCGATCTGTTCTTGGCCACCGCATCGATGCTCCAGACCCGGCCCATCACTTTGAGTGTGTTGCGGTCGATCTGCCGTGTCAGGTCGTCGCTGACCGCGCGCCACGAGCTGCCGCGGTCTTCGCTGCAAAAGAGACGGTTCGCGCCGAAATAGAGCCTCGAGGCCGAGTGCGGGCTGATCATCAACGCCGCGTCCCAGTTCCAACGCAGCGGCGGCTCGCCAGGCGCGGGTTGCGGCTGGATGTCGATCCTCTCGCCCGTGCGCCGGTCGAAGCGCACCAATGCGCCGTGCTGGGCCTGGGAGTAGACGATGTTGGGATCCTCGGGATCGACCTGCGGTTTGAAGCCGTCGCCGCCGCAGGTGACGAACCAATCGGCGTTGCAAATCCCTGTGTTCTTGGCGGTCCGCGAGGGGCCACCCTCGGTGTTGTTGTCCTGCGTGCCTCCATAGACGTTGTAGAACGGATAGTCGTTGTCGACGCAGAGCTTGTAGAATTGAGTCACCGGCAGGTTGCCTACGAAAGCCCAGTGCTCACCGCGATCGAAGCTTTGGTAGAGACCGCCGTCACAGCCTGCCAGCAGGTAGTCGGGATCGTCGGCGTTGAAGGCCAGGGCGTGGTCATCGACGTGCTTGTGGGTATTGCCTACGTTGCGAAAGCTTGCGCCGCCGTTATCGCTGACCTTCATGAAGGTGTCCAGGGAGTAGACCCGATCGAAGACGTGGGGGCAGGCGAAGATTTCCTGGTAGTACTGCGGGCTGGTGCTCACGTAGCCGCTCTTTTTACGCCAGCTCGCACCGCCGTTCGAGGATCTGTAGAAGCCCGATCCCGATCCGGTCGCCTCGATGATCGCGTAGACCACGTCCGGCCGTTGCGGCGATACGGCCAGGCCGATGCGCCCGACGTCTCCGCCGGGCAGGCCGCTCCCCAGCTTCCTCCAGTTCTCACCGCCATCGCTCGACTTGTGGATCGCCGATCCGGGGCCGCCGTCGATGAGGGTCCATACGTGGCGACGCCGCTGATAAGAGGCCGCGTAGATCGTGTCGGGGTCGCGGGGATCGAAAGCCAGATCGGTCACACCGGTGTTCTCGTCGATCTCGAGCACGAGCTGCCAGCTCGCGCCGCCGTCACAGCTTCGAAAGAGACCGCGATCGCCGCCTGGCGCCCAGAGCGGCCCCTGGGCGGCCACGAAGATCCGGTTGCCGTCACGCGGATCGACGAGGATTTTACCGATGTGTTCCGATGCGGCGAGTCCCATCTTCTTGAACGAGCTTCCGCCGTCCGTTGATTTATAGACGCCGTCGCCGAATCCCACGCTCCGCTGGCTGTTGTTCTCGCCCGTGCCGACCCACAGGTTGAGCGGATTCGAGGCATCGAGCGCCAAGCAGCCGATCGAGTAGGAGCCATATCGATCGAAGATTGATTTCCAGGTGGTACCGGCGTTGACCGTCTTCCAGACGCCGCCCGAAGCGACCGCGACGTACCAGGTGTTCGTGTGCTCGGGATCGATGGCGATGTCGCTGACTCGGCCCGACATGAAAGCCGGTCCGATACAGCGCAACGCGAGGCCTGAGAAGGTCCCCGAAGTGAGGCGTTCCATCGCCTCGTCCGTTGCTTTCACCGTCTCCTGCTCCGTCTCGACCTCACTCGGGCATGGACGAGACCCGGCGGGTAGGGAAATCAGCAGAGAAAGCACGGCTACGACCAAAATGAGTGCTGTCCCTTTCATCGAACATTCCTTTCCATCGAAGAGCAGGCGTTGAGCGGATCGGGTACCTCGTACTCCGCCATGCTATCAACAGAATGGGTTGATGACAACAGTGGGACACCGCCTGACGACGGCGTCCCACACCTGGAGCGATCAACAGGAGATCGCGAGCCGATCCCAAGCCCAGGGAAAATCAGCTCGCGAGAACCCTCAAAACTTGAGGATCATGCGCAAGCCCAGCATGTCCTCGTGGTCATCGGCTCCCCGAGCCATGTCGTTACCGTTGAGGTGAACGTAGTTGAGCTGCCAGCGCACCATCGGATTCCACGTCCAGGCCAGCCCTACCGTATATTCATTGACGCGGTCGGCTCCTTCAAGAATGCGATAGAGGTCGCTTCCGTAGTTCACCGTATCGAACAGCGAATCGCTCGTTCGCGTAGCGGTATAACGTAGCAGGACCTCCCAGGCGCCGCTTCCCTGAAGGGTGGCGATATCGAAGTTTTCCGTTGGTTTGGGTTGCTTCCATCCGAAATTCCCGAGCCTCTTCTGCTCGCCGGTCAGGAAATAGCTGATCCATGTGCTCCACGAGCGCAAGTCGCCATCATCTTCGATGACGCGGGTTCCGTCGGCGGCGAAAACTTCGATGTCGTCGTAGTACACCGTCAGATACTCCGAGCTCAACGAGAAGGGACCGTAGATATAGTGGATCTCGCCACCTGTCCGCATACGGCTGTCGATCTCGCCGTGACCGATGCTTTCCGTTTCCCATGTCCAGAATCTGTTGTCGCGGACGGCGGCGCCGTAACCGCGCGTTTCGAAGCGATCAGTGGGAACTGATTGGGCCCCCATACTGGCCTCAGCGCACAAGTAGAGCCCCTGGAATACCGATTCGTCGTGATTTTTGAGCGGGCGGTAGAAGAGCTTGGCGATCACATCCTTGTGGTCATCGATGTCGCCCCTGCGCTCGTCGAGCTCCATCCCTGTGCCGTTGAAGGCCGATAGATTCCAGGTCAGGGTTTGGTCGAGCAGATCGCCCCAGAGCCACCAGCCCCTGTCGAAATACGGGTAGAGCGGCGTTCCGGCGCCGCGCTCCAGGAAGTTGACGTTGTTGTCCGTGGTCCACCACGACGAGCTGAAGGGCGGTTTCATCTGGCCCGCCCGCACATGCAGCCAATCGGCTAACTCGAAGTCGACCCAGGCGTTGCGGATGTAGGGCGTGTCAGCGAATTCGGCCTGAACGCGGAAAGAGGTCGACTGGTACCACTTCCCCTGGAAATCGATGCGCGCTCTTCGAATGTCGAAGTGGCTCGGATTCTCGCTGTCTCCGCCGTAGAACTTGCTGTCAAAGTGCAAGTTGCCGCGGATCTTCATCCAGAACTCTTCGTTTGGTGTGGAGAGATACAAATCGTTTTTCCAGAATGAGAAAACCGGATTGGCGTCCTTTTCGCCTGCGAGTTTTTCCGTCGCTTCACATTCCGCTTGGTTCTCGCGCTGTTTGAGCATCTCTTCCAGGTTCTGGACTCTTTTTTCGAGGATCTCGAGACGATCATCGCCTGAGGATTCATCCGATTGTGCGAAGGTCAGGACCATGTCGGCGCAAAAAACGGTGAGCGTGAAGAGCAGCAGAACGAGATGTCGCATCCCTCTTCTCCAATTGGTGAGCCATCGTGGATCGATCCGATTTGTAAACAGGTGGTCAGACCCAGCAATCGCTATACCGTCGAGAAAAGCCGGGACGCCACATCGCGAAAATATTCCGCTGTGGTGATCGAGGACGGGATATCGAGGGCGACGTGAAAACGATCGGATTGTTCTACCCTCTGCGGGCAGTGAGTGTGATCGAACGGCTTTGCAGATTACTGCGTCTCTCGTCGCCCTCCCTCATGGTCGGACGGTAGATGCCATGGCGTGTTGGGCGGGGAGAGTGACGCGCGGATCGAGGGTCACCGAAGGGCAACAGTGCCTTGCAGCAGTGTTCCACCGTGGTGATCGAGGGCGGGGCACGACGGCGATCGCTTTTGTCGAGCGCTGACAAACCTTTTGACGAACTGCCAAAAGGTTTGTCGCAACCCTCAAGCCGATCTGTAACTTGCTATTACCTCTTTGAGCTTGGCCACGTTGCTCGGGGACATCGGCGCCAGGGGCTGGCGGACCTCGCCCACATCCCAACCCATGATGTTCATGGCCGCCTTGACCGGTGCGGGATTGGTCTCGAGGAACATGGCCTGAAAGAGGGATAACATCTCGAGATGACGCCGGCGCGCCGACTTCAGGTTGCCGTCGGTGAACGCGAGGATCATGGCCTTGAGATCCTTGGGAATGATGTTGCCGGCCACCGAGACGACACCCTGACCACCTACGGCCAAGATCGGTAGCGTGTTGGCGTCATCGCCGGAGAGGATTCCGAGCTTGTCCCCGCAAAGCCTGGCGATCATCGACGATCGCTCTACGCTGCCGGTGGCTTCCTTGATAGCGACCACGTTGGGCAGCTCCGCCAGACGGGCGACGGTCTCGGGCAGGATATCCACTCCCGTGCGGCTCGGGACGTTGTACAGCATCAACGGCAGGGAAGAGCTCTCGGCGATTTTGAGAAAATGATTGTAGAGCCCGATCTGAGTCGGCTTGTTGTAGTAAGGGGTGATCACCAGGGCTCCGTCGGCGCCGATCTCTTCGACGCGTTTAACATTTTCCGCGGAACGCGTCGTCGAATTGGTTCCTGCGCCGGCCACCACCTTGAGGCGGCCCTGCGCCGCCTGCACGACGATCTCCACGATGCGATAATGTTCGTCCCAATCGAAAAAGCTCGGGTTCTCCCCGGTGGTTCCACACGGTACGAGCCCGTCCGTTCCCTCCCGGGCATGGAAATCGACCAGCTCGCGCAGCTTGTCCTCGTTCAGGGTGCCGTCCCTTTTGAAAGGCGTGACGAGCGCCACATACAATCCACGAAACATTTTCTTTCCCCTTCATCGTTCAATGCGAGCAAGCGCAGGTCTTTTTGTCACCAAGAGACTCAAAGGAGCGGTGCCCTGATTTTAATTAATATATTCATATTGATGTATCGGGTTAATTCGTATCATTCTCTTTCAACATCGGCCTTTTGAGGAGCTCTTCGAGGGCCGATAGAAGGTCTTGCGCCGAGAGGATGCCGACGAGCATCTCGTTTTTGTCCAGCACGGGCAGCGCCCCGTAGCGCTGTTCCCGCAGGATCGCAACGGCTTTCAGGATAGGATCATACGTGTGGACCACCTCGGGATTGGAAGTCATGACGTCTTTGACGTTCATGTCATCGTTCAGTTGGTAGTAAGAGGTCCAGTCGTCGAGGGCGTCAACCCACTTGGGCCTCCTGAGGTCGCGGTCGCTGATGATCCCTTTGAGTCTATCCCCCTCCACAACCGGAAGATGTCGTACGTGGTGCGTTTGCATGAGAAGGAACGCGTCCTTGACCGACATCTCAGGGGTTACCTTGATCAGCTTCATCGTCATGTATTTGCTGACTTTCATTGATCACCTTTCTGTCTCGATAGAGTGAGCTGCCCTCTGCGCTGCCGCTGCTCAGCTCGAGGTACGGGACACTGCCGGGTCATCGGCAAAATCCCACGCGGAGCGCTCGAGGGCAATCTGCAAGTCGTTGCCACTCGATTGCGAATTCTCGCCCGCAATTCACTCGGGGCTACTGATACCTTTTCCATGGCGGAGAGGCGGGGGCCCTCCCTTGCCGATTACAAACGACCGACTCGGAAAAGCACTGCGCCGGGCCCTTCAAGTCTCAAGCGCTGAGCTTTCGAGCAAAACGCATGCCGTCAACCCACGGCCGCTCCAGACCAACCATTATAGCTCACTTTAACGCAAAAAGCCTGTGTTCATCAACCTGTACGCTGGCGGGAGGATGATTTTCAGGTCTCGAGAAGATCGTAGGGGCAGGCTGGACTTTCTCAGTGATCGCGTCGATCCCGTCGGCATCGATAGCCCTCAAAACGCTGATGCGTATGAGATTATAGGAGCTGACGGTCCATGTTCTTATTATCGAACAGCTTAGGGATGATTCGCGCACAAAGATAAGGCGCTTCCCGCCCTTCGAGAAGCGCCCTCAACTTGCGTGTCGTTGACTGGGTGACCGGTTTTTATTGAATCGTGACTTCCAGAGAATCGATCGTCAGGGTCATACCATTGTCCCGATTTTCCAGTCCCTGGATGTAGAATTTTTTTCCTACCAGAGAGGGGTTGAAAGGGATCGTGACAGGTTGCGTGAAGGATCCGTTCTGCATGATACCCTTGCCGAGAGTCTTGAGGCTGGAGTCCGGGCTGATCTGGATCCATCCGAGGTGGGGGGAGTTGATGAATGCCGGGGAGGTCGATGCGAAGATGAGGCCCTGGGCGTCGGGCTCGCCCCTGATCGTGAAACGGATGGTCTGGCCGATCGCCGGTGTGCCCTGGAGGCTCATCGTGGGTGCCGCGGCGGTCACGATCACCGGTTCCACGCCGACCAGGACGTTCGACGGATCGATCCCCAGCAGGACACCGGTTTCGGCTCCGACCACGCGACAGGGGGTCGCGACGATCGTGGAGAGATCGAGAGGCACCGTTCCGCTGTCGCAGAAGGCGACGACCACATCGAGGGGGCCGCGAGCCAGGTGCCAGGCCTTGATCCCGCTACCCGGGTCGAGATCCGCCACGTGGTGGGTGTTCCACAGCTCCTCGCAGACCGCCTGCAGATACTGATAGTCGTCCCAGTCCAGGTGAGTGCCGTTGGAGTCAAAGGAGGAGACGCCGGGATGCGCGGTCTCCCACGCGAAGTACTCGCCGGCGGTGCCGGCCTGCGTGCCCCAGTTGGCCATGACCGATCCCGTGGCGTCCGCCTTGCCGACGAAGTTTTGGTCCAGCCAGTTGATCATCTCCACCATGTCCGATCTGGTCTGGCTGCCAGGTTGATAGTCGTGGTTGTGCGAGCCCCAGCCGAAGGCCCAGACCTTTTCGGGAAGGCCGTGACGGTCGCCATACCGCCAGTTGAGGTAGGTTTGAATGAAAATCCGCTTGACGTTGGGTGCGGTCATGTCCTGGAAGACATTGTGATGGATGCCGTCCTTGCCGATCACCGCGCCTTGCGGCACCGCCACGAAAGCTCCCGAGAGGTCCTCGGACATGTAGTTGTCCACCGAGGGGCGGAAGGGATTCATGATGTAGTGGTCGTAGATGCCGTAGAAGTCCTCCTCGGCGCCGCCCTGGCGCACCTCGAGACCGAAGTCGCGCATCATGTCGTGATACTCGGCCTCGGTTTTGGGCAGGTGAGCGCCCTTGACCGCGTTGATCTCCTCGAGCGGCTTCGGCGGTGGGAATCCGAGCGCGGTGGTGATGGCGCTGTTGACCCAGTCGATGTTGTCCTGCCAGGACTGCTTCGACTGCAAATACGTGGCCCCCGGCGGGAACGAAGGCCAGTCGAAGGCGCCGTTGCGGTACTCGGAGTGGGAGTGGGAGGCGATCTGTTCGCCGCTGGCATAGATGCGCTGCAGAAAGGCTGCGCCGCTGCCCGCCGACCCTTGCTGCACGACGAACTCCATGAACTCGCCGCAGGCCAGAAAACTGATCTCCACACCGAGCGGCGCGGTCTGATCGAGAACCCAGTTGCCGTTGTCCAGTTGCATCGTGTAGTAGTTGAGCTTGTCGGGATAGGCGGACTGCGGCAGGGGATCGGCGTGCATGTCGAAAATGATGTTGATCGGCGGCTGGCTCTGAGCCGGCGCGCTCGGCACGCACCAGAGGAGAGCTGCCGGCAATAGCAGGCCGATGATCACGAGCGAGCTCTTGTGACGTGGATGGGGGGGCATTGGAATTCTCCTTTTTCGGGGTTATTGGGCAATGGTCTTTCTGAACAGTTCCGTTGCTAGATGGTTGCGGAAATTTTGGGGAAGAGATTTCCTTATCGGTGTTCATCAGGTGGCCTCGGCACGTGGATTTTAGTCCCCTGTAAAAACTGGCGTCCGCGCCAAACCGGCTGCTGAACGCTCCTCGCCCGGTTACCCCTTGCATTCGCCGGTCAATGCGGTATGGGTAGAGTTTGGTTTTTTGTCGAGAACTGTAGGGTGGACGGCATGGGGCGACAGGCCTTTCTCTTCGACAACGACTCATCGCAAGACGCCGATGCGATCGCACGTATCGTGGTGCATCTCCCCGTGGAGGGGCTCTTCGACTACCGCATCCCTGCGGATCTCCGGGAGCAGGTTCTCCCCGGCGTGCGTGTCCGCGTGGCCTTCGGCGGCCGCAAGGTGATCGGCACCTGCACGGCGCTCTGCTCCTCTTCGAAGGTGCAGGATCCCAAGGAGATCATCGATGTCGTGGATCGCGAGCCGCTGCTCTCGCCGGCTCTGATCGAGCTGAGCCGCTGGATCGCCACGCACTATCAATGCGGCTGGTGGGAGGCCCTGGCCGCCGCGCTGCCCGCCGTCGCCCGGCGCGGCGGCGGCCTGAAAAAGGTGCTCGTGGTCCGCCTGACCCTGCCCCTCGATGAGGCCCAGCTTCTCGCCGATGAGCTGCTGCCCAAGAGGCCGGAGCAGTCCCGCTGCCTGCGGATCCTGGCCGAAGAAGGCGGACGCCTCGAAGCCGTGCTCCTGCGCCGGCGCGCCAACGTCTCGCGCTCACCGGTGGACACGCTGAAGAAGCAGGGCCACCTGGCCTTCGAGTGGATCGAGGAGGAACGGCAGCCGCGGGACGACATGGCCGAGCCGGACAAGGGGCCCGTACAGCTCACCGGCGAACAGGAGCGTGCGCTCGGCGAGATCCTCGAGCGGCTGGGCGAACCTGGCAGCGCGCGCTTCCTGCTCTTCGGGGTTACCGGCAGCGGCAAGACCGAAGTCTATCTGCGCGCCATCCGCGAGGTCGTGGCCCAGGGCCGCCAGGCGATCGTGCTCGTGCCGGAGATCTCGCTGACGCCCCAGACCGTCGCCCGCTTCAAGCACCGCTTCGACCGGGTGGCGGTGCTCCACTCGCGTTTGACCGACGCCGAGCGCTACACGCAGTGGCTGGCGATCCGATCGGGGCGCGCCGACGTAGTGGTGGGGGCGCGCTCGGCGCTCTTCGCACCGGTGCCGCACCTCGGATTGATCGTGGTGGATGAGGAGCACGAGACCAGCTTCAAGCAGCAGAGCACTCCCCGCTACCACGCCCGCAACGTGGCGCTGAAACGGGGTCAGCTCGAGGGAGCGCCCGTGGTGCTGGGCTCGGCCACACCCTCGCTCGAGGCCTACCTCGAGGTTCGCGCCGGCTCCATGATCCTGCTCGAGCTGAAAAACCGCGTCGGAGGGGGCACCTTTCCGGCCACCACGATCCTCGACCTGGGGCTGCAGAAGAGCCGCTGGACCTTCCTGACGGATCACCTCTTTTCAGCGCTCGAGAACACGCTGGCGGCGGGGCACCAGGCGATCCTGTTTCTCAACCGGCGCGGTTACCACACGGCTCTTTTCTGCCCGCGCTGCGGCGAGCCGGTTCGCTGTCCCGAGTGCGAGATCGCCCTGACCTACCACCGCGGCTCCAACCGTGTCATGTGCCACTACTGCGGGCACGAGTCCTTTCCGCTGGTGAACTGTCCCGCCTGTCGCACCCAGAAGCTGCGCTACATCGGCTCGGGTACGGAGCGCGTGCAGACCGAGGTGCAGCGCGCCTTCCCGGCCGCCCGCATCCTGCGCATGGACTCGGACACCATGTCCACACGTCACGCCCACGGAGAGGCTCTCGAGTGCTTCCGCCGGCGCGAGGCCGACCTGCTCATCGGCACACAGATGATCGCCAAAGGGCTCGACTTTCCCAGCGTGACTCTCGTGGGCGTGATCTCGGCGGACACCTCGCTCCTGCTGCCCGACTTCCGCGCCGCCGAACGTACTTTCCAACTCATCGCCCAGGTCTCGGGCCGCGCCGGCCGCGGCGAGCAAGGCGGACGGGTCGTGGTGCAGACCTACAACCCCGATCACTACGCCATCAAGCTGGCCGTCGACGGAAACTACGAACGGTTCGTCGACCACGAGCTCGCCGCTCGCAAGGAAATGGGCTATCCTCCTTACGGCCGACTCCTCCGTCTGGTCGTTTCGGCCGAAGCCGAGTCGGACGTGATGCGCCTGACCCGGGCCGCTGCCGACGCTCTGCGGGAGGCTTCCCTGCCCGAGGGCACCAGGATCCTGGGACCCGCCCGGGCGCCGATCACCAAGATCAGCGGCCGCTTCCGCTGGCATCTCATGGTCAAGTCGCCCGGCGAGCAGGGGATCGCGGAGGCGGGCAGAATTCTCAAGGAAACACGGCGGCGCGAGAACTCCAGCCTGGAGACGGCCAGGATGCAGATCGACGTCGATCCGTTGTCGATGCTTTGAGGTCAATTTGGTTTTGCATCCAAGCTGGAGAAAACGACCATGTCTTCGACAACTGATATTCGATTCTGGAATTCCTCTCGCCAAGATCGCAGAGGTCGCCAAGGAATATTGGGGTTGTGAAGGCCGAGCACGATAGTATGAGAAAGCGTTGCGTCAACGATCCCTCGTTTGCTTTTTGTCCATTTTTTGCGTTCTTGGCGTCTTGGCGAGAGACGAATCTTCCGGCATCGATGAGCGGTTGTTGAGCAGAAGAAGGTTTTAGTTGTTTCGTGAGCCCAAAGGATACGAGATTTATGGAACGTGCTCAGGATGTCCCGCTCTTCGACTGGTTCGCCACGGGATGGGCTGCTTATCGTCGCGACCCCTATCCTCTCATGGGAGCTTCGCTCCTCTTGACAGCCTTCTCGTTCGGCAGTACGGCTCTCTCGGCCACCACCGGCACGGGGCACGGATTGCTCTTGGAAATCCTGGTCAGTCCCGTGCTTTATGTGGGATGGTGTTATATGTGCCTTCGGCAGGTCAGGGGAGAGGACACCTGGGCGACCGAGGTGTTCGCCGCTTTTTCCCGTTTTGCCAGCGCGTGGTTGACTTATGCCCTGTACTTTCTGATCGTTCTGGCGGGAGTCCTGATGCTCGTTGTTCCGGGGCTCTACTGGGGTAGCAAGTATGGGCTCTGCTTTTTCAGCCTGATTGAGAAACGGCAAACCGTGTCGGAGGCGGTTGCCGAGAGCGGGGTTATCACCAAGGGGAACGTGGGCAAGATTTTCTGCGTGCTGCTCGTGGCCGGGCTGCTCAAGCTCTTCATGCAGCCATTCCTGGTAGGGCTCGGCGTGTCGCCCTTTTCAGCGACGGAAAGCATGGACATGCGACTCGTCTTGCTGGGCGCATTGCCCTTCCTGTTGACCCTGCTGGTGGTCACGCCGTGGATGGGAACCACCCTGGCCGCGGCCTATGACAGCCTGAGACCGGGCGCGCCCGACCTCCCCAACGGCGAGAGCCGCGCACCTGGCCCTTGAAACAGAACGCACCAGGTTGCAGGATGAAGGTGCTCGATGGTGGTGATCGGGTGGCTGATCCGCGGTTTGTTCGAGACCGCAGGCCCTCGATCATGAGCACGATAGAGGAGAAACATTCATGCAGCGCAACCAAGAGACCGAGGGCAGCCACGAGCCGGAAGTGGTCTGCCTGTCTCGTGTTCAAACACCCCTGGGAGCTCTTGTTCTAGCAAGCAGCCGGCGCGGGCTGCTCTACATCGCCTTTCCCGGTCACCAAGACGGTTTGAAGCCCTGGTTGGACAAGCACTGTCCACAGGCCGAGATCTGCCTGAACTCGGATCCCAACTCTCGGGCGGTGGAACAGCTAGAAGAGTATTTTCAAGGCAAGCGCAGGGTCTTCGACGTGCCTCTCGACATGCGCGGGACACCCTTTCAGAAGAAGGTCTGGAACGTGATGACCGAGATCCCGTGCGGCCGGACTTGGAGCTACCGCGATGTCGCTCTCAGGCTGGGACGGCCACGGGCGGCGCGCGCCGTGGGGAGCGCCAGCCGGAGCAATCCAATACCGATCGTGGTTCCCTGCCACCGGGTCATCGGTTCGAACGGTGCCCTCACCGGTTTTGGGGCCGGCCTCGAGCTGAAGCGGATTCTGCTCGAGATCGAGGGTGTCGCCGGGACGTCCTGAATCGCGTCCCCGTTCTGTCATCACGATCCGCTGAGTGCCGGCATCTGCGATGCTCCGGCTACGGCTTTGGCTCCGATTGGGATTGGGACGCAGGATCTTGCTGCTGCTCGATGGCAGTCCCGGTCGTGGAGGCTGCATTGCGTCGTTTCAGGTACTTCGCCAGCAGCTCGTAGAGCGCGGCGGCCGAGATCGGTTTGGCGATGTAGTCGTCCATCCCTGCCGCGAGGCAGCGTTCCCGGCTGCCCTGCATGGCATCGGCGGTCATGGCGATGATCGGCGTTCTCCGCCCTCGGCCCTCACGTTTGCGGATCTCCGCAGTGGCCTGGAAACCATCCATGAAGGGCATGGCGCAGTCCATGAGCACGATGTCGTGCGTCCGCCGGCTCCAGGCGGCCACGGCTTCCCGTCCGTCGATGGCCACCTCGCAGCGATAACCCACCTTTTCCAGCAGCCGCACGGCGAGCTTGCGGTTGACCGAGTTGTCCTCGGCGAGCAAAACGTGGACCGTGCCTCCGTCGCTTGCGCCGTTCAGCGGGCGCACCGGGACCGAGGGTTGATCCTTCTGCCGCAGAGGCTCCAGCCCGCAGGCGAGGGCGATGGTGTTGAGTAGATGGAAGCGTTTGACCGGCTTGGCGAGGATCGCATCGATGCCGAGGTCGGCCAGGATTTTACTCTCCGCGCGGCGCGACAGGGTGGTCAGCAGGACGCAGGACGTCGAGGCCAGCCTGGAATCGTCTTTGATCATCTGGGCGAGGTCGGTCCCGGCCATGTCAGAGAGGGCTTCGGCGAGCAGTATGACCTGGATGGGACGATCAGCATCGGAAGCCTCCCGCACGAGGGACAACGCCTCCACACCCGAGCCGGCGTCCCGCCACGAGCACTCTTCGGCCCGTAACAGCTCGCCGATGGCGCGGCGGTTTGAAATGTTCGGATCCACCACGAGCACCTCGATCCGACTCAGACTGTCGTGCGCGGCCGCGGCCGCCGGCGGAGCGCCCTGGGGCGAGGCCAGCTCGATCGTGACGCAGAAGGTCGAATTCAGGCCCTCCCGGCTGGAGACCGTGATCTTGCCGCCCATGGCTCTGACGAGCTGCTTGGAGATCGCAAGTCCCAATCCGGTTCCACCGTAGCGCCGCACTATAGAGGTGTCTCCCTGCTCGAACGACTCGAAGAGGTTCTCCTTGAGCTCGTCGGAGATTCCGATCCCCGTATCACTCACCTCGAACCGGATCTCGTCGCCCCGATCACACCGCTCGACGCGTACGACGCGCACGACCACCTCGCCCCAATGGGTAAACTTGACGGCGTTGCTCACCAGGTTGAGCAGCACCTGGCGCAGGCGCACCGGATCGCCGTTCACCCGGCTGGGAACGTCGTGATCGAAGATGACGACCAGCTCGAGCCCCTTCTCCTGCGCTCGAGCAGCCTGGACCTCGACCGTGTTCTCCACGCAGGTGCGCAGGTCGAAGTCGATTTGCTCCAGCTCGAGCTTTCCCGCCTCGATTTTGGAGAGGTCGAGAATATCGTTGAGAATGCCGAGCAGGGAGTGCGCCGAGACCTTCAAGGCATCCAGATAGTCGAGCTGCTCGTCGTCGAGTTGGGTGTCCAGAACCAGCTCGGTCATGCCGATGATACCGTTGATCGGTGTGCGGATCTCGTGGCTCATATGGGCCAGAAAGTCGCTCTTGGCCTGGTTTGCCTTCCTCGCCTGTTCCATGGCGATGCGGTACTGTCGGTTGATCGTCTCCAACGTCTTCTTCGAAGCGGCGAGCCGGGACTCGGCCAGCTTGCGCGCCTCCACATCAGCGACCAGCTCCGCTCGGTTGCGCTGCAGGTTCGCCAGCATCCCATTGATCTCGATCGCCAGGTGGGCCAGCTCGTCGTGACCCTCCGGTGGAATCCGGCGCGAGAGGTCCTGGCCGCGGCTGACCTGCTTCACGATGGCGCTCAGGCGCTCGACGCGGCCCAGCACGGTTTTTTCCAGGAGCACGACGATGATCAGCAGGATGTTCAAGCCCGCGACGAAGACCGCAATCATGGCGATCCAGCAGGCGCCGCGACCTTCCTGGGTGATCTGACGGGGAACTTCGGAGCGCATCAGCAGGGTGGGGCGGCCTTCCAGATCGGGATAGGTGGTGTAGACGCGCAGCACGTGCCTGTTCAGCTCGTGGATGGCGAATTTGGGCCCTCTCGCCAGAGCCAGGGCGTTGGCTTTTTCCTGCTCGGGAATGCAGCGGTCGTCGAAGGGCCAGATCACCAGGCCGGGGTGGGCCTGCCGGTGGATGGAGGCGATGATCTCCGCGCTCAACAGACGCCCGATGATCAGGCGGCCCCGGCTCGGCGCCTGCTGGCCTTGGTCGTCCTTTTCCAATGGACGGGAGGCCACCATCATGGGGCCCTCCGCGGTCATGATCATGCCGCTTACCGAACCGCTTTCCCCGCGCTCCGCGAGCAGGGGATGCGAGGGCGGCCAGCCTGCAGGTGGGATCTCTGCGATCTGCAGCGGCCGGCCGGTCTCGTGGTCTCGCGTCTCCCCCCAGAGCATGCGCTTCCCAGAGTCGTAGACGGCGATCAGATCGAGGCCGTACGCGACGAAGACCTGCGGATCCTGATCGAAGGGGATGAAGCTCGCGCTCCGGTTTTCGGCGACGCTGTGGATCTGGTCCCACGCCGCCCAGTCGGCGGCCAGCAGATCGAGATGTTGAATTTCGCGCTGAATCGCGGTGGCGCACGCGATGATCTCCTTCTCGGCCTCGGAGCGCTCGAGAGCCACGAAACGGGGAAAGACAACGAAATGCTGGATGCCGTAGAGGATCAGCGCGAAGAGGCTGATCACGGCAACGACGATGATCACGACCTTCGATCTCAACGACATGGGGACGCTCCGCGGGCGACGACGAGGCGGTGATTCACCATGATGAGATCAAGAAGAGGCTTGGCGATCTGTCGTGGTGACTCCGTCGCGTCCATAAAACAGCTCGTATCTCCGTGGTTTGCTGACTGATACACAACTCCCATACGGATCGAAGATCGGCAAAGCAAGGGGTTCTACTTGAGGGATTTCGGTGTTTCAAGTCACAATCCGAAAGACGGAAAGACGCTGTAAAATATTTTAAAATAGTTAGTTGAGTTGTTGTGAACGTCTGCCGCGCGCGAGCTGTGGCCCTGAGCCGCGGTGTGTGCCACACCTGGCGCGGCGCTCCCTGACGCGCCAGGGTGGGGAGAGGGGGATTCGTACGGCTTCAGGAGGGGCTGCGCGGCAGGGGTTGTGCGGCGCTGAGAACCGACAGCCGGTACGGCCGGTGATCCTGCGGAAGCGTGTCGGGAATCTAAAGTACCGCGTTTGTTGGGGCTTATCGCGCCTCGAGCGCCGTCGGTGAACCACAACTTCGGGGATATATCGGGAACTATCCTTAAGGACTCTTTCGTTGACTTTCGGATTTGTTAATGCTGGAATAGCAGATCTCTAATTTGGCTCATATGATCGGACCGCATTCCCGTGTCTGATCAATTTTTTTAGGTTTTACGAGGGAATGCGTCTCCATCCCTGCTTTGGGGCTCCTGGTTGGCCGGGATCCTCTCCGGTGAATAGGGATTCTACCGATCGGTTCATGATCCGGAATCATCAGCGAAGGAGTATTTTTATGACTGTTGGTATTATCGGCTATGGGGCCTACATCCCCCTCCACCGCATTAAAGTGGAAGAGATCGCCAAGGTCTGGGGCGCCGATGCACCCAGCTACAAGCGCGGTCTGATGCTCGAGGAGAAATCGGTCCCGGCTCCCGACCAAGATGTGATCACCATGTCGGTGGAAGCCGCCCGTAAAGCCTTGAAGCGAGCCAAGATCGATCCGAAGGAAATCGGAAATATTTACATCGGTTCCGAGTCGCACCCCTACGCCGTGAAACCCTCCGGTACGGTGGTGGCCGAAGCCATCGGTGCGACCCCTGAGATTCACTGCGCCGACTTCGAGTTCGCCTGCAAGGCCGGCTCGGAGAGCATGTTCGTGAGCTACGGGCTGGTCAAGGCGGGTTTGGTCAAGTACGGCCTCGGGATCGGCGCGGACACCTCGCAGGGCGCCCCCGGCGATGCTCTGGAGTACTCGGCTTCCGCCGGCGCGGCGGCCTACCTCTTCGGAAAAGAGAACATCCTGGCAACGGTCGACGAGACCTGCTCGTTCATGACCGACACGCCGGACTTCTGGCGGCGCGAGTACCAGTTCTATCCGCGCCACGGCGGCCGTTTCACCGGCGAGCCGGCGTACTTCAAGCATGTCCTGGGCGCGAGCAACCTGCTGCTCGAAAAGTCGGGTCTCAAACCGTCCGATTTCCGGTGGGCCGTGTTCCACCAGCCCAACGGCAAGTTCCCGATGCGTGCCGGCAAGAAGCTCGGCTTCAAGGAAGAGCAGATGAAGCAGGGCTGGCTCGTGCCGAAGCTCGGCAACACCTATTCCGGCGCCTCGCCCCTGGGTCTGACCGCGATCCTCGATGTGGCCAAGCCGGGAGACAAGATTTTCATGTGCTCCTACGGATCGGGCGCGGGCAGCGATGGTTTCGTCTTCACGGTGCAGGACAAGATACTCGAGGTTCAGGACGCGGCCACCAAGACCTGGGATCAGCTCAACAAGGCCAAGTATCTCGAGTACGGCGCCTATGCCAAGTTCCGCGGCAAGATCAACAAACTCGAAGAGGTTTAACAGGACGAAACTTCCTAACACTGGAGGATCACAATAATGAGGGATGTCGCAGTTATTGGCGTCGGCATCAACAAGTGGGGCGAGCTCTGGGAGCATTCACTTCGCGATATTTATGTTGACGCTGCTCTGAAGGCGATCGATGACGCTGGCGTCGATCACATCGATTCCATGTATGTGGGCTGCATGAGCTCGGGGCTGTTCGTGGCCCAGGAGCATCTCAGCTCGCTGCTTTCCGATTATATGGGGATGAGCGGGATTCCGACCACGCGCGTCGAGTCGGCCTGCGCCTCGGGCGGCTTGGCGATCCGGTCGGCCTTCCTCGAGGTGGCGTCCGGCATGAGCGAGATCGTGCTCGCCGGCGGCGTGGAGAAGATGAACGACGTCGACGGTGGCGGCGCCACCTACGCGCTGGCCACGGCCGCCGACCAGGAATACGAGGCGTACAACGGTGTCACCTTCCCCGGGCTTTACGCGTTGATCGCGCGGGCTCACATGGAGAAGTACGGCACCACGCGTGAGCAGATGGCTCACGTGGCCGTCAAGAATCACGCCAACGGCGCGCTCAACCCCGAAGCCCAGTTTCCGATGAAGATCACCCTCGACACGGTGCTCAACTCGGTGGCCGTGGCCGATCCGCTGCGGCTCATGGACTGCTCGCCGGTGACCGACGGCGCGGCGGCGGTGATCGTCTGCTCCCTCGAGATGGCCAAGAAGCTCGGCAAGAACGCGCCGGTGCGCATCGCCGGAAGCGGCATGGGAACCGACACGATCGCGCTGCATTCGCGCAGCGACATGACCTTTCTCAACTCCACGGCGGTGGCCGCCGAGAAGGCTTACGCGATGGCCGGCGGAGTGGGTCCGCGTGACATCGACGTGACCGAGGTGCATGACTGCTTCACCATCGCCGAGATCTGCGTGACCGAGGCTTTGGGGTATTTCGAGAAGGGACAGGGCGGACCGGCGGCGGCCTCTGGTGCCACCGCACGCGACGGCCAGTTCCCGATCAACACCTCAGGTGGTCTCAAGTCGAAGGGTCATCCCGTGGGTGCCACGGGTACGGCTCAGGTCGTGGAGATCGTCAAGCAATTGCGTGGCGAGGCCGGCGATCGGCAGATCAAGGGGGCCAAGAGGGGCCTGACCCAGAACATGGGTGGCACGGGCGGCAGCTCGGTCGTGCACATTTTGGAGGCGGACTAAGATGACGACAGCGAGATATTGGCGTGAGACCCCCCAGCGCTTCAGGCTGGAGGCTGGTCGTTGCAAAAAGTGTGGCAAGGTCTTTTTCCCGCCTAGACTCATCTGTGACGCCTGCAAGCATCGCGAGTTCGAGACCGTGAAGCTCCAGGACGAGGGTGAGATCCTGTCCTACACCGTGATCCACACCCCTCCCTCCAACTTCAGCGATGAGGCACCCTACGCCATCGGGGTCGTACGCCTCGGCGGCGAGGTCAACATTCTGACCCAGATCGTGGACTGCGACTTCGACGAGCTGAAGGTGGGTGGCAAGGTGCGCGTCGAGTTTCGCCTGATCCAGGAGGATGGCAAGTCGGGTGTGCTGCAGTACGGCTACAAGTGCGTTCCCGCCTGATGATGAGGCGTGATTTTCTGGGGTAGCATTCCTGTCCCATCGAGGTCGGAAGGCGTGGTGCGGCGTGGCACATCTTTGAGGCGCCCCCGCTTCCCGGCCTCGAACAACGAACAACGGGATGGATCACGTTTTTTTTGACCTGTCCTGACCTGAACTGTCTTTGTCATGTCTCTGAGTGTCACTGTTTTCCGGGAAGAAGAGGAGCCCATGTTCCGGATAGAATCCAAAATCAGCACGTCGAGTCCAGATTTCAAGGAGAACAGCGCCTACTACAACGAGAAGGTGATCGAGTTCCGCGAGCGGCTCGCCACCGTGAAGGGGGGCGGCCCTCCGGAGGTGGTGGAGCGGCACCACAAGCGCGGCAAGCTGACCGCACGTGAGCGGCTGGAGCTGCTCTTCGATCGCAACTCGCCCTTTCTCGAGTTCTCGGCGCTCGCCGCGAATGGCATGTACAAGGACGAGGCGCCGGCGGCCGGGATCATCACCGGCGTGGGGCGGGTGCACGGCAAAGAGGTGGCGGTGGTGGCCAACGATGCCACGGTCAAGGGTGGGACGTATTTCCCGATCACCGTGCTCAAGCACTGCCGCCTGCAGCAGATCGCCCTCGAAAACAACCTGCCCTGCCTCTACCTGGTCGACTCGGGCGGTGTGTTCCTTCCCGAGCAGGCCGGCGTGTTCCCCGACAAGGATCACTTCGGCCGCATCTTCTACAACCAGGCGCGTCTCTCGGCGCTACGCATCCCGCAGATCTCGGCGGTCATGGGCTCCTGCACCGCCGGCGGCGCGTACGTGCCGGCGATGAGCGACGAGACGATCATCGTCAAGGGGCGTGGTACGATTTTTATCGGGGGGCCGCCGCTGGTGAAGGCCGCCACCGGCGTGGACGTGACGCCGGAGGAATTGGGCGGTGCCGACGTGCACTGCCGCATCTCGGGTGTCTCCGACCACTACGCGGTGGACGACGAAGAGGCGATCCGCATCTGCCGCAACATCTTCGAGAACATCCCGCGGGCCAACAAGTTCCCCCTCGACATGGCCGAGCCGCAGGAGCCGCATTACGACCCTGAGGAGCTCTACGGCATCGTGCCGCGCGAGCTGAACCGTGCCTTCGACATGAAGGAGATCATTGCGCGGATCGTGGATGGCAGCCAGTTCCACGAGTTCAAGGAGTACTACGGCACCACGCTGGTGACCGGATTTGCGCGTATCATGGGGCATCCCGTGGGGATCGTGGCAAACAACGGTGTGCTTTTCTCGGAGAGCGCGCAGAAGGGTGCCCACTTCGTTTCCTTGTGCGCGGTGCGCAAAATTCCGCTGATCTTCCTGCAAAACATCACGGGATTCATCGTGGGCAAGGACTACGAGCACGGCGGGATCGCCAAGGATGGCGCCAAGATGGTGCACGCCGTGGCGAACGCCCAGGTGCCGCGCTTCACGCTGATCATCGGCGGCAGCCACGGCGCGGGCAACTATGCCATGTGCGGCCGGGGCTACAACCCGCGCCTGCTCTGGATGTGGCCCACCTCCAAGATCTCCGTGATGGGCGGCGAGCAGGCCGCAGACGTGCTGCTCACGGTGAAGCTGGCGCAGCTCGAGAAGAAGGGCAAGAGCATGTCGCCTGAGGAGCAGGCGGAATTCAAGCGCCCGATTCTCGAGAAGTACGAGCACGAGGGCTCGGCCTACTTTTCGACAGCCAGGCTTTGGGACGACGGCATCATCGAGCCCCTGGATACGCGCACGGCGCTGGGGCTGGCCATTTCCATGACGTTGAACGCGCCGATTTCCGATCAGGAGTTTGGTGTCTTTCGGATGTAGGCGAGGGGCGGTGATGGCAGCGCGGCCGGAGTGGCGGCACGGCGTTAGCGCGATAGAGCCGTGGTGGTGTCGGTGGCCGCAGAGTCGGGACGTCACGGTGGCAGAGAGCCGGGCGCACCCGGCGCGGAGACGAGGAGGAGACGTTTTCTCATGAGAGATTCCTTTGAGATGCTCAAAGTGGCGATCGAGGGCAAGGTGGTGCGGATTACGCTCAACCGGCCTGAGGTGCACAACGCCTTCAACGAGGTGGTGATCGCCGAGCTCACCGAGGCCTTTCGTGGCCTTTCCGAGCAGGCCTCGGCCGGGGTGGACGGCCTGCGCGTGGTGATCCTGACCGGCGAGGGCAAGTCCTTTTGCGCCGGCGCCGACCTCAACTGGATGAAGAAGATGGCCAGCTACTCCTACGAGGAGAACATCGACGACGCCCTGGCGCTGGCCGACCTCATGTACACCATCTACAACTGCCCACTTCCCACAATCGCGCGGGTGAACGGCTCGGCTTTCGGCGGCGGCGTGGGGCTGGCCTCGGCTTGCGACATCGTAGTGGCCTCCAGCAAGGCGCGCTTTTCGCTGAGCGAGGTGAAGCTGGGGCTGGTGCCGGCGTGCATCGCGCCTTACGTGATCGAGCGCGTGGGGCCGCGCAACGCGCGCGAGTACTTTCTCACCGGCCAGCGGGTGGGCGCCGAGACGGCGCTGAAGATCGGCGTGGCCAATCGGGTTGCGCCGCCGGAGAAGCTGGACGAGGTGGTGGCGGAGTACGTGCAGCATCTGCTTTCCTCCAGCCCCCAGGCGCTGCGCTGGGCCAAGGACCTTGTGAGCAAGACCCCCAAGATGAAGCTCGAGGAGTGCCGCCGTTTCAACGCCGAGATGATCGCCAACCTGCGCGTCTCCGACGAGGGGCAGGAGGGCATCAAGGCGTTCTTCGAGAAGCGCAAGCCGAGCTGGAACGAATAGAGATAGATATACAGTAAAACGGAACGACCGGTCGCGGAACAGAGAGAGGGATGGAGAGAGCATGACCAAGATACTGATCGCCAACCGGGGTGAGATCGCCGTGCGGATCATCCATGCCTGCCGGGAGATGGAGATTCCGGCGGTGGTGGTCTATTCGGAGGCGGATCGCGAGTCGCTGCACGTTCACCTGGCCGATGAGGCCGTGTGCATCGGCCCGCCGTCGCCGCTCGAGAGCTACCTCAACATCGACGCCGTGATCGAGGCCGCCAAGAGCTCGGGTGCCACCATGGTGCATCCGGGGTACGGTTTCCTGGCCGAGAACGCGGCGTTCGCCGAGCGCTGTGTCGCCGAGGGGTTCGTCTTCCTGGGGCCGCCTGCCGAGGCGATCCGGGCCATGGGCGACAAGGTCACCTCGCGCACGATGATGCAGGCGGCCGGCGTGCCGGTGGTGCCTGGAACGCAGGGCAGCATCGAGGAGTTGGACCGCGTGGCCAAGGAGGCCGAGTCGATCGAGCCGCCGCTCTTTGTGAAGGCCGCCGCAGGCGGGGGCGGCAAAGGGATGCGTCTGGTGACCGAGCACGGCCAGTTGCGCGCCGAACTGGAATCAGCCACGCGCGAGGCCGCTGCGGCCTTTGGGGATGGTACGGTCTACGTGGAGAAGTGCGTTGAGCAACCGCGGCACATCGAGTTCCAGGTGCTGGCAGACAATCACGGCAACGTGGTGCACCTTTTCGAGCGCGAGTGCTCGATCCAGCGGCGTCACCAGAAGCTGATCGAGGAGACGCCCTCCACAGCGCTGTCCCCGGAGATCCGACACAAGATGGGCGAGGCCGCCGTGACTGCGGCGCTCACTGTTGGCTACCGCAGTGCCGGTACGATCGAGTTCCTCTTCGACAAGGACGGCAGTTTTTATTTCCTCGAGATGAACACGCGCATCCAGGTAGAGCATCCGGTGACCGAGTTCACCACAGGGATCGACCTGGTCAAGTGGCAGATCCGGATCGCACAGGGGGAGGAGTTGAGCTTCCAGCAGGAGGACCTGGCGCAGCGCGGGCACTCTATCGAATGTCGCATCTACGCCGAGGACGCAGCCAACAACTTCATGCCCTCCTCGGGCCGCATCCATATGCTCAAGGAGCCCTACGGCCCCGGTGTGCGCAACGATTCGGGGATCTACGAAGGGTATGAGATCTCCACCTACTACGATCCGATCCTGGCGAAGCTGGTCGTGCACGACGAGAACCGCGAGCTGGCGCGCAAGAAGATGCTCACCGCCCTGGAGAACTATGTGATCCTGGGGACCAGAACATCGATCACATTTTTGCGGGACCTTTTGTGCCATGAGGCGTTCATCAAAGGGGACACCTACACCGATTTCATCGCCAAGTACATGGACGGGTGGAAGGACGATAGCGGTGCTCCGCCGGACGATGTGCTCATTGCCGCGGCGTTGGCCGAGCTGCACCGCAAGCCGGGTGTTGCGGGTGGCGCGGCAGGCACGCAGGCTGGAATGCCGACGCCCTGGCAGACGGTGGGTTCCTGGCAGGTCGGTACGGGACGTTAATCACGCTGGGTGATCGATAAGGGGGCGAAAAGGCCATGCAGTACGAGTTCAGATACGGCAGCGAAACCTACACGGTTGATCTCGAGAAGAAGGGCAAAGTCTATCAGGCCAAGCTGGGTGACCGTGAGTTTACGGTGGACGCTTGCAAGGTTTCGGAGCGACTGCTCTCCTTTATCGTTGATGGCCGCTCGGTCCTGGCTCATCTGGCGCGCGGCGAGACCGGCTGGGTGCTGGGCCTTTCGGGTAAACAGTATGTGCTCGAGGATCCCAGCGCCGACGACGAGCGCGCCGCCGGTGGTGCCGGAGGCGGTGGCGGGGACGGCAAGATCGTCACCCCCATGCCGGGTAAGGTCGTCGAGGTGCTCGTCGAGGAGGGTGCCGAGGTCACCGCGGGGCAGGCGCTCTTGATTCTGGAGTCGATGAAGATGCAGAACGAGATCAACGCCGATGTCGACGGCGTGGTCAAGACGGTGCATTTCAAGGCCGGTGACCTGGCCAACTTCGGCGATCCGCTGGTCGAGATCGAGCCGGCTGAATAAGTCAACGGCAATCGAAGATACATAAAGGGCACGGCGTGCTCATATACGCCGTGCCCTTTTTTGTGTCGTAATTCTGACGATTCTTACTTAGTGATAGTCATCACCGATCTGTAACCAGACAGTGATGGAGGGCGACTCCGTACTTTCGAGCCTCTCGAGAACGATCGATTGCTTTCCTTTTCAAATCTCCGTTCAGTAGCCCGACAGTGATGGAGGGAGGCTCCGCCGTACCTTCGAGCCTCTCGAGAACGATCGATTGCTTTCCTTTTCAAATCTCCGTTCAGTAGCCCGACAGTGATGGAGGGCGGGTCCGTACCTTCGAGCCATTCAAGATCGATTGATTGATCTTAATTCCAAATCCCCGTTCAGTAGCCCGACAGTGATGGAGGGCGGGTCCGTACCTTCGAGCCTCTCGAGAACGATCGATTGCTTTCCTTTTCAAATCTCCGTTCAGTAGCCCGACAGTGATGGAGGGAGGCTCCGTACCTTCGAGTCTCTCGAGAACGATCGATTGCTCTCCTATTTCAATCTCCGTTCAGTAGCCCGACAGTGATGGAGGAAGGCTCCGTACCTTCGAGCCTCTCGAGAACGATCGATTGCTTTCCTTTTCAAATCTCCGTTCAGTAGCCCGACAGTGATGGAGGGAGGCTCCGTACCTTCGAGCCTCTCAAGAACGATCGATTGCTTTCACTTCAATAATTTTAAACAAAACCATACTACTCATTGTACTACTCCAAAAGTAGGAAATTCACCACTCTATCTTACCCTCTATTCTCTCCAATCGACTCATTACACGTTCAATATACCGTATTCCCGAATCCCTAGAACATCCATAACATCTAAATGCAGACCCCCAGACATGCTATTGGAATTACCGCGACTCTGACGCTGTCGGAGTGGCCTGCAGCACCAGTCTGAGCTCGGTGCCTGGGTAGCAGACATCCTGGTTATTGAGCACGTCGCAC
>Ga0190284_1000402_pt1 | contig 26031 bp, 21 predicted proteins | sample 48691812_MG_FD_161668 | JGI IMG/M metagenome (GOLD analysis project Ga0190284, IMG submission 161668) | Hydrothermal vent microbial mat bacterial communities from Southern Trench, Guaymas Basin, Mexico - 4869-18-1-2_MG | ecosystem: Environmental > Aquatic > Marine > Hydrothermal vents >...
AATAAAGGCAAATGCCCACATCAATACACTGTATGGATTTAAGAAAAAAATTCATTTTAAGGCAGAGGATGGAAAATCAGGCAGTACAAATAACCGCAGCGGCCGTGAAGGGCAGGATCTCATAATAGATGTCCCTGTAGGGACCATAGTAAAGGACCATGCCCGTAAGGTGATCGCGGACCTTTCCGTGGATGGTGATTCGGTCCTGATGGCAAGGGGCGGTATTGGCGGAAGGGGAAATGCCAGCTTTACATCACAGTCAAGACGTTTTCCCTCTTTTGCGGAAAAAGGAGAGACCACGAAAGAGTCCTGGATAGTCCTGGAACTCCGTATCCTTGCTGATGTTGCACTTGTAGGATTTCCAAATGCAGGCAAATCCACAATAGTATCAAGAATATCTGCCGCAAAACCAAAGATAGCTGATTACCCTTTCACAACGCTGACGCCCCACCTTGGTGTGGTGCCCGTAGGTGATGAAGATTTTGTAGTGGCTGATATTCCGGGACTCATAGAAGGGGCGCATACTGGTACCGGCCTGGGTGACAGGTTTTTAAGGCACATCACCCGCTCAGCGGTCCTTGCAATGGTGCTCGACGGGCAGAGGCTACTGGAACCAGACGGTGTCAGCGAATTGATTAAGACATATGATGTTTTAAGGAAAGAAATAAGGTTATATAATACTGAAGTATATAATAAGGATTTTGTCATAATCATTAATAAGTCGGACCTTTTAGAGGACCGCAAGCTTACCAGGGAAGCTGCAAAAAGGCTGGGAAAAGAGGAAAAGGAAATATTTATTATCTCAGCAGCGACCGGTGAAGGTCTTGATAACCTTGTGGCCGGACTATACAAAAGGATTGAAGCGATCAGGGAAGATGCCGGACTGGCGGACACGGGTGCCGGTGAAGATAAAAAGATAAAGATATATGAGATACCAAAAGAGACGGTTGAGGACAGGAAGATAGAGATAATAAAGGGACATAACGGTTATGTGGTAAAGAACAGGAGACTTGAAAGAATGGTTGCCATGACCGATCTTGAGAACAGGGAGGCTCTTGATTATTTAAAATATAGACTAAAAAAGATGAGAGTAGGGGACAGATTAAAGCAATTGGGAATAGATGAGGGCAGTACGGTAATAATAGGAAATCTTGTCTTTGATCTGATAGACTAGGAAAAGTAATACAATAAGGATCTTTGAGCTGAATAAAAAAAATGAATCAAAACATAGTAAAAGATAGAATAAAATATTTAAAGAACCTGAAAAGAGTGGTAGTAAAGATCGGTTCAAGCTCTCTTACCTCTAAGGAAGGCGGCCTTGATCTGGAGAATATGGGCAAGCTTGCAGGGGAAATAAAGGCCCTCATGGATAGAGGACTGGAAGTCATACTGGTCTCAAGCGGAGCAGTGGCCGCGGGTCTTAAATATCTTGGAGAGGAAAGCAGTCCAAAAGATATCTCCGATATTTCGATGCTTCAGGCAGCAGCTGCCGTGGGGCAGGTGGAACTGATGAAGGCCTATAGGGACCTTTTTGCACAATACGGGATAAAGACCGGGCAGATACTGCTTACGCATGAAGATACGACAAGAAGGGAACAATACCTTAATATAAAAAATACAATAAAAAACCTTATGAAATTAAACATCATCCCGGTAATAAATGAAAATGACAGTGTTGCCGTCCATGAGATAAAATTTGGGGATAATGATGAATTGGGAGCAATGGCAGCAATAATCTCTGAGGCTGACCTTCTTATCATACTTTCAGATATCGAAGGTTTGTATACCGGGGATCCGCACAGCAGCAGCAATGCAAAACTTCTGGGCTTTATTGGCAGTATCGGTCCTGATATTGAAAAGTTTGCAGGAGGAATCGGCACTGCATACGGCATAGGAGGGATGGAGTCAAAGATAAAAGCTGCGAAGATCTGTTCATTTTCCGGCATATCCATGGTGATCGCAAACAGCCGTAAAAAAGGTGTCCTTGCCAGTATTGCCGGGGGACAGGATATAGGTACATTTTTTAAGCCCAGTACCGCGCGGAAGGTAAAAAGCATTAAAAAGTGGATAGCATTCGGGGTGCGTACCAGGGGTTCTATTACGATAGACAAGGGTGCCGAGGAAGCGGTAGTTAAAAAAGGAAAGAGCATATTACCGGTAGGTATCACCGGTCTTGAAGGAAATTTCAGCCGGGGGGATACCCTGAAGGTCTTTTCTGCTGCCGGCGTACTTATTGCCAAAGGTATAAGCAATTTCTCAAATGAGGAAATAAAAAAGATAATGGGCCTAAATGAAAAAAGCATATTGCCGGCACATGGGGAGTCTTATTGCGGAGAGGTGATACACAGGGATTGCCTGGTAGTATTTGAACAGTCTGAGTGACCTTGTTATGCTATAATACTTTTAAGATGTTCAAATGGTAGAATCAGAGGCAATTGGGAGGATAATGGATATAGTAACCAAAATAGCAATAAAGGCAAAAGCTGCTGCGCCAGGTATTGCTGCAGCTGATACCGGGATCAAAAACAGGGTGCTGGCTGGAATTGCGGATGCTCTCATAGCAAACAGCTGGCAGGTAATAGAAGAGAATAAAAAAGATGTTAAAAGATGCAGCGGGGAAGGTATATCCGGGAGTCTTCTTGACCGTCTTGTGCTGGATGAAGATAGGATAGGAAAGATAGCTGCAAGCATAGACAAGGTAGTCAAGTTCAATGACCCCGTAGGTGAGGTCATATTCGGGTATGATCTGCCCAATGGCCTTATATTAAAAAATATCCGGGTACCTCTCGGCGTCATCGGAATTATATATGAAGCCAGGCCCAATGTTACAGTCGATGCTTCGGTCCTGTGCCTGAAGGCAGGCAATTGTGTAATACTCAGGGGAAGCTCCCATGCTCTTGAGACAAATAAAAGACTGGCATATATCATGAGAGGGGTACTCAAGGAAAACGGACTGCCTGAAGATATCATACAGATCATCCCATCTGCGGAGAGGGAAGATGCTGTAAAGTTGATGCAGCTAAAGGGTTATATTGACGTGCTTATCCCAAGGGGGGGAGCGGACCTTATAAACAGCGTGGTATCAAATTCCAGGGTCCCTGTGATCGAGACCGGCGTTGGAAATTGCCATATATATATTGACAACCGTCTTGAAGGCAAAAACCTGGAGACGATCACAGATATTGTAGTAAATGCAAAGACACAAAGGCCGAGTGTCTGTAATGCTGCTGAAAAGCTTCTTGTACATAAGGATATTGCAGGCAAGGTGCTTCCTGCTGTACTGGACGTCCTGAAGGCAAAAAAGGTGAAGCTTATCGGGGGCAGGGAAGTAGAAAAATTCTATCCGGGCATAGAACCTGCCTCAGAAGAGGACTGGTACACGGAGTTTCTTGACTTGAAGATGGGTGTAAAGATCGTTGATAGTATTGAAGATGCTGTCACCCATATCAATAAATATGGTTCACACCACACCGAATCAATAATAACTTCCAGTTACAGCAGTTCAAATTATTTTACTGCTTCTGTTGATTCCTCCACGGTATTTGTAAATGCGTCTACCAGGTTTACAGATGGAGAAGAATTTGGAATGGGGGCAGAGATAGGCATCAGCACCCAGAAGCTCCACAGGAGGGGGCCGATGGGACTCCGGGAGATAACGACAAATAAATTTATTGTTCTTGGAGATGGCCAGATAAGGCCATAGGAAATAGATATATGATAATAGACGCAAGTAATGATAAACCAAAAAAAATAGGGATAATGGGCGGCACATTCAACCCTGTCCACCACGGCCACCTTGTAACTGCCCAGGAAGCTCTTGACCAGTTCGGCCTGGATGAGGTGATATTTATTCCTACCGGGGATCCGCCACACAAAATAGAGGATCTTTTGGCTCATGCAGAGGACAGATATCTTATGACTGTTATTGCAACTTCCTCAAACAGCAGTTTTTTTGTTTACAGGATAGAGATAGACAGGGAGGGAAAATCATATACTATTGATACCGTAAAGGAATTAAGAAGATTATTCGGCAGCGGTTCAGAGCTATATTTTGTTACAGGAGCTGATGCTATACTGGAAATACTCACATGGAAAAATACACGGGAAATAGTCACCCTGGCAAAATTTATTGCTGCCACAAGACCGGGTTATGATCTTTCAAAGATAAAGGAATTAAAGACTACCCTGTTTGATAGTGATGATGAGGCTGACCGGAGGATATTTATAATGGAGATACCTGCACTTGCCATATCCTCTACAGATATAAGGCAAAGAATAAAAATCGGAAGACCGGTCAATTACCTGGTTCCCGAAGGAGTAAACAACTATATATTAAAACATGGACTTTATAAATGATTTAAATATCGAAAGCAGCAAGAAGCAATACCTGAACCAGCTGGCCGGTAAGATCAAGAAACTTATGAAGTATTCGCTTTTTGCCCATTCGGTAAATACACTGAAGTTTGCGAACCAGATAGCGGAGAAACAAAAAGGTGGAGTAGACATCTATCGATTGAGTGTATCATGTATATTGCATGACTACGGGAAGATATTTGACCGCGACCAGCTGGAGGCGGTGATCAGGAAGCATCATCCGGAAGTAAGCAGCCAGGAGCTTAAGTTTAAGTCGGTCCTGCATGCTATTGCCGGGGATTTTCTTGTATCCAGGGATTTTGGCATAAGTGATGAAAAAATCCTGAATGCTATCAGATATCATACTACGGGTTACTGCGGTATGAGCACTGAGGACAAAATACTTCTTATTGCCGATAAGGCAGAAGAGGGAAGAATATATGATGGTGCCAGCGGGATAAGGGAGCTGGCACTAAAAGATATAAATTTATGCTTAATAGAAGTTTATAAAAATACTATAATATATGTAATAAATAAAGGTAAACCCCTGCATCCGGATACAGGCAGGGTATGGAACAGTATTTGTGGAGGTAACTAGATATGTCTTATGACTACAGGGACGGCAATGGTGATGATAATAAGGACCGGGAAGGAAATTACGGGGGTGGCAATGATGATTATATGGATGACCAGGACCAATATCCGGTAGATGATGATCATAAAATACAGGGAGCCGGTAATAGGGACAGCCTGGGGAAAAGGGACAAAAAAGATTTTGATGATGATTTTTTCAAGGATGAGGATTTCGAATTTGCCGATTATTCAGGAGATGATGTAGAAGAAGGTTACAGGAGTAAGCGGATCCGTGAGAAAAGAAAGAAAAGAAAACTAATCTACACCTCTTTTACTGTCTTTATAATACTTGTTATTATTGCCGCTGTCATAGTATTCGGATACCGCTATATTAAAAACCGTTTCTTTACCCCGGTAGAGATCACGGAAGAAGAAAGAATAACGGTGCCTGAGTCCCTTGAGCTCGGGCAGGACATGAATATCATAATGGCCCTTGCAGGAGAGGACCTTAATGAACCTGATGTAAGTTCCATAATATTTACCAGCTATTACAGCACTTCAGGTGAGACCCGTTCATTATGTATGCCTGTAAACACCTTTATGGATATTCCGGGTATAGGAGCGGAGCTTATTGGAAGGTCAGTCGAGATCGGCGGCATGGATCTTTTGTCCCTTACCCTGGAGAAGGGACTGGGGATGGATATGGAAATAGATCATTATGTGCTTATGGATATTAAGAGCGTGGTAGGTAAACTGGGAGGGATAGAGCTTTCCCTTGACCAGGCATATGCAGTAAAAAACTATACTGACGGCACTATATTCAGCCTGGAGCCCGGCATCAACCTCCTTGACGGAGATGAAACGCAAAACATGCTCAAATATTTCAGCGGGATCGAGAAGGAGGTCCCTGTTGAAGATATAAAGATACAGAAAAAGATAATAGATGCGGTAATTGCCACAATCGTTGGTAATGGTGAAGAGGATCTTACAAATAATATCAATCTTATAAATGATTATGTAGATTCGGACCTAAGCCTTGAAGAGCTGTTGAAGCTGTTTTCAACATTCTCCAAAATAGAGACAGCTAAAAACATGATCTACACGCTTGAAATTTCTTCAAAGACCGAGCTGGAAGGGGGAAGGATAGTCTATATTCCCGATGTTGCAAATCTTTCAAATCTTTTTAATAAGGACCAGACACAGGAAGAAATAGTCACCGGTACCGAGAGGACGATAACCGTGACGATCTTAAACGGTGTGGGCACTCCGGGAATCGCCAGAGACTTAGCTGACGTGCTGAACTCACAGGTATATGAAAGCGGAAAGAGCAAATTCTATGTGCCATCAGATCAAGAAGGTGGGATAGGAAATGCAGATAATTTCAATTATTCTGAAAGCGAGATATTGGTCTATTCATCAGATGAATCAATTGTAATGACTGCTGCCAGCGAGATCAAAGATATGCTTGGGACCGGAAATATCACAACCAGGGAAGAAGAGGTAGTAAGTTCAGACATAGTCATAATACTTGGATCTGATTATGATCCCACATCTGCACAGGATGTGGTACCTGTCGAGGTCGTAGGAATAGTGGATATGATCATCCTCAATGGCGAGGGTACGGCAAAGCTTGCAGCTACCGTACAGGGTATACTGGAAGATCATTTCAATACAGATGAAAAGATAATAGAGGTCAAGGAGACCAGGGATGCCGATAATTGGAATTATGCACAGACAGAGATAATAATATATGCAGATGATGAAGGTATCGAAGCTTTTGCCCAGCAAATACAGGAAAGACTGGGTGTCGGTGTTATTAAAAAATCCGATAACAATATTGACAATGTAGATATTACAGTATTACTGGGGAGTGATTATACCAGTCAGTGACAGATAATACAGGACATAAAGAAAAGATAAAAGCAAAAAAAATAGAAAAGACCAAACCGGATAATGTTTTAAATGCAGTAAGGACCGCCGCAAAGATAGCAGATGAAAAGAAAGCGGACTATGTCAGGATACTGGATATGAGATCCAGGCTGATCATTACAGATTATTTTATAATCATCAGTGCTAAAAACACACGGCTTACCCGGAGGATAGAAGAAGATATATGCTTTAGCCTCAAGAAGCAGAAACTCTATCCTAAAAACATAACCGGGGCAGGTGAAGGAAATTGGATCCTTATTGATTATTATGATTTTGTGATACATGTCTTTACTGAGCAGTTCAGGCAGTTCTATGATCTTGAAAGATTGTGGAAAGATTCAAAAGAAATAAAGTGGGAACAGTAAACAGGTTTCTAACCAGCCGTAATATTTTTCCTAGAAAGGATTTTTCATAATATGCAGAGAATCAGGCCGTTTAAGGCAAAAGAGATAGAAAAAAAGCTTACCGGCAGATGGGAAGAAGAAAGGATCTATTCCCTTAAGTCCGATAAAGCCGATGACCCCAAATATTATATGCTTGAGATGTTTCCATATCCTTCAGGGGAACCGCATATGGGGCATGCCAGGAACTACACCATAGGCGATGTCATTGCAAGGGTTATGGCCAGAAAGGGCCATAATGTCCTTCACCCAATAGGTTTTGATGCTTTTGGACTTCCCGCGGAGAATGCAGCGATAAAGAGCGGCATACATCCCAGGGAAAGCACTATGGCCAATATAGAGAAGATGAGAGTGGCACTTAAGAGGATGGGCATGAGTTATGATTTCGGGGATGAGATAATAACCTCAGAACCTGATTACTATAAGTGGACCCAGTGGTTTTTTCTTCTTTTCTTAAAAATGGGACTGGCCGAAAAAAGAAAAGCTCCTGTAAACTGGTGCAATTCATGCCAGACAGTCCTGGCAAACGAACAGGTCATCGGGGGTAAATGCGAGAGGTGCGACAGCGGGGTAGAAAAAAAGGTCCTCTCACAGTGGTTCTTCAAGATAACGGATTATGCTCAAAGACTCCTGGATGATATGGAACTGCTAGAGGACGGCTGGCCGGAGAGAGTTCTTGCGATACAGAAGAACTGGATAGGCAGGAGCGAGGGGGCTATTGTAGATTTCAGGCTTGATGGCCCTGAAAATATTACCATCCCTGTATTTACGACAAGACCGGACACATTATTCGGCGCTACCTTTTTTATACTTGCGCCGGAGCATGATCTGGTAGATAAAGTCGTCACGGATCCGGAGCGTAAAAAGGAAATTGAAAAAATCAGGTCTTCCATTTCAACACAGAGCGATATAGAGAGGGGAGCAGCCGAAACCGAAAAGATCGGTTGTTTTACCGGAAGGTATGTCATAAATCCGTTAAGCGGGGAGAAGGTCCCGGTCTGGATAGCAAATTATATACTTATTGAATACGGGACCGGTGCAGTCATGGCTGTGCCTGCGCACGATGAGAGGGATTTCGAGTTTGCCAGGAAATACAATATACCGGTCGTAGAAGTCATATCACCTGACGGCAAGGAGCACGGTACCCTGGAAGAAGCTTATACCGGTGAAGGCATAATGGTGAATTCCGGCAGGTTTAATGGAGTAGATTCCAGAAATGGAATAAGGGATGTCACAGGATATCTTGAAAAAAATAATCAGGGAAAATTTGAAGTAAATTTTAAACTGAGAGACTGGCTCATATCGAGACAGAGATACTGGGGTTCACCGATACCGGTCATCTATTGTGATAAATGCGGTACTGTGCCTGTTCCTGAAAAGGATCTGCCGGTTATTCTTCCCCATGATGTTGATTTTAGGCCAACCGGACTATCACCACTTAGCTATTGTGAGGACTTCGTAAATGTGAAATGTCCTGAATGTGGAAGTGAGGGGAAACGGGAAACAGACACCATGGATACATTCGTATGTTCATCCTGGTATTTCCTCCGGTATTGCAGCCCTCATTCTGAAGCCAGGGTATTTAAAAAAAAGGATGCCGATTACTGGATGCCGGTGGACCAGTATATCGGAGGGATAGAGCACGCAACGATGCATCTTATTTATGCCAGGTTTTTCACAAAGGTGCTTTTTGATGCAGGTCTTATCAAACAAGAGGAACCTTTTAAGAAGTATTTTCCTCACGGTGTCGTAAACCTTGGAGGAAAGAGGATGTCAAAATCCAGGGGGAACCTTGTAAATCCTTCTGAAGTATATAATAAATACGGGGCCGATACATTGAGGCTTTATATTTTATTTGTAGGCCCTGCAGACAGCCCTGTTGACTGGAATGACAGCGGTGTAGAAGGTGCACATAGATTCCTGACAAGGGTGTGGAGGCTGGCGCTGAATAATATTGATTTTTTAGGTGATAAAAGTACAGGCAGCAGTAAAAGCTATATAGACTTCGACAGATTATCCGGACTGGAAAAAAATGTTTACCGGAAACTTCACCAGACAATAAAAAAAGTGTCTGAAGATATTCTTAAAAGGTTCAATTTCAATACTGCAATAAGTTCACTGATGGAACTGGTAAACCTTATATATAAATACCAGGATGAAGTAAATGATAGTGATAAGGACCCTGCTCTTGTCAGGGAACTGAATGATAAACTGCTCATACTTCTTTCACCCATAGCTCCATTTATTACAGAAGAGCTGTGGGGGGTCGCAGGCAATGCCGGCAGCATCCATAAAGTGCAGTGGCCCGGTTATGATGAGAAGATAGCCGCAGAGGACATGAGTACAATAGTATTTCAGGTAAACGGCAAACTCAGGGACAGGGTCGAGATGCCTGTAGGCACCTCAAAGGAGGAGCTTGAGAACCTGGCCCTTTCTTCCGAGAAGGTCAAAAACTTTACTGATGGAAAGAATATAGTCAGGACAATTGTAATACCGGATAAACTGGTAAATATTGTTGTCAAATAAACATGCTATAACTACATCCAGAATAATAAATATTGTTTCAAATGTTTACTTATTGTAGGACAATTAGTATAATAATTGCGTGAGGTGATGTAGATGAAATTTATTAATGTAAGAGAACTAAGGCTCCGGCCTGGTGAAGTCTGGAAAAAATTAAAGATTGAAAGAGATATTGTTCTGACTTTAAACGGAAAGCCTTTTGCAGTTTTAAATAGTACCGATGAAGACAGACTTGAACAGACCCTGACTTCCTTACGCAGGAGCAGGGCTCTGGAAGCAATGGAAAAACTCCAGAAGTACTCGAAAGAAAAAGGTCTGGACGAGCTAACTATTGAAGACATAGAAAAAGAGATCCAGTTGGTCCGCAGGGAGAGATAAGTTGATAGTAGTAGTGGACACAAACATTATAATATCGGGTTTAATAAATCCACATAGTTCTTCCGGGACTGTATTAAAATTAATTTTAAATGGAAAAATAAAGTTGGGTATCGATAATAGGATCATCAGTGAATATAGGGAAGTTTTACTCAGAAAAAAATTTAGCTTTGAAAAAGAGTCAGTGGATTATATATTAGAACAAATAGAGGGTGATGGAACAAAAATTATTCCGGAGCCTTTAGATCTAGCATTACCGGACAAAGATGACCTTCCTTTTTTAGAAGTTGCTGTGGCTGGGAATATAAAAATATTAATCACTGGCAATAGAAAGCACTTCCCAAAAAAAATATACAGAATGGTAAGAATATATTCTCCTTTAGAATTCATGAGTGAGTACAATAAATTGAAGCAATGATAAATTTATCCAATCCCTGATTCAAAATAGTATATGCCTGCTAGTGCTTGCTCCCTATTTATTATATGCCTTAATAAGCTCCAGTGTTGACCTGCAGAAAGCCGGAAGATCGTCCGGGATCCTGGAGGTCACAAGATTATCGTGGACCACCACTTCCTTATCAATATAGTTTCCTCCTGCATTTTTAAGATCTGTGGCAATGGCTATATAACCTGTGACGTCTTTACCCCTGCAAATATCAGCTTCGGCAAGCATCCAACCACCATGACAGACAGCGGCTATTATCCTGCAGCCGTCAAATGCTTTCTTTACTAGATCAACCATGTCCTTGTCGAGCCTCATCTTATCAGGTGCAAATCCTCCTGGTATTATTACAGCGGCCACTTCATCAAGAACTACATCGGCAGGAGTCATATCTGATTTTACAGGCAGACCGAATTTCCCTTTATACTCTTTGCCTGCTTCCGGACCGACTATCATCACTTCATAACCAGCTTCAATGAATCTATAGTAAGGATAGATGATCTCTTCATCCCTGAATCCGTCTTCTACAAGTATAAACACTTTATTTCCCATAATATCCTCCAGTATTTAAATAACTAACTCTTAAAGACAGGTCTATTATACTCCTACCTCTCTTATATAGATATTATACTAAAAAAAGACTATTGGAGGATGAAAATATTTATCAATGATAATTAAATTATGTTAATATGTATATGTACAAATACGTAATTTTATTTAGTTATTTTTTATTTAGATATTTATTAGGATCATGATGCGATGAATTTTATAGATATAAGGGAACTATTTTCGAGAATAAGGTTTCTTGCAAATAATCTCAAGTATAATTCCAGGAAACACTTTTACCTTACTACCTTATGTCTGGTAGTTGTACTTGTCCTAATATTTACCGCAGTTTTTATAAAACAAAGGATTGAGATCATAAGGAAAGAAAATATTGTAAGGAGTTTTTATACAGATAAAGAAAGTGCGGATGGGGAAAATGCAGGTAATGGGAGCATGGAAGGAGAAAGCAGGGGAGGGCCACTTCAGTTGGAAGAAGAAGCAGCTTCGACAGGAGAACCGGCGGGCATGGTTGGTGATGCAGGGTATAAAGTATTTTACAGGGTCCATATATGCGGTGAAGTCTATGAACCCGGGGTCTATGATGTGGAAGAAGGCCTGAGGATTGCAGATATTATTAGTCTTGCAGGAGGAGCAACAGATTCCGCATGCCTTGCAGCAATAAACCTTGCACTGAAAGCAGGTGATGGCCAGAGGATATATATTCCTTCTTTTGAGGAAGTGGAACAGGGGAGTTCCCTTTATTATGGAGATTCATCCTTACCCTATGTGGATAATTCTGTAAATAGCGGTGAGGGAAGTGCATATGAAAATATTGTAAATATAAATACAGCCGGCACCAGGGAACTTGAGACACTCCCGGGAATAGGACCCGCAACAGCAAAAAAGATAATAGACCACAGGAACAAATATGGTAATTTTAAAAGCAAGGAAGAATTACTGGATATAAGCGGTATCGGACCAAAAAAATATGAGGATATAAAAGAGCTTATCAGGATATAGATGCGGGGACCGACCCAACTTGTGATAGCCTATTGCCTCACTTAAAAAAGTATTTGAAAGGTCATTCGTGCCTCACAGATAGTAGATCATATATATGAGAAGATTATACTGGATAGCACTGAACAATCATTATATTTTATGGACGGCCTCTTTTGGGCTGGGACTTGTTCTGGGTATAAGACTTTTTCAATATTTTCAAATACCAGCTTTTCTGTATTTTTTTATTATAGGTGCGGTGATTCTTACTTCCCTGTCCGGACCAATATATATCTTAAGAAAAAATACAATATCTGACGGAAATATCCTGGAAGCCAGAAATTTACTGCTTATAGTAATTATCCCGGCAGTTGTGATGATACTAATGGGATACCTTGTGGGAGTAAACAGCAAAGAAGTAAAAGGGATCGATCTATCCCCTATGATTGCAAGCGAAGAGCACGGCACTTCAGGGATCATAGTAGCAAAAGGCAGGGTATCCAGCCATCCTTTCATTAAATACGGAAGCCTGTATTTCGAAATGGACGCAGAATGCTTCTGGCATGCTGCGGGCAGCGGGGTAAGTGAGGGGAAATATATTGAAGACGGGAAAATAGGTATAATCATAAAAAGGCCAGGTAGCTTAAAAATAAAGAGAGATGATCTCATAGAAGTAAAAGGAGAAGCCGGGATATCTGCAAATGGTTCAATTGTCAGGGCAAATTCCGGCAATATAAGGTTTATCAGTGCAGGCACTTTTCCGGAAAGAATATTTGAGCTTAGAAAGACTGTATATAATTGCATAAACCGGACCTTCTACAAATATTTAAATTACAGGTATGCACCTATTGCAGAAGCTCTTATACTGGGGAACAGGACAAAGGTCCCGAATAGATTACTGGATGATTTCAGGCAAAGCGGCACGGCCCACCTTATGGCGATCTCAGGTATGCATATATCCTTTATTGTACTCATCATATGTGTTATTGCCGGGAGGTCGAAAACAGGCTTCAAATTGATAGTATTTATCATCATATTTCTTGTGATGTATAATTATTTGCTCGGGCTCAAGGCAAGCGTGCTCCGGGCTTCCATCTGGATGATGTCTGCAGCAGCAGCCGCGCAGTGGAACCGCGAGCCAGATAAGCCCAGGATATTATGTATTTCATTTATCCTGCTTCTTATCTTAAGTCCATCATTTACCAGTGATATAGGTTTCTGGTTTTCCTTTTCAGCAATGTCGGGTGCTGTCTTTATATATCCTCTTTTTATAAAGGTCTTATCCAGCATTACTCTGGTAAAAAGAATTGCCGTAAACCTTGTATTTAGAACTCTTATTCTCACTATTTCCATCCAGCTGGTATGCGGTCCGCTTATCCTTTATTATTTCAGGCTGCTCCCTCTTATATCTGCAGTATCAAATATCTTTATACTGCCTTTTTTCTATGTTCTTTTGCTATTGCTTATGATATCGGCATTATTTGCGGTCATCTGGCCTCCCCTTGGAGGGATCATCCTAAAAGCTACGCTACCTCTATTTAAAATAATGAGCTGCCTGGCCGGATTTTTTTCAAAACCCGGCCTTCCGGTGATCAGAGCTTCGAATATGATGCCTTTACAGCTTTTTATATATTATATGTCTCTATTTGTGATCCTGATTATGGCCCACAGTTCACCTGGGGAAAGAATGAAAGCTAAATGATTTGATTTTTAGAAGTAAGTAATAGAAAATTAGGAGACGTAAAAAGGAGAATGATTGCCGGAAGAAAAAAACAAGATCTATAAATTAAAAAAAGCTTATCTCTATATAAGCCGGAGTTCATCTGTGCTGGAAGAAAAAGTAAAGGAGATAAGGGTATTTGTAGAAGATAAAATAAATATTGAGACTGATTACAGGGTCTTTAGGCCCGACCTGGAAAATGACGATGTGGAATTTGAAAATTATATATCAACCCCTCCCCTTTTTTCTTCCAGGAAGATCGCGGTAATTAAAGATATTGAGAAGTTCAGGACAAAATTCCAAAAGACAGTTGCAAAGGCTATTGCTGGAGAAGATACAGTATTTATACTCACTGCCTCAAGTGAAAAGATAAACAAGGCTCTTCTTGATGCTTTAAGGCAGGTGGGCTCAATAAAGAGACTGAAGACCCCTGCCGGGAAAGATATGCTAAAGTGGCTTGAAAATAAAGCATCTGTTGATGGAATAGTCTTTACGGATGAGGCTAAAAACCTTCTTGTTGAAAATGTGGGCCATGACCGGGATCTTCTTAAAAATGAATACTTGAAACTCTATGATTATATAAGTTCTGAAGATGAAAAGGTCATTGAAGTACAGGCTGTAAGACATCTTGTTCCCAGGGTGTATTCCATGAAAATATTTGATCTAGTGGATTATCTGGGCGGAAGGGATAAAAATGGAAGTCTTGCGGCCCTGGAAGAGATACTTTCAGAAGACAGCAATCTATTGGGGCTGATCACACTTATTCACAGGATGTTTAAGAGCATGCTTTACATAAAGACAGGTGATGGAGCTACAGGAGTAACGACATTTCTTGAAAAGAATATAAATATGCCCCCATATTTTATTGGAAAACTGGTTAATAAGTATATTAAGTTTTCACGCAACTATTCAAATGAGGAGATAATAAAAATATTTGGCCTGCTAAATGATTATGATATAAAGTTCAGGATGGGTCCCTCTGAAAACAAAAACCTTGCAAAAAGGATGATAGTCCGGATAACTGATATTAAAATCTGAGAATGTCTTATGAGCCTGTCCGAGAATTGAGCCAAGATCCAATTTTCGGACAGGCTCATAGATCTTCAGGCACTGTTATGGATGGGCTAGATCTTTATGTTATTTCTCTTTATGCTATTTCTCTAAGGAATTAACAAGCTTTGCAGCCTGAGATTTCTTATTTGCAGAATAATTTTTATGGACCGCACTCTTTTTAACAGCCTTATCAAGAGCTTTATCCAGTTTAGCCAGATTTAACTTTGCATCTTCCAGTTTTTTCTCTTCAACAGAAGCGATCAGGTTTTTCTGAGCTGTCTTTATACCGGACTTTAAAGCTTTATTTTTTATAGTTCTCTTTTTATTCTGCCTATCACGTTTTATCTGCGATTTAATATTCGGCATCTATTTTTCCTCCAAAAAATTGGACTTCTATAGCAAACAAGGAGATATTTTAGCACTTTTCTTAATAAATAAAAACACTTATTATTGGCATATCCATACTGATGTAATACAATCCATGGGTACCATAAGTTAGGTAACATATCAGGGAAAAGACATATATGGGCGAGGATCTGTTTATTTCAAGGAAAAGGATTTTTGGAGCCACGGCACTGGTAGTCATTGCTATACTGCTCTCCAAGGTATCCGGTCTTGTAAGGGACCAGATAATGGCGGGGTATTTCGGTATCAGCTTTGAGACCGATGCTTTTGTCTGGGCAAATTATATACCAAACCTCTTCCGCATACTTTTTGCCGAGTCTCTTATTGTTGCAGCATTTATTCCCATATATTCCAGGTATATAAGGAAAAGAAACCCTGGAGAGAGCCGCATATTTGTAAGTTCCATATCAAATATAATGATCATTTGTTTTTCAGTGGTAGCAGCTATACTATTTGTTCTTTCACCTCAAATAGGAACACTTCTTTCAAGTATTTCAGGTAATCAGATGGATATTGCAAAATTTGTGGTTATGAACCGTATAATGATCTTTTCTCTACTTACCATGAGCCTTTCCGGTCTTGTGACGGGAATATTAAATTCCCACAACCTGTTTACCCTTCCCTCACTTGCGCCATTTGTTTTAAATATTGTCACGATAATCTTTGTGACCACTCTTTACTCAAGACTTGGAATATATTCGATGGCGGCAGGAGTCATGGCGGGATCACTTATGCACCTCCTTATACAGGTCCCCCAGTTAAGGATAGCCGGACCGGAATTCAGAACATCTGCCTCCGGCCAAAAGACCTTAAAAGACAATATAGCGCTCTGGCTCAAAGAAAGATTTACGCTTGATCTCAAGCACGAAGGAGTTAAGGAGATCTTTAGCCTGATGTTTCCCATCCTTTTGAGCCTGGGTGCGGTCCAGCTCAATAATAGTGTGGATAATTTCTTTGCATTAAACCTTGGAGCCGGAAATACTACGGCCCTTACACTTTCCTGGAGAGTAGCAAATCTGCCTTTAGGGGTATTTACGGTCGCGATAATAACTGTACTTTATCCATTGATGTCAAGACAGGCCGCAGGGGATGACATAACAGGCATCAAGGAGAGCTTCTCTCTTGGCATGAGGGAGATAGGCTATATGATGCTGCCTGCCACTATGGGGCTGGCAATCCTTTCTTATCCTATAATAAAAGTTTTATTTGAACATAATAATTTTAGTCCCGATGATACGCTCAAAGTATCATATATCCTTATTTTTCATAGTCTTGGACTTGTATTTTTCGGACTGCTTATGATCTTAAACCGGGTCTTTTATGCCTTTAAAAATGTTAAAACGCCGCTTAAGGCCGCAAGTATATCGATAATCATAAACCTTGTCCTTGACTGGATGCTTATTAAGTTTATGGGTGTCAGCGGCCTGGCTCTTTCGACTGCCCTTGTGGCTCTTTTCAATGTAGTGGTGCTCCTGATCATACTGCGTAAAAAAGTCGGAAATCTTGGAGCCAAAAGAATAGCAGGCTCTTACTGGAAGATACTGGTCTCGACGGGTATTGCGGGTGCATCGGTTTATTTTACATGGAGGTATCTGTCAGTCTATGCGTACAGGAATCTTTACTGGCTGATCCTGGGGCTATTTATAGTTATAGTCCTTGGTGCAGGGGTATATGTGGCATCTACAATAATATTTAGGATGGATGAGATAAGGTTTGCACTTAATATGTTCAAAGGGAAAAAAAGCAGGGATGATGACAGCAGCGGAGGGTCTGGAAGCGGAAAGATAGATGAAGCAGAAGATAGAAATGACAGTGATAAAGAAGATGACTGAGAAAACAAACAGGGAGCTTGTAAGGAATTTTTCAATAATAGCCCATATAGACCATGGTAAATCGACACTGGCTGACCGGATCCTTGAGATCACAAAGACTGTAAGCAAGAGGGAGATGCTTGATCAGTTCCTCGATGACATGGAACTTGAAAGGGAAAGGGGAATAACAATAAAGGCGCATGCGGTAAGGGTGCTTTATCATAATGCAGATAACGGGAAAGAATATATATTTAATCTGATCGATACCCCCGGGCACGTGGATTTTTCTTATGAAGTATCGAGGAGCCTTGCCGCCTGCGAGGGAGCCATACTTGTGGTTGATGCTACCCAGGGGATACAGGCCCAGACCCTGGCAAATGTATACCTGGCCCTGGAAGGAAATCTTGAAATAATACCAGTACTGAATAAGATCGACCTTAAAAGTGCACGTACCGGAGAAGTAGCGGTAGAGCTTGGAAAAATACTTGGTGTACCGGAAGACGGGATCATAAAGGTCAGCGCTAAGACAGGCGAAGGCATGGAAGCTGTCCTTGGGAGGATAGTCAGAGATATTCCTGCCCCGGCTGGAGATGGGGACCTCCCCCTGCAGGCTCTCATATTTGACAGCCAGTATAATTCATACAGGGGCGTAGTGGCTCTTATAAGGGTCGTCAATGGTTTTATAGAAAAGGGCACAAAGATCAGGTTCATGGGGGAAAACACAGTCTCCGATGTAGAGGAAGTAGGCATATTCGGACCAGATATGATCAAGAAGGATAATCTTTCGGCAGGAGAAGTGGGATATATGATAACCGGCATTAAGGAAGTCGGAAATATTGTTGTAGGCGATACCGTAACGAATGCAGGTGAACCCGCCAGGACCAGTCTGCCCGGTTACAAGAAACCAAAACCTATGGTCTATTCCGGTCTTTTCCCTATAGACGGCGGGGATTATGAAAACTTGAGGGATGCACTGGGAAAGCTGTCATTAAATGATTCCTCTCTTGACTTTGTCCCTGAAGCATCAACCGCTCTTGGTTTTGGTTTCAGATGTGGTTTCCTGGGGCTCCTCCACATGGAAATAATAAAGGAGAGGCTGGAAAGAGAATATGGGCTGAAGCTTATCACGACAGCTCCCAATGTTGCCTATAAGATACAGCTAAGCGACGGCAGTACTATGGAGGTCAAGAGGCCCTCTGATTTTCCTGATCAGGAAAGAATAATAAGCATAGAAGAACCCTATACTGAAATGACCATTATCAGTCCAAAAGAATATATCGGAAAGATAATGAAGCTTGCAGAGTCCAAAAGAGGAGACTTTGTGGATATGATATATATTTCCATAGAAAGGGTAGAGCTTAAATATATAATCCCGCTTTCGGAAATAATAGTGGATTTTTTCGATCAGCTAAAATCCATATCCTCAGGGTATGGGTCCCTTGATTATGAGGTGATCGGATTCGAGCAGTCGGACCTGGTCAAGCTGGATATTCTTGTCGCGGGCGACAGGGTGGATGAGCTGTCAGTGATCGTGCATATGGATAATGCATATTATATCGGGAGAGAGCTTGCCCTGAGACTAAGGAAGATCGTACCGAGGCAGAACTTTGAAGTGCCTATACAGGCGACTATAGGCAAACGGATCATAGCAAAGGAGAGAGTCGCTCCGTACCGTAAGGATGTGACAGCCAAACTATATGGGGGAGATATCACAAGAAAGAAAAAACTGCTCGAAAAACAGAAGAAAGGCAAGAAGAGGATGAAAAAGATCGGAAGGGTAGATATACCTGATGAGGCCTTTATGAGCTTTTATGGAATAGATAGAAGCAAGTAGAGGGTCCATTGCCGGATGGTCCTGGTGATCCGCTGCCGTTATTTTTTTAACTGGCCGGATCTGCATATTTAAAAAGATGGTCCTGCACCATCATATAGATATCCAATTTTATTATAGAGATTATTTTAGTAGAATATATATTGAATTATACTTAAGACAATTTATAAGCCATATCCAAAAAAGGAGAAAGAGATGAAAAAAATAATAGTAATAGCTGCAGTAATAGCATCCATGTTGCTGGTCCTGCTGTTGGCAAGCGGATGCAAGTTTGGACAAAATATTGCTGAGAAGATCGCAGAAGAAGCAATAGAGAAAGCCATTGAAAAAGACAGCGGAGAGAATGTGGAGATAGATCTTGAAGATGGAGAGGTGAGCATACAGAGTGATGATGGCGGGGTAGATATAAGTGCTGATGATGAGACGGTAGAGATAAAATCAGATGAAGGCGAGGTCGCTATTGGTTCAGGCGCAGAGCTTCCTGAGGGTTTTCCGGAAAATGTTGCTGTATACCCCGATATGGAAATAAATACATCATGGAAAAGTACTGAAAATGATAAGGATAGTTTCTCTATAAGTGGTACTACAGAAGATGCAGGAGATGATGTGTTTGCATGGTACAAGGATAAGCTAAGCAGTTGGAACATAGAGGGCGAGTTTACTATGAGCGGAGATGACGGCAAGACTTCCACTCTTACCGCAAATGGAGAGGGGCTCATCATTACTATTATGGTGATCGAGACCAAAGATGAAGGAACGGCTGTTGTTCAGACCGTTATACAAGAATAAGACATAATATGATTAAATGATCTATATATAATAAAATGGAAGGTGGCATAAGTCTCCTTCCATTTTGATTTTTAGATGTCTATATAATATAATTTTTTGAAAAATTAATAAGACTTAAGGTCAAATAAGTACTGACATATAATAAATTTTCAATGAGTCTGGAAATATAGCAAAGAATGGCTGAAACTAAGAAATATCTCATTAAATTCCTTCCGGATGGCAGGTCCATCAAAGTCCCTCCCGGTTACAATCTCCGCCAGGCTATTCTTGACAGCGGCCTCAATATAGATTCTTCCTGCGGCGGCGTTGGAACATGCGGAAGATGCAGGGTGAAAGTGATAAAAGGTGATACTGGATCAAAAAAAACTAAATTTATTTCCGCAAATGATAAAAGGAAAGGTTTTGTCCTTTCATGTCTTGCCAGGGTAAAAAGCGATCTTGAAGTAGAGATACCAAAACATAAAAAAAGCAGGGCAAAAATAGCTGAGGGGAAATTTAGCAGCAGGGCCTCAAAGGCTTATTCGGGGATAAGCACCGAAGAGCTTTCCAGTATTGAGGTGAAACCCTGGTTCCTAAAAGAAAACCTTGTAGTCGAAGAACCGACTCTGTCATACGGTACAAGTGATCTTTACAGGATAAAAAAAAGCATAAAGGAAACGACGGGAATAGAAGATCCCGATATTCCAATACATCTTATCCGGAAGCTCCCCGATGCATTAAGGAGGCAGGACTGGAAGGTAACCGTTATAATGGATAAGGAAAATGAGATCATGATCGATCTTCACAGTGGGCACCTGGATAAGAAGATATACGGTATAGCTCTGGATATAGGTACTACCAGTCTTGTTATGTATCTGGTCGATCTTCTTGACGGTTCCATCCTTGGCATTCAGTCTGAATATAATCCCCAGATAAAATTCGGGGAAGATATCATAAACCGGATAGTATATTCAAATAAACCGGGAGGCCTGGCACAACTCAGAGAGATCCTGACAGATACCCTGAATGACCTTATAAAAAAATTGCTCAAAGACAGCGGTATTAATGCCAGGGATGTAGTATCGGTGATGATAGCCGGTAATCCTACGATGATGCACCTTTTTTACGGGGTCCCGCCGAGATTTATAAGGGAAGAACCATATGTTACTGTGGGAAATAAGTTTTCGAATTCAATTACCAGGGAAGTCGGTATAAGACATCTTGCCAATGCACATGTTTACAGCATACAGGGAGTCGCCAGTTATCTTGGAGGGGATATAACCTCAGGGGTGCTTGCCAGCGGGATGTATGATGAAAGCGAACTGGCCCTTTTCCTGGACCTTGGCACCAATGGAGAACTTGTTGTGGGGAATTCGGAATGGATGATGGGGTGTTCGTGTTCCGCCGGGCCTGCTTTTGAGGGCGGCGGGGTAAAATGCGGCATAAGGGCCGCTGACGGCGCGATTGAAAAAGTATCAATAGACCAGAAGACATTCAAATGTGATGTAGATGTAGTGGGGAACCGTACTCCTGAAGGTATATGCGGTTCGGGCCTTATTGATATTCTGGGGGAGATGTATATAAAGGGAGTCATAGATAGAAAAGGAAAATTCAATAAGGATATCGGCAATAAATACCTTCTCTGTGAGGAAAGGGATTGCAAGTATGTGATAATACCGGCTGACAAGAGTGCTACCGGAAAAGATATTTTTATTAGCGAAGTGGATATTGATAATCTGATCAGGGCAAAATCAGCTGTATACGCAGGAATAAGGACTCTTCTTGAAGAAGTGGATCTCAGCGTGCATGATCTGCAAAAAGTATATATTGCAGGAGGTCTTGGAAGGAATCTCAATATAAGGAATGCGGTGATGATAGGGATGCTCCCTGATATAAATATAGACAGATATCATTTTCTTGGGAACACTTCAGTTACCGGCGCATACCTGAGTATAATGTCAGAGGATAAATATAAAGAAAGCGTCAGGATTGCCGGCCATATTACATATATAGAATTAAGTGTTAATATGAAATTTATGGACCGGTATGTAGCGGGCCTGTTCTTGCCCTATACAGACATGAAAGATTTCCCAACGGTAGAAGAATATATATATTCTATTGATAAATAAATTTTTATAATTATCTTTATTTTTTGAAAGGATCCCATTGACCCATGAGTAAGAAAATCGCCATAGCAGGAAAAGGAGGAGTGGGCAAGACCACCACAAGCGGTCTTATAATAAGAAACCTGATCGATGGAGGAAAGGGAACGGTCCTGGCACTTGATGCTGACCCAAACTCCAATCTTAATGAAGTGCTGGGTGTCGAGGTATCTTCAACAATAGGCATGATCAGGGAGGATTTTAGAAAAAATGCCCCCAGGATGACCGGAGGAATATTTAAGGACCAGATGGTTGAGATGAATGTCCACCAGGCACTTATCGAGGAGAGCAGTTTTGATCTTCTGGTAATGGGCAGGGGCGAGGGCCCAGGGTGCTATTGTGCGGCAAATAATCTTTTCAAGACATATATTGATACACTCCAGGACAATTACGGGTGGGTAGTAATGGACAATGAAGCTGGAATGGAGCACTTGAGCAGGAGGACGACAAGCGATGTAGATTGGCTCCTTATAGTATCCGACCCTTCTCCAAGGGGGATACTTACGGCCGCAAGGATAAGGGACCTGGCAGGGGAAGTAGATGTCTCGGCTGGAGAGATCCATCTTATTGTCGGAAGGGTCGATGGAGAGCTTGACGGCCGGCTTGAAAAAAGCATAAGGGAGAAAGGGTTAAATCTTCTTGGAACTATAAATGTAGATGAAAACATATATGATATGGATCTTGAAGGTGGTTCAGTCTTTGACCTTCCCGGAGACAGTACGGCACTGGTACAGGTCCGCGCCATGCTGGAAAAGATCGGTGTAGTTTAGGATCTTGACTGCAATAAGCTGCGCTATAAATAGTGCAATAATACCTTGTAAATTAAATCCCTTCCGATATAATATTTAAAATTGTTCATTGAATGCACATATGTGCATATATAAATAATGTTCCATTTAAACCGGCAGGTCCGCGGCAATAAAGCATAAAAAGAACCTGAAGTTTTTTTTTAAAAATGGTAGAATGGCTAAGATTATTCTCTGTGTTTTATAGGGCATAATAAATGAATTTATTAATTTGTAATACTATATGCAAGGGGGGAAAGGTTTGAGCTTTCAAATTCCAAAAAATTCCTATTCCGGAAAGATCAATGAATTAAAACTCGGTACCGGTGATTCCCAGGTGCTTGTAGGAGGTGAGACAGCCTTACCGTTCTACACTTTTGAAGGAGAAAATCCCAATAAGCCGATAGTGGCAATGGAAGTATATGATGGGAAACCTTCAGGATGGCCCGAAATCGTATCTAAATATTTTGAAGATGTCTTTGATGATCCCATAAAATGGGCAAAAAAGAATATTGAAGAATATGATGCAGATGCTATATGCCTTAAGCTCACACGCATTAATCCTGACGGCGAAAATATGAGTCCGGAAGATGCGGCAGAGATAACAAAAGACTTGCGGGAAGCCATATCTAAACCGCTTATAGTCTACGGAACGGGCCCGATAGACAAGATCGCTGAAGTGATGAAAAAGGTATCTGAAAAGAATGCAGATAGCAATATCCTGATGGGTTGGGCGGAAGAAGATAATTACAAGACGATAGCTGCTGCAGCTATGGGGTATAATAATAATGTCACATCACTTAACCAGCTCGATGTAAATATTGCAAAGCAGCTCAACATACTTCTCACACAGCTTGGTCTTCCGCCGGACAGGATAGTCATGGACCCTGCAAGTTCGGGTCTGGGCTATGGTTTGGAATACTGTCATTCTGCCATGGAAAGACTGAAAATAGCTGCGCTTCTTCAGGATGATAAGATGACACAGATGCCAATAATAAATGATATAGCTCCCGAAGTATGGAAAGTCAAAGAGGCCAAAGAAAGCCAGGAAAATTCTCCTGAATGGGGAGATCAGGAACAAAGAGGCATAAATTGGGAAGCTATCTCATGTGTGAGCCTTTTGCTTTCAGGTTCGAACATATTGGTTATGAGACATCCGAAAGCAGTAAGCCTGGTTAAAAAATTAATTGATGACCTTCTGTAGTTTGAAACTAAAAAAGGATGGTGTTTAAAAATAATGGCAAAAGAAAAAAGAAAACCGGAAGATATATCGGAAGATAAGGCAGTATGTGAGATGCTCGTAAATATGGATCCTGGGATCTCTACTGTTTTTGACAGGTCGGAATCCATGAAACCATGTCCCATTGGTTCAAGTGCATCAGGTATCTGCTGTAAGAATTGTTCGATGGGGCCCTGCAGGCTAAAAGAAGGCAAGGTGGGCCTTTGCGGTGCAACAATGGGGACAATCGCTGCCAGGAACCTGGCAAGGAGCATTGCAGTCGGAGCTTCGGCTCATTCAGACCATGGGAGGGATCTTGCTCATCTGCTGGGGCTTGCCGCACAGGACAAGGCAGAAGGTGTAAAAATAAAAGATCCGGAAAAACTTATTGAATTTGCAAAAGTATTGGATATAAAGACGGAAGGCAGGGAAATAAGTGAGATAGGCGTGGAAGTGTCAGAAAAAGCCCTCAGTCTTTTCGGACAGCAGACCGGTGAGATAGATCCTGTTAAGATCGCTCCTGAAAAGAGACAGGAGGTCTGGAGGAAGAACAAGGTTGTACCAAGGGGAGTTGATAGAGAAGTAGTAGAAATGCTTCACAGGACCCATATGGGTGTTGACCAGGATGTTGAGAATATCCTTGACCAGGCAGTAAGAACTGCACTTGGCGACGGCTGGGGCGGTTCCCTGATAGCTACCGAGATAAGTGATATACTATTTTCAACTCCGAAACCAAACAGGGCAAAGACAAATCTCGGAATGCTCAAAGAGGATGAAGTTAATATTGTTATCCACGGTCATGAGCCTACCCTCTCAGAGATAATTGCAACACTTGCTGACAATCCCGAGCTTGTAGAATATGCAAAGACAAAAGGTGCAAACGGTATAAATGTGGTCGGTATATGCTGTACCGCAAACGAAGTGCTGATGAGACAGGGAGTGGCCCCTATTGGTAATTTTCTTTCCCAGGAACTGGCAATAATGACAAGATCAGTCGAGGCTATGATAGTCGATGTCCAGTGCATAATGCAGTCTCTGGGAGATATCACTAAAAAATATCACACAAAACTTATAACATCCTCACCGAAATGCAAGATCCCCGGCGCTATTCATATGCAATTTGAGGAAGATAATGGACTGAAGCTTGCCAGGGAGATAATCAAGCTGGCTATAGATAATTACCCGAACAGGGCGAAGGAAGTATGCATTCCTGATATCAAGTCCGATCTTATTGCCGGATTTTCAAGAGAATACATAAAATATATGCTTGGCGGAAAGTTCAGAGGTTCTTTCAGGCCCTTAAATGATGCCATAATAGATGGCAGGATACAGGGCATAGTGGGGATAGTCGGATGCAATAATGCAAGATGCACCCATGATAAGTACCATAATTATCTTACCAGGGAATTTATATCCAGGGATTACCTTGTGGTCCAGACAGGATGCGGGGCACTTTCTACAGCTAAATGCGGTCTTATGGAATCAGAGGCGATGGAGCTGGCTGGAGAAGGATTAAGATCCATATGCGAAACAGTAGGAATACCTCCTGTGCTTCACCTGGGTTCCTGTGTTGATAATTCCAGGATACTTACAGTGGTATCTGATATGGTCAGGGAAGGCGGACTGGGAGATGACATCAGTGATCTGCCGATTGCAGGGGTTGCACCTGAATGGATGAGTGAAAAAGCTCTTTCAATAGGAACATATGTTGCAGCCTCAGGAGCTTATGTGGCTTTCAGCGGAGAGCCGATCCCGGTTGAATCAAGTGCTGAAGTAAAAGAGATGATGACTAAGGGATGGCAGGAAAAATATGGTGGACAACTTGAATATATTGCTGATATCGACGAACTCCTGAATAAGGTGATCGAAGTAATACAGGAGAAGAGAAGGGCCCTCAAGCTGGATGTGGCCAAGGAAAGAGTACTATTAGATATGGAAGCAAGGAGGTCATTGAAAGATGTCTAAGATTATTGCAACCAGTGCTATAAAAGGAGCTTATAAGACTCTGGAGCGGGCAGAACAGATGCTCGCAAAAAGTATTGAAAAGAACGGTAAGGACCAGATAGTGGAATTCCCGGATACCGGCTATTACCTGCCTATCATCTACAGTATGTCGGGTGTCAAGGTGGAAAAGCTTTC
>Ga0190284_1000403_pt1 | contig 26000 bp, 18 predicted proteins | sample 48691812_MG_FD_161668 | JGI IMG/M metagenome (GOLD analysis project Ga0190284, IMG submission 161668) | Hydrothermal vent microbial mat bacterial communities from Southern Trench, Guaymas Basin, Mexico - 4869-18-1-2_MG | ecosystem: Environmental > Aquatic > Marine > Hydrothermal vents >...
GGTTCCTTTCTGTCCATATGTAAATGATGTTTGTTTACAACCTTACATAAACCAGAAAAGGGACCGAATTTCTAGTATATTAATATCTTTTCATATAAAAATGCGTACACCAAAAATTTCACCCGTTTACTTGCTCATCCGGATCCGTTTCGAATCCTTGTACAGGTACAGGAAGGTTTATTGTTCCTTCCGTGGGTATAAATTGAGCGACAGACTGCACCGGTAGCATAGCATCCCCCTCGGACACCTCGTACACGTCTGATGTATGCGCGCGCGTCTGTTTATTGCCTTCAATTAGTGTTGTCTGTATGCCATCAGAATCAGATTTAGTCCCACCTTTTATTACCTCGGATTGTTTCTGGGTATCATCAGGAATTCTATTTATATGATCAGAGTGATGGGTACGATCAGCGGTAGCTGTTGAGGTATTACTACAAGGTTGATCAGGGAACGGCTCTCCGTCGCCGGTAAGGAGCCAGGAGGCAGAGCAGTTGGTGTGGCGTACGACGTTCTCGAGGGATCCGGGTGGCGGTGCGCTGATTCCGCTCAGATACGACCGAACGCTCCTCTCTGTTACCCCCATGATATTGGCAATTTCCTGATTATTTTTATTGACGAAAATCTGGCGAAACCTATTTGACAGCGGCGTTTTGCCACAATCGAGTTTTCGCCTGCGTGTGTTATTGGCCATATATATATCTTTTGAGTTCGACGGTTATCTGGCTTATGTTCGATCGTGTAGCCAGTCGAGACGGATAATTGACAACGGACAGGCTACCATGAAATATCAAATAATATGTCTACAACGACAATGATCGCCGAGACGTGCGATCTCAACCTATGAACCTACCACCATTGCGGCGTCTCTGCGGTGATACAGTCGCACAGAATTCATCTCTGTATGGTGGGAATCTCTGATACAGATCGACATCAGGACTCCGACCGGGCAGAGACCTTACAAACGAACAGAGTTCGGAAATCGGCCCTATCGGAGCCTCTTCCGGACTTTTCCGATTTTCAGAACCGGACTTAGCCGATTCTCGGCATCAATTTCTTCCACCTATCATATCGCGGGGTTCTGCGGAGGCAAGCATGAGTAATGAAAGAATTGTGGAGTCACTCCGTGCCGATCACGCAGACCATTTCGCCAGACTCAGCGATGAATAGGATCCATTGCGCCGATCCGCGAGAATCGGTCATTTCCATACCGCCGGCCAGCTTGGATTTGATCAGCCAGAGCCAGACATTCAACGGTGGCATAAAGGTCAAAGGTTCTTCTGGCCAGACTCCATCGAAACTGCCAACAAGAACGGTTGGTGTGTTGGGTTTACCCTTCTCCACGGTGAATGTTGCCGCCGGTGAATTTCCGCGTGATTTCGCCGGTTTAGGTTGCTGCGGTGCTTTCTGATGAAGGCCGCTTAATCGAAAAATGCGCTCGCACTGAGCTCGAGATGATCGTTTAGGGGAGTTTTTCGAGGCAGTCGACAGCCTGTAGAAACGAGTATTTTTTTAGTCCACCCGGTATCTCATTCGCAGCCAGAATCCGATCTAAGAACTCCTCACCGCGTCCCACGATCCACAGGATCTGATCGCGATACATGGCGATGATTTTCTTGAGATCCAAGCGGATAAAGAGGGCACCAGTACATAATCCCTTGGCAATCGTGGAATTGCCCGCCCGATACCCCGGCTCCGAAGAAAAGACGGCATAGTGTCCGCACGCGGTTGCCTCGCCCAGCCTGAAGTTGGCCGCCGCTGCCTTCGCGTTCTTCATGGGAACGATATAGGTCGGTGCGAGGGACTGAGTCGTCTTTGAAAAGGAAAACGCAACCGCCATGGGCTTCGAAGGATCGACCTCCGTCATGTCAACGCCGGCGCCTTTGATCATGAGCGAGATTGGGTCACAAGGGAGAGGCGCCTCGACGGTCGCCGGCAAGCTCATAAACTCCTGTTGTACCTTTTCAATCGACGAGAAACGCACGATCGCAGCCGCGTCGGAGGGAACTAGCTCTTCCAACCGTCTGTCGACATCGGCTTTTTTGCTGCAACTCACACAACTGAGGATCACGAGAACGATCAGAGACAGGGATTTGTGCATGATGGTTCCTCCGAAACAACAGTTATGACTGTGCTTTCGGAATATGAATACCGCCTTTCGAGTGCGTAAAATATTAATAAGCACCAGAACTCAAAGGCAGGATCGCATTTCTCCCCACCCTACAATCTGGACCACAATCGGCTCTTCTCCCTTCCAATTCGGACGCCCGTGCCGACTCAAGGGTGGCGGATTTAGTCATTAGAATCATATTTGATTCTACCGTAGCGCTGACAAATCCCCCAAAAAAATTTTTATGAGAATCTTTGAGACCTGTTTTACGCAATAACTTCAGAGCCCCAGACATGGTGTAGGAATTAACACGACGCGGATGATCCGAGGGAATGGAGCCGTACCGGAATCGCGCGAATCCACCCAGCACGGGCCTCACTTGGGGCCGGGATTCTGTCGCAGAAATTATATCGAAGTCCTGAGCACGATCGATGAATATACCCCTATTGGTGCGTTCTTCGGTACTTCGTGTCTGAAGCTCTGACTATTACAGTCCCTGCAAAGCCAGGTTGAGTTCATCACTACAAGGTCGTTCGAGGAGGAAAGAATATGTTTGGAAAGCAAGATGTTCGCGGCCGCCAAGAGAAATCAGTCCCGGGAGTATCAGCTGTTTCGTTCAGGCGAATGCCCGTTCTAGGAGTCTTCCTGTGGGTGGTCTGCGTCGTGTCTTTTTCAGGCGCAGTCGATCTGAACACATTCGGAGTCGTTACGAATCAGTTTTCTGATATGGTCAGTATTGTAGACCTGACCGTCGATCCCCCGGTTGTCGTGAACTCGATCCCGGTAGGAGATCAACCGATTGGGGTCGCAGTGACACCGGACGGCTCACAGGCTCTGATTTGCAATGTTTCAGACGGCACTGTTACCGTTCTCGACTTGACCGAGGACCCGCCTATTGTCTCGTCGACGATTCCTGTCGGGGGCACTCCGAGCGGCGTTTCGATTAGCCCTGACGGGACGCTGGGCGCTGTTTCCTGCAGCTGGTCGAATAGTGTATCGATATTGGATTTAACCGTCAGTCCGCCGGTGGTTTCTTACTTCGTTCCTCTGAGCGGAGCGCATTCGCAGGACGTCGGCATTACAACCGACGGCCAGTACGCACTGACTCCCAATTTCAGCAGTAATGATGTCTCGGTCATTGATCTGACCGTCACCCCCCCAGTGGAAATTTATACAATAAACATTGGAGATTCACCGATCGCCATTGGAATCGATCCGACAGGAAATATAGCAGTGGTCCCCACTATTTCGAACGACAGCGTATCGGTTATTGATCTAACCAAGTCACCTTTTTCACTCAAGGCGACTGTTTCTGTGGGAGACAATCCCGGATGCCAGCCGGACATTTCCCTCGATGGAACCCTGGCTGTTGTGGGTAACAGCGACGATGATACGGTGTCGGTCATCGATCTGACCATGAATCCTCCCGCTGTCATAACCACCTTGAACGTAGGGAGAGGGCCCAGAGGAGTCGGAATAATCAACAACGAAAATAAAGCCCTTGTTGCAAACAGGGAAGGCAACAGTATCAGTATCATTGACTTGGATCTGAACCCACCGCAGGTTGTGGGGGATTTTTCCTGCTGGTCCTCTCCGAGCAAAATCGCCGTTTTCGAATCTGAAGGCGGACCTGACCTGACAATCACTTCGATGTCTTTCACTCCGACATCACTGGACCCCAACCAGCAGGTTACGATCACCTACACGGTCGAGAACATCGGGACCGAGTCGTGTGGAGGAACCTCTGGGATCGGCTTCTACCTGTCCGATGACGGCACGATAGAACTTGGTGACATTATGCTTGGTGAAGACACTGTGCCCGACCTGAATCCAGGAGAGTCCCACACAATAACTGACCATCCGATCAATGTCGGCAATCACCCCGGCAATTGGAATCTTGGCGGGTATGCCGACTGGACGAATGTTGTTACGGAATACAGTGAAACCAACAACGCCTACACCGCTGGCCAGATCACGATAAACTCCCTCTGGCCAGACGTCGCCACGCTCTCCAAACAGGATGGAGGCCAAGTCCTCTTCGAGCTGAAACCCGGCATCGATTACGGATCAAGGATTTACTTCCTTCTCGGAAGCATGTCAGGAACCTCACCGGGAATCCTACTTCCAGGCGGAAATTCCCTCCTGTTGAACAAAGACATTATCTTCGACTACATTCTCAAAAACTATTACAAGGCCAACTTCATCGGCTTTCGCGGCATAACCGGTCCAACCGGTGAGGCATGCGCTTTGTTCGACACCAAAGGAAAAATCCCGAATCCGTTACAGGCCGGAAGCACTCTTTACTTCGCGTTTACGACCGAGTTTCCCTACGACTTCCAGTCGAATCCGGTGGAAATCGAGATCGTGCCATGACGTGGCAGAACTCATGGTTTCAGTAACTCCTAGACCCTTTTAGTCCATGATCAACCCGCTGGCGCCGAGGTCGGTGCTGATGAACCTTATGGCGTTGACGATCGAGTAACCGTCTTAGCAATCATCAAAGCAGATTATGAAATGGGGGCCACCAACGCCCGCCCTTCCTTCTCCGGACCGTTCACCACTCCGGCTCGCTGTTTGTTTTGACGAGCGAGTCGGAGAGTGGGTTTGCAGGGAGACAAACGGAATTTAGGAGGATTTCGGGCGCTGTCGGAGAAAACAGCGAGCCACACCTGACGGCCGCCATCCATCCATCAATTGCGTATTCCGGACCATGCCGATCATTCATTCCGAAAGAAGACCTCCACCCACTCCCGGTCGTGGGAGCTGTAGCTCACGAAGGCGTCGTATTGCTTTCCCGCCATTGTCCCGCCGATCCTCCTGCTTCTCGTGCGTCTCGAGCCTTCTCAGGTAGTGCGTTTCGTGCATCTCCTGCGCCGTCGCCGTGCCGAACTCGAGGGAGGTCATTGTACGCGGGGGATGTTCAAATTTCTACACGCGAGGTGGGGGAGACATAGCAGGTGGGACACCTGACGGGATGGAGAGTCCGGGCCGGCATTCGGAAAGCAGATTGTCGTTTTTTCCAAATCGCGTGGTAGAAATTGCGGCTTTTCTGGCGAAAATCGCGGTCTTCGCGGCTTTCGAGGCGTGGTAAGTCTTGACTCGTGACGTGAGATTGAGATCCGCCCACGTAGAAATGCCACGAATCGACCCAGCCGGCGGCCAGCCTGGACTCGAGTCGCCATGTCTTCCCCGCTTTCAGGCTCACCGGGATGGTGGGATTTTTCCGTGACGCTGACAGCTAATCTCAATCGCCACAATATCGATGCAAAAATCAGAAACGTGTGTGCGCTTTGCGACTGTTTTCTTGTTCTAGGATTAGAACCTTGTTGTCAGATTTCATTGAAAGGAGAAAAGATGAGCATTTTTCAAATCTTCAAGTCAGCTATTATGGTTGTGTTCTGTTTCGCAATGACCTGTTTTCCCATTGCTCTTTATGGGCAAGAAATTGAGCTCGCCTACCCGCAGACCCCATCGCTTCTCGACCACGAGACGCCGTACTCATCAGAGTTGGTCTTTCCCGATCTCGTGAAAAAGCTCTCGCCTTTACCTGGATTCGAGCGGATTCTGGACCCCTATCTTCAGCGAATGGTGCTACCCCAAATCCGCTCCTCTGATTGTTTACCCTACAACCTGCTGAAGTCACTGTACCAAAATACACAACACTCGGACTTGTTTGCGCTCGATGATCCGCCGATCAATCCACGTTCAAATAGCGATACGAGTATCCCCTATGATCCGGGCTTGGGAGGCTCTTTAGCGCTGCAGGGTTCCACCAACACCAAGAAGTATCGCATCATACTTTACGAAGATTCCTATAACGGAGCGGGAGCAGGCGAGTCGCTCTGGATCGAAGCTATCTTCAACGTCGACGATGGCGAGTACTATTTCCGATTCACCAAAATGGGAGATCCCGACAGACATGTACCCTGGAACAATATGCTTTCGTCGATCAAGTCCGGAGCCGAATGGTGGCTGTATGACGATGAAGATTGCTCCGATCTCCTTACAAATGGTGAAGGGGACACAAAGTATGTCGGTGATACCTACAATGACAAGACATCTTCGGCAAAATTCTGCTGTCAAGATACATACGACGTTGGATGGTTCTGGATGTACGAGGACTCGCAGCATGACGGGGAGTTGTTGCCCCTCGATTTCTGGAGATACGGAGACGGCCACAGCGAAGGACGCGTCATCCAATGCAAAGATTTCGACCACCATTGGAACGACCGGATTTCGTATATAAAGGTCAACAGCGAAAAGAATCAGACCTGGTATTTTTACGAACACAAAAATCATGAAGGGACGGAGATCCACGTTAACAGCGGCGGGGAAAAGGATCTAGGTGGACAGTACATGAATGATAGGATCTCGGCTTTCAAGCTGCGGATTCAATAGCACAGTTCGCTCCCACCCCGCGAAGATCTTGCCGGGTGGGAGCTTCGATACGATTTGACGTACTACTCATTTCCTGGAAGAACAGCCAGCACGCATTGCGCTGCTTAGAATCGCCCCAGTTCAGGCGTTTGATAACCTTGATCGACTGCGCGTCGAAACTCGAGAAATTCCCTATTGATAAAGCGCAGGATTCTGCCGCGGTGAGAAGGGCGCCCCACCTCTCGGCTGAGGATGGGGCACCCTTCCAATTCAGTTAGGATGCTGAACTGTCGCGAGCTGTTGCAGTCATACTAGAGAACTTCGAGCACGACCCCACTTCGATGATCCGCATTCGGATAGGTACCGACACTGACGTAGATATTCCAGAGGCCCTTGAATTGCGGATTGTTGGGTACTCCAAACGGCTTGTTGACCTCGAGGAATTGGCCGGCAGCCATGTTGAGGTTGACAGGCCCGGCAACGGTCTTGCTGATACCGCCGCCGACCTGCTCGGCCTGTATCCAGGCCTGCGTCTGGACGGTCATCGAGGTGTGGTTCAGCAAGGTGACCTCGAGGGTGAAGCTGCCGCCGGTGGTGGTCTGATTGTAACGCGGCAGGAGGCAACCGGTGACAGGATAGAAACCAGCTTCCTGATAGAGATCCATTCTGTAGGCGGTCGCTGTCTGCCAATGAACCGACCATAGGTAATGGCCATCCCAGCAGCCGTCACGAGGGTTGGAGGAGGGGGCGCCGATCGAGGTAACCAAGCCACCCGCGGGGTTGTGGCACTCGATGATGCTGGACGACCATTGCATGGTCCATAGGTTGATGCCGTCGAAGGCGACACCGACAAGGCCGCTATTACTGGTTGGGATTGTGAAAACGCTGGCGCCGGTGTAGTAATCGTCTTGCGAAATGAGATTGGTGGAATGGTCGGCCGTCCATAGCCACTGGTCGGAATATGGTTGTATCTTGTAGACTCCCCAGGCGTTTCCGTAGCCACCGGTGGAGGGCTGCGAGTAGATGGTCGCTCCGGTGTCTTTGTCGGTGAAGTAGGAGACATACTGGTTGTATCCGTTCTGGATCAGATAGCGACCGTCCCAGGCCAGACCGTGAATGTTCCCGCCCGCGTTGGGGTACGAATTCAGGACCGCGCCGGTGTCGGCATTGAGCTCATAGATGGAACCAGCCCGGTCTTCAATAAAAAACGTTCCGCTGGCCCAGTCGGTCGTCGCCACGAACTGACCACAGTTTCCTGAGCCCACAAGAGGAATCGAGTGGACGTATCTCCCGCTACCGGAACCAGGATTTATTACACCGACGAACAACCCTGTGACGTCATCGTAACCGTTACCATCCAGGTCAACAGCTTGAACAACTGATCCCATCAACACTAAAGCAAAAATAATGACGAAAGTGCGCAACATGATTTCTCTCCTTTACTAGTCGGTAAATGTTTATTATTTTCTGAATAAATGTTTTTGAGGTGGAGTCCGTATCAGTCGACATTGGATTATGTAAAACGACTGATTGGTATTCTCGATCTTCATTGCGAATGAGATCAGATGACCTCCTTTCTCCGATGTTATCATCTGTAATTATTTTTATATGAATCTTAATCTCCGGATGAAAGGAAGATTGTAGTATGCCGTTTGGTGATTAAACCGTACTTCCACAGCAACGTTTATATTTGAGACCTGAGTCGCAGGAACAGAGGGCGTTTCTCCCTATTTTATTTACCTCCTTCGCGTGTATAGATATGCCAGATTTTGGAAACCAGTGTTTCCATGTAAGCGAACACCAAATCACCACCGCAAACACCTGCCCTCCTGGACTGAAAAGAGCTATGATATGTTGGCAAAGTTGATGCTTTTCCGGTATGGGATAAAAGGTTGACCATACATAAACGAAGGCCGTCACAGAAAGAACATGCACGATCAAAAGAAGAGAAACTCCCCGACAGAATAGATGTAAGCGTTTTTTTATCCCTACCGGCGTGGCTAGAAAAATGGCCGGCACTAAAACCAGGTTCATATAGATCATACTGAGTTGTTGATTGTCTATGCCAAAAAACCATTTCTTTCCGATCTCAGGTTCGAAAACATCGATCCGCCAGCCAACCTTAGCATCGGTCACAATGTGTATGTACTTGTTTGGAGTGAGATATTGCAGCAGAGGCTCAACCATGTAAAATACGATCTCTTGGTATCCTGGAAGTATCTTCGGGTAGAGAAGAAGACATACCAGAAAGAAGAGACAAAACTGAATTCCGAAGAATAGTATTTTACGCTGATTGATGTTCATGGCGATGGACGACCTTGACTATCCAAAAGAGCCATAAGAAAAGGACAAAAAAGACCATCAAGGATTGCCAAGCCAGTTGGTGCGCCTCTTCGAACGCAGTGGGAAACCAGTAGCCGATATAAAAGAGGCTGACAAGCCGAACCAGATTAGCCAGAAAAATGGCAGGAACACCTCCACCGATACCCAGCAGCTTGTATCTCCAACCGCAATGGTAGGCGACTACTGCAGCTACAAAGATCATGATTACGAAGGTCGCTGTGCATTCGAAGACGATCTTGGCAGAGAATAATGAGGATGTGACCAGAACCCCATGCGCTTGGCCGTCTGCTCCAAGAAGACGCAGGATCCACGCAGTTGCCTGGGCATTCCACTCAGCAAGGAAAGGTCCGATCTTAGAAAATCCCCACAGGATAAAGATTGCAAATTCTGCGCCAAATACAACGACGAAAAGGAGGCAGAACCGAAGAGCAGTCTTGTCTCTATTCCTGGAATTGAGCGCTGAACAAATTTTTCTCAATGAGATGTACATGTGATGATACCTTACTCAGGGATACAGAAGCACATTGACCGATTTCTCCTGGACGAAATGAAATGATCTGTCTCGAGATAGATTGCGATTTCGAATACTCGTCGGTTGAAGAGTCGTTTATAAAGACTCTTATCGAGATCGAGGCACAGCCGCCTTTCTGTTAGATAACCGCCAACCGGTTGCTATTAGTAGTATAAACATCAAAATAAATCCCCATTCTGTGAGGGTGGGAACTGACGAAGAATACTTGACCAGATAGGGATCGATCTCAACCATTTTGTTTCCAAATTGGTCGAGAATCTCTACGTCGTAAGGGTATGTTCCGTCTGCGAGTGGATTTTTCAGTGTTACGGTGATATTAGTGTCATTTCCACCTGGAGGATCGATTGGAGCCGTAACGATAGCTGCACCAGTGGTTGGATTGTTCCCGGTAAAAGTGATGCGCAGAGTCGATGCATACCTAATAGCGGTGTCAACGGAATGGGCAGCAGCGTTTCCGATTGTCCATGTCACAGTGTCCCCATCGTCCACAATCTGTGTTTTGGGCGTGACGATTAAGGTCATGTTGTCATTGAGAGTGATTGTATGATTAGCCGCTAAAGATGTTTGGGCCAAAAACGAAGCAAGAACAATCGTTAACGAGGTTTTGATCAATTGCGAGAAGGAACAAGTTGCGAATATTGCTGTTATGGCTTTCATGACTACGTACCTCCTGAAAAATGGTTGTTGGAGCTGGTTCGATTGATTTTAAGTATCGAAAAAACATGGAATGCGACGTTGACGCATCTCTGTCTTATTTCATAACGATTCCTCCAACTCGAGAATGGTCAGAAAGCCAGCATAGCTCCGTCGGCAAGAAGTGGCTCTATACGCTAAAGTGAGAAAAAGAGGGCTCCGTACTAATGAATTTAAAAATAGCGAGCAAAAAAATAGATTTGTAAGTAGACTCAGGGAGTCAACGGCGGTCCTTTAGTCGCAATCAGGCCGGACCATGCATGAAGAGAAGAAGTCGGGAGGTTTTTAATTGTCAAGTGGTTGGAGTCGGGAATCTTACCTGGTGGGAGCGAGTAACAAACGGATGTGTAGGGTGGGAGAGCAGTGTGTTTCGTGGGCTCCGAGCAACGAAGAGATCGCCGCTATCATCGAGATTTCGACGAAAAATGCAGGGCCGCATTGAAAAGCAGCAAGACCTGGCTGCGCTGGTCGCTTGGAGGAGGAGATCATGGCAACTGATCGTTTCGAGAGGATGAGGGAAATTTTTCATGGGGCTTTGGAACGAGAGCCCTCAGAGCGATCAGCTTATCTTGTCGAGGTTTGTGCCGGAGACCCAACACTGTTGGCGGAAGTGGAGGCTCTCATCGCAGAGTATGAGGAGGAGCCGGCGTATCTCGATAGTCCTGCTTGGGCGTCTTTTGTCCAACCGGCTTCCGAAGACACGAATGAATCTGACACGATTGAAGAGCTCGAGGTGGAGCCGGGTTTGCCCTTCGAGCGCCTTGGAGAATACCGACTGATACGCCGTCTCGGCGATGGTGGGATGGGGGTAGTGTATCTAGCAGTTCAGGAGTCGTTGGGGCGCAAGGTGGCATTAAAAGTCATCCGGCCGGAACGGATGGGCTCATTCGAAGTCGCCATGCGATTTTGGCGCGAGGTGGCTGCTGTTTCCAAGCTGCGGCATTCCAACATCGTGACTGTTCATGGTAGTGGCGAGGAAGGGGGAGTCCGGTTCTTTGCCATGGAACTCGTGACGGGAAGAGGGCTCAATGACGTGTTGGCAGAGGCGGCCTCACGCAAAGAGAGGCTCCAAACATCGAAAATCCTGGAATGGATCAAGGATATCGCTCGGGCTCTGGAATGCGCCCACCGGGCTGGGATCATTCACCGAGATGTGAAACCGTCGAACATCCGGATTACTCCGGAGGGGCGCGCAATGCTCGTAGACTTTGGCATCGCGCGCCATAGAAGGCTCTCCACGATGACACTGACAGGAGAGTTTCGTGGCACACCCCACTATGCCTCGCCTGAACAGATCAAGGCACGCCACAACGAGATCGATTCCAGAACGGACGTCTATTCTCTCGGGGTGACGCTGTACGAGGCGGTTACTGGACGTGTTCCATTCGAGGGTGAAACCACGGAGCAGGTTTTCCATCAGATCCTTGAAAAGGAGCCTGTTTCGCCGCGACGGCTGAACCCTTCAATCTCGAGGGACGTGGAGACAGTGACCTTGAAGGCGATGGAGAAGGAACCCGGCCGGCGATACAAGTTGATGGCGTCCTTTGCCGGTGACCTGGAACGTATTCTCAACGGTAAGATCATTCTGGCAAAATCGGCCGGATTCGGAACCAGGATCTGTAAGCGGGTGAAGCGGCATCCGTTGGTCAGCACTGCGGTGGGATTGGCTGTCTTGACAATACTAGTGTCTGTCGGTTACGTGTTGCTTTGGTCTTACCCGCAAACAAAAAAGGCGCTAGAAATCGCTCGAGATCGCTACGAGGAGATCATTCGCCTGGCCGACGTGAAGCGCCTGTCCGATCTCCTCGAAGCGAGCGAGGAGTTGTGGCCGGCGTACCCGGAGAACATTGATGATCTGAATGCCTGGCTTGACGACTCCCGCGAGCTCGTTGCCCGCCGGAAGGACCACCAAGACGCTCTAGGAACCCTGCGACTAGATACTTTGCCCTATACAGAGGAAACGGAGCGTCGTGACCGTGAGGGGCACCCTCGTTGGAGCGAACTTCTCAAGACACGGGACGCCAAGGAGAAGCTGTCGGAGAAAGTCGCGGGTCACGAGGCAAAGGCGGCAGCGCCGGACGCGGCGGGGGCGGCAAAATCTGACGAGACGGCCGAGTCCACCGAGGAGCTGGATGAGCTGAAAGAGCAACTGTCGGTACTCGAAGAAATGACGACGGTTCTCGAGGCAATGGTGTCGATACGTCGCACCTGGGAGTTTCAGGAAACAGAGGACCAGTGGCGCCACGACACGCTGGCGGGACTGGTTTCGGGGATTGAGGGGTTGATGGATGAAAACCATGGAGCTGTGCAGAGCGTCCACAAGAGGCTGGACTTTGCTACGACAATCGAGAAAAGGAGCATCACAGATCACCGCGAGGCTTGGCAGAAAGCTATCGCGTCCATCGCCAATGAAGATGAGTGTTCTCAGTATAAAGGTCTTGTCATTAAAGAGCAAATCGGCCTCGTCCCCATCGGTCGCGATCTAGAGACAGGGCTTTGGGAGTTTACCCAATTGCAGACGGGAGACAAACCGAAACGAGATCACGATGGAAAACTAAGATTGACGGAAGAAACCGGTCTCGTGTTCGTGTTGATCCCTGGCGGCGCATTCAAAATGGGAGCGATGAATTCATCACAAAAGAAACCGATCGGATCCTCCAACGTTGATCCCCAGGCCGAGAGTGATGAAAGACCGGTCCATGATGTTACAATAAATCCGTTTTTACTCTCCAAGTATGAGATGACTCAAGGACAGTGGCTTCGAGCTACAGGGGATAATCCGAGCATCCAGAGAGCGCCTGAGAGTTTTGGAGACCGACAGGTCACCCTGCTCCATCCCGTGGAATACGTGAGCTGGGAAGACTGTGAGCAACTGCTTTGGCGCTTGAAGCTCAGGCTTCCTTCTGAAGCTGAATGGGAGTATGCCATGCGGGCGGGGACGACGACGGTTTGGTGGACAGGCGATGAGGAAGGTTCTCTTGTTGCTCATGATTCCGATGTCCGTACTTTTGCAGCAAATCTTGCAGACCTGTTTTGCAAGAAATTTGCATTTAGGAAGGATTGGCCCTATGTCGATTGGGATGATAGCTATGCGGTCCATTCTCCTGTAGGTCGTTTTCTTCCAAATTCCTTCGGTCTGTGTGACATCGGCGGCAACGTATCAGAGTGGTGCCAGGATTTATACCACAAAAACTATTACGGAGCGCCATCGGATGGGGCTGCCTGGAATACCGGCGCATCCCGCTTTCGGATCATTCGCGGGGGGAGCTGGGACTACGGCTCTGCTCGTTGTCGTTCCGCTTGTCGAGGTCGCGGGAGCCCTGGTAACCGGGTCAGCGACGTGGGAGTTCGTCCTGCTTGTTCATTGGGAGATTAGCTGGTTCGGGCATCACAACCACCAGCGAATTTACGATCTGTAGGCTGTGGACGTTTCACCGAACTTCGCCTCGAGATAGGATTTGGGCAGGGAATCCCAACATCGACTGCTAATGGGACGAAGCCCGCAGCCTAGCAGAATCTGCTTTGGGATGCGGGCTTCGAGGTGAGAAACGCACCTTGTGCTTCACCTCACCCTCGACATAGTCATGACCTGCTACTTTCGAAAAAAACCTTCGTCTCTCGTCTCGAAGGCATCGATAACAACCCTATATCCGTCGGATTTTTTGTTTTTTGCATGTGTGACGACAATGGTGATGGTGTGAGAGCCTGGTCCTAGATTGTCCGCTTCAAACACACGCACTTGATACTCCGGGCCGGAGGCCGCGAAGAGGTCGACCTCGCTGTAGAAGACTTCGTCTATGTAGACATCCGCCTTCCCGAGGTTGAAATTCCTGGCGCTGATCCACACGATGCCGTCTCCGTAAAAGGCGAACTGTACCATCGCATCTGCTTCCTCGGACCAGCGTACTCCGCCTGCGTTGGTGAAAGGATCGCGATAACTCTCCCACGCGCCTTTGAAGTGGATAAACTCGTTTTCGTCGTCGTAGTGGCGCAGGCCCAGTACCGGCTCCCAGGATGAGTAGACCGTGGGATTATACGTTCTGAAGATTCCATTCCAGCCCCCGGCGTAGACTGTCTCGTCAACAGCGTACTCCGGAGAAAGGACGATCTCGGTCAGGAATTCTCCCTCCAGGCCGACATACTGCCACGAGTCACCACAGTCGGTCGAACGGAAAACACCGCGGATCTTGGTCGCGGCATAGAGGGTTTGGTCGTTGGCAAAATGGGGTGATAGGCCGAGCCCCGCGACAGTGCAGGGGTCGAATCCAACATCCAATTGCACCCATGTACCAAGGGTTCCCCACCTCTTGGTAGCCACCTGCCATGAGGGTACGATCCACGACAAAACCAGGGCTCATCGCCAGGCAGACCAGATTACAGGTGCTGATCCCCGTGTTCCTGGCCTCCCATACATCTCCGTTGTTCACCGAGCAGTAGGCGCCTCCTCCATAGGCGGCGGCAAAGATCGTTCCGTCACTGCCGAACCCCGGACTCACTTCCAAACCTCGGATCATGTTCTGGTTGAAAACGTTCAAGTGGGTCCATCGGACGTTGTCTACGAAGGTGGCGTTCATATTATCGCATCTGTGAGCACCTTCCCAGGCAGCTAAAAAGACTGTATCGTCTCGGTTGAATGCGGGCGAAAAGCTCAGTTCGGCGTAGTGGACATTCGTCTGCGGTGCCAGGAAATCTAGACCCTTGTCCACTGACGCCCACGTGCAACTACCCGACCCGTTATCGGTCCTATAGATGTGCTTCTCCGTGGCCGCAAGAACGATTTCCGAAACATCGAAATCGGGTGCCACGAGAATATCGGTCACGAACGGGTCCGTTAATCCCACGCTTTTCTTGCTCCAGTCCATACCGCTGTTCTTCGATTGCCAGACTCCGCAACCCGATGTGCCTGCAAAGATGGTTCCGTCCTGGGAGAAAGAGGGTGAGATAGTTTTCGAAATGACATGTACGGCCGACTGAGTGCGGCCTGCGAGGAAAACGAAATTCAGCAATGAACATTTCTAGTGACCTCTCCACGAGAAACTCTCTGGGGACTTCAACCGTTGTTCATGCTAGTGAGTGTGTTCAGAAGGACAGATGGCAAATCTCTGATGAGTGTACATCGTTGGATTGAGTTTGACAATGATGCCGATCCCGAGGATTTCTGCACCTCGGCTCGGTGAGATTGTGGCATTGTCGAAACGGTCCTCTTGGAAGCATGGAGGCGGGAGAATTTCAAGCATTCGAGAAGAGGTAATGTCAGGCGCATACTCTCGACTTACGAACCGAATCGACTCCCCTGCCCGATCAGCAGATGGCGGCCTCTGATCGGCCGGGATCTCAAAGGGGTCCTTCGAATCCGGGGTTTGCGGAGAGCTCTCGTCAGGCGCGATCAGAACAAAAAAAAGCGCTCTCAGCGAGTTTTGCTTGCTGAGAGCGCCCTTCAGTTAGGTAGAATCCTCTATCCATTTCTCTACCTTCAGTTTTTAAAGGGACCGACATTATTACTTATAATTGTTAAGATCGCGTTAGGACGCTATTGTTTTTTTGGATCGGAGAGCCTTCACGGTCCTATGGCCGGCGTTGATCGATGACCTTCGAGGACGGAAACATGGTTGTTTCACAGCCATTCTCGGGCTCTACGCGCACATTCCTGAGGTTGTCCCCAAGCTGAGGCGATTCGACCTCGGCGCTCGGGCAGTCTTCTCTCGAAATTTGAATATATTCCCCATACTTGATAAGAATAAGAGCCTTTAATAACCTGGGGGCTGCTTTCGGTCGCTGCATCGGACGCACGGATCAGATCGCGGCAGTATTCAGGATGCAGCAAGAATTGTTTGTTCTCGAGCCATTGTATTTTCAAAGTGGTGTTCTGCATCCGATGACCCTGTCATCGGTCCTCGTTCGGCCTGCGAGCGAGATTCGCTGACAGATCTGATGCGATTTTTTTGACGATTTGCCTGCAATCGAAACCCATTCTGCGCGGCATGCTGTAAAGTCTGCCAAAGCTCACTCAGGTCGTGGAGGCGTCGCAATGATGAGGCTCAGTTCGATCTCCCTGTTTATTTTCGTTCTCCTGATCGGATTCCCCCCTCCTGGTTCCTCCACGACGCAACAGGACACCTCCTCCTGTTTCGTGGGCGAATTCACGGTCAGAAAGGTCATCGACGGCGATACGATCGCGCTCGAAGGGCTCGAGGATACGATCCGTCTGGTGTGCGTCGACACCGAGGAATGCGAAAAGGGACGCGGCGCCGAGGAACGGACGCGCGCGATCGCCCGCAACTATTCCGCCTACGTGCGCCAGATGCTGCAGCACGATCCGATGAAGAAGTTCAGCACACCCATGGGGTGGGAGGCCAAGTGCTTCGCCGATAAATGTCTGCCTGTGGGATCCATGGTCCGAATCGAGTACGACAGCCCTTGCCGTAAAACAGGATATTACAATCGTGTCCTGGGTTACCTATTCTTCGAGCGCGACGGTGAGTGGTTCAACTTCAACGTTGAATGCGTCAGAGCGGGGATGAGCCCTTATTTCGAAAAGTACGGCTCATCCCAGCGCTTCGCCATGGAATTTTTGGCCGCCGAGCGAGAAGCCCGCATCCACCAACGCGGGATCTGGTCGCCCTATGCGATGGCCTATCCCAATTACGACGAACGCATCTCCTGGTGGTGGCGTCGGGCTCGGACGATGACCCGTTTCGAAGAGCGCTGCGGCGACCAGGAGAGGGCCGTCTGCGTGATGGATGAAGACGATTGGGCTCGCCTGGCCGGCCTGGAAGGCCAGGATGTCCTACTCTTTGGAGCCCTCGCGAAGATCCGCGATCCACAGGGAAAGCCTCTTCTCGAGCTTCACCACAAGCAGTCCGCTCGCGTCGATGTGACCTTCGATCCACCAGGCATTTATGATTTGCTGCATGAGTTCCTGAGCTCGATCGAGGCCGACGGTGATTTGTTCTACGTTCGCGGCGAGCTGCAGCGGAGATCGAGAGCCAACTCCAAAAACCCCACCTACGGCATCGTGGTTCGAACCCCGGGGCAGGTCTTCGCCGACATACCCGGCGTCGCCGTCAAGGGATCGTTCCCCTGGGACGAAATCGAGTGGAAAGAATCCGACATTCACTGGCGAAAAGGCCATCAACACCTCGGTGAGGCGGTCTCCCTCGTGGGTCAGATCGTGAGGACCAAAAATATCGGGTCGGTGACATTTCTCAATTTCGATCCCGACTATCGCAACACCATCTCCTTGGTGATTCTGAAAGAAGACTACTCGCGGTTCTCCGAGCCCCCCGAGGAGGTCTATCGTGACAGGATGATCCGCGTTCTGGGAGAGGTCACCGAGCACGAGGGGACACATCAGATCCGCGTGACCGATTCATCCCAAATCGAGATCCTCCGGTAGCTCCATCGGATCACCTGGACTCCTCGGTAGCCACCTTCAGAAAGGATTAGAGGCCGAGAATCTTTCCCTGGCTGGCACTTTTCCGGCAGCGACACCCAGCCCGCAGCGTGACGGGTCTCAGGCGGTGCATACCTCGAGGACGGCATACAGTCCTGTTGTGATTCTGACCAGTGTTTAATTTTTTGGTCGACTACTGGGATTTTTGCGGTTATGTCGAATTTATTTGTGTTGCATTATGGATGTTTGTGGTAATTTATCTAGTTGTGAGGCTCTTGTAGTTGTGATGTCTTAATATTTTATCACGTAGGACACGCCTCACAACCGAATCGCGCGATCTCCGAGCGGGCTGCGAGCTGAGCCCCTGCGTTCGGGTGATGCGCTCTCTTCGCTCGAGTCATCGACGTTATCTCTGGTGATGGCGTCGGGAGCACCGTTATCGGGAGGTCTCCCCCCGGGTTGGAAGTGGGCATCACGAGAAGTAATATCGGTCGATCAGCGCCGTTCGTCTTGAAACGCCACGTTGGCGACAATGCCATCTGAATGATCGACCGCTCAACGGTTGGTCGCTGACACGATTGCTCATCATGACATTCTCATTCTGCCCATTTTCATCCGGTTGAATGGGAATTGTCTTGACATATGAAAAGGCTTGAGTTATTCAGCTTGCGTTACTACGTGTTGAAGCACAACGATTACCAAAAAAAAAGGGGACGGTCACACGTTTCCCTTCTTTGAACCCTGAAAGATGCGAGTGGCGTCTATTGTAGAGCCATCACACATTTGTGGCACCACTCTTGACGTGTGACCATCCCCTCTGTGTATTCATCGCAATACCGGAAGGCTCGAGTTACGAGCCGCGGCTATTTCTTTAGCCTAACACACCAACGATTTTTCCTGACGAAGAACCGATAAAGAACCAATAAGGACACGCCGCACCCTGTCGATCGGAACACCAGTATATCGGGATAGCCTCTGGAAAACAACAATCCTAAATTCATACCAATTTAGTGCGATTGCCACACCGTGAATTCTCACTTTCGACGGCGTCGGCGCAGCGGGATCATGAGCGTGGTGACATGGGTGCGTCCGTTTCGGCTATAATGAGTCGAGATCGATCGTGAATGACGTGATCGTGAATTACGTGAGCCCCAAACTGATGGAGGTGGCCCCTATGTTACCGTCGACTTTTCAGCGCGTTCTCACGGCCTGTACGATTCTCGTCACGATGGTGTCGTTTTTCGGCCTTGGCCACGAGGGCGCTCTCCAGGCCCATGATCGGCTGACCGGCGCAATCGGAACGACCAGATCCGAGGTCATCGCCGCTAACGGGATGGTCTGTGCATCCCAGCCTCTGGCGGTCCAGATCGGCATCGACATTCTCGAGAAGGGCGGGAGCGCCGTCGACGCCGCCATCGCCGTCAACGCAGCTCTTGGGCTGATGGAGCCGGTGGCCTGCGGAATCGGCGGTGATCTCTTTGCGATAGTCTGGAGCGCTGAAGAAGGCCGGTTGTACGGACTCAACGCCAGCGGGCGCAGCCCCCACGCCGTGACCATCGAAGAGGTGAAAAAGAGAGGCTTCTCGACGATCCCGTATACCGGCGTCCTGCCGTGGACCGTTCCCGGGTGTGTCGACGGCTGGTTCGAGCTTCATTCCCGATTCGGACGGCTCCCCATGGAGGAGGTTCTTGCACCAGCCATCGGCTACGCCGAGAAGGGATTCCCGCTGACCGAGGTCATCGCCCACTACTGGGCGCTCGGCGGAGCCAGGCTCGCGAAGGAACCCAACTTCGCGGCCACCTTTTTGCCTGGTGGTCGCGCACCGCGCAAAGGAGAGATTTTCCGCAATCCCGATCTGGCGGCGACCTACCGCATGCTGGCTGCCGGCGGCCGCGACGTCTTCTACCGCGGGTCGATCGCCGAAACGATCGATCGTTTCTCCCGTCGCATCGGCGGGCTGCTTGCGCTGCGGGACCTCGATGAGCACACTTCCTCCTGGGTCGAGCCGGTGAGCACCAACTACCGGGGGTACAGCGTCTGGGAACTACCACCCAACGGTCAGGGGATCGCGGCCCTGCAGATGTTGAACATTCTGGAGGGCTATCCACTCGCCTCCCTCGGTTTCGGCAGCTCCGCCGCGCTGCACCTGATGATCGAGGCCAAAAAGCTGGCCTTCGAGGATCGCGCGCGCTTTTACGCCGATCCCGAATTCTACGCGGCACCGGTTGATCGTCTGATTTCCAAGGAGTATGCCGCCGAGCGGCGCCGGCTCATCAATCCCGGCAGGGTTTTGCGCAGGATCCCGGCGAGCGATGTGGCTCTCGAAGAGGGCGACACGACCTATCTCGTCGTGGCCGACCGCCAGCGCAACTTCGTCTCCCTCATCCAGAGCAACTACGCCGGCTTCGGGTCCGGGCCGGTACCGGACGGTCTCGGGTTCTGCCTGCAAGATCGCGGCGCCCTCTTCAACCTCGATCCCCGGCATCCCAACGCGCTGCTGCCCCACAAGCGACCCTTCCACACGATCATCCCGGCGATGGTCACGCGCAACCAAAAGCCTCTTTTCGCTTTTGGCGTCATGGGCGGCGCCATGCAGCCTCAAGGGCACGTTCAGATCCTGGCCAACATCATCGATTTCGGCATGAACATCCAGGAAGCCGGCGACGCACCCCGCTTCAGGCATTACGGATCGTCGCAGCCGACGGGCGAGGTCATGACCGACGGCGGCACCGTGGTCCTCGAGTCCGGCATCAAACCGGCAGTGGTGCGCGAGCTCCTCGGCTGCGGGCACGCGGTGACCTACGGAACGGGTGGATTCGGCGGATACCAGGGGATCTGGTGGGATCAAAATCAGGATGTCCTGATCGGCGCATCGGAATCCCGAAAAGACGGCTGTGCCATGGGGTACTGATCGGGATGTGCCAACTCTTCCGGGCGGAACCTCAAAGATCTGGTCCAGCCCGCTACCGAATAGCTATCGGGGAGGTTTGACCTTGATCCACAGATTGACGAGCGGCGAGCTGGTCCATGTGTAGACCACAAACAAGAAATAACTTAGGAACAGAATCGCCGCAAGCCGCCCCCAGCCAAGCCGTTCCATTGCGAGGCCGCACCCCAGTATCAGCGCCCAGACCGTGAACTGTCTGCCCGGGATCTTGGTGATGAGATACGACCAGAAATACATCGGCAGATAGAGCCACCGCGTCGACTTGTCGCCCTCCAGAAAAGCCTCTCTCACGGCCTCGTCATCAGGGGTCAGGCGCATCGCTTCGCGCAGGTGCCGGCGAGCCTTGAACGGCCGCCCCGATCGATAGTACTGGATGCCGATCGTGTAGTGGGGGAACACCTCGCCCGGCTCGATCGACAGTCCCTGCTTGCCGTGATGTTCGGCCTGTCCGGTTTCTTTCTTTTCAGAGAGCACGAGGGTGAGCAGGCTGTGCGCCGTACTCTCCTCGGGGTTCAGCGCGAGGGTGTGTCTTAGCAGCCTCTCGGCTTTCACCAAGTGTCCGGTTTTGAGCATCAACCGGCCATAAGTCAGGAAGTTGCGGTGCTCCTCGGGATCGAGCCTGATCGCCTCGATCAGGTGCCGCTCCGCCTCGCTGTGCCGTCCTACATCCATGCAGATGACGGCCAGAATCCGGGTGCAGTCGCCGTCCTCGGGTGTCAGTGCCAGGGCGGTCTGAATCGATTGTTGCGCCTCGTCGTGACGATCCTGCATGCGCAGGGCGACAGCGAGGTTGCGATGGAGCGCCGACTCTTCGGGAAAGGCCGTCAGGCCGTTCCTAAGGACGTCCTCCGCCGCCTTAGGCCTGTTGAGCTCGATCCAATAGGCGCTCTTCTGCAAGATCAAGTTCCGACGTTCCACGGGATTCTCTGTGGTTTCCATGATCGATCAACCTCCCATCAGCTCGAGGAGTTCGCGAACAAGCTGCGTCATGGCGAAGTCCAATCCCAGGCCCACGACGAAGGCCAGAATTCCTGGTGCCCAGAGTCTGGCCGGATCACAGCCCGACGCGACAAAGAGCCGGAACCGGGCACGCTGTGATCGAGTGACCAGATAGGCCGCGAGAGCGGTCAGACCCTGTATCGTCCACCTGAAGAGGCGCCTGGCTCCAACGCCTTCACGCGCGATCCACTCCAGATAGGTGAGTGTCGTGAAGGAAACCCAGATCACCAGCCCTAACCCCACGAACAGGCAGAGAGCCCGGTAGAAACGGTTTCTCATACCCAGTCGTTTGAAATTGGATGCCACCAGGTAGCCACCGGCGAAAGGGCCTGCGAAAAAGGCGGCGAGAACCAGCGAGCTCGGATTCCAGGGGTTTTCGAACCCTCGAAGATCGTCGTTCTCATCCAGAGTAGGTTCGAGCAGGTCGGGAGGCGGGACAATGCTGTTTCGAGCGATGTTTTTGTCGTTCATAGTGGCTTTATTCTGCCCTTTCGAATATATAACCGCCAGTCGTGGCACCCCAGACTTGTTCGTCCTGAGAGTTAAACCCGCGGTCCAGGCTTTTTTAGAACTGGTCGGCGCTGATCTCGACCTCTGAGGTGGCGTAGGCCGCGCCGCGAAGGGTGCTGACGCAAGCTTTGCCCTTGGTGCTGCCGGCGAAGGCATCCTTCGAGATCCTGGTGAGGCGAATCGCGGCTTCTCCGCTAAAGCGGCCAGGCGAAGAGGGACCGTCTCATCTCGCGGCAACGGCCGCCCCGTCCTTCTCCGGTCTTATCTGGCCCAGAGCCGCGAAAAAAGCAAGTGTGGACTCTCAAGATGTGCATTTTCGCTCTGATTTGGGCTTTAAATCCCTTTGTCGATCATGTATACTTTTCGATATTATTACCTGCATAGGTTGCCTAATAAACGCAAAATTTTCGGGATAACGAGCAAGGAGAAGATCTCATGCGGCCGGTATTGTGTCTGTCTCTGTTTATTTTGCTGAACGCTGCGGTATTGGGGTCCACCATCTATGTCCCTGATGACCACAATGAGATCCAGGATGCGATCAACGCGGCTCATTCTAACGACGTGATCATCGTACGCCCTGGCACGTGGCGGGAGAACATCAGCTTCAACGGAAAGGCGATCACTCTGAAGAGCGAGCAGGGGCCTGACGTGACCGTCATCGACGGTCGCAGGGACGGAAGCGTGGTCACCTTCGATGATGACGAAAATCTGGATTCGGTTCTGGAAGGGTTTACGATCACCAACGGATCTGGCAGACCGTCCGGATTCTGGGACTATCGCGGCGGTGGGATCTATTGCTACGATGCCTCGCCAACCATCCTCAACAATATTATCACCGACAACGAAGCCTTAGGTTATTACACAGGTTATGGCGGCGGCATCTATCTCAGGGAGAATAGCACGGCGCTCATCAGCAACAATGTGATCTTCGACAATTCCTGCTCTGACAACGGTGGAGGAATTTACTGCCGCAATTCCGATCCCACCATCACCAGCAACATCTTCGCCAACAACGATGCCAACTACGGCGGCGGGATCGCGCTTCGAGATTCGTCCCCTCAGATCATCAACAACACCATCACAGGCAACTGGGCGTCGCAGCGCGGCGGCGGCATCCGTTCTGATGACTCGAATCCGGATGTCACCAACTGTATCATCTGGGACAACGATTCCCCCGACGATCCGCAGATCGCGGGCGGCGGTGCCGATGTGGATTACTGCGACGTCGAGGGCGGCTGGTCGGGCACGGCCAATATCGACGCCGATCCTCTCTTCTACGATCCGTCGAATCTGGATTTCCATCTGAAGCAGGATCCCTGCCAGCCCGGAACAAACAATCCCTGCGTGAATACCGGTGATCCCTCGACGTCGCTGATCATCGGCACCACACGTACCGACGGCGAACTCGATACGGGTGTCGTCGATATGGGATACCACTACACCCAGATCGAGGTGCTCGTCGTCCCCGATAACTTTCCCAAGATACAGGATGCCATCAACGCCGCAGCCAGCGGCAAGACGGTTCTCGTCCGAGCGGGGACCTACACCGAGAATCTCGACTTCAAAGGCAAGAATATCATCGTCCAGAGCGAGGAGGGGCCTGATGTCACCATCATCGACGGCGACCAGTCCGGCAGCGTCGTCCAGTTCGTCAGCGGTGAGGGCTCGGCCACAGTCCTGGACGGGTTCACCATAACGAACGGCACGGGTATCTACAATTCGACCTGGTCGGCCGATTGCGGCGGTGGAATCTATTGCAGCGCAGGATCGTCGCCTCAGATCATCAACAACAAGATCGAGTTCAACGAGGCCTATCACGGTGCAGGCGTCTATTGCGACAGCTCGTCACCGTCGATAACGAACAACGATATCATCGACAACGTCGCCAATGCCACCGGCGGCGGAATCTTCTGCGATTCTGGTTCGAACGGGCTGATCGAGAACAACAACATCCTGCGCAACTCCACGGGAACCGTGGATCTCGGTGTCGGCGGCGGCATCCGCTGCGAGAACTCTTCTCCCACGATCAACAAGAACGTGATCAGCGACAACGCCGCATTTCTACGCGCTGGAGGCGTTTTTTGTCGGAACAGTGCGAATCCGACGATCTCCAACAACACCATCTCCGACAACACAGCCCGCGGCGGCGCCGGGATCAACCTCGAGCAGTCGTCTCCGTTCATCACGACCAACGTCATATCGGGCAATGTCGCCGAACTCCACGGCGGTGGAATCACCGCCCGCGCTTATTCCAAGCCGACGATCGTGAACAACCTGATTTATGAAAACGAGGCGACCCAGGATGCCGGGGGAGGGCTCAGATTCTATGAGTGCCATCATTTAACGCCTGAGGTCACGAATAACACGATCATCGCCAATCACGCGCCTTCCGGCGGCGGCGTCCAGTGCATCTCCTCGTCGCCGATCATTACCAACACGATCCTGTGGGGCAACACGGCCACGATCTATCCCGAGATCAAGGTCACCTCGGGGACTCCCACGGTCACCTATTGCGATGTCAAAGGGGGATGGCCGGGAAAGGGCAACATCGATGTCGATCCTCTGTTCAACGATATCGCTGCTCGCGACTTACATATCCGTTACGATTCGCTCTGCCGCGATGGGGGCAGCTCCGGCGCTTCCTGCCTCCCGAACGAGGATTTCGAGGGCGATCCGCGCATCGTTTACGGCAGTCCCGATATCGGCGCCGACGAGGTCAATTCCCATATCTATCGCTCGGGATCCGTGATCCCCGGTGCAACGATCACGATCTATGTCACCGGCTACCCCGAAGTACGCACTTTCGGTCTCGCCGTCGGACCTGGTGTTCTCGATCCACCGCAGAGCACGGCGTACGGCGATCTCTATCTAGATCAGCCCTTCATCTGGTCCGATCGGCCCGGCTCGATCCCCTCCACGGGAATCCTGGCAGTGCCTTTCCAGGTGCCCTCCAACTGGAACAGCGGGGAGGCGTATCCCATGCAGGCGCTGATACCGATCGCCAGATCTTCCACGTCAGCCATGGCCGCGGAACTGTCCAACATGATTCTGCTGGTTGTCGAGTAGACGGCGAGAGACCAACCGCATAAACCGCGTAATAGGAGCCGCTCCGACCGGTCTCGATGAGAGGCCCGGAGCGGCTCCTTCACGCGATATTCGATAGAATTACTTTGATAGACCTGTGAATACGATCTGCATGGTGGCGATTCTGCCAGGCTCGAGGTCGATCCAAACCAAGTCATCCTCATACCCCGGCGCTGACACGGTCACAGTGGCGCTTCCGGTTTCGAGCTCGTCATAATAGTACTGACCAGGTTCCAGCTTCTCGTGCCACGTTTGAGAGTGATGGGTACTCCGTCACAGAAAGCGTGATAGTTGGAGAGCGGGCGGTCGCGAGCGTCGGCGACGGTGAGAAGCAGTGTGCCTACCCGGCGGGATATGTTGCCACTCGATGATGAGAGCACAAGTTAAATATTAAATCGTGCCGCAATGAGACTCTAACCGTTGAAATGGATCCGAGCTTCGGGCATCGTTCTACGATGACATCGAGGAGGGGGGGGGACTGCACGCTTTTCTACTGCCGGCCCAAAACAAAAAGAGCCCGCCGGCCGGATTCGGTGGCGGGCTCTCGAGGATTTTCGCTCAAAGTCTTCAGGAAGGATCAGAATCGATGGTTCGTGACCCTCCTTGGTCTATCTTTTTTCTAGAGGATAGAGGTGGTGACCAGGTTGGACACGTTGCCGTACTGGACCGCTTGCAGCCAGACGTTGCGACCGGCAGCGCCGGCGGGGACAGTCAGGTTCCAGACCGCGGTGCCCGAAGGATCGCTAACCACGGTGGGGCCGCCCTGCTTGGGAGCGGTCAGATCGAGGGTCACGTTGAGGAAGGGCACGTAGGTCGAGCCAGATCCGACCAAGCTGTAGGCCAGGTAGGTGTTGACGTTGGCATCACCGTTGGTGGCGGTGAAGGTGCCGGTCTGGCCGGCGACGAGCGGATCGGGGCTGACGGCCAGGTTGAAGCCGCCAGGGCCGGTCTCGATGATCAGTTCCGGCGGAGGGCCGGTGGGGCTGCCGTAGGCACCGAAGAAGTAGACGTAGCT
>Ga0190284_1000404_pt1 | contig 25997 bp, 19 predicted proteins | sample 48691812_MG_FD_161668 | JGI IMG/M metagenome (GOLD analysis project Ga0190284, IMG submission 161668) | Hydrothermal vent microbial mat bacterial communities from Southern Trench, Guaymas Basin, Mexico - 4869-18-1-2_MG | ecosystem: Environmental > Aquatic > Marine > Hydrothermal vents >...
CGGGTCTCCTGATAAGAAGTTTTCTGATAAGAACTTGGGCGATCCACGCGATCAGCCCGTCGACACATGGGCCACCAAGCCCGAACTTGTGTCAAGGGGGACCCGGCTTTCATAGTTTCTTTCAGGGGCTCGCGGGTTCTGGGCCTTGCTTACCCAGGGCTCGCCCTTGACCCGCGGCTGCGCCGCAAGCCAAGGGTTCGCCCTGGGCTTTATTCCATCGTCCGCTTCGCGGACTGTTGGTGGTGGGCAGGCGACCCGCCGGGGGCGCGAGAAATGTGGGTAAGGGTGAGCGTCAGGAAGCAGTCCCCCTCGGAGGTCATCTACTGCTACTGCGTCTCCGCTCCCTTACCGGGCTGTCGATTTACCTTGTGGCGTCGCCCAGCTTGCCGGCGTCGGTTTTCTGGATCTTGTCGCCGGCGACCAACGCGCTGGCGTTGATAGCGGTGATCTGCGAGGGGTTCTACTTCCGGGCGAAGCCGAAAGTGAGCTGGGTTTGCTCCGCCAAGTCGCAGGGTGTCGCTTGGTTCGGGCACGTAGAGATCGGCATGCCGCCGGATAGGCCGGCGCGCTCGCGGTGGATCGCGAACAGCCGTTCGACGCTCCGCCAGTAGGGCCCGGTGCCGCTCATGCGTTTGCCGAAACGGGTTTCACCCATGCGCCCGGCACGCATGTCCCGGATACGCTCCTTGATCCGCACGTAGCGCAACGGCATTTCGTGTTGCAGGCGTTTGAGGAAGACTTGCTCGACGCTTCCGGGCAGGCGAACCGGCGTGTAGCAGGCGGACCGCGCCCCAGCCTCCGCCGCTCGCCTCAGAATCTCCGGGATCTGTGTATCGTTCAGTCCGGGAATGATGGGCGCGACGATCACGCCCGTGCGGACGCCGGCCTCGGTCAACCGCCGCACGGCTTCAAAACGGCGGGTCGGTAGCGGGGCACAGGGCTCCAGGCTCTGGGACATGCCCGGATCGGCAAACGGGATGCTGATGCACACTGAAGACCCGGCGTACCGCTCGATCTCGCTCAGCAGGTCGGCGTCGCGCACGACGAGGAAGCTACGCGTGTTGATCGCAACCGTCGTGTGCAGGTCGCGGCAGACCTCCAGGCAACGCCGCGTGAGCCGGTAGGATGCCTCGATCGGTTGATAGCAGTCGGTCACGCCGGAGAAGTGGATGTGCTCACCGCGGTACTTCGGCCGAGCCAACTCACGGCGGAGCAGTTCGGGCGCGTTGACCTTGGCGACCAGCTTGGTGTCGAAGTCCGTGCCCGCGCCCAGCCCCAGGTATTCGTGGAAGGGACGAGCGTAGCAGTACGCACAGGCGTGCTGACACCCGCGGTAGGGATTGACCGAGTACGTGAAGGGGATGTCGGGGCTGTCGTTTCGGGTGATGATCGAGCGGGCGGTTTCCTCGTAGACCTCTATCGCAACCGGCGGCGGTTCCTCCAAAAACTCGCGATGGGCCGATTCGAAGGGGTTGGGCGGATTGTCCACACGTCTCATCGCAAACGCGCTAATCGCCGATTCCGATAGGCGCGAAACCGTATTTCTCCTGCGGCTGCATCCCGTCCTCCAGGTCGGTCTTCTGCTGCTTTTGCGTTCCCGCGTCGGGGTCCCCGGAATCCTCCGCGTACTGCACCGCAAGAACGATCCCGATCACCACAATTGCCAATACAAACACGGTTTTGATCAGCTTGCCCATACGCATTCTCCTCACACAACCGGTCCGCACGTTCTAGTGCCGTTTCCAATAAGATACTGGCACTTCGCCAGCGCTGTCTAGAGCCCGCGGCCCCCTGCACTGAGCCGCGACCGTGAGGAAGCGGTCACCCCCCGCCGACCGTTGTCCCCGCGTCTCCGCTCCCTTACGGTCACGGCTCGGTTCCGTGGCGTCCGCTGCGCGGGCCTACTCCACCCACGGACAAACGATGCCTTCTACTCCGCAGGGGCGACATGCCGGATAGTCCGCCGGATCGACTTGGTCGTCCGACTTCAGCCACGCCCCGGCGAACAGGCCCAGATCGGTGGCGTTCACCATGCCGCTACAGTCGAAGTCCTTGTCGGCGCAGTCGTTCTCGTCCCAACCGCCTTCACCTTCGGACAGCAGCCAGCACGCGGCGAACAGCCCCAGGTCAGCCGCATCCACGAAGCAACTGCCGTCAAAGTCGTAGATGTACGGGCAGCCCTCGCATTCATCGGGAATCCCGTTCGTGTTGGCGTCCGCCGAGGTTCCCGCGCTGATGTCGCACTCGTCAGGGGCGCCGTTGCTGTTGCAGTCGTTATCGACCTGGCAGTTGAAGCATCCTTCGTCCGCCATCTCCTCCACACAAAGCCGGTCCCACTCCACTTCGCAGCAGAAGGGATCAATCGTACAGACGCAGTCGCGGATGGCCGGATTGTTGCACCCGAGCCCATGCCCCGTCTCGCAGCAATCGTGCCCGCCGAGAAGGTCGCACTCGTCAGGGACGCCGTTGGTGTTGCAGTCTTCGCTCAGACCGCAGCCGGGGATGTCACACGGCCCACCAGGCGGACCGCAGTCGAGGTCGCACTCGTCTGGGATGCCGTTGGCGTTACAGCCGCTCGACTGGTTCAGCAGGATCGAGACGTTGTCGCTCCCAACGTTCGCCACGGCCAGGTCGGCGTCGCTGTCACTGTCCAGATCGGCGATCGCAACCGAATAGGGCTCATCCCCCGCGCCGTACGTCACGTCGGGCGCAAACGTCCCATCGCCGCTACCCAGCAGGATCGAGACGTTGTCGTCAAGGCGATTCGCCACGGCCAGGTCGGCGTCGCCGTCAGCGTCCAGATCGGCAATCACAACCGAGAAGGGCTCATCCCCCGCGCCATAGCTCACGGCGGGCGCAAACATCCCACTGCCGCTACCCAGCAGGATCGAGATGTCGTCGCTGTTCCTGTTCGCTACGGCCAGGTCGGCGTCGCCGTCACCGTCCAGATCGGCGATCGCAACCGAGGTAGGCGCATCCCCCGCGCTGTACGTTAGGTAGCCCATAATCGTCCCGTCGCCGTGGTTCAGCAGGATCATGACATTGTCGTCGTAGTAGTTCGGCACGGCCAGATCGGCGTCGCCGTCGCCGTCCAGATCGGCGATCGCCAACGAACGAGGCTTACCCCCCGTGGGGTACGTAATGTCGGCTGCAAACGTCCCGTCGCCGTGGTTCAGCAGGATCGAGAGGTCATTGCCGAAGGAGTTGGTCACGGCCAAGTCGACGTCGCCGTTCCCGTCCAGGTCGGCGATCGCAACCGAAAGAGGCCCATCCCCCACGCTGTACGTCAGGTCGGTCGCAAACGTCCCGTCGCCGTGGTTCAACAGGATCGAGACGTTGTCGCTGTGGTAGTTTACCACGGCCAGGTCGGCGTCGCCGTCACTGTCCAAATCGGCGATCGCAACCGCAACGGGATTATCTCCCGCGCCGTAGGTCACGTCGGGCGCGAACGTCCCGTTGCCGCTACCCAGCAAGACCGAGACATTGTCGTCAGCCCCGTTCGCCACGGCCAGGTCGGCGTCACCGTCACCGTCCAGATCGGCGATCGCAACCGAACCGGGATTATCCCCCGCGCCGTAGGTCACGTCGTCTGCAAACAGCGGATCGGCCACCGCCGCCGGGCTGCCCCAAACCATCCCGAGCACCACCGCCACGCCCGGCAGGAGCATCGCGTTCATCATCGCCACCACCAACGGAGTGATTCTGCAGGTACGCATCGTTTCATCCTCCCCTGTACCGACCCAGCCGACCTGTCCTCGACCGCACCATGCGGTCCAGAAATGAAAAAGTGAGCCCGCCGCCAAGCGTCTCGCCCAACTCTGGGAATTCCTTGTTCGTGGAGAGCGTTTCTCGCCCCCACCGCATGTCCCCGTACCCTGCTGTGTCAGGTTACAGGATTCGCGCCGCCGGGACAAGAGCATGTCAATCTTTTCATGTATGGCTTTACCAAGGCGCCGCACGACACAGTATGACAGCGCTAGATCGTTCTCAGAATAAAGAGCCGCGGGCTTCAGCCCGCGCAGCGTTCCACCTTGGGCAGGCGCCAAGGCCGGTTTGAGACCGCGCAGGCTGAAGCCTGCGGCTCGAAAAGCGCCTTCTAGCGCTGTCATACCAGCAAACGATTGACTCGCTCATTGTGGGCTCGGGCACGTCGTGCACTCGCCGGCAGGTCCTCCGCTCGCCTCTCGTTTCACGATGCCCAGTCCGGGAGTGTCACCGGGTGTCACCACGCCGTTGTCAAGCCGCAACCCGGTGAATGGATCGTCGGACAACAACAAATGCGCATCGAGGTCCACGTAGTCTGCGAGCGATGCCAACTGCGCCGCCGCGGAGATGCCCAGGCTGGTTTCGATCATGCACCCGAGCATGACTTTCAGACCCAGGCGGCGGGCGGCTTGAATGGTGGCAAGCGCCTCACAGATGCCGCCGCACTTGGCCAGCTTCACGTTTACCCCGTCCACCGCGCCCGCCAGGCGGTCGACGTCCGCCGAGCACGCGCAGTCTTCGTCGGCGATGATGGGCACGGGGCTATGCCGCCGGATGGCAGCCAGCGCCTCGTATTGGCCCGCCGCAATGGGCTGTTCGACGAGTTCGAGATCAAAGCGGCTCAGTGCCTCGATGCGGTGTAAGGCTTCCCCCGGCGACCAGGCGCCGTTGGCATCGACACGCAAACCGACCCCGGGGGCATGCTCGCGAACGACCCGCAAGGTCTGCTCGTCGTGGTCCGTGCCCACTTTCAGCTTGAGCGACGCGAAGCCCTCAGCCTCAGCCACCCGCGACGGCAAGCGCTCCGGTTCGGTCAGGGCGATCGTGTACGAAGTGGGAGGAGTCGCCCGCGGGTCCAACTCCAGGAATTGCCACACCGCCAGGCCGAGCTTCTTGCCGATCCAGTCGTGCAGGGCCGCGTCGATCGCCGCCACCGCCGCCGTCTGATCGCCGCAGCACTCCAGCAGTCGGGCGACGGTGGGAGCCACCTGAAAGGGATCGTCGCCGAGCAGCGGGGCCGCCGTCGTCAGCGCCGCCTCCACCGACGCACACGATTGGCCGTAGTAGGTGCTGGGAGCGGCTTCGCCGAATCCGACGATACCGTCGTGTTCGATGCGTACGATCACGCGCTGGGTTTCGTCGCCTTCGAGCGACGCACCGCTCCGGGCAACGCGGAATGGATGCCTGCTGTGGATCGTCTGTCGTCGCCAGGTGACTCTCACACGCGCGAACCTCGGTGCCAGTGCCGTCTCAGGTTCACGGTTGTCGTAGCGGCCGGCATCCCCGCCGGCCGTTCCGTTCGAAGGCACCATCCGCGACCCCGGCCTGCGAGACGCAGGCCGCTACAAAACCACGTAGCCGAAACGACATTATACGCCCGCAATGCACGGTGCATACAGGACACTTACTTGACGCTACAATGCGGCACCGTAGCGGTCGAGCATTTCCAGGCAAACGTTGAGGAGGTTGTTCATGTTCATTCTGAGCCGCTGTAGTGCCCTTGCCCGCAGTCTCCCGCCCGGCACTCGAACCGCGATCGGTTTGTTCCTGCTTGCCCTGCTCCTGCCCGGGTGTGCCTCCACGACACCCGCGCCGCCCCCCTCTTCCCAGCCTGACGGGCCCACCGACACCGAAGTGCCGGATGATACGATCTACCGCGAGATCGAAGAGGCCGACATTGTCAAGTTTGAGGGCGGCTACTTCTACTTGGCCAACCGTTGGACGGGGTTGCGCATCATCGACGCCCGCACGATCGAGCGTCCGCTCATGGCCGGGCGGGTGACTACGCAGGGACGGGCCGTCGAACTGTTCGTCCGCGACGAGCACGTCTTCATGCTGTCCTCGGCGGATTTCTTCTACTGCGCCGGGGTGCCCGTGGGCTACGACGCCGCCGAAACGGCGCCGGCGACTCCCGATTACGAAGGCAGCCGCATCACCGTGGTCGATGTTTCCGACAAACAGAACCCTGCCATCGTCGCGGAGTTCGACCTCGACGGGTTCGTGTCGTCAACTCGTCGTGTTGAGGACGTCCTCTATGCGGCGGGCAGTTTCCCCAACGATTACGTACTGCCCGGGGACGACGTGGACACCAACGGCGACGCAAGCACCAACGGCGACGCGGACACCAACGGCGCTGTTTCGACCAATGAGACCGCGAAGGCGGCGCAGGTACAGTTCGAGCTTCCTCGCGCCTTCGTGGTGTCGATCAACATCGCCGATCCGGATACCCCCTATCTCGTGGATCAGGAGGTGTTCTTCGGCGATTCCTTCGAGATCAACGTCTCCACGCAGAACGCGATGTTCGTCGCGGGCGTCGACCCCACCATGCCGGACACCACACTCGTGACCTACGTCGACATCTCCGATTTCCAGGGGAACATCCGCCTGCGCGACCAGTTCCGCGTACCCGGGGTGATGAGCAACCGCTTCTTCATGGACCAACACGAGGACGTGTTCCGTATCGTAGCCGAGGAGTTCGAGGGGATTTACCCGACGATCTGGAGGGTCTGCCTGTTCCACTACGACGTGGGCAACCCGGACTCGATCACGCGACTGGCCCGCCTTCCCCTCGTGCAGAACGAGGGCATCCGTTCGGTGCGGTTCGACGGCCTGCGGGCCTACGCGGCGACCTTCACGGTTAGCGACCCGCTGTTCGTGCTGGACCTCTCGGACCCGGCCGATCCGACCATTGCCGGCCAGATCGATATCACCGGTATCAGCACACACCTGGTGCCGCTGGGCGACCGCCTGCTCAGCTTCGGCGTGAACAACTCCTGGGAACGACGACGCCCGTCGATCACGCTCTTCGACGTGTCCGACCCGGGCGCACCACGATCCATGTCGCGCATTGTCCTGGGCTCACGGGGCGATCGCATTACCTCCGGAGCCAATTTCGACGAGAAGGCCATTCAGGTACTCGAGCAAGAGCAACTGATTCTGGTGCCGTTCACCTACTACGACAGCGACTTGTTCGACTATGTGGACGGCGTTCAGATCGTCGATCTTCTGCTCACACAACTGCAGGAGCGCGGCGAGGTAACCCATCATGGATTGGTACGCCGCTCGGAAACCGTCGATGAGCGCTTGTGGGTCCTGTCCGACGAAGCCTTCAAGGTGGTCGATATCGACGATCGCGACGAACCGCGCGACATTGCGGCGCTCGATATCATCAGCGACCAGGAGCTGCTCGATTCGGGTCTGTGGACTTGCAGAGACTCGGCCTACGCACAGGATTCTGACCCTCTGTACGATCCGAGCTACTACTGGGACGGGTACTACGGCGTTGCCTGCGGTGCCGGCGTGCCGGGTGCAGCCATGGCCCTGACCCTCGTGCTGGCCGGGGTTTGCCGGCTCAGGGTGCGGCGATGATTGGCTAGCGAGCCGGCGGCGCGGTTCGGACCCCACTACGACCGGCGGTCTGCGGTGGCCTGCGCTATGGGCTGGTGCATAGGCAGTTTTTGCCGCGGGACTTGGCTTTGTAGAGGGCCCTGTCGGCCAAATCCACCAGATGCTTGCCTGACTGCGGGCAATCCCGCAACATGGAGGCGATACCCGCACTCATCGACACCGGCGGATCGAGGTCCATCACCGCCGCGCGCTGATGAAACAGACGTACGAAGCGCTCCGCGATGGACGACGCTTCGTCAGGGGTCGTGTCCACCAGAACAATGGCAAACTCATCACCGCCATAGCGCACCCCGATGTCCGCCGGTCGAAGAGCGCCCTGAAACAACTCGCCGACGAACCGCAGCATCTCGTCGCCCGCCGAGTGGCCTCGGGTGTCATTGAGGTTCTTGAAGTTGTCCAGGTCGAGCATGACGATGCACAAATCCAGCCCGCTTCGCTTCTGGGCTTGGAAGATGTCCTCCAGCCGATCGTTGAGCAATCGCCGGTTGCCCAGCTTGGTGAGCGAGTCGATCCAGATGTTCCGCTCGGCCCGCCGGAGTTCGGCGTTGATCTGGCGCGTCTGGTCCATCACGCGCGAGTTCATGGATCTTTCCAGATGGGTGGCACGCTCCTCGGACCGACTCACCATGCTTGCCAGGGTCTCCATCGCCCGGGCGACGGCCCCGATCTCATCGTTTCGCTCCACGGGAAAACGAGGTAGGTTCCCCCGATCGAGGCGCTCGGCGGCATCGGCCAAAGCGCGCAGGGGTCTCCCAAGCCGCCGCACAAACCACAACCCGCAGGTGAGTAGTAGAACACTCCCCGTTCCCAGCACGGCTGCGGAAAGCACGGCGACCGATTCCCACGCATCGCAAAACGCCGCGCGGCGACGGGCAAGGAGAACCAAACCCGCTTGCGAGGCCGTGCTGCCGGCGCGTCGTGCCACTGCCGTGACACGCCAGACCGGCTCCTGACGGTCGTTGAGGCGCACAGCCATCCTGCGGGCCGAGATATCGTCCTGTTGAGTACATGTGAGGGCATCGCGGGGGACTCCCGCGTCTTGGGGAATGGTGATCAGCGGTCGGCCTTGCTCATCAAGCAGTGCCACGGCAATCACATCCTCGTGCTGAAGAACGCCCCACGCCCAGCGACGAAACTGCTCGACGAAGGGCCCGGTGATCGTGCTCCAACTTGTCTCGCCCGCGGTGTTGTTTCGACGACCCAAATCGGCGAGTTGCCCTGCGCCCTGTCGTACGAAAGACTCGAACATGCACCGGCTCGCTTCCTGGTCCCGCCGGCGGAGTGTTACCGTCTGGACGGCAGCGACGACGATGGTGAGCAGGATCAGCACCACCGTCGCGTGACGAACGAGCGTGCGGGCGAGCGAACCTGTAAGACACGTTTCCTGAGTACGCATACCCCAAGAATCGGCGTTCGGGCGAGGGGTTCCCGGTGAAAACCGTGAGTCTGGCCGAGGTGGGATATCGGACGTTTGTCTTAGGGGATTCCCCTAATCGCCAACGCGCAGATCTGTGTGCCGGAGTATGCCGGCTGTTATGAGTATTGAGGCGGAGGCGTAACCCTTTATATCACAATAGGTTACAAATAAGCGTCTCCGCGAGCAACTTCACCCTTGGACAAGAGTGTAAATTAAGGTAAAATTGCAATAGTTCGATGGCGGCTTTGGGACGCATGCGGACCAACGCAGCTGTTGGGGAAAGTGCTAACTCGTTGGGAGTCCTTGCTTTGGGCACGGGGGACGTGGTTGAGCCCGAGGCGAGGGTTAAATGATGGCCGAACGATCGGGGCAAGATGCGGGTCGACCGGCGTTTACGCTTGTCGAACTGCTAGTGGTTGTGTCCATCATCGCACTTCTGCTCTCCCTGTTGATGCCCTCTCTTCGTCAGTTCCGTGAGCACGCCCGAACGGTGGCCTGCCAAAGTCAGATCGCCGGAATCGGTAAGTGCCTCATCAGTTACGCCCTTGACCTCGACTCGTTTCCGATCACCTCCGACGAAACCGGCATGCCGGTAAGCTGGCGATATGGCGGATGGAGCGGCAGCAACGGCGGACTCTGGAAGGGATTCGATGGTGGATCGTACTACATCCCCAGCGCGGAGCGCCCTGTGAGCGCCTATATGTACCGTCCCTCACAATTGGGGGAAACCGAGCGGTTACCGATGTTCCGCTGTCCTTCAGACGCCCATTCGCGCCGGGTTGCACCGATGGGACTCGATATCGGCGATATGTCGGCCTATGAGGACATTGGGACCAGTTATCACTTGAACTGGCATTGGTTCGAGTTGCAAACCAGGGTACCCGGCATCGCCCAGGACGACAATCGGGATATCGATCGAGTACGACGGGGTCAGCGTGTCTGGTGGAAATACATGCAGCGAAACGCGGCGCGGTTCGTGACCCTGCTGGAGGACCCGGCTGACTATGCTCTAGCGAAACACGTACGCATCGAGGGCAACCATAGGAAGTTCTCCAAGCACAACTTCGCCTTCCTGGATGGGCACGCCGAATACCTGTACGCCGATACGCGCTACCTCCGCGGAGCCGATTGGACCGTGGTGGACGAAGCCCCTCCCTACGAAGAGTGGTTACCGGATCGGTAGACCGTACCGGTCGGCGACTCTCGCCATTCCATCCTTTCGCCTGTGCGAACTCAAGAGCGTTAAAACGGGTGCGGCCCGCGCGCACAGCGTCCCGCAGTATCGGGCGCCGCCGCGCTGCTTCGCTGCGCGGTCGTCCGGACCGGGAACAGCCGTCAGCCGATTGACCGCCGCCGGTTTGACGCCACAATGACGATCAAGAACCATGGACATGATCGTCACAGAAAACCTGACCAAGGTCTTCGCGATGCCTGACGGCAGCGACAAGCGAGCTGTTAACGGCTTGAGTTGCACTGTGAAGCGCGGTCACGTGTACGGATTGCTCGGCCCCAACGGCGCCGGCAAGACGACAACCCTGCGCCTGCTCAGCGGACTGATGGCGCCGACGGCGGGACGGGCAATGGTGGCCGGGCACGATGTGTCCGCGGACCCCGATGCCGCCAAGCGGGTCATAGGCTTTCTCACCGCCAACACCGGCCTGTACCATCGCCTCAGCGCCCGGGAGTTCCTGGCGTACTTCGCCGAGCTTCACCAAATCAACGGCCGGGCGGCGACCGCCCGAGTCGCCCACCTGATTGATTGGCTGGACATGGGCAGCTTCGCCGATTTGCGCTGCGGCACGCTCTCGACTGGACAGCGGCAGCGAGTGAATATCGCCCGGGCGCTGGTCGGTGATCCGCCGGTCCTGATCATGGACGAACCTACATTGGGTCTGGACGTACTCAGCAATCGGGTCATCCTCGATTTTATCCGCCGCGAGCGGGACGAGGGGAAAACCGTGCTGTTGTGCACTCACTATCTGGATGAAGCCGAGTCCATGTGTGATCGCATCGGGCTCCTGCACAACGGGAAGCTCGTGGCCGAGGGCACGCTCGAGGAATTGCGTGCCCAGGTGGGGCAAGAGCGTCTGAGCACCATCTTCCTCAAGGTCGTGGGCGCCGAAACCCCGGGCGCAGAGGGCAGCCGATGATACTCAAGGGCCGCGTCTGGGTCATCTACGTCAAGGAGTTGGTGGACATCCTCCGCGACCGCCGCACGCTGATCGCGATGATTGTGGTGCCGGTGCTGCTGTATCCGTTGCTGATGCTCGGCTCCGTCCAGGCTGTCAGCATGCAGGAATCGTCGTTGCGCGAAGAGATCGTCGTCGTCATCGCCACGTCCAATGCAGGCCAGAAGGCGTTTCTCGATATGCTCATCGCGAGTGATAGGGAGGCCCTGAAACGCGAAGCCGACGCGACCTCCAACGGGGAACCAGACGACGAGGAACGTCCCCAACCCTTGAATGCTGACGTGAGGATCGCAAACCCTGACATGGACATGCTCGCCATGGTGCGGGCGCGCGAAATCCACGTGGGCGTCGAACTCCTGAACTACGACACGATCCACCCGGATGTGGGTCAACTGCGCGTTCGACGGCATTTCGATTCCGAGGAGGTGCGCAGTAGCTTGGCGGCCCGATGGCTGGTGGAGATGCTCAATCGTTGCAGTCAACGCGAACGTGAACGGCGTTGTCTGTTGTTCAACATTCCCGTTAGAGCGGTCGAGCCGATTGTTATCGAGAGCGTGGTAACATCCACGGGAGGGTCGATTCTCAGTCAGATCCTGCCGCTGATCCTGGTGTTGATGACCATAACGGGAGCGATCTATCCGGCCATCGATCTTACGGCGGGCGAACGGGAGCGGGGCACGCTCGAAACGCTCATGGTCTGCCCGGTGCCGGTGATTCAACTGGTTGTCGGCAAGTTCATGGTGGTCACCACCATTGCCATCATGGGGGCGGTTCTCAATCTGGCCAGCATCTCGGCCACGGTTTTCTTCGGCGGGTTCGAATCGATGTTGGCCGGTTCGCAGGACGTGTCTCTTCCGTTCGCGGTGTTCCCGATCATTCTTCTGGCGTTGGTTCCTTTTGCCATTTTCTTCTCGGCGGTGATGATCGCGGTGTGCAGCTACGCGCACACGTTCAAGGAGGCCCAGAACTACATCACGCCGATCATCTTGGTGGCGTTGGTGCCCGCGGGCCTCGCTGTTCTTCCGACCAGCAAGCTCGCCGGACCCATGCTGGTGATGCCCGTGGCCAACATGGTCCTGCTCACCAAGGAACTGCTCCTGGGCGCGTCCGAGAGCCAGATCGTCGGGGGGAACGTGACCTGGACGGCCCTGGCCTGGGTGCTGGCGTCGACGACACTCTACGCCGCCGCGGCCGTGGCGGTGGCGACGAAGATCTTCGGGACCGAATCGGTCATCTTCTCGGACACCGGTTCGATCCGCTCGGCCTTCTCGCGCCGGTTATTCCGCCCGTCGCCGCGCCCCAGCGTTTCCATGGCGGCGCTGGTCGCCGCGTTGCTGTTCCCGGCGTGGTTTTACCTTCAGAGCGGGCTCGGAACCGCCGCGCCAGACGACATGATTGCGCTCTTGCGGGGCACGGCGATTTGGATGCCGGTGTTCTTCGTCGTCCTGCCGCTGCTGGTTTTGCTCTATTGGCGGGTGGGGGTTGTCACCACGTGGCGTCTGGGCACCGGGCGTCTGAAGTTCTACATTGCCGCATTATTGCTCGGCTTGACAGCCTGGATCCCCCTGAGTGAACTCCTACTTCTGCAAGAGAAACTGGTCGCCTTTCCGGAATTCCTCCATGAGCAGGATGCGAAGCTGCTCGAGGCTCTCAAGACCATTTCACCGGGGTTGGCGGTCTTGTTGCTCGCCGTGATACCGGGCATCTGCGAGGAACTGTTCTTCCGAGGTTTCTTCTTGAGCGGGTTGCGCGGTTCGGTGGGGAAGTGGACCGCCATCGTACTCTCCGCCTGTGTCTTCGCGGTGTTTCACATTTCGTTCTTCAGGATTCCAACCACCGTCGTACTGGGAATCGTGTTGGGCGTGCTTTGCTGGCAGGCCCGTTCGATCTGGCCCGCGGTTCTCTGCCATGTCGTCCACAACGGTTTCGCGGTACTCCGTCCGGGGATGCCGCGCCTTGACGAATTTCTGGGCGTCCATCCGGACAAGCCCCTGGCCCATCTGCCGATCGGAGTTATCCTCCTCGGCATCGCTGCTGTGTTGCTGGGCCTGATGCTGTGCCGTCGGCCGAGCGCGGATGCGGAGAAACCGCAAGCCGTTAACCTCTGAGGAAGTAAGAACGATGAACAACCAGTTGATCGAATGCGTTCCCAACTTCAGTGAAGGGAACGACATGTCCGTCATCAAGCAGATCACCGACCAGATCGAGACCGTCGAGGGCGTGAAGCTGCTCGACGTCGATCCGGGGCAGGCCACCAACCGAACCGTGGTCACGTTCGTGGGCACGCCGGAGGAGGTGCTGGAGGCCGCCGTCCGCGCCGTGCGCAAGGCGTCGGAGCTGATCGACATGAGCAAACATCACGGTGCACACCCGCGCTTCGGCGCCACCGACGTGTGCCCGCTGGTGCCCGTCTCGAACATCACCATGGACGAAACCGTGGCGTACGCCCGCAAGCTGGGCAAGCGCCTGGGCGAGGAGGTGGGGATCACGGTCTACTGCTACGAAAACGCCGCACTCACCGAGCAGCGCCGGAATCTGGCGGTCGTGCGTGCCGGTGAGTATGAGGGGCTGAAAGAGAAGCTCACCAGGCCGGAATGCAAGCCGGACTTCGGCCCGGCCGAGTTCAATCCCCGGTCGGGAGCCACCGCCGTCGGGGCACGCGACTTCCTCGTGGCGTACAACATCAACCTGAACACCACGTCCACCCGCCGGGCCAATGCCATCGCCTTCGACGTCCGCGAGAAGGGCCGCGTGAAGACTGAAGACGGTATGTCTTGGGGCAAACCCGTGCTGGACAAAGACGGCAAGAAAGTGTGGACGCCCGGCTCGCTGAAGTGCGTCAAGGGCATCGGCTGGTTCATCGAGGAATACGGTGTCGCTCAGATTTCGATGAATCTGACCAATATCATCGTGACGCCCGTGCACGTCGCCTTCGACGAGGTGCTCAAGAGGGCGCAGGACCGCGGCGTCCGCGTGACCGGTTCGGAGTTGGTCGGCCTGATCCCGCTCAAGGCCATGCTGGATGCCGGGAAATACTTCCTCAAGAAGCAGAAGCGTTCGACCGGTATCGCCGACTCCGAGATCATCAAGATCGCGGTGAAGTCGCTGGGACTCGACGATCTGTACCCGTTCAAACCGGAAGAGAAGATCGTCGAGTACGCGATCGCGGCGGACAAACCCGAGAAGCGCCTCGTCGACAGGACGCTGGAGGGCTTTGTGCACGAAACCGCTTCGGAGTCGCCCGCCCCGGGCGGCGGGTCGGTTTCCGCGGCGGTCGGTGCGATGGGGGCGGCGATGGGTACGATGGTGGCCAACCTCTCTGCGCACAAACGCGGCTGGGACGATCGATGGGAGGCGTTCTCCGACTGGGCCGAGAAGGGCAAAGCCCACCACGACGAGTTGCTCAAGCTGATCGACGACGACACCGACGCCTTCAACAAGATCATGGCGTCCTTCGGTCTGCCCAAGGGCACCGATGCGGAAAAAGCCGACCGCAAACAAGCCATTCAGGAAGCCACAAAAGGCGCCATCATGATCCCGCACAAGATCATGGAGACGGCCTACGCTTCGATGGAAGTCCTCAAGGCCATGGCTGAGATCGGCAACCCCAACTCCGTCTCCGACGCAGGCGTGGGCGCGCTGTGCGCCCGCACGGCGGTGATGGGCGCCTACCTGAACGTGAAGATCAACGCCGGCGAAGTCCAAGACAAGAAGTGGGTCGAGGACATCCTGGCCAAGGGCAAGACCATCCAAGAGAAGGCCATCGCTCTCGAACGCGAGATTTTGGAAATCGTGAACAGCAAACTGTAGCGTCGCCCCTTGTGAGCGGCGCACTCGCGCGGTGAACGGAGGTTGGGACATCAAGTGAACCGAGCCGCGACCGTAAGGGAGCAGTCCTGTTTGAGGTCCCGCGCCTGGACGGGTGGCCCAGGTTCTCTGAACCTGGGGGACTCGATTCAAGGAACAGGCGGGGGAACAGAGTTGAACGTCCTCCCGAAGGTGCTAATCGCTCCCCCACCTTGAAACAAGGTGGGCCACCCAGCCAGAAGCATGGCCACGCAAGCGTGGACCATGGCACACCGCAAACGCCTGTGACCGATGTGGGGGACCGAGGCTGAACGCCGCGTGGGGACAATCCGCCTGGTGGGAGGATCAGGCGGGTCGGCTGCGGAACCACTCAACGAATCGGGCCAACCCGGTATCCAGTTCGGTGGCGGGCCGATAGTCCAGTTCTTCTCGGGCACGGGTCACGTCGGCGTAGGTGCGGTCCACGTCGCCGGGTTGGTGAGGCAGGCGGTTGATGACCGCCTTTTTGCCGATGGCCTTCTCGATCGCGGCGATGAGATCCTTCAGCTTGATCGGCATGGATTCGCCGAGGTTGTACAGGTGGTATCCGCCGCAGCGGTCGATGGCCGCCAGTGTGCCCGCAATGGTGTCGTCGATGTAGGTGAAGTCGCGCATCATGCTCCCGTCGCCGAAGACGGGGATGGGCTCACCCGCTTCGATCAGGCGGGTGAATTTGTGAATGGCCAGGTCGGGACGCTGCCGGGGACCGTAGACCGTAAAATAACGCAAACAGGTTACGGCCATGTCATAGAGGTGGTAGTAGGTGTGGCACAGCAATTCGCCGGCCTTCTTGGTGGCGGCATAGGGCGAGATGGGATGATCAACGCTGTCCGATTCGCAGAACGGGATCTTCCTGTTGTTTCCGTACACGCTGGAGCTGCCGGCGAAGACGAAACGCCTGACGTTGTACTTGCGGGCGGCTTCGAGCAGCACCATCGTACCGCCGACATTCACGTCCTGGTACGGGAGGGGCTGCTCGATGGAAGGGCGCACGCCCGCCTTGGCCGCCAGATGGACGATACCATCCGCGCCCGCGACGGCGCCCGCGACGAAATCGGCGTCGCGGATGTCGCCTTCGGCAAGCGAGAATCGTCCGTTCTCCAGGCAGGCGGTGAGATTGGACCGCTTAATCGCCGGATCGTAGAAATCGTCGAAGTTGTCGATCGCCACGACGGTGTCGCCCCGCCGCAGCAACGCCTCGCAGAGGTGCGATCCGATGAACCCGGCTCCGCCGGTGACCGCGAATTTGGGCATCTACAGGCCCCCAATGTAGCGTCACGCCGTGCGGGTGACGACGGACACCGGTGCGCCCTCCCCGAGAGGCGACGCTGCACGTAGAATCAACAGGCAACGATTCGCACACGGCGTTTCAGCGCCGTCCTCAGACACGTGTTAACCGTCGGTCTTGCGGCGACCCGATGAAGTCACATCCGGGCGGCCGATGCAATGGTACTCAAACCCGTGCTTCTTCATCAGGGCCGGCTCGAACAGGTTACGGCCGTCAAAGATGACCGGCGTTTTCAGCGATTTCGCCATCCGCTCGAAGTCGGGCATATTGAACTCCGGCCAATCGGTGAAGATCACCAGTCCGTCCGCGCCTTCGAGGAGTTGATAGCAGTCGTCGCAGGTTTTCAGGCCCTCGCCGAGTTCCGCGCGGGCGTTTTCGAGGGCTTCGGGGTCGTAAGCCCGAACCTCCATGCCCCGCTCCATGAACATGCGCACGGCGTCCACCGCGGGGGACTCGCGCACGTCGTCGGTTCTGGCTTTGAAGGCCAAGCCCCAGACCGCCAGGGTCGTTCCCTGGCATCGGTCGCCGAAGTAACCAAGCACTCGGTTGGCGAAGGTGACGCGCTGACGTTGGTTGACGTCATGCACGGCCTGGGCGATGGATATCGGGTGATCCACTTCCTCGCCCATTGCGATCAGAGCGGATACGTCCTTGGGGAAGCAGGACCCGCCGTAACCGACACCCGGGTAGAGGAAGGCCGGACCGATACGCGAATCCGAACCCATGGCCCGGCGAACGCACTCGATATCCGCCCCGAATCGCTCGCAGAGGCCGGCCATTTCGTTGACGAACGAGATCCTCGTCGCCAGCATGGCGTTGGCGGCGTACTTGGACATCTCCGCGCTGGCGGGGTCCATGACCAAGAACCGCTCCACTTTGCGCATGAACGGCGCGTAGACCTCCTTCATGATTTCCACAACCGCCGGGTTTGTGGTGCCGAAGATCACGCGGTCGGGGCGCATGAAATCCTCCACCGCCGCCCCTTCCTTCAGAAATTCCGGGTTGCTCACGTAGTCGAACTGATGCTCGGTCTTCGAGCCGATCGCCGCAATCACCTTCTTGTGCGTGCCCACCGGGACCGTGCTCTTCATCACGATGATCCGATAACCATCCATGTGCCGGCCGATTCCCTCCGCCACATTCATGATCGCGGACAAATCAGCCGAACCGTCGGGGGCGGGGGGAGTGCCCACCCCGATGAAAAGCACGAGGGATTCCTTGACCGTTTCGGCCCAGTCGGTGGTGAAGGAAAGGCGTCCCGCCTTCACGTTTCGCTTCACGATCTCCAGCAAACCGGGCTCGTAGATGGGCACGTCGCCTTCCAAGAGCATCCGGACCTTGCTCTCGTCCGTGTCCATGCACATGACATGGTTTCCACCATCCGCCAGACATGCGCCCGCTACCAGCCCCACATAGCCCACACCCGCAACACCAATCTGCATCATGTCACCTCTGAAAACGCCGCCTCTTCGTATCCTCAGTCAACGCGGCCGATTATATCGCTGCCGCCGGTGTTCGCCAACAGCACTCCGCAGGTAAACCTGCCGCACGCCGGCGAACTCGGACCGTGAGGCGCTAATCCGAGCCTGGAGCGCAAGCGACGGGTCATTCGGCCAGCGAAAATACGACGCGCCAAGGAGCATCTTATACCCACTATTACCCCGCGCTGGCGCTTGGGGCTCGGTTCCTACTAATGCACACCGTGCATCATGCGTTTCATGGGACGGATCAACACCGCCATGAATAGCGCACCGATGCCGCACATCACCACGAAGATCGTGAAGTAGCTCATCGGCGTCATCTTGCCCCAGTAGGCGCCGAACATGTTCGCCGCGAACTCGGCAACGGCTGTTGCAAGAAACCACCCGCCCATGAACAAACCGACGTGCTTCGGCGGTGCGAGTTTGGTCACCAGCGACAGACCGACCGGCGAGAGGCACAACTCGCCCATCGTCAGACACATGAAGAACAGAATGAGCCACCAGACCGTTACGCGGTGCTCCGACGAGGCTAGATACACTTCATCCACGGCTGCCTTGAGATCGGGATCGGCGGTCGTCGCGAGCAGCTCGACTTCGGCACGCGGGCCGATCTGCTGCATAACCGTAAGCGTCTTCGTCTCGGAATCCCAGGCGGCGGCCTTCCGTGCTTCCTCACCAACGATGGCAAAGCCGGCCGGCGCGTCCGCCAGGACCTCCGTCAGTTCCTCTGTCTTCTTCAAGTCGGCGGACTTCTCGACGAGCGCCTCGATCGCCTTCTTGAAGTCGACAGGGGCCGTCTCGGAGAGAATCTTCAGACGGTCCAAATCGGGCAGGACGCCGCCCATACGAAGCAGCTTCCGATCGGCATCATAGCGAAGGCGCGTCGCGCCGTAGAAGACCTGATCTCCACTATCCGCATCGGTCGTGAAAAGGCGGCCATCCTCGTCCACACTGAAACCACACGGCAATGCGGCGAGCGAGGCTTCGCTCGGTCCGGCCTCCCTCTGTGCCGCCGGCCACATAATGCCGAACGCGACGGCAACCATGGCCAGACCCAACACCATCTTCGTCGGGGTTGACGGCTGAAGCTTGCGCCGGTCCAGCCAGATCCAGAACCACGCGAAGAGCGGCGCCAGCGTGATGATGAAGAAGGGGTTGATCGACTGGGTCTGACCCGAGGTCATGCCCGGCTCGTCGAACCAGCTCTCGCCTTCAGCGTCGACTGCCGCGGTCACGGTGTCCAGCGTCACCGGCGACGGGTCGAAGGATGTGAGCAGGAGGTTCGTGTGCTTGTCGGCCCAGACAAGCATGGCGTTGTAGCTCTGCTCGAAGGCCGTCCAGAAGATAATGACGAAGGCAAAAACGACGACCAGGACAATGATGCGATCGCGAACGACGTGATGCGGCACCTCGCTGAGTTTGGGTAGGTCGGCAGCCGAAGCTTTCTCTGTCGCGTTCTTCCTCTTCTCCGCCTTCCCCTGCTCCTCCTCCTCGCCGACTTCCTGATTGAATTCCACGAGCGTACGCTGGCCGGCGGAATAGACGATCAACCCGAGAATCATGCCGACACCGGCGGCACCGAAACCGTAGCTGTAGCCATAGTTCACCTGGAGCCAGGCGCAAAGCAGCGGGCCGAACAACGCCCCGAGGTTGATGCCCATATAGAAAATCGTGAACGCGCCGTCTCGCCTCGGATCGCTGGGCCGGTAAAGGCTGCCGACCTGCGTCGAGACGTTCGGCTTCAACAGACCGACACCCGCGATGATGAGCGCGAGGGCGGTGTAGAAACACCACATCACCTCAATCGCCATGACGATGTGACCCATCGAGAGCAGGATTCCACCGACGAGGACCGAGCGTTTCGAGCCGAGCCAGTGGTCCGCGATGATGCCACCGACAACCGGTAGGGCGTAGCAGAGGAATGTGTACACACCCATGAGGTGCGACGCGTCTTCCTGCGACCAGAAGAAGTGGTTGATCATGTACAGCATGAGCAGCGTCTTCATGCCGTAGAAGCTGAAACGCTCCCACATCTCGGTGAAGAACAGCACGTACAGGCCGAGAGGATGGCCAAACAGCGTCTTCGGTTGGTCGGACACGCGTTTTCTCCTACCGCGGGTGATTCGGAATGCGAATCGGACCGCAAGTTCGTGCTTCGAATCCCGGCGTGCCGGGACCGTTGGTACTACTGAACCGGTCGCTGACGCTTCCGGTTACCCCTCGCTTGCGCTCGGGGCTCGGATCACGTCTCGCTTGCGCTTCGTCGCTATGGGTAGACCTTGCCCGTCATTCGCGGAAAGGGGATGGTCTCGCGCACGTGCTTCAGGCCGCACAGCCACCCCAGCGTCCGCTCCACGCCCAGGCCGAACCCGCCGTGCGGAACGCTACCGTAGCGGCGCAGGTCCAGGTACCACTCGTACGGCTCTTGGGGCAAACCCTCCTCGCGAATCCGCGACAACAGAATGTCGTAGTCTTCCTCGCGGGCCGACCCGCCGATGATCTCACCGACTCCCTCCGGAGCCAGCAAGTCGAAGTTCTCCACGACGCGGCTATCCCGGCGATCGACGCGCATGTAGAACGCCTTGACCTCCTTGGGATACCGGTGCACGAACACCGGGCGCTCGTGCAACCGCGAGATGATGGTCTCGTCCGAGCCGCCCAGATCGCTGCCCCAGCGGAACTCCGCCGCCAGTTGTGCGTGCCTGGGGATGTTGACGATCTCCTCCTCCAATTCGCTGCGGCGCTCGCGGGCGACCTGTTCCTCTTGAGCGGCTTTGTCCTTCTGCCACTGCTTTCGGGCGGTCTTGGCCGTCTCGGACAAGTCGGCAATTTTCTTGTTCAGCTCTTGGACCTCGGTCGTCTTGTCGGCCAAGTCCTTTTCGAGCAACTCCTTCGCCCCGGGTCCGCGAAGGATGTCCGCCACGTCGCTGTAACTGATGCGGTGGAACGGCTTCTTGATTCTCTCCAGCGCCGCGAGATCGCGCCCGAGGAACTCCAGGTCGGACCGATGGTCGGTCAGCACACGCTCGACAAGCGCACAGATCATATCCTCCGCGAGGTCGATCACGTCGTCCAAGTCGGCGAAGGCGATCTCCGGCTCCACCATCCAGAACTCGGTCAGGTGGCGGCGGGTCTTGGACTTCTCCGCCCGAAAGGTCGGCCCGAAGCAATACACCTTGCGATGGGCCATGCACGCCGTCTCCACGTACAGTTGCCCCGTCTGCGCCAGGTACACCGGTTCGCCGAAGTAGTCCACCGAAAACAGCGTACCGGTGTCCTCGCCGGCGGCTGGGGCGAAGATCGGCGTATCGATCAGGGTGAACCCGTTGTCGTTGAAGTAGCGCCGGATGGCATCGACCAGTGTGTGCCGCACGCGCAGGATCACGCGCTGCCGTTGGGAGCGGAACCACAGGTGCCGCTGCCTCATCAGAAAATCGACACCGTGCGGCTTTGGCGTGATGGGGTAATCAACCGAAGTGCCGATCGTCTCGAGCGACGTGACCCGCAATTCGTACCCGCCGACGGCCCGCTCGTCCGCGGATACCACACCACTCACCTCGACGGACGATTCCTGGGTCAGGCGTTTGGCCTCTTCGAAGAAGCTCTCGGTCGCCTCGCCACGCTCGACGACGCACTGGCAATATCCCGTCCCGTCGCGAAGGGTAACAAAGATCAGTTTGCCCTTCGGCGTGTTGTGCAGGACCCAACCGTGCAAGATGACGGTTTTTCCGACATAATCCCGAAGCTGTGAGACCGTCGTATCCATGCGAGACCTTATAGGTTCAGGACGCACCGCGTGCAAGTCGCCGCAGACACATGTGAAGCTCAGCCTCGGCTCAGCGATGGTGTGCGCGTACGTCCGCTGACGCTCCGTCTGGTGCTGTCGCTCGCGTTGTTCCCCATCGTGCCAAGCGGCTCGATTGTGCTGACTCAGGCCTTCTTCGACCTCTGGACCTCCTGGCCGGCGTGGGTCAACGACATTCAACTCTGGATGTTCTGCGCGACGGTCGTCTCAACGCTCCTATCCGTGTCGATCTGGCGCGCCTGCGTAGTCTGGACAGCCGGTCGCTACGCCGGGACCGTCATCGCCGCCGCCGTTCCGCTCGCTCAGGTGCTCTGGTGGAAGCCGCTGTGGCAGGCGGGCTGTGTTTCTGAGGAAGTGCTGCGGGTCGGGCAGAGCACGGGGATGATCGGGTTGTGGGCCTGGGGAACGATATGGGTGTGGTGGGGGTGGACCAAACTCGGGCCGAGTGTCAGAAGGAGACTGCGTATGTCCGACTCTGCCAGGCGTGTGCTGTTGTCGCTGGGATCGGTTCCCGTCATTGTCGGAGGGTACTTGATCACCTTGGTCTTGTTCGAAGAGGAGATCTTCGCGGATAACAGCTTCTGGTACTTGCGGTTGGCACAGGTAACGTGGACTCTCGCCGTGGTCGTTCTGCTGGCCATGGTGTTGTGCTTCATCCGCGGGCAAACAGCAGCGCGGCGGCGGATTCCGATGCTTGCGAGCATCGCCGTGCTCTGCGGCGTTCCCTGGGTCTGGAGCGGTGCCATGGGCGAGATGACGGATTTCCGGGCCGCTCTGGCATACAGCAATCTGGTATGGGCAGTGGTCGCCATACTCTCGTGGTTGCTGATTTGGCGAACCGTGGTGTTGTGGAGCCCCGCGACTCGGACGACGACGTGTGGGCTCGCGCTGGCTTTCCTGGGCCTCGCCGTGGCGGCTCCCAGCGCCCCGCCGCAGGGGAACTCGGGCGAGATCTACCGGGTCATGGTCCCGATCATGGCCTGGGGTTGGTGGATAATCGCCACGACGTCGCTCTGGCAGTTTCAGGAGGTCGCCCTCCGCGGCCCGCTTCAAGAGCGACTCTGCTGCTCTTCGTGCGGGTACAGCCTCCGAGGTCTGTACGGCACGCGGTGCCCGGAGTGCGGCGAACAACCCACGCTCGACGAACTCGTCACCTCCATCATCGGGGCGAACGACGCCTGAGCGGGGCGGTGCGAAACACCGCCGTATGACGCTTGCCCCGTCGGCATCGCGAGAGCCCATCGCCCAAGACGGCTCTAGCGGATCGAGGGGTCCACGTCGAACCCGGTCCCCAGCGCGTCCAAATGATCGAACGTGAGAACGATCGTATCGCCGCAGTTGAACTCGTCACCGTCGCGGAAGACGTCCGTGCTTGCCTCGGGCCCGAGGTCGCCCAGAACTCGCAAGTCCGCGTCTTCGAGCATAAACGCCTGGAATTTGTCACAATCACGGCTAAACGAGGTGGTTTCTCCGGCTGCGACCGAGCGCTTCACCTCGTCACCAATTTCGGTGAGCAACTCCTCGATGACATCCTGATCGTCGTAGTAGAACATGGTGGCGTCTACCGGATAGTCGCCGTTGTTCACCAGTTCGACCGTCACGCTGGTGGCGCCGATTAAGCTGCTGACAGCATCACACCCGCCGGCCAGGGGAAGCACCAACGCGATGATAGCCAATCCACAAAAAGTCCTCATCGACGGACTCCTTTCGTTCTCGACAAGTGTTCGCGGAATCATCTCCATCCGCTGCCGTACGCAACGGTGGTCAGTACAGTATAGCAGGAGACCGCTGTCGGTAGAAGCGAGTTTTTCGCGCAGGCAACATGCCTGGTCCGCTCCCTCACGGTCGCGGCTCGGTTTGATAACCATCGTCGGTGTTCGGGGCCTGTGGCGGTTCGTGTCTACTCGTATTCACCACCGGCGGGGTGGACGGCCAATGCTTGATCCACTATCACTCCGACCATGCTCGCCGAAGCGACCACAACCGCCTCGTCCACCGGGCTGATCCAGGACCCCGCCGGGCTTCTTGCGGTGCTCTTTGCCGTGTTGGCCGGCATCTTCTGGCTGACGCGGCATCCTGTGTGCGGGCGCCTCTTCAAGGTTGTGCCCGCTCTGGTGTTCTGCTATTTCGTGCCCACGCTGCTAACCACCGTCAGGGTCCTCCCGGACGAATCGGCCCTCTACAGTTGGGTCAAGACCTTCATCCTGCCGGCCAGCCTGCTGTTGCTGATCTTGGCGCTCGATCTGCCGGGGATCATCCGCCTGGGCCCGAAGGCGGCGATCATGCTGCTGGCGGGGACGGCGGGCGTCGTGATCGGCGCACCGGTCTCGCTGTTGATCTGCAAGGGCATGCTGCCGGATGACGCCTGGCAGGGGATGACGGCGCTCGCCGGCAGTTGGATCGGCGGCGGCGCCAACTTCGTCGCCCTGGGCGAGATCGCCGGCGCATCCGACTCGATGATCGCATTGATGGTCATCCCCGATGTGTTCGTCGCGAACATCTGGATGGGCACGCTGCTGTATCTGTCGCTCCACCAGCACGCGATCGATCGCTGGACGGGGGCCAACGCCGGGACCGTCCGCGATCTGGAACGTCGCATGACCGAATTTCACGAGCGCGTCACGCGCATTCCGGCCCTGGCGGACCTGATTATCATCCTGGCGTTCGGGTTTGTGGGAAGCTGGTTGAGCTATCAAGCCGGCAACTGGACGAGCGATTGGCTGGCGGCGCGACTTCCCGCCGTCGGCAACCTCGTTCCGGCATCGACGTGGAAGTACATCATCGTCACCGCGTTGGGGGTGGGGCTGTCGTTCACGCGCGCCAGGAATCTGGAAGGCGCGGGGGCGTCGAAGCTGGGTTCGGTGATGATCTACCTGCTGGTGGCCTGCATCGGTGCGGGGGCGAACTTCGCCGAGATCGCCAAGCATCCTGCCGTTCTGCTGATGGGCTTCATCTGGATGGCCTGCCACATCGGCGTGTTGCTGGGCGTGGCCCGGCTCATCCGGGCACCGCTGTTCTTTGTGGCGGTGGGCTCGCAAGCCAACATCGGTGGAGCAGCCAGCGCCCCGGTGGTCGCGGCGGCCTTCCATCCGTCGCTGGCAGCGGTAGGTGCCCTGCTAGCCGTTGCCGGGTACGTGCTGGGCACCTACGCAGGCCTCGTCTGCATGTGGCTGCTCAAGTGGGCCGCCGGCGCCGGGCCGACCTGACCCAGATATCTCACCGCGAAGCACGCGAACGCGCGGCGGCGGCTCCGAATGTAGCGTCACCCCTTGTGGGTGACGAGGAATGCACGTTCGCCGCCCAAAAGGGGCGACGCTACCGGGTAAACCGGCAGCCTCCACACGACCGGGGCCACCCGGCCGCCGGTCGCAGAACCGGCGAACGGGGTGGGGGACGGATTTGGCTACCGCCTCAGCTTCATTGGCATGATCCCCCGAATGGGGGCCGCTGGACACAGGATGTGGGATTGGCCCCGAGGCGTAATTCCGTTATACTGAATGTGACGAGCCCGTGATTGTGAGGCGCCTTATGGTAACTGCTGCCCAGTGGCGTAAGCGTATCAGTGCCGATCCAGCCGTTCACCACGGAGATCCGTGTGTTGCCGGCACCCGCGTGCCCGTCGGTGTGATTGTCGGGAGCATCGCCGACGGTGACACGTTCGAACAGATCTTGGATAGTTATCCGCAACTGACCCGGGAAGACATTAAGGCGACCTTGCTCTATGCCGCGGAGGCCGTCAACCGCTTCGACCTCTTTCCTATCTCGAAGTAGGTCTGCACTATGCCGATCGGAATAAAGGTCGACGAGGACTTGCCGGCCGAGGTAGGCGATCTCCTGCGAAAAGCCGGACACGATGCCCGCACGGTGGTACAAGAGAGCTTGACCGGGACCCCCGACGATCGGCTCTGGAATGTGGTGCAACGGGAGCAACGGTGCTTGTTCACCGCGGACAAGGGGTTTGCCAACGCGCAGGTTTTCCCACCGGGAACTCACCGGGGCATCGTTTTGCTGCGCCTGCCGCGCGAGAGCCGGGCCGGCTATGTTCAACTGACCGAGTTGCTCCTGGCCGGCATGGACGTAGAGTCGGCGGCCGGTGCGATCGTCGTTGTCACACCCGAGACCATTCGGATTCACCGTGGCGCCTAATCGAGAACGCGGGTGCCCCATCCCGTTTCGTCGGTTCCAGAGCCGGCCAACGAGGTGGGGGACAATACTGTTCGGCACTCGGATTGCGTGTCGGCATTGTGCGAAGGGTGTCGTGCCACATCAGTCCCGAAGGGACGACATTGGGTAGCCCAGGGCGCCAGCCCTGGGTCAAGGGCATTGACGCATGCACGGAGCCCTCGTAGAGGGCGACACTGTGGGCGACTACGGCGTACAGTTTCGCCCTTCCAGGGCTTGGGCCGCCCCGCGGACTGCAAACCAGGGGCTTGCGCCCCTGGCTACCCAATATCGCCCTTCTATGAAGCCGGGTCCGTCAAGAGCAAAAAGGGTTCGATCGGCCTAACCTTCTATCCGAGTTTCCGTGAAGGGGCTCCGCCATAGGCGCTGCCTTGATGTCCACGGCTCATTCAACTGC
>Ga0190284_1000405_pt1 | contig 25962 bp, 18 predicted proteins | sample 48691812_MG_FD_161668 | JGI IMG/M metagenome (GOLD analysis project Ga0190284, IMG submission 161668) | Hydrothermal vent microbial mat bacterial communities from Southern Trench, Guaymas Basin, Mexico - 4869-18-1-2_MG | ecosystem: Environmental > Aquatic > Marine > Hydrothermal vents >...
CTCGGAGATCGTGCTCCACCAAAAACGTGCCGGAAAAACAAGAAAGTGATGGATAGTAGTATGGATTGTCACGAATGGGATTCAGCCGTTGGCTTTGCGCAAATTCTCTTTTCACGGCTTTCAAGACTGTTATACTGCATCCGCTTATAAGGCGGGTGCGTTGTATAGCATCCGAAAGAAGACAAGGGCTGATATCCAACAGACAAATCACGGTTTTGGGCGAAAATGACGTAGAAAATGTCGTTTTTTCTGCTTCGGAGGCGGAATTCCCTCCGAGAGGACGGTGGATAATACTATGTTCTGCACGGAAACAAAAATATGAATATGCTTCAATGCCCACATTGTGGAGAGCCTGGAATATCTGCTATCCAGAAATGCTCTGTCGGACCGGCCAGAAAAATCACATGTAAATTGTGCGGAAAAAAAGTTGGTGTTCCCTATTGGTCGATGTTCACGATGTTCCCAGCAATCGGTGGTGTAATTGTCATTCCATTTGTGCTGACAGATATGCCTCAGGAAGCCGCACTTTGTACCGGATTTTCGGTGGTAATCAGTTGGATGCTTTGGGAAGTAGCCGTGCCGTTAATCAAAAGATAAAAATAAGCCGAACCACCATTAAGCCCGGTTAGGTAAAGACAAGTGGGTCGAGCCTACTCCGTTGGACGCTGGGCGATTCGGCCATAACCACAATCCGGAGTCGGCTCACCCATAACGGTCAGCCGTTCCGCAGGGACGACCCGCGGCGGATGCTTTTGAGGCCGAATTTGCTGCGGATGAGGTCAACGGCGCGGCTGAGCGCTTCACGTTTACCGGACAACTGTTTTTCCGTACTCTCAAATAAATCGAGTTGCGGGGCGTCGGTGGTTTCGCGCAGGCTGCTGACGCCAAAGCCGATGAGTCGCACGGGGCTGTGAATCCCTTCTTTCCTTAAAAGCTCAAGCGCGGTTTCGCGCAGGGTGATGTCGTCACAGCAGGGCGGGCGCATCGCGCGGCGGCGGGTGATGGTGGTGAAGTCTGTCCAGCGGACTTTGATCTGTGCGGTGGTGGCATAAAATTCGGCGCGGCGCAAGCGCGTGCCGACTTTATCGGCGAGGTCGAGCAGGGCGGCTTCGACCACCTCGACATCGCGCTGGTCTTCGTTGAAGGTGATTTCGTTGGAGATGCTTTTTTCTTCGGACTCGGTTTCAATTTCGCGCTCATCCACACCGAAGGCGAGCCGTCGGAACGCGGCGGCGGCGCTTTCGCCGATCCATTCGGCAAGTTTTTCGGGATCAACGGTCTGCAGGTCGCCGATGGTGCGGATGTTATGCGCTTCGAGCACGGCCTGTGTCTTTTTCCCTACGCCCCACATCCGTTTAACGGGCAGCGGGGCGAGGAAGGCGGGGATCAGTTTTTTCGAAGTCGGAACAATGGCGAGGCCGTCGGGTTTGTTGAGGTCGCTGGCGATTTTGGCGAGAAACATGTTGGGTGCGATGCCGACGGAGCAAGTGAGCCCGGTTTCGGCGAGGATAGCGGCTTTGATTTTTTTCGCGATGGCCGGCCCGTCGCCGAAGAGACGGCGCGCGCCGGTGACGTCGAGGAAGGCTTCGTCCACCGAGACGGGTTCGACCAGCGGGGTGAAGCGCCGGAAAATTTCCATGATCTGTTTCGAAATCTCGTAATAGCGCTTCCCGTTGACGGGCAGGAAGACGGCGTGCGGACAGAGGCGGGCGGCCGTGCGCGAGGGCATGGCCGAGTGAATGCCGAATTTGCGCGCTTCGTAGGAGCAGGTGGAAACGACGCCGCGCCGGTCGGGCGGCGCACCGACTACCACCGGCTTTCCCTTCAGTTCGGGCCGGTCGTGCTGCTCGACCGCCGCGAAGAAGGCGTCCATGTCGACATGCAAAATGATACGCTCACTCATCGCGCGCAGGATACCCGTTTGCTGTGGAACGTGAAAAGATGCAATGCGTCTGAATTGTTTGCGTTTTGGGTTGTAGGGCGCGAATGGTCGTAGACGTTGGCCACTCCCTTGCGGTCGTTGCTTTCGTTCCGAAAGCCTCGCGTCGCGTCCAGCCGCGGCGGGAAGGCTTTTAGCCGTTCCCGCCCTACAATGCACGGATGAATACAAAAAAACGGGAAAAAGGTTGAAGGGGCGGGGCAAATCAGATAGACAGTACGCTCTTTTTCCGCGGCGGAATCGCCGCAATTCTGGACTGGAGATTAGATAATATGGCAACAAAAATACGTTTACGTCGCATGGGAACCACCAACAAGCCGTTTTACCGCCTTGTGGTGGCCGATTCCCGTTTCGCAACCACCGGCCGCTTCCTTGAGATCCTCGGCTGGTATGACCCCAAGCAGGCTGATAAAAATTTCAGCGTAAAACTCGATCGCGTCAACTACTGGATTGGCACCGGCGCGCAGATTTCCAACACCGCGAAAAGCCTGGTGAAGAAGGCGAAGGCCGGCGAAGGCGTTGAGCCGGGCGCGGCCCCGGAAAAGAAAGCCCCGGAAGCCGCCGTTTCTGTCCCGGACGAAGCGCCGGTGGCTGAAGAAACTCCTGCTGCCGTGGAAGAATCTGTGGAAGCCTCAGCGAAGGAGGAGGCTGAAGAAGCCAAGCCTGACGAAGCTGCGAAAGAGGTTGCTGAGCCCGTAGAGGAAAAGCCTGCTGACGTGTCCGCCGAAGCTGTAGCGGAGGCGGGAGCCGATGAAGCGAAGGCGGAAGAAGAGCCTGAAAAGCAGGAGGCTTGAACATGAAAAAGCTTGTTAAGCAAATGGTCGCCGCTCTGGTGGACCACCCCCGCCACATTCAAATTACCGAGGTCAAAGGCGACAAAAGCGTGGTGTACGAGCTGCGCTGCCACGCCAAAGATATCGGCAAAGTGATCGGCCGCAGCGGCAAGACCGTTGGCGCCATGCGTACGCTTCTCGGTGCGATTGCCGCCCGCGACGGTCGCCGCGTGATGCTTGAAATAGTGGAATAGTGTTTTGTATGGAGTGCGGCGGCTTGCCGCCGCTTTTCGAAGTGAAGCTTGCTTCACGTCTGTTTTTGACCGAAGCAAGCTTCGGTTGACAAAGCGCAGGCGAGCCTGCGCACTCCAAAGTGATTTCCATGCTCATAGACGTCATTACAATTTTCCCCGAAATACTCGACGGCTTTCTCGGCCAGAGTATGATGAAGCGCGCGGCTGCCGCAGGGCATGTCACCTTTAATCTCATCAACCTGCGCGATTTTACCGACGACAAGCATCGCACTACCGATGATCGCCCCTTCGGCGGCGGCCCCGGCATGGTGATGAAGCCGGGGCCGATTTTCCGCGCAGTTGAATCCGTCCGTACGGAAACATCCCGTGTGATCCTGATGTGTCCGCAGGGCGTACCGTTTACGCAGCGGCGGGCGCAGGAGCTTTCCGGAAATGAACATCTGATTTTTATCTGCGGGCACTATGAGGGCGTGGATGAACGCGTCCGAGAGACGCTGGTGGATGAGGAGATTTCCATCGGTGACTATGTGCTGACCAATGGCGTGCTGCCTGCCGCCGTGGTGATAGATGCCGTGGTGCGCCTGCGTCCCGGTGTGCTTGGCGGCGAGGGGGCCGCGGAGCAGGAATCGTTCAGTGAGCCGCTGCTGGAAGGCCCGCAATACACCCGGCCCGCTGAGTTTCGCAGCATGAAAGTCCCCGAAGAACTGGTTTCCGGCGACCACGCCGCCGTTGCAAAATGGCGCCGGGCGCAGGCCGAAAAACGTACCGCCGAGCGCAGGCCGGATCTGCTTTCAGACGGCGACTGATAGCTTTAAAAACCCCTTCCCTTTATCGCGGATTTGTGGATAATCCGCCACTCGTTTTGTTTTTAACAGAGGCGGGATAAAGAGAGTGGAACGGTGTTTGTTTCCCGTGTTCCATTACTCCAGCATCTTGACTCGGCGAAGCTCATAGAGCAAAGACGGTTCCAATCTTATCAGGGAGTTGACCATGTATGACGCATCCGGACTGAAAAAAGGGCTGAAAATCGAGATCGACGGCTCTCCGTGCATTATTACCGACTTTCAGTTTTCCAAGCCCGGCAAGGGGCAGGCCATCTACCGCTGCAAAATCAAAAACCTTTCCACCGGTACCAGTTTTGAAAAAAGCTACCGCTCCGGCGATAAAGTGGAGAAAGCCCGGCTCGAATCCCGCACGTTCGTCTTTTCCTATCAAGCCGGTGATGAATTCGTCTTCTCGGACAATGAAACCTTCGAAGAGGTGCATCTTACAGCCGATCATCTCGGACGGAATCAGTACTTCATCATCGAAGATATGAAAGTCGAAATCCTCTTTCACAACGACAAACCGCTTGAGATCACACTGCCCAACTTCGTCGAAAAAACGATTACTGAAACCGAGCCCGGCGCGCGCGGCAACACCGCTACCAACGTCATGAAGCCCGCCAAAATCGACAACGGTTACGAATTCGGCGTACCGCTTTTCATCAATGAAGGCGACATTGTCCGTATCGACACCCGTACCGGCGACTACGCCGATCGCGTTTCCAAGGGATAAATGACAAAGCTCGAACTACCCAAATACCCAAAGAATGACTAAGCCCGAAACTTCCAAATTTCTGCCGTCTGGATTTCTTTTAGGTCTTTGGGTCTTTTGTGATTCGGATTTCCTTCGGGTGTTTGGGCCTTTCGTCATGAGGGTTTATCGGCATGCTTAATGTCCTGCAGAGTCGTGGTGTCTTAATGCAGAGCATCCGGGCGTTTTTTCATTCCGAGGGGTTCATCGAAGTCGAAACGCCTGTTCGGATGAAAATTCCCTGCATGGAACTGCACATTGATGCCGAACCCTCCGGCGACTGCTGGCTGCGCACCTCTCCCGAGCTTTACCATAAAAAGCTGCTCGCGCAGGGCGCGGAGAAAATCTTTGAGATCGGAAAATGTTTCCGGCAGGGCGAGCGCGGCGACCGCCACCATCCCGAGTACACCATGCTCGAATGGTACCGTACCGAAAGCGATTACATGGGAATTCTCGACGATACGAAACGTCTGCTTGATGCCATCTGGGGTAGGGACGGTTCGCCGAACCGTCCGCAGACACCTCGGCGAGGCGTCCCTGTCTGGAAAATTCTGACCGTTGCCGAAACGTTTGAAAAATATGCGGGCTGGAATCCGGTCACACACTTTGACGCTGACCGGTTCGATCTCGATATGATCGAAAAAATCGAGCCTGCACTTCCCAAAGACGTCCCGGTACTTCTCAAAGACTATCCTGCCGAATGCTGCGCGCTCGCGCGCCTCAAACCGGACAATCCAAAAGTGGCGGAGCGCTGGGAGCTTCATCTCGGCGGCATCGAAATCGCCAACGCCTACTCCGAGCTGACCGATCCGGTTGAGCAGCGCACGCGGTTCGAAAAGTGGGGCGAGCAGAGAAGGGCGCTTGGTAAACCGGTCTATCCGATCGATGAAGAATTCCTTCAGTGTCTGGAAAAGATGCCACCCTCCGGCGGTTGCGCGCTCGGCATTGACCGCCTCCTTATGGTTCTTCTCGGTGCTGAAACGCTGGAGGCCGTCCTTCCGTTTCGCGGCTGACTTGTCAGATTACTGTTCGAAATCTTAATCTCAATCAGGGTGGACAAAGATCGTAAACGCGATGTCCCCATCGCGTTCCAGCAGTTGGGAAAGAAAACGCGGTGAGGACACCGCGTCTACAGGAAGCCCTTCGACTCGCGGGGCTCGCTCCGGACACTATTCAACTTGTGAGGCGAGTTGAATGGTGGAGGTGGGGGGAATCGAACCCCCGTCCGACTAAGAGTCACTACAGCGTCTACGTGTGTAGTCATACTATAAGTATTCGCCCCCGCAGCTGCCGTATGACAGGGCCACTTTGGGCGCTAGGGCCCTGTTATTTTCTCGCGCCTCCACCCGGACTCCCGATCTTGGCGCCAGCCTGTTGTCGTCGCCTCTATCCCCTAACAGGCGTCAGGGTAGAGACGTCGCGCCTTTATTTAGGCAGCGAGTGCGTAACTTTCGTCAGCATTTATGTGTTTGGACTCCTTTTAACGAGGCCTGGAGACCAACCTCGACACGCGACTGCAGCTTCAACTTAACCGTCGAAACCAGTCACCCCCGAAAAGGGGAATAAATTGTCCCACAACGGAAGAAGAAGGCAACAGGAAAGAACCAGAAGGAGGCGGTCAATGCCGTGCTCGTTGCTCAATCGGATCGGTCGAAGGATGAGCTTAGCCGCTTTCGGAGGTTTCCGAGGTCTTCGAGAATCATCGTTAACGACGGGATCAGCAACAGGGTGATGCCGGTCGCGAACAGGATCCCAAAGCCGAGCGAAATGGCCATCGGGATTAGAAAGCGCGCTTGCCGCGATTGCTCAAAAATCATGGGGAGCAATCCGAAGAATGTCGTAAATGTCGTTAGCACGATCGGTCGGAAGCGCTGGATGCCGGCTGTCATGATGGCATCGTGTACGCCGAGCCCCTCGATTCGTTTTTGGTTGAAGAAGTCGAGCAACACGAGGGCGTCGTTTACGACGACCCCGGAGAGGGCAACAATCCCGAAGATGCTGATGACGCTGAGGCTGTAGCCCATGATCAGATGGCCGATGACGGCCCCGACAATTCCAAACGGAATGCTGACCATGATGATGAGCGGCTGGCTGTAGCTTTTGAAGGGGATGGCGAGAATTACGTAGATCAGGATGATCGCGCCGAGCAGTCCCCGGATCAGACCGCCGACACTTTCGCGTTGATCCGCCTGCCGGCCTTCGAAGGAGTAACTCAACCCCGGATAGGTCTGTTTCAGTTCGGGCAGGATTCCGGCTTTCATATCAGCGAGCACCTGAGGGGTCCGGCTCTTCGGCGTTACGTTGCCCGAAACCGTGACGGTGCGTCGTCCGTCGCGCCGGTTGATGGAGGTGTAGGCGCGTCCGCGTTTTGTTTCCACGACATCCCGGAGCGGGACCTCAGCTCCGGCAGGGGTGCGAAGCACCATGGTTTCAAGGCTGAATTCGGTTGCGCGCTCGGCTTCCGGAAGGCGCATCATCACTTTGATTTCATTGCGCCCGCGCTGCTGGCGGATGGCTTCTGCGCCGTAGTAGGCGTGGCGAACCTGGCGGGCGACCTCGGCGGAGGTGAGACCCAAACTGCGCCCTTCGGGCTTAAGCGTAAAGTCAATTTGCGGTTTGCCGGGCGTGAACCCGCTATCAATGTCGCTGACGATGGAATACTCGCCGAGCATGGCGGCCAGTTCTCCGCTCGCTTGTTCGAGCACGTCAATATCGCGATGGGAAAGCTCAACGGTCAGGGCGTCGGATCCGCCGCCCGGACCGCCGCTGTCGGCGCGGTAGCGGATGGTATCGATTCCCGGCAGTGCTCCGGCTTTTTTCCGCCAGCGCTGAACAAACTCCGAGGTGGAAACGGGGCGCTCTTCGGCATCGACCAGATCGAAGGTGATCGATCCACTATGTCCGCCGCCGTTTCCGATCTGCGACAGATATCCCTTAATCTGCGGCTTCCCGGTTTTCTCCTCAATTTCTCGCACAAGCGCCTCGCCAGCCTTGATGATGCGGTCGTGAATGGCCTGTGTTTTCTCCACGGGCGATCCATACGGGAGTTTGAAGCTGCAGAGGGCGACGTCGGATTCAACGCTGGGGAAGAGCTCAAACCCCATGCGCCCGCTTTTCACGTAACTGAGCGTGAGGATAAGCACAGACAACCCAATGGCAACGGTGAGGTATCTGCGCCGCAGGGTGAGGTCGAGAAACGGACCATATTTTTCGCGGACAAACCGCATGAACGCTTTACCGAACCGTTGCTGCTGACGGTGAAGACGCCCCGTCTTTTTCCGCTCTTTCTGATGACCCAGATGAGCGGGAAGAACAAACATTGCTTCAACCAGTGAAATGATAAACGTGGTGCAGACCACCATCGGGATGGCCCGGAAAAACTTACCCATGATGCCGGGCACGAAATACAGCGGCATGAAGGCGACAATGTTGGTGAGAATACTGAACGTGACCGGCATCGCAATCTGGCGGGCGCCTTTGATTGCGGCGCGCAGGAACGGCATGCCGTCCTGATGGTAATGGTAGATGTTTTCACCGACGACAATGGCGTCGTCCACCACAATTCCGAGTGCGAGAATAAAAGCAAACATGGAAACCATGTTGATGCTCAGAGCCATCGCAGGCATGACCAGCAAGGTGCCGAGGAAGGAGATTGGGATGCCGAGCATCACCCAGAAGGCCAGCCGCATTTCGAGAAAGAAGCCGAGGACGATGAAGACGAGAATCAGTCCGAGCATCCCGTTGCGCAGCAGCAGATTCATCCGCTGGCGGAACATATCTGCGCGGCTGTTCCAAAGTTCCACTTCGATGCTTTCGGGGAGGCTGGCTTCCAGCTGGCTGATCACTTCGATGACCGATTCCTCAACGGAAACCGGGGTCTCTTTGCCGACCCGATAGACGCTCATCGTCAGTGCGGGCTTGCCGTTGAAATAGGTGAATTGATCCGAGTCGCTGAAGTGATCGCGGATTTTGGCGACCTCTTCGAGCAGCACCTGCGTTCCGTCAGAGTCGGTGATCAGCGGGATCTTGCCAAACTGTTCGCCGTAGTCGCGGCGGTCGCGAACCCGAACGAGAATTTCACCGCTGGCGGTTTTCATGCCGCCGCCCGGCATTTCGACGGACGCCCGCGAAATGATATCCGCCACATTCTGAAGTGTCAGGTTATAGGCCCGGAGCGAATCCTGCGGGATTTCGATGGCGATTTCATAGTTTCGAACATTGGAAAGCTCCACCTGCGTGATGCCCGGCGATTGGATCAGACGGTCACGCACCTGTTCGGTGACTTCGCGCAGGACGGTATCAGCGGTGTCGGCGGAGACAATCACCGTCATGACCTCGCGCCGGGTTGAGCTTACGCTGATGATCGGCTCTTCGGCATCTTCCGGGAACGTGGTGATCCGGTCGACTTCGCTTTGGATATCCTGCGACAACCGCCCCAGGTCGTATCCGGACATCACTTCAACGACAACAGTTCCGGATCCTTCGCTGGCGCGGGCGGTCACCTCTTTAACACCATCGAGTCCGCGCACCGCTTCCTCGACGGCCAGCACGATAACCTGCTCCGCCTCTTCCGGGCTGGCCCCGGGATAGGGCACCGTGATGGTGACAAAGTCGAGTTCTGCTTTCGGCAGGAATTCCTGCTTAATGTTGAGGGTCTGCAGGAGCCCGCCGAGAACTAAAATCAGCATGATGATATTGGCGGCAACGGAATTGCGCGCCATCCACGAGATCGGCCCCCGCCGTTCTTTCCCGGGCAAAGTCAGTCTATTTTTCATGGCTCTTCGATCCTTTTTCTCCCGGGGTGCCATTACTCTTCTGGTCAGAGGCCGGATCGCCTGCGATGCGGAGTTTCATGCCGTTGATCGGTGTGGAAAGGCCGGTCAGAACCAGAAGTTCTCCGTCGGTGAGGCCGCCAGAGATCAGTACCTCCGTTGCATCGCGCCAGAGGATTTCGACTGTGCGGATTTCAAGAGTCCCTTTTTGGGTTGCCAGCCAGACAAACCGGTCATCGCGCAACGCGGAACGTGGAATGCGGTATGCATTTTCGATGGGGGCGCCTTTGATTTCGATGCGAACATACTCATTGAGTAATAGCGGTTGTGCCCCCTTTAGCGGGTTTTTCACGGAAATAAGTACGCGGGCCATACGCCCCTTTTCTTCGAGTGCGCTTTCCAGCCGAATGACGCGACCTGTGCGGACTTCGCCGGTGTTTCGGGTGAAGGTGACTTCGGAGCCGGTTTCGGGGTCACATTCAATCCACGAGAGGCGGTCGACGGGAATAGATGCGCGCACGTAGAATTCATCGGAACCCGCCAGCAGAGCCAGAGCCTCCTGTACCGTCGCCTGCGTTCCAAGATCGGCCTTGCGTTCGACAACAACCGCATTGAACGGCGCGCGGATTTCTGTCCGCGCCAGATTGAGCGATGCCTTTTCGAGTTCGGCCCGGGCGGCCTCCAGATTAGCGACGCGGTATTTCAGATGCGGCACACGCAGCGCCAACTCGCGGTCGGCCTCGGAGGCATCGTCATTCACGTTGAGCAGTTCCCACTCGCGTTTGGCAATGTCGCGTCGCCCCTCTTCGAGCTTCAGCTGATACTCCGCTTCAGCCCGCACCGCTTTTTGCTGTTCGAGCGCCAGCTGATAATCAACCGGATCAATATTCAAAATCACCTCGCCCTGCTTAAAGAAGCCGCCGTCGATAAATTCGGGTGCGACGTCAACAATTTCGCCGACGACACGGGAGCGCAGCGTCATTTGGAGCGCTGGAACCACCGTGCCGGTTACCCGGAGTTTCACGGATTGTTCACCCGCCTTCAGCACCATCACTTCAGCGGCATAAGCTGTGCGCTGCGGCTGTTTCTTTTCCGGTTTTTTTGTGGTCAGAATTATGATTTTTCCGACCCCCAGTGCCATGGCGATCAAGAGGATCGGAATAATGATTTTCCGTTGTTTCATTAAAAATTCCATAGCCATTTTATGCTTCAATTGATCATTCATTATTCACCTCTCATCATTTTTTCTCCGCCGCCGCCGAGTGCGCGGTGCAGGTCGATGCGGGTTTGCAATAGGTTGAGCTGCGCTTCGATATGGTCGCGTTCCAGACTTTGGAGGCGGACGAGTTCAACCAGGACGGGCAGGTATTCAATCAGGCCGTTGCGGTAGCGGCTGAGTGCTTCGCGATACGAGTTGCGGTTCAACTCCAGATTCTGTCCGAGTATTGCGAGGTAGTCGCGCTGCTTCTGTTCGGAAACCAGGGCATCCTCCACTTCGCGGATGGCATGGAGTACGGTTTCACGATAGTCCGCCAGCCGCTCGTCCACGACCGCGCGGGCGCGGTTGACTTCTGCTTTTCGGCGGCCGCCCTCAAAGATCGGGCCGGTGACACCTCCAACGAGGTTGGCAAACCAGTCGTCGAAGAGGTCGGAGCTTTTGGCGTTACGATAATCCGCCGAAGCGGTCAGCCGGATGGCGGGCAGGCGATCGGCGCGGGCGGAGCTGACCGACCAGTCGGCGGCGCGAAGGCGAAGTCCGGCCCGGCGCACGTCGGGCCGGTTGGCCAGTACGTCGGCAGGGATCCCAATGGCGGGTATTTTTCCAAGGGCTGGAAGATTTTTTTCGGAAAGTTCCAGGGTTTGGAAATTATTGCGACCGAGCAATGCAGCAAGTTGGTTCATCAAGAGTTGTTCACGCCGTTCGGCGGGCGGAATGCGTGCCTCGGTGGCGGCGACGGCCTGGCGTTGCTGATAGACATCAAGCGCGGTGGCGAGCGATTTGCGAAAGCGAAGTTCGATGAGTTCGAGCGAAGTCAGGTTGGCTTCGAGCTGCTTGCGAAGCAACCCGGTTTGCAGCCGCTGGGCGACGATGCCTGTCCAGTTTCGGGCAACTTGAGCAGAGAGGGTGATGGCGGCGGTATTAAGCTGTTCGCGGGACGCTTCGCGGTCGAGTACGGCGGCCTCGGTCTGCGATTTGATGCGCCCCCAGAGATCAATTTCGTAGGCGGCGGCGAGCCCGACGGAATAGATTTCGGTTGTGGTTTTTGTGATGCTGTCGCGCGCGCCGGTTACGGAAGCGTTTGCGCCGAGGGAGGGGAAGCGTGCCGCTCCAGCCTGGGTGGCAATCGCTTCGGCCTGCGCCAGCCGCGCCCGCGCCTGCTGGATGCCCGGGCTGTTGGTCAGTGCTTCATCGACCAGCGTGTTGAGTTCCAAGGATTGAAAGCTTTTCCACCATGTTGTTTCAACGCCCGGAAGAATTTCCGAATAGATGGAAAACTGTTTCGGTAAATGGTCATTCAGGGCCGGGCGATTGTCCGGCGCATAAATCGCACAAGAGCTGAGTAGCGTCGTGAACAAAATTAGAGCAGGCGCTTTGCTTTTTAAATGGGTGCTCATAATTCACCGTTCATTATTTCCCGAAGCCCACCCATTGAAAACCGGGCGATGTGCCGGGCGATCCGGTCCAGCTCCTGTTCCGTCAGAGCCTCTTTGCCCATAATGCGTGTGCGCAGCGGGCGACTGAAATTATAGAATGCGCATTGTCCGATAATGCTGTGCTTGCAGAGCACCAGAGTTTGGTCATCCACGGTATCTCCGAGTACTTTTTTGACGGTTTGACCCACCAGCCGGGTTTGGGGGAAGATGGCTTCCTCTGCAATTTTTTCGAGCGCCAGAGTCGGCGAAGCCATTTCGCGGTAGAGCAGTTTGGCGAACAGCCCCGTTTCCTCTTCGCTGAAGATGCGGTGCAGAAGCGCACTTGCAAAGGCATAGAGAAGATCTTCCTCCGTCGCATTTTCACTGACTCCGCCATTCGCCGGATAGGCGCTGGTTGTAATGGCGAAGGCGTGCCGCCAAACCTCGTCGTAGAGACCCTCTTTGTCGCCAAAGTGATAATTAACCGACGCAATGTTTGCGTTGGCCGCATCGCAGATTTCCGCAACGGTCGCATCGCGGAATCCCTTTTCCGCAAAGAGTCGACAGGCGGCCTCAAGCACCCTCGCCCTGGTCGTTTGTTTGATTTCTTCTGTCATAATTCAAATAAATATTTAAAATGAACGTTTGAAATATAACGGGAGCCTGTTTTTTTTTCAATGGGAAATGAAACACCAGAAAACTTCGTCATTATCGCTTTGAGCTCATTATCATTTCACCACTCCAACATTCCAATATTCCGGCATTCCCTGTAGCTTCCCCCTATGTTTTTCGACACGCATGTCCATTTCGATGATTTTGTGAAGGACGGCTCACTCGACGCGGTGCTGGAGCACGCCGAGGCCGCAGGCGTTGGCCAGATGATCGCCATCGGTGGAAACCCCGAAGCCAACGAACTGGCGCTGAAGCTCGCCGGCGAACATCCCGAAATCTTTCGCGCAACGGTGGGCTTTGATCGTTATCTTGCCGGCGAAACACACGATATGTCCGCGCTGCGCGAACTCGCGTTGAAACCGGAGGTTGTTGCCATCGGTGAAACCGGTCTCGACTATTTTTACGAACCGGAAAAGGCGACGGAGCAAAAAGAGCTGTTTTTCCAATGCATGGAAATCGCGGCGGAGGTTCAGAAGCCGGTGATTGTTCATACGCGCGATGCGGACGACGATACGCTCGGGATGCTCACCGATTTTTCCAAGGTTTGGAAAGGCGACCCGTCGCGCATCGGGGTGCTGCACTGTTATACACGCGGTGAGGCGTTTGCGAAGGCACTGCTCGATCTCGGCTTTCACATAAGCTTCAGCGGGATTGTCACGTTTCTCAATGCTGACCCGCTGCGCGAAGTTGCGAAGATGATTCCGGTGGATCGCCTGCTGATCGAGACCGATTCGCCCTATCTCGCGCCGATGCCGCACCGAGGAAAGCGAAATGAACCGGCCTTTGTGTCGGATGTGGCCAAACGGCTGGCGGAGGTGCGCGGCGTGGCGGTTGAGGAGATTGCTGAAGTGAGCACCGCAAACGCGATGCGTCTTTTTGGGTTGAACTAATGGAGGAATAGAGATGGTTTCAATTAATAAGAATATACTGTATGTCGATGCCAACCAGTTTGCGGAAATGGCTGATTTTTACGGGGAGCAACTCGGTATTCCGGCTGTCTATTGCGATCCGGCCAACCCCGGCTGGGCGGAGTTTGATACGGGGTCAACGCGTTTGTGCTTTCACGGCAATAAGCATTATAAAACCGATCTTTCCGGCGATCACATGAAGTATAACCACATTGTTCTTTGCGCAGGGGATATCGAAACGGTTTCCGGTTTGCGAGAAAAATTTCTTCAGAATGGGTATGCCGAGAAGGAGCTTTACGATGTGGAGCGCGGCGATGTATCCGTGCTGGTTGAGCATGAATCCTATGTTGTTTTCTGGGTGTCCGACCCCATGGGCAACATCCTTCAGGTGGAATCGGTGCAGTGAAAAAGGAGCGGGTATGAAAAATCAAAAGCGTTTGGTATTTGTTCTGGTTCTATGGGTCGCAGGATTTTTATTTGCGCAGGAGGTGTGGCGGACTCCGGCGGAGTGGCTGGAGGTGATTCGTGCGAATCCCGAAGGGCCGAGTGCGACCGATCCGGAACTGGCCGATCTTGAACTCGGTGCGCTGATGATTGCGGACAACTGGAAGCTGGAAGGGATGACCCCCGAGCAGCTGGTTACGTTCAGTAACATCAACGCTTTTGTCGCAGAGCCCGGGAAAGCCATTCGTGAAAAATGGCTGAGCGGCGCGGCGCTCGATCTGGAGGAGGAAAAATATATCTGGATCGTAAAAACGCTCTATATGGCGGAAGGAAAAAAGGGCCTTCGAAAATTGAGTGAACGCGCAGTCTCCAAGCCGAAGACACCCTCAGAGCACTACACGTTTACCGCCTCGCGGCTGGGCTGGGAAATTCTCGCCAAGGGATACCGCGGGGAGCAGCTCACGGAAGCGGACATTACGGCGTTGCGCGAGTTTCACCTGTGGACCAGCACGAAGCACGGACGGCTTCCGTTTCTGCCGTACTGCGTAGGGATGAGCCGGACGACCCGTTACCGGGCCGGGGATGAATTTCCGGATTTTAAATTCAAGACGTTTGAGTCGGTCGTGTCGGCTCCCGGCTATTCCGATACGGGTGCGCCGGAACCCGATTACACAGCCTGTCTTAAGCCAAAGGGCATTGAACGTTACCTGCTGATGTTTCAGGGCTATGAAATCCAAAAACACGTTGCCGGCGACGAGTGGTGTTATCCCAAGGCTGCGCTGCCGGGTTTTCTTGAAAGCGATGCCGGGACTGTTCAGCTTTCTTCATTCCGTGGAAAGAAGCCGGTCGTTCTGATTTCCAGTGATCTGAAAGATGTCTATTGCCGCCGATGGTTTCCGACACTCGAAACGCTCTATCAGGCCTACAAAGACGAAGTGGAATTTTTCATCGTGAATGTGGCGTTTGATGACTGGTGGTTTTTGACCACGCAGTATGGTGCCCGGATAGACTCCTACTATTCAACGTATCTTGAAAGCGCACGCTCCGCCAAAGATGCTTATCTGTGGAAGCCCAATGTCAGCGTGCCCTGCCTGTTGGACGACAGCGCCTCTTCGTTCCGCAACGCCCTGGCTACAGCCGCCGGCGGCGGCAATTTTGTGATTCTGGATATGGATGGGCGGGTCGCTTATGAAAATCCCGGCGAACGCTGGCCGGGGTTTGGTGAGACGGGCCGGGATTGTCACGATGAGTCTTTTTGGCTCAACGAATTGGAGACGGAGCTTCAGATATTGCTGGGCAATAGAGGCCGGTACAGCCGGAACAGGCCCAAGGACTATCAGAACGAAGTCAGCGAAATGCGCCTCAAGCTGTATGAACAGACGGGGAGACATTGGCTCAAGTACAAAAACTGGCCCTCCGGGAGATACACGTCGCCCATCTGGTTTTGCGGAAAGATCAGCTCGGTTGACTCGGAAAATCGAACGGTGACGGCAGTCGTTTTGGTTGATCCCGATGCGATGCCCGGCTACCGGTTTCATCAGGAGGAGCTTCGAAAGAAAGAAGCCGGAGAGCCCACCACCTTCGAGCCCAATCAGTGGGCCGCAAAAAATAGTGAGGTTTTGGATCGCTGGGTAAACGGTAGCGAGGCCGACCGGACGTATGTTTTTGAAATTGAGGAAGACGTTGAACTGTTTTTGAACGGAAAGGCGGCGGATTTCGCCGATCTGCAGGTCGGCGATCAGGTGGGTGTTCGCTACGGCTATCTGCCGGATACCCTGAAGGATCCGGAAAATCCGGACTCGAAAAATTTTAAGGCCGCCGATATCCGAAAAACGCCCGAAGGATTCACGCGAGTGATGCCCGAACAGGTCCGCATCAGCCGCCTGCCAAAACCAAAGAAGAAATGGTGGCTGTGGTAAAGATAACGTATCGGCGGCCTAACAGCTTGCCGAAGGGCGGAGATGTGCAGTAGAGTCGTCGGCGAAAACGACCACACAAAGTTGTTCATTTGTTTGGTTTGGAGGAGAAAATGCTATGAAAAAAAGTCTGCTTGTACTGATCGCTCTCACATTTGCCGTCACCTCCTATGCGCAGGAGCCCGTTACCGTCAAGGTGACGGGCGACCGCGTGAGCCTGCGCGCCGCACCGAAGACCACAGCTGTTCTCCTTGGCCGCGCCATGACCGATGATGAATTTGAATTGAAGGACAACAGCAACCCTGAATGGGTCGGCATTGTGGCGCCTGAAACCGTAGATTGCTGGGTGCACAGTGAGTACATCACCGACGGCACGGTGATGCCCGCCCTGTTGAATATCCGTTCAGGGCCCAGCCTGAGTCACAGCGTGGTGGGGATTCTTCCCAAAGGCAGCCCGGTCACCGTGCGCGCGCAGGTGGAAAAATGGCTGCGTATTGCACCAACGGCGGAAGTTACGGTCTGGATCAGTCGTCAATATGCAGACGTGATGTTGCCGCCGGCACCGGTTCCCGCTGAGCCGGTCGAACCCGCCGAAGCGGTCGTGGAAGTTGAGCCCACTGTCGAAACGGAACAGGTTGTTGCCGAACCGACCATTCAGGAGATACTCGCGGACGTGGCGAACATTTCGCAGGTGCCGGATGTTCTCAAGTCCGATCAGGATAAAGAGCAGGGTGTGCCGGAAACGTTTTCAGGCGTGCTGCAACCGACTCAGTCCATCCTTTACAAACTGGTTGATGTCGATGTCGAAGAAATCATCCACTGCTATGTGCGCGGCAATCTGGCGCAGATGAAAGCCTACGCACAACTTCCGCTCAAAATCACCGGGAAAGCCTACTGGGCTGAAGATATGGAAATGCCGATTATCGTGCCGTCAAAAATTGAGATTCTCTCTGAGTGAAGACCCCTGACGAAACCCGTTTGGACGGCCAGATCGAGCGGGTCGTCTTTCGTAACGAAGAAAACGGCTATGCCGTTCTGCGCGTCAAAGTGCGCGGACACAAAGATTTCGTCACCGTTGTCGGCACGGCCGCAAGCGTCAACCCCGGCGAATGGGTGGCCGCCGACGGCGAATGGATTACCGACGCGCACTACGGCCCGCAGTTCAAGGCCGAGGGCATGCGCGTTTCACAGCCCGATACGCTCGACGGCATCAAGAAATTTCTCGGCTCCGGCATGATCCGCGGCATCGGCAAAGAATACGCCGAACGCCTTGTTGCCACGTTCGGGCGCGATGTGTTTGATGTCATCGAAAACTCGTCCGCCAAACTGCAGAAGGTTGAAGGGATCGGCCCGACCCGCCGCGCGAGTATTCGCGCGGCATGGGAGGAACAAAAGGGCATCCGCGAAATCATGAGCTTTCTTTTCAGCCACGGTGTAAGCACCGCGCGCGCCTTCCGCATTCACAAAACCTATGGCGAGCGCGCCATTGAGTTCATCCAGCGCGACCCGTACTGCCTCGCGCGCGACATCCGAGGTATCGGCTTCCTGATTGCCGACGGTATTGCCCAGACCCTCGGCATAGCCAAAGATTCCGAACTGCGCGCCCGCGCCGGTCTTGAATATGTCCTGCAGGAAATGACCAATCAGGGCCACTGCGCTGCGCCGCGCGGCGACCTGCAAAGTAAAACCGTCGAAATGCTCGAGATCCCGCCCGGGCAGGTCGCCGGTGCGCTTGACCACCTCATTGAAAACAAACGGTTGATTCAGGATGAAGACCAGCAGGGGCGCACCCTCATTTATCTGCCCAAACTCTATTTTGCCGAGTGGAACTTTGCCAAAAAACTCACTGAACTGAATTATGGAAAACATCCTTGTCCGGGCATCGATTTTGCCAAGGCGCTCGACTGGGTGCAGAAAAAAACCGGAATTGAACTTTCCGAGCATCAGGTCAAGGCCCTCAGGCTTGCTGTGCAGGCCAAAGTGATGGTGGTCACCGGCGGGCCGGGTGTTGGTAAAACCACGCTGGTCAACTCTATCATTCAAGTGCTGCGGGCCAAAAAGCTGACCGTCTCGCTCTGTGCGCCGACGGGGCGCGCCGCCAAGCGGCTGGCGGAAACAACCGGCATGGAAGCCAAAACCATCCATCGGTTGCTGAAGTTTAATCCCGGTACCGGAGGCTTCATCCATGATGATCGAAATCCGCTGAAAGGCGATGTGTTCATCATTGACGAAGCGAGCATGATTGATCAGGTGCTGGCGTATCAGCTTTTGCAGGCGGTTCCGCAGCGCGCCGCCGTCATTTTTGTCGGCGACGCCGATCAGTTGCCGTCCGTCGGACCGGGCAGGGTGCTCCGCGATGTTATCGCCTCCAAAGTGGTTCCATCGATCAATCTGACCGAAATTTTTCGTCAGGCTGCCGAGAGCCGCATCGTCACCGGCGCGCACCGCATCAATCACGGGCAGCTTCCCGAATTTCCGGAAGAGGGCGATAAATCGTCTGACCTTTATTTCGTCGAGGGGGAAGAACCTCAGAAGACGCTGGGGATCATTCAGAAAATGGTGAGCGAATCGATTCCCAAGCGCCTCGGTTTTAATCCGCTCGACGATATCCAGATTCTCACCCCGATGCAGAAGGGCGAGCTCGGCGCGCGCAACCTTAATCAGGTCATGCAGGCGCTGCTCAATCCGAACGGAAACCAGATTGAACGTTTCGGCATCATCTTTCGCGAGGGCGACCGCGTGATGCAGACCGAAAACGACTACGATAAAGAGGTTTTCAACGGCGACCTTGGCCGCATCGTTACGATTGACGAAGTGCAGGGGGAAATGGTTGTTAAAATTGATGACCGCCGCGTGAAGTATGAATTTCGCGAACTCGACGAACTGGTGCATGCCTACGCGGTGACGATCCATAAATCACAGGGCAGCGAATACCCCTGCGTCATTATTCCCATGCACACCCAGCACTATGTCCTGCTTCAGCGCAGCCTGCTGTATACGGCAGTGACGCGGGCGAAAAAATTTGCCGTCCTGGTCGGCACGAAAAAAGCGATGGGGCTGGCCGTCAGCCGCGCCGAATCGCGCGAGCGTGTCACCACGCTCAAGGAACGGCTGCAAAGCAACCGCTAAAGCGGGAATAGGTCTCAGGACTACGGAAGAGCCACTTCAATGCGGTAGAATCCGACTTGCTCAGCAGCGTGCAGCGTATCTGTATAGCTGTTTTCAGGCGGAGTGGCAGAGAGGCTGGAGGCGATTGCCGAAAACCCCGACTGTAGATTGGTAGCCCACAGCACATCATATACCCGGTTGGAGGCGCTCGGCCAGCGAGTCACATAGTTGGTGATGCCGTCGTTCACCGTCAGCTCGGTCATGGAAAAAAAAGGAGAGCTCGTCGGTCGGGTCGGTGTAGGCGATCCATTCCTCCAGATTGGTAAATCCGTCGCTGTCGTTATGGGCGGAGGGCACCATGTTGGTGATTCCTCCGCTGTGCTCCAGTTCCCACGAGTCGGGAAGGCCGTCATTGTCCGTGTCGGCCGGCAGCTCGCTGACGCCGACGTTTTGGTCTACAAAATGGTAGGAGTAGAGCCAGCCGTTGGCGACATACCAGACGTCCGTGGATAGCGTACAAAATCTTTCGCACATTTGAATAGAGGTCCTCCGGCTGGTAAAAAACCAGCAATGTGAAGCAACACAACGGAGGACCCAATGGATAAAGACCAAAAGACGGCGGAAGATACCACGAAAAAGATTATCGAAATTGACGACACCCAGGTTCGAGGGCACCTGCGCGAGCTGGTGAGAGGCTCGGTGGAGGAGACTCTCAATGGACTGCTGGATGCCGAAGCGGATGCGCTTTGCGGAGCCAAACGCTACGAGCGCAGCCCGGATCGAGTCGATACGCGGGCCGGAAGCTATAAACGAGGGCTTGAAACGCAGGCAGGTAAAGTGGAACTGAACGTGCCCAAGCTGCGAACGATCCCGTTCGAAACACAGATCATAGATCGCTATCGGCGCAGAGAAAGCTCGGTGGAGGAAGCATTGATCGAAATGTATCTGGCGGGCGTGTCGGTTCGCCGGGTGGAAGATATCACGCAGGCGCTGTGGGGCACTCGTGTAAGCTCCGGCACGGTCAGCAACCTCAACCAAAAGGTGTATGAGCGGATCGAAACGTGGCGCACTCGAAAACTGGAAGGCACGTATCCGTATGTCTATCTCGATGGAATCTGCCTGAAGCGCAGCTGGGGCGGCGAGGTCAAAAACGTATCGGTTCTGGTGGCCGTCGGTGTCAACGCCGATGGGTATCGTGAGATCATCGGGGCTGCAGAGGGCGAAAAAGAAGACAAAGCAGGCTGGGAGGACTTCCTGCGGGAGTTGAAAAAGCGCGGTCTCAAAGGGATCCGCCTGATCGTCAGTGACAAATGCCTTGGGCTGGTTGAGTCTGTCGCAGAGGTCTTCCCGTCAGCGGACTGGCAGCGATGTGTGGTGCACTGGTATCGCAACATCTTCAAAAACGTTCCCCGCCAAAAGATGCGAACGGTCGCGGCCATGCTCAAAGCGATCCACGCCCAGGAAGACCGTGAGGCCGCGAAGGAGAAGGCTCAGGCGGTTGTTGAAAAACTTAAGGGGATGAAGCTGGATAAAGCAGCGGAGCATGTCCGGGAGAGCGTGGATGAAACCTTGAGCTACATGAGCTATCCCGAAGAGCACTGGCAACGGATCCGAACCAACAATCCGCTTGAACGCATTATGCGCGAAATCCGCCGCCGAACCCGCGTCGTCGGCAGCTTCCCGGACGGGAAGTCGGCCCTCATGCTGGTTGCGGCCCGGCTCCGGCATATCGCCGGAACCAAATGGGGAACCCGCCGTTACCTGAGCATGGAGCGGCTCTGCGAGCTGGAACGAATGAAGGAGGAAGCGGCCTAAGAGGCGGCCTCGGGCCCCGCCTCAGCTCCGACGAGTTATATGACCCATTCTCGCTGGCCAAAGCCCAGAGGCCGCCCGACGCAGGAACAGAGTTTTATGGAGGACCTCAAAACGAAAGTGCGAAAGATACTGGACACTACCGCGCTGGTCGCCTTCGTCCGGCCCCATCTCAAATTCGCCGCCAGAAAGTTGTATAAAATTCATCGCAGATTATCTCCTCTCTCGGCGAAGCAGGAACACCAAAGATTTTTCACAACTGCTTCGCTTGAGGAATAGAGAGAAACGTCGGAGTTGAACAAAGGAATTAGCATACAAAAGAAGGCCGTCAAGAGAAGCTCGAGCAGCACACTAATTGCCTTAAAAGCACTCCTTATCACAAGCCGTTCCGTCGCAACAGCGGCGAGACGGAATACCTTATATCGCCGCACTCCAAGGGATAATTATTCTAATTCCACTTCAATTTTGTAGAAACCCTGTTCGGTGTAGGGGTGATTGGTGTCGGTGAAGGGCACCGCCGTCCATGCAATGTTGCTTTCCAAGGGTTGGAAACCATCCATCAGGTTCGACGACCACGAGACGGTGTAGAGGCGACCGTTGGTTGCATTCCAGCTGATGACGGAGGACTGCGGGTTGAAGATCGATGTCATCAGAAATTTGCTCTGCTCGTTGGTGGGGTTGAGCCCGGCGATGTAGGTTTCGAGAACGGTGTTGACCCCGTTGGAGGCCATGGCACTCGGGTTGACGTTCGTCGAACCATAGTACTGAATTTCCCAGCTGTCGGGGATGCCGTCGGCATCTTCGTCGGACTCGTCCGACGTGTCCGACAGGGTGATGCTGTCGAAGAAGGCGGAGTTGGTGGAGCCTTCGGTGAGTTCCAAGGCTTGGAAACTGGCGGGGTTTCCGTGGAAGGGAAAGTTTCCAACCATTGGAACATTGTTGAGATCCAGATTCCAAACCTTGGAAATAAAATCGCAGGACAGTTCGATTTTGTTCCAACCATTGGAAAACTCCGGGGACTCAATGACGATTTCAGTGGAGTTGCTGTAGGCGACGAGATGGCGGTCGGTGTTCACATAGAAGACGGCGGAGGCTCCGGCGGGAATGGAGTCCGGCGGGCGTTCACTGAGCGTGGGCTTCATCCAGAAGGTGATCCAGATGTTGGTCGGATTTCCGAGGAAGGTGTGGGATGCCGTTTCGCCGATCAGCGAAAGGGCCTGTGTGCCCTCGTAGACGGTTCCGGTTTGGACGGTTCCGGCGCCCGTCCAGCCGTTCTGTCCGTCGATGCCTGCTAGGGTTCGGTCGTCGAAGGTTTCCGACCACGGAATGCTGTAGGCGGGGTTTTCGTCGTCGTCCGATTCGGTGGCGGTGACGGTTGCGGTTGCGCCCAGCGATGCCGCCGCGCAGTTGAAGATGGCGGAGCCGTTCAGGAAGTCGCCGTCCTGTACGGCGCTGACGGTGACGGTCTGATAGGTGGCCCAGTCGGCGGGGGTGAAGGTGAGACTGGCACCGCCGGTTACGGAGAGGTCGCTGTCGCCAGAGGCGTGGGTGACGGTGACGGTGGTTGCGCCGACCGGCTCGGTGGCGAGCCGCAGGTTGAAGGTGCCGCTGCCGCCTTCGGGTACCGTGACCTCGGTGGGGACGATGTCGAGTGCTTCGCTCTGAAAGGTGACGATTTTTCCGTCGGTCTGAACAACCGTTATATCTCGGTCTTGGTCGATGGCGAGTCCGCCTTTGACGACGGGTGCGGAAAGGGTTTCGCTCCAGATTTCCACGCCGTCGTCAATGTTATAGGCGACGAGCAGGCTGTCGTCCGTTCCGGCATCGGTTCCGGCCACGAGCAGGGTTTCGTCGGAGACGGCGTAGGCGGTAATTTTGGAGATGTCGCTGTTTTCCCATGTGGTGTCGCCCAGATCGATGCTCGGCATGCCTCGGCCAAAGGAGGGGTTCGGCGGCGCACCGTTGATCAGCGCGAGCGCGGTTTCGCCGATGCCGTCGTAGTTGATGAAGTAGTAGAGGGTCTTCCCGTTGGTGAGCGAATGGTTGATCATCTGTCCGTAGGCGTACTCTGGGTTGAGGCTGTAGGAGATGCTGCCGTAATAAGGGGCTTTGAAGAGGTTGTAGGCCGAGTTGAGCAGTGCTCCGGTGGTTTTATTAAAACGGGCCGTTTTATAGACGTTGCCGCCGGTGAAGCACAGCTCGTTTCCGTCGAGATACAGATGCCCGCTGGGGGTGAATCCGTTTTCGGTGGTTTGAGATATTTTGTCGATTTCCTGACTCCAGATCTGCGCGCCGGTCTCTGCGTTTAGGGCGTAAACGTGAATGCTGTCGTAGCTGGAGAGTCCGCCGACGGCATAGACCACACCGTCTTCCGCCAGCACACCGCACATGAGCGGCCAGGTGGACATCAGGCTTTCGTAGACCGGAATGTAGCGCTGCTGCGGCGCAATGTGAAAACGCCAGAGCAGCTCGCCGGTGGCGGCTTCAAAGCAGTAGAGTTTTCCGTCGGCCGAGCCGGCGTACACCCGCCCGTTCCAGAATTCCGGCGGGTAGAAAATATCGCCGGCGGTGTAGCTTTTCCAAAGCTGGACTCCGTCTTTCGTGCGGGTCGCGGTGACGGCTCCGTTGCGGCTTCCGGTGAAGATGGTGTGGTTGACGACAACGGGTGCCGTCAGCAGGTTACTGGCAGAAACGATGGTTTCGGTCCGGTTGAGCAGTTCGTCGGGAATGGAGTCCACCACGCAGGAACGCTGGCTGTTTTTTTGATAGAGCGGCCAGTCGCCGGTTCCCAGCGGGAACGGCTGCGCATCGGTTCCGTCGGGGTTGAGCTCCAAACGGGCGGTGACCAGCAGGTTGGTGTCGCGGTGGCCGAGGCTGATCTGCCCGAGCAGGGAGATTTCGCAGGCGCAGATCATCGGCCCCCAGTAGAGCTGACCGCCGGAGGTGATGGTTCCGTCGTTACAGGCGGGCCGCATGGGGGCGAGGTGTTTCGGTGAGTCTGAGGGCGTGTCGATGCGCAGGGTTCCCTCTTTGATCCGGTAGAACAGGCTGTCTTCGTTTCCAGTGAGCGTGGCACAGGATTTTTTCGTCGGCCAGTCGCTCATCACGTTGGTGGCTCCGGTTTCGGCATGTATCTTCATGTTTTCGCCGACACGGGTTTCGTTAACGAGATACACCTCGCTCCCTTTCAGGAGGGTTCCGGCACTTCCGTAATGACCCGACTGACCGTGGTACATCAGATCGTCCGGGTTGTAGCTCGCCCATTTGAAGGTTCCGTTGGTGGCGGAAAGGCAGGTGGTGCTTCGGCGCTGCGGGCCGCTGATTAGAAGATAGTTGTCGTTACATTTGGCGTACGGCGTGGTGGAGAATCCGGTGATCGCGGTTTGCGCGGTCTGATTGGGGCCAATCGCATCCAGGGTCACCGAATTGGTGTTCTGCCAGAGTTGACTTCCATCCGCCGTGTCCAGACACGTCACGCTGACCTCCGGATTGCAGATAAACAGCTTTCCGTTTTGCAGGCAGATGCCCCGGCTGTCCTGAGCGGTGGCATAGGTGTTCGACCAGAGAATCGCGGAGGTGTCCGGGTTGATGGCGACCAGCGTTTTTCCGAACCCGAAGTTCGTGTCCGGATCGGAATAGTCATATCCCTGCCAGGTTCCCCATGACCATCCGCCGATCCCATCCACCACGGAACTCCACGGAGGGGAGGTGATCTCACTGCCGCCGACCAGCGCATACAAAACGCCGTCTTCCATGCCCATCCACTTCCAGACCGCATTGCCGGGAACTTGGATTTCGCGGATGACCGTGCCGGTCTCGTTATCAATCACTTTGCAGGAGGTGTCGTCGGCAAAGAAAAGGTTTGTGGGCGTGGCGACCAGCGTGTTGCGGTTGATCATGAACCCTTCGGTCAGATCACGCGTCCACAGTTTCATTCCGTTGTAGGCGTTGAAGCAGATGAGCTTGTTCACATAGGGAAGCTGCTTGGTTTTGGTGACCATGTTCCCGGAGAGACGGAACATATATTTTCCGGCCGTCACGGTGACGTTGGGCATCGGAACATATTTGGGATCGGATATAAACTGAGTCGCGTACGGGGCTTTGGCAACCTGATCGGTTGACAACGGATTGTTTCCCGGGCCGTGAAGCGGGTGCGTCCAGAAATCAACGCCTGTCGGGAACGCCTTCGTGAGATTGGTTGTTCCCTGCGCCACCCCGTTCGGATGCAAAATCCGAAACAATTCCTGTGTACTGATTCCCGATGCCTCCTCCGCAACCATCGCGCGGCTGACCAGACTGCCCGCCAGATGGATGTTCGTGAACGACCCCGTGTCGACAAAAATACGGTTGCCAAGCAGGCCGGCGGCATCTGCGTCCGCCCGGACGGCGGCGACGGTTGCTGCGTTGGTGGACTGGAAATAGTAGAGGCTGGTGTTGGTCGTTGCCATGTCGGTCACGTACGAAGCGGACTCCCCGTCCGGCAGTCCAATCACGGCGCAGAGTTCCCGTTCTGCCGCCAGCGCGGTGGTGCTAAAAATAACGCTGGCCATGAGCCATGTTGTAAGAAGACAGAGGAGTGTGCGGGATGGGTTTTTTTTCATATTCATACTCACAAATATACCAACATAAGAGGTCTGGATCAAATGCACACTATAGCATGAAACAATAGTTATAGCGCATGAAAAACCGAAAAACTATCTTTCTGCCGGCCAACTGGCGTAACGACCTGATGCGCACGATCTCCGAGGGCATCTTTGCCTTTGCCCACGATCGGCATTTATGGAGCTTCGTCCACATCGACCAGACCCCTTCAGCGATCCGGGCGATTGCGACCCGCCAGCCGGACGGCCTGATCGGACGCTTTGGCGGAGAAGAAACCATCGCGGCGGTTCAAGAGCTGAACGTCCCGTTTGTTAACGTCACCGCCTCGTTGAACCGTCCTGGAATGGTGCAGGTGGGTGAGGACAACCGGAAAGAAGGCCGGATGGCCGCAGAACATTTTATGGATCGCGGGTTTAAACATTTTGGATGTCTTGGATTAGAGTCTGAAACCGATCAGGCTTCTCGATTCTGCTGGAATGCATTTCAGCAGACACTTTCTTCAGGGGGGCATCTTGCGCACCGGCTGGACATTATGCCGGGACAGGGATGGACA
>Ga0190284_1000406_pt1 | contig 25924 bp, 20 predicted proteins | sample 48691812_MG_FD_161668 | JGI IMG/M metagenome (GOLD analysis project Ga0190284, IMG submission 161668) | Hydrothermal vent microbial mat bacterial communities from Southern Trench, Guaymas Basin, Mexico - 4869-18-1-2_MG | ecosystem: Environmental > Aquatic > Marine > Hydrothermal vents >...
GGAAAAGCTCGCAGAGGCGGGCTTCCCGGCGTACGGCGGCGCGTTTGAACGCACCGGCACGCTGGCGGCACTCCACACGAATTTTGAAGAAGGCAAACAGGTCAAGGCCTGCGGGCGGATTGTCGCAATGCGCAAGATGGGCAAGATGGCCTTCGCCCATATTTCCGACGGTTCGGCAAAGTTTCAGCTGATGGTGAAAAAGGATCTGATCGGCGATGACGCTTTTACGGCGTTTAAGCTGCTCGATCTTGGCGACACGATCGGTGTCTCTGGCGAACTGTTTATCACTCGCACCGAAGAGCAGACTATTCGTGTGAACGAGTGGACGCTGCTCGCGAAGTCACTCCTGCCGCTGCCGGAAAAGTTTCACGGCCTGCAGGATGTCGAAACGCGCTACCGTCAGCGTGAGCTCGATCTGATCTCGAATGATGAGGTGATGGATCTCTTCAAAAAGCGCACCGCGGTACTGAGCGAAATCCGCGTGTTTCTTGCCGCGCGCGGTTACTTTGAAGTGGAGACGCCGATGATTCAGCAGATCGCCGGCGGCGCGGCGGCTAATCCGTTTAAAACGCACTATCAGGCGCTCAGCACGGATATGTATTTCCGCATTGCTCCGGAGTTGTATCTGAAGCGGCTGATCGTCGGCGGCATGGATCGCGTGTTTGAACTGAACCGGAACTTTCGCAACGAGGGGCTCGACCGTACACACAACCCCGAATTTACCGCACTCGAGATCTACGAGGCCTACGGCGATATGCGCACGATGCAGGAGCTGGTGCAGAGTCTTGTCACCCATCTGGCAGAGAAAATTTTCGGCGGCCTTGAAGTGGAGTGGGGCGGCAACACGATCAATCTGGCAACCCCGTGGAATGAAATCACTTATCACGACCTGGTCTGCAAGCACCTCGGCGCGGACTGGTTTGACAAATCGCGCGACGAGGCTGTCGCCAAAGCCGATGAACTCGATGTGCTCGTTGACGCGGAGATGGACTTTGAGGCCGTTACCCACGAAATCTACGAAAAGACGATCGAGGCGACGCTGATTCAGCCGACGTTTGTCACGCGCCTGCCAGCGCACCTTGTGCCTCTGGCTAAACCGTGTGCCGACGATCCGTCGCTCGTAGATGTTTTCGAATTGATCATTGGCGGCAAGGAAATCGCCCCGGCGTACAGCGAACTTAATGACGCGCTTGAACAGCGCCGCCGCTTTGAAGAACAGGCGGGGGGCGACTCGGCGAAAATCGATCAGGATTTCCTCGCATCGCTCGAAACCGGCATGCCGCCGACCGGCGGCATGGGCATCGGCATTGATCGCCTCATGATGCTTCTCAGCGGCTCGGACGCGATCCGCGACGTGATTCTCTTCCCGCAGCTTAAGCCCCGTAAACGGGTCGCAGCAGAGGAAACCGAAGAAACGGAGGGGTAGGATGGAACGGTTTTCAATCTCAATGGAAGACGGTCTGCTCAAAAAGTTTGACCGCAATCTCAAGAAGCACGGCTACTCAAATCGCTCCGAAGCGGTACGCGATCTTGTGCGCAAAACACTGATCGACGAAGAGTGGAAAGCGGGCGAAGAGGTGGTCGGTGTGATCACGTTGGTGTTTGATCACCATCAGCGCCAGCTTCAGGACAAACTCACCGAGCTTCAGCACGATCATCACGATCTGATTGTCTCTTCGACCCATGTTCACCTCGACCACGACAACTGTCTTGAGGTGATTATTGTGAAAGGCGAGGCGGGCACTGTGCGCGAACTGGCCGATCAGCTGAAAGCCACGCGCGGTGTGAAATCGAGCGAGCTGACTTCCGCAAGTACCGGCCGCAAGCTCTAATAATTCACTTTCTTTGTTTCACCGGTTGACACGGCCCGCCTCATAGTGTTACGAGTATTACAAACGTAACACAAACGAAGGGGTGGTTCAGGATGAAGGATTTGAAGAGGGTTGTAGCGGTCGTTCTTGTTTTCACAGCGGGTACCGTGTTTGCGGCGCGTCCGCTGGCGGTGGATGATGCCGGGGTGGTTGACAAGGGGCCGTTGGAAGTCGAAATCGGCGCGAGAGTTGTGCACGACTCAGCCTGTGATGCATGGGAGATTCCGGTCGGGCTTACCGCTGGAGTGCTGCCGAATATTGCGGTTGGCATCGGGTTTGGCGGGCAGTTTGAAGAGCGTTCACACATCGCCGGAAAAGATCACGAAAGCGGCCTCGGCGATCTGGTTCTCGGTGCCAAATGGGGGTTTCTCTCTGAAACCAATTGGCTTCCGGCGCAGGCGCTTTCCTTTTCGGTAAAATTTCCGACGGCGGATGACGACAAAGGGCTGGGCAGCGGCGAGATTGATTATGATCTCACATGGATCGCTTCAAAAATGCTGACCGAGACCGTCGGTCTGCATGTCAATGCCGGGTACAGCTGGATCGGCGAGCCCGCTGGGGAAGAGGTCGGTGATATCGCGCATTATGGAGCAGCGCTGGATGCCCAATTGAACGAAACGGTGCAGTGGGTCGGCGAGGTGTTTGCGGAGAAAGAGCTGCAGGGCGGCACGCAGACGGTTGTGCAGTACAACACGGGTTTCCGCTGGAGCGCATCGGATGCGCTGACCCTCGACCTCGCGGCGGGATCGAGCCTGCACGGCGACGACGCCCCGGATTTCGCCGCGACCCTCGGTCTCACCTGGGCGTTCGGGCTGTAAAACGGGATTTGCCGGTTGCTTTTATAATATGATTAATAAAAAATACGTAACACTTGGAGTTTAATAATGAATACGGAAATTGCCATTCTCTGCTGGACCGCTGCTTCACTCGGCTTTATTCACACGGTCCTCGGGCCGGATCATTATCTGCCGTTTATCGTGATGAACCGTGCGCGCAAATGGAGCGCAACTAAAACGGCGTGGATTACCTTTGCCTGCGGGTTGGGGCATGTGCTCAGTTCCGTCGTGCTCGGCCTGATCGGTATCGCGTTCGGAGTCGCCGTAATGAAGCTTGAAGCCTTTGAGGCCTTCCGCGGTAATCTCGCGGCGTGGGCGCTGATCGGTTTCGGGTTTGCCTACGCGGCGTGGGGCATTCACCGCGGTGTCCGAAACCGCCCGCATACGCATCTCCATCTGGAAGGCGAGGGCGCGCCCGCTCATTCACATCATCACGAAGGGGAGCACACGCATTCGCATGAGCCGGCTGCCAAAGCCAACATCACCCCGTGGGTGCTTTTTACCATTTTTGTACTCGGTCCGTGCGAGCCGCTGATTCCGCTGCTGATGTATCCGGCGGCCAAACACAGCCTGCTCGGTACCGTGCTGGTGGCGGTGGTCTTCAGCGCAGTGACGATCGGCACGATGATGGGCATCGTCATGGCTACCTCATGGGGCGTGAGCTTTGCACGCTTCGGACGGCTGGAACGCTGGACGCATGCGCTTGCCGGTGGCGCGATCTGCCTTTCCGGTCTGGCCATCCAGTTCCTCGGTCTTTAGCTCCTAAACGCAAAGGCGCAGAGGATGCGGAGGATCGCAGAGCTTTCTCTGCGAGTCTTGGCGGACTTTGTGATTTTGCATTGAAAACAAAACGGCTGAAAGGGTTCTAATGTTTCGAAAATTTTCAGTACGCTGTAACGAATGATCCGTCCGATTGAACATCCCGAAACGTTGCAGCTAACTGACCACTTTTTTGCGCCCGGCGGTCCGCTCGAAGAAGCGCACGCCGGCAACGATTTCCCCTTCGAAATCCGTCCCCAGCAGCAGCAGATGGCGCACGCCGTCGCTGAAGCCTGTGCCAATTCGTGCCATTTGGCGGTCGAGGCGGGCACGGGCGTCGGTAAAAGCTTTGCCTATCTCATTCCGCTCATTCTCAACGCACTGGCGCAACAGGTGCGCGCGGTCGTGACGACCTATACGATTACCTTGCAGGAGCAGCTGATCGAAAAGGATATTCCGTTTTTGAAGAAGGCGCTGGGAGTCGATTTTAAGGCGCGGCTGGTCAAGGGCCGCAGCAATTATCTCTGCCTGCGGCGTCTCGCCCGCGCGCGAAAAATGGGCAGCGACCTGTTTGATCCGTCGAAAGAGTTTGAGGTGGATCGTATTCGTGGATGGGCGGATACGGCGGTGGAAGGGAGCCGTCAGGAATTGGAACCGCAGCCAAGTGCCGATGTCTGGAGTGTGGTCTGTTCGGAGCATGGGAACTGCCTTGGCAAGAAGTGCCCGGAGTTTGATCGCTGTTTTCTGATGAAGGCGCGGGCGGGACTGCACGAGGCAAACCTGCTGGTGGTGAATCATCATCTTTTCTTTTCGGAAATGGCGGTACGCGCCGAGGGCGGGGCGTTTCTTCCAGACTATGGAATGGTGGTGTTCGATGAGGCGCACCAGATGGAGAATGTCGCGGCGGATCATTTGGGGCTCCGGATTTCGCGTTACGCGGTCGAGCACTGGCTTCGCCGGCTCTTTACGGTCGATAACCGCAAGGGCCTTTTCGCGGTGTCGCGCGACGGCAAGGGCGCGGACATCGTCAATCGCCTCTGGGACGAGAGCGACCGGTTTTTTAAAGCGATGCGGTTGCACTGTCGGCTTTCCGAGACTCAGAGTACCGTGCGCCTTCGCGAGCCGCCCGCAATTGAGACGCGACTTCTGGATCTGATTTCGGAACTCAACGGGCATCTCCTCGGAGTAATGAGGGATTTGAAAGATGATCCCAACCTGAAGGCCGAACTGAAATCGGCGTGGATGAAGGGGAACTATTTTTTCGAGTCGATTTTAGCGTTTTTAAAACAGAGTGAGGAAGGGCACGTCTACTGGGCGGGGCTGGAAGGTAAAACGCGCAAGCAAACCGTCATTCATTCGGCTCCGGTTGATGTGGCGCCGCTCCTCAAAACGATGCTGTTTGACGAAGTGCCGTGCGTGGTCATGACGAGCGCCACGCTGGCCGTCGGCGAAAACCTTGAATGGTTTCGCGGACGGGTCGGCGCGGAGCACTGCGACGAGTGCTGTGTCGGTTCGCCGTTCGACTACGTTCGGCAGATGCGGGTGCATGTGCCCGCGAATATGCCCGATCCCGGCGAAAAAGCGGCCTTTGAGCGCGCGGTGATTGACGTCCTGCCGCGCTGGATTGAGCGTAGCCGCGGGCGGGCGTTTGTCCTTTTCACCAACGCGGCATTTATGCGGCGGGCAGCCGAGCGGCTCAACGAACAGCTCGAAGCAGACGGCTATGGCATTTTTGTGCAGGGCGCCGGGCTCCCGCCGCAGGCCATGCTTAGCCGGTTCCGGAAGCATGGGGCGGGCGTGCTGTTCGGAGTGGATCGCTTTTGGATGGGCGTGGACGTGCGCGGCGAGGCGCTCAGCAGCGTCATCATCACCCGCCTGCCGTTTGCTGTTCCGGATCAGCCGCTGGTGGAGGCGCGCCTGGAACAGATCAAGGCGAACGGAGGGGATCCGTTTAAGGAATATTCATTGCCGTCCGCGGTGATTAAGTTCCGGCAGGGAACGGGACGGCTGATCCGCACAGCGAGCGACGAAGGTACGGTGGTAATTCTCGACCCGCGCGTCAAAACCAAATGGTATGGCCGGCTTTTTCTGGCAGCGCTGCCGGAGTGCCCCGTCGAGATCGAGGAACTTGAAGAATAAACCGGCTTGAAAAAAGTCCTCTATAATAGGTATAATACGCGACTTTTATGAAAATACTGCAAACCAGTCTGGCTCTGCTCGCACTCTTTGCGCTGATACTTCCGTGCGCTCATGCAGGCGAGCACCATCACGATGAATTTGTGACGGTTGAGGTTTATGCTGCTGATCATGCCGAATGCCATGCCTGCGCGGACAGCCCCTGTTCGGACTCGACGCAGATTGTACCGGCTAATCCGGGTTCCTCGCTGGAAATTCCGGTTCGCCAGATTCAGCTTATCACCATTTTCGAAACCACCCGTCCAATGTTTGTGGCGGTGGCCCATCCTTCCGGAGACCTTCAGCGTCTCCAAACTGTTCAGCTTCTGATTTGATCGGCTTCGCATTCTGCGAAGCAGTTATCGGTTAGCGGTTATCAGTTATTTAGGTAAGTGATCCGCAAAGGTTCCTCCTAATAACCAATAACAAATAACGAATAACCGGAACGTAAGTTCCGCAAATCAGGAGATCATAAATGAAACATTTAATTTTTTGGACAGCCCTGCTTGGGTTGTCATTCACCAGTCAGGCACTGACGCTGGATGAAGCCACTGAACTTGCCCGAAAGAATTCACCCCGTTTGAAAGCGGAGCACGCCCGGCAGCAGGCGGCAATCCGTAGTGCGGATATTGCTGGGCTGTGGGAAAACCCGGAGATCGAGGTCGAGGCAGAGGGCGTAGACGGCGATAACGATGGTTTTAATCAGGCGGAATACGCCGTCATGTTGAGCCAAAAGATTCCCTTCGGCGGCGTGTCAAAAAACAGAAGGCTTGTTGCCGGACAACTTGCGCGAATGCAGGCGGAAACGGTTTTGGGTAGTACGCGGGCCTTGGATGCGCAGGTGCGTACCGCTTTTTCGGAGGCACAGGCTCAACAGGAGATTCTGCGGATTCGTCGCAATCAGGAAAAGTTGGGCCGGGAATTCGCGGAGGCGGCAAAAAAGCGTCATGAGGCTGGCGGGGCTTCAGAGTTGGAGGCCGTGCAGGCCGATCTGGCGCTCGAAGAAATTCTTCTCGAAATGAAATGCTGTTTTGGGGATATGGACTCCGCACGAAAAAGTCTGGCTTCCGTATTGGGGCTGCCTCTGGAAGAATTGAACGAGCTGTCCGGCGACTTTTACCAGTTGGCTTCCGCAGAAAAGTTGACGGTTGATGAGTCACACCCGGCACTGCAATGGCTGTCCGCACAGGAAGAGATGACCCGGGCGGAAGCCCGGTTGGCGAAAATCGGCAACACCCGGAATCTTTCGCTGGGGGCTGGGGTTAAATATGATGCGGCCGATGAAGCGCAGTCTTTTGTGGTGGCCGCGTCCATACCCCTCTCTATTCGTAAAACAGGTCGTGTGGAGAATGAGGCCGCTCTTTTGAGAGCGGAGGCTCTGCGCGCGGAACGTGATCAGATGCAGCGTGACCTGCAGCGTGAGCTGGATCAGGTGTCGCTACTTTATCAAAGCGCGGCGACGGAAGCCGCGCAGTATGAACAGCGGATTATTCCCAAAGCGGAGCAGGCTTATGCACTGAGTAGGAAAGGATATGAAGCCGGGCGCTATTCGTGGATGGAGTTGCTGGAGGCGCAGCAGAATCTGGCAGGAATTCAAATTCAATATGTTGAAGCGGTGCTGGAGGCACAAAAGGCCGCTGCAACGCTGACTCAATTTAAATCAGGAGAAGAATAATGAGAATGGAATGTGGGAATATTGGAAAAGTGGAATATTGGATGGTTGGAGCGTTCGTTTTCTTTTTAGGGATGACTGCACAGGCGCAACACGAATGTACAGATCCGAACTGCACGTCTTGCACACCCGTTGTTTCTCCCGTAGTTGATACGCATGAGGATCATGCCGGACACGACCATGCCGTCGAAGAGGCGAAGCATGACGAACACGAAGGCTGTGCCCACGTTGCGGAAGAGGCGAAGCACGACGACCACGCGGGACACGATCATGCCGCTGAGAGTCACGAGGAACACGGCGAGCTTGAAATTGAAATGGTTGCGGGCGGGATCGTGGAGCGGATGGCGTCTTTCCCGGCAGAGATTCAGATCAATCGGGATCGTGCCGCCGCTATTTCGCCGAAATATGCGGGCACGGTTCGTGAGATTTATGTGGAGATCGGAGATGCCGTAGAAAAGGGCGATATTTTGGCGACGATTGAAAGTCGTGAGACGCTTGCCAATTATCCGGTCAAAGCGCCCGTAGCGGGCACGGTTGTTTCCCGCGGAAAGTCGGCCGGGGAACTGGCGGACGAAGAGACGGCGCTGTTTGAAGTCGTCGATCTCTCCAGCGTCTGGGTGGAGGTTCATGTCTTCCCGCAATACCGCCATGCGGTGGAGAAGGGGCAGGAGGTGCATCTGATTGCCGCCGATGGTCACGAGGTTGAAACCGTGATTGATTATGTGAGTCCGCTGATTGATCCGGAAACGCGCACCATGAAGGCGCGTTGCGTTCTGACCGGCGGAGGGGACGGTTTTTCCCCGGGTTCCTTTGTTCGTGCGCAGGCCGCTGTGGAGTCAGTTCAGGCCCGTGTCCGGGTTGAAAAAGATGCCGTTCAAACGATGAATGGAGAAACCATTGTTTTCATTCAGGACGAAGACGGGATTGAACCGCGCGATGTTCATATTGGGATTTCCGATGAAAGATTCGTGGAGATCGAATCGGGTCTGGAGCCGGGCGAGAAGTATGTCGCCCACGGCGCGTTTGACCTGAAAGCCGAACTTGTCACCAGCGGACTCGACCCGCACGCCGGGCACGGGCATTAATGAAAATTTAAGTAGGGGCGGGATGCATTCCGCCCGTACAGGAGAGAGAATATGATAAATCGCCTGATTGAATTTTCCTTACGGGTGCGCGGGCTGGTGGTCGCCGCCATCATTGGAATTATTGTGTTCGGGGTGGTTTCCTATCGCCAGATGGCGGTGGATGCCTTTCCCGATATTTCGCCGATCATGGTGCCGGTCTTTGCCGAGGCGCATGGCATGGCGCCCGAAGAGGTGGAGCGCCTGATTACCTTTCCGATTGAAAACGCGATGAGCGGCCTGCCGGACGTCAGGCAGATCAAGTCGACCTCTGCGTTCGGGATGGCGGTGATCTATGTCTACTTTCAGGATGACACCGACATTTATTTCGCGCGCCAGCTAGTCGCCGAGCGGCTCGCCGCCGCGATGGCCGACCTGCCGGAGATGCACGAGCCGCCCGCACTCGGGCCGATCACGACCGGGCTGGGGCAAATTTTCATTTATTACCTAACCATTGATGAAACGGCGGATACCGAAGGCAAAGAACCAGACATTTATCTGCGTGAACTCAACGACTGGGTGGTGAAATACCAGCTTCAATCGGTGCCGGGCGTGACCGATATCCTGTCGATCGGCGGGCATGTCCTTCAGTATCAAGTGAAGGTCAATCCGTACGAACTGCATCGTTATAACCTGTCGCTCGACGAACTGGTCGAGGCGATCCGATCGAACAACCGTAACGCGGGCGGGCAGTTTTTAGTGTTGGGTTCGGAAGAGTCGCTGGTGCGCGGAATCGGCTTGATCGAGAATCTAGAGCAGATTCGCGACATTCCCGTGCGGGTCGTCGACGGCGTGCCGATCACGGTGGGCGCGGTGGCCGACGTGGAGTACGGCAGTGAACTTCGTCGCGGAGTTGTCACGCATAATGGCGAGGAGGAAGTGGTTTCCGGGCTGGTGCTCAAGCTGTTCGGCGAAAACACCTCGGAGGTCATTGAAAAGCTCTACGTCAAAGTCGCCGAAGTTCAGGCGTCGCTTCCGCAGGGCGTAAAACTTGTTCCGTACTACGAGCAGGCCGAGCTGGTTGAGCAGGCCACGGGAACGGTGAAGAAGGCCCTGCTGGCCGGAGCGTTTTTGGTTGCGCTGACCCTGTTGGTTTTCATGGGCAACCTGCGCAGTGCCGTGGTCGTGGTTCTATCGCTACCCATTTGTGCCTTGATCGCGGTCATTATGATGGGCACGAACGGGGTTTCCGCCAATTTGATGTCGCTCGGTGGAATTGCTATTGCGATCGGGATGCTCGGTGACGGCGCCATTGTGATGGTCGAAAATATCTATCGTCACCTCGGGCTTCCGAAAAACCGTTCGCGCGAAAAATCAGCAGTCATTTTGGCCGCCGCGCGCGAAGTGAGTCGCCCGGTCTTCTTTTCAGCGGCGATCATCATTATGGTGTTTCTGCCCATTTTCTCTCTGCAGGGAGTCGAAGGAAAAATGTTCACTCCGATGGCGTTTACGATCACCTTTGCACTGCTCGGCTCGATGGCCGTTGCGCTGATCGTCTCGCCGGTTCTCAGTTGCTACCTCGTCAAGCAGGGCGAACATAAAGAGAGCCCGTTGCTGGAAAAACTCAAAGCGGCATATCGCCCCTTGCTCGAAGGTGCGCTGAAGCGGCATGGTCGGGTGGTCCTCGTTGCCGGGGCAGTTTTCGCTGGTAGCCTGCTGATTTTTCCGATGCTTGGAACCGAGTTTATTCCGACGCTCGAAGAAGGCTCCATTCTGATCGGGGTTTCCATGGCCCCCTCCATTTCTCTGGAAGCGGCGACCGAAACGGTGATGCGGATCGAAAGAGAGATTATGGAGCACCCCGAGGTGGAAGAAACCATCTCGCGGATCGGACGGCCCGAGGCGGGGAGTCATCCGCACCCGGTCAATTATGCAGAGATCCATATTGAAATGCATCCCGGCACCGATAAGGCAGAGATGGTTGCTGAGTTGGAAGAAGCGCTGGCGGAACTTCCCGGCACGCAACTCAACTTTACCCAGCCGATTCAGAATGCGTTCGACGAACTGCTTTCGGGAATTAAAGCGCAGATAGCAATCAAAGTGTTTGGGGAAGACCTCGATGTGTTGCAGACAACGGCGGCAGAGATCAAAGAGGCCATCGAAGATGTTCCGGGATTAGTTGACCTATCGGTCGAGCAGAGCTTCGGTCAGCCGCAGGTGCAGATTGCGGTCGACCGCGCCGCCTGCGCGCGCTACGGCATCGCTGTCAGCGATGTGCTTGAGCTCGTCGAGCTGGCGATCGGCGGGGAGCCGATTGATCAGATTCTGCTCAACACCCGCCGCTTCGGAATTCATGTGCGCTATCAGGAGGCGTTTCGCGCCGACCCGAATGCGCTCCGCAACCTGCTGGTTCCCACGGACGGCGGCTCGTTTGTTTCGCTCGAGCAGGTCGCCGACGTGAACGAAGTGGTCGGGCCGATTCAGATTAACCGCGAGAAAAATCAGCGGCGCTGGATTGTGCAGGGCAATGTGCGCGGGCGCGACCTCGGGAGTGTGGCCGATGAAATCCGCGAACGGATTTCTGAGAACGTTGAGCTGCCGACCGGATATTTTGTGGAGTACGGCGGTCAGTTTGAAAATCAGCAGCGCGCCATGCGGCGCCTCTCGATTATCGTTCCCTTGGTGATTATGGCAGTTTTCATTCTGCTTTGGATGACTTTCGGAGCGTGGCGCGACGCCTTTATCATCATTGTGAATATTCCGCTCGCGCTGATTGGCGGGATCTTTGGACTGCTGGTCACCGGGGAATACCTTTCGGTGCCCGCCGCCGTCGGCTTCATCGCGCTCTTCGGGATTGCGGTGCAAAACGGCGTGGTGCTCGTCAGCTATTTCAATCAGCTTCGATGCGAGGGAAAGAGCCTGCACGATGCTGTGCTCGAAGGCGGGATGCTTCGCTTGCGCCCCGTATTGATGACGGCGATGACGACTGTGCTCGGACTGCTTCCGCTACTGCTTTCGCGCGGCATCGGTTCTGAGGTGCAACGTCCGCTCGCGGTAGTCGTGGTGTTTGGCCTGACGACTTCCACACTGCTGACGCTCTTCGTTATTCCGGCGGTTTACAGCCTCATTGAAAGCCGCATGCCGAAAGAGTACGAGACCTTGAGGGATTAAGGGCTGCTGCCGAGGCAGGCGACAAGAGTCGCTGAATGAAGAATTAACGGAACGCTAACAATTTTAAGCTGGTGCGCTTTGAGCGCACCGCTTATAAAGAGGCCGTTCGCAGTTAACGAAAACAGCAGACGGAGCGGAAATTATGCCAAATGTGGTCGGGCTGATTCTGGGAGGGGGAGCGGGAACGCGGCTGCAGCCGCTTACCACGGATCGGGCAAAACCGGCGGTGCCGATTGCCGGCAAATACCGGCTGGTCGATATTCCGATCAGTAACTGCATCAACAGCGGTATCCGATCCATTTACGTGCTGACGCAGTTCAACAGCGTTTCGCTGCACCGCCATATCCAATCCACCTACCTGTTCGATCAGTTTTCCCCCGGCGCGGTCCGGATGCTGGCGGCCGAACAGACGCCGGACTCGGAAGGCTGGTTCCAGGGCACTGCGGATGCCGTTCGTCAGTCGAGCAAGTATTTTATGCACAACGATCCGGATGTCGTGGTGATTCTTTCCGGCGACCAGCTCTACCGGATGGATTTCGAGGAAGTGATCAAAGAACACATGGAGCGCGACGCGGAGGTGACGATCTGCACCAAACCCGTTCCGAGAAGCGAGGCAGGATCCCTCGGTATCATGCATGTTGATAAAAAGAACCGGATTGTCGAGTTTGCTGAAAAGCCCGGCGATACGCCGCGACTGGATGCGCTGCGCGCGCCGATGTATAGAGACGAGCGCTACCTCGCCAGCATGGGGATTTATATCTTCAACGCCAAGGTGCTGTCTGAGCTGCTCTGCGGCAGCGATGAGACGGATTTCGGAAAGCACATCATTCCGCAGGCCATTGAAGAACGGAAGGTGTTCAGTCACATTTTTGAGGGCTACTGGAAAGATATCGGAACCCTCGGCATGTTTCACGAAGCCAATCTGGCGCTGACCGATCTGGTTCCGGAGTTTACCTTTTATGATACCAAAGCGCCGATTTACACCCACATGCGCTATCTGCCGCCGTCAAAAATCAACTGCTGCGACCTCAACCGCTGCCTGCTTTCCGACGGGTGCATTGTTTCGGGCCATCGCATTTTGCATTCGGTGATCGGTACGCGGGCCGTGATCGGTGAGGGTACGGTCATTGAACACTCCGTCGTCATGGGCGCCGATTATTATGAGCACGAGAAAGCGCTGGCGAAAAAAGCACCCGGGGTTCCCGCGCTGGGGATTGGGAAAGACTGTTACATCAAAAACGCCATCCTCGACAAAAACGTCCACATCGGCGACAGCGTCTACATTTCACCCGCCGGAAAAGCAGAAGGGGAGCAGACCGATCTCTATATTGTTCGTGACGGCGTCATCGTTATTCCCAAAAACACCGTCATTCCCCCCGGTACGCGGCTTTAACTGCGGCTGGCGTAGAAGGGATACCGCTCCGAATCTTCGGGGCGGTTTATTTTTTTCCAGCGTTTGTACATCCAGAGCCAGTGTTCAGGATGGTTACGGATTTCGCGCTCAATGGAGGAGAGAATCTGCTGCGTCAGCCGCTGCGCGGCTTCGTTGCCGGTGTCGGATGGGGGGGCGAACGTCTCAGTTGTATAAACACGATAGCGTCCGCCGCGCTGCGGCACGCAGAAGAAGATCAGGATTTCGCTGCCGATCCTTGCGGCCAGCGCGGCCGCCGCGGACGTGACCGGTACGGGCAGTCCGAAGAAATCGACCCAGACACCACCTTCTTTTTCATCAGTATTTTGATCAACCAGAAAAGCGATCTTGCCGTTGTTGCGGAGAACGCCGAGCAGTTTGCGCAGCGCCCCTTTGCGCGGAATAATTTTTTGGCCGGTCACCTCGCGTTGTTGAAGCAGCAGGCGGTTTACCTCCGGGTTTTTAACCGGCATGGCGATGCCGTGAAACGGCTCGCCCTTGAGCGCCATCACCTGGCCGCTTACCTCCCAGTTTCCGAAATGCGCGGTAATCCAGATTTGGCTTTTTTTGCAGAAAAAACGCTCCATGCTTTCATCAATGGCCACATATTTTTCCAGCCGTTTAGCGGGATGTCGACCGAACCAGATGACGTCGAGGAAGGTGCGCGTCATGGTGATATAGGCGGTGCGGAGAATTCGTTTTTTCTCACGGGAGCTTTTTTGGTCGCCGAATGCAACCTCCAGATTGGCCAGCCCGATCCGCCGTCCGCGGCGGTCAAAACAGTAACCCAGCCGACCACCGGCCTGCGCCAGCCCCAGCAAGACCGGACGCGGCAGAAGCGGAACAGCCGCCAGCGCAAAGCGCAGGGCGGCGGTTTCAAAAGGGCGGCGGCGTTCTCTTTGGATTTTGCCCATGGATCAGTTGAAGACGATCGTGCGGTTTTTATAGACCAGCACCTTGTTCTGCAGGTGTGCCCAGACGGCGCGGGCCAGCACCATTTTTTCCAGGTCGCGGCCTTTGCGAATCAGGCTTTCCACCGAATCCTTGTGCGAGACCCGCATCACTTCCTGGTCAATAATCGGCCCCTCGTCGAGGTTGGCGGTAACGTAGTGGCTGGTGGCGCCGACAATTTTCACGCCGCGCTGGTAGGCCGAATGGTACGGCTTTGCACCGACAAAGGCGGGCAGGAATGAGTGGTGAATGTTGATGATGCGGTTGGGATATTCCTCGCAGAAGCGGTCTGAAAGAATCTGCATGTAACGCGCCAGCACCATCACATCAATGCTGTACTCCTTCAACAATTCCATCTGCTTTGCTTCCTGCTCCGCTTTGTTGTCTTTGGCGACCGCGATGCAATGGAAATCAATACCGTGCATTTTTGCCAGCGGCTCGAGATCCGGATGGTTGCTGATAATCAGCGGAATATCCACCTGCCATTCGCCGGCGTTCCAGCGTGCCAGCAGGTCATGGATGCAGTGCGAAAATTTTGAGACGAAGATCGCCATGCGCGGCGTGTAGTCCGAAAAATGGAGCTCATACTTCATGTCGAAGCGGTCGGCGAGCAGGCTGAACTTTTCGCTGATCTGATCGCGGGGAAGAGCAAAGGCGGCCATTTCCCACTCCACGCGCATAAAAAATGTGCCTTCCTCGGTGTCTGTGTGCTGCTCGAGATCAATAATGTTGCCGTTATGCCGCATCAGAAAATCGGTCACGGCGCACACCAGACCCTTCCGGTCCGGGCACGAAATCAGCAGAATGGCAGAGGCTTCACTTTTCACAGCCGGGTTCCTTTCATAAATTGCGAACGAACTTTATAGACATCACCCCGAAACACCAATAGGTTTTTGCACATGAAAAACAACCTGAAAATTTTATTTACCCTGTTCGCGGCAGCGTCTCTTTTGATGGGCTGCTCGCAGCAAGAAATCGAAACAAAAGTGGAACCCAAGCCTCTAAAGGAAACCAAAACCATGATCTTAATGAAAACCACCAAAGGGGATATCAAACTCGAACTCGCCGCGGACAAGGCTCCGAATACCGTCGCGAACTTCCTCAAATATGTCGAAAGCGGTCACTACAACGGAACCATCTTCCACCGTGTCATCAACAACTTTATGATTCAAGGCGGTGGCTTTACGGCCGACATGAAGCAGAAAAAAGCGCCGCATACCGTAGACAACGAAGCCAACAACGGCCTTAAAAATACAAAAGGCTCTATCGCCATGGCCCGCACCTCCGATCCGCACAGCGCAGGCGCACAGTTCTTCATCAACGTCGTCGATAACGGCTTCCTGGATCATACCGCGCCGACGCCGCAGGGGTGGGGCTATTGTGTCTTCGGAAAAGTAGTCGAGGGCATGGATGTTGCAGACGCTATTAAGGGTGTAGCAACTGATCCGGGCGACGTGCCCAAAGAAGTTATCGAAATCACCGAAATCAAAATCGTTGAATAGCGATTTTAAGTTTTCCAATGAACACTGACCGCATAGAACGGATTCTCAATTCCGGCTATCGTGCGGTACTTGTCACTACCGGCGGCGGATCGAGCGCCGTCAACGCCCTGCTTACCGCGCCCGGCGCGTCGCACTTCGTCGTTGAGGCGCACGTACCCTATTCGCCGGAAGCGATCGAACGATTCCTCGAAAAAAAACCGGAACATTCCGTTTCTCCCGCAACCGCCCGCAAACTGGCCGAAGTGGCTTTTAATGTAGGACGGGCATCTTGCCTGTCTGGACAGGCTGGAAGCCTGTCCTACATTATGGGAATCGCCTGTACTGCGGCGCTGCAAACCGATCACGAGCGGCGCGGCGCCGACCGCGCCTTCATTTGCATCAAAACCGCCGGCGCCGAAAAAGTTTATGCGCTCCACCTGTCTAAAACCTCCCGCGAAGAGCAGGAAGCTCTTTTGAGCGACTGGCTGCTCACGCTGATCGCGTACGCTGTCGGTGCGGAACACGGCCTCATGCTTCCCGGCTCCTTCAACCCGTTTCACCAGGGGCACGCAAACCTGCTTAAAGCGGCGGAGCAAATGACCGGCTTGTCCGGCGTATTCGAACTTTCCTGCGCCAATGTGGATAAGCCACCGCTCGAAGAAGCCGAGTGCTTACGCCGCGTCGCCGCCATCAAAGATATTCCCGTGGCCCTCACCGACGCCCCGCGTTTTGTCCGGAAGGCGGAACTCTTTCCTAAAACCAAATTCGTTCTGGGATATGACACCGCCGCACGGCTTGTTGATCCGGCGTATTGCCGGGAAACGCCGCGTTCCAGCTTCGCTGAAGCTACGCAGGACAGGGAGGGCACGCGGCCTACAGAAGAAAGCTGTAGGCCCGGTATCCCTACCGGGCGCTGGCTGGAAATGTGGCGTGACTTCAAAGCGTTGGAGACCCGTTTTCTTGTTGCCGGACGTGCCTGTAGGCCGGGTGACCCCACCCGGCGAGAAAAATTCCTAACACTCAGCGACTTGAAATTGCCGGACGGATTCGAGGTTCTCTTTGCGCCGGTTCCTGAAGATCTTTTCCGCGAAGATATCTCCTCAACCGATCTGCGCGGGTGAATACATTCTTCGAAAAGGCAGGGCGCTTTCGCCGAAAGCGCCGCCTCTTCTGGGCTTCGCCCAAGAGCGGACGGCGTCCTCCTTTGCCAAGGCTTCGGCGGACACGCGGCGAGCCGTCCCTACCAATTTCATCCGACGCCCGTCGTCAGAAGAATCTTTCATTGAATAAAAAGCACAGATGGTGTCGATTTCAGAGCGGAGCTCGGATAAACACTTGTCTCCCAGCGAGTTGCCTAATGAGAAACTTTAAAAAAGACAAAAACGATCATTTTTGATATAAATATGCGAGGGAAAATATTCTTGTTCTTGTGAAATAATGAGGTATAAGAAATGTTCTTTAAAAGATAAAAGAAAGAAAAGTGAAAAGATGAAAACGAAAACTGCAATACTGCTCATCAGTGCGCTTTGCATGCTTCTCCCGCTCGCCGGACAGGCCATTACCGTTGAGTGCCACGGCTTCGCAACTGCGCCGATTACCCGGGATATTCTTTACAGAGTAACGCTAGGTACGACGGAATCCATCGACTACCTCCATAACGGCTGGTTCGCTGACGGTTCAGTTAATGGGTGGGTGAGTCAAGGGTCGGACTTTATTGTTGTTGATGCCCTTGGTGTTAGCCAGAACTGGACGATAAATATTGCCAGTATCAGTGAGCCGTATACCAATTATGTTGAGCATGGACTCATCGCTACTTCCATAGGAAATACAGATGCGGTACTCCAGTGGCAGGAAGATGGCGGCGGCAGCATCAGCGACGGAGTTTACTACTTCGGGTACAACACGGAGCAGCCGCTTGTGACGGTTGGTTTTCTGACATCTTCAACCGTTCTTAATGAGGACTGGGATGAGCCGGTCGGGCAGGGACTCGGCCCGATTCATGCCCCGGTACCGGAGCCGGCAACCGCATTATTGATGGTCGTGGCTACCGGTGCGATTGGTGTGTTTCGTAGAGTTCGCAAATATTAGTTCCAGATCAATTTTTCGTCGAAATGGGCGTCCTGAATTTTCGGGACACCCGTTTTTTGTTTTGCAGGTAATTTTTTCCGGGGTTTAGCGATTTAGGGAAAGCTGTAGCCGCATGTTTTCCGGGTGCGTCAACGTAGACGAGGGTTGCCATTCCCTTCGGTCATTCCTCGTCAAGAAACGAGGCTTTCTCCCTCTGGTCGAGTCCAGCCTCGTCTATGACAATGGCTACTTCATTTCCGCTTCCGGCGTTTTTTCGGTTTGGCACCGCGCGGGCGGTCGCCGGTAAAGGTGACCTGCGGCTTTTTCTTCTTTTTGCTGCGCGGCGGGCCGCCTTTTGAAGCGCCGCGCGGCGCAGCCTGTCCGGCGAGGCGGAAATCGACGAAGTTGCGCGCGATGTCCACTTTGACGAGGTCGGCTTCGAGCAGGTCGCCAATTTTAAAAACTTTTCGGTGGCGCTGCCCGGTAGCTTTGGTTCTGGAGGCGTTGACTTCGTAGCGGTCGTCGATGATGGATGAAAAGGCGATGAGTCCGCGCTGCAGGGTGTCGGGCAGTTCAATCAACAGGCCTTTGCCTAGAATCTTAATGATGCAGGCTTTATAGGGGCCGGTTTCGCCTTTGTAGAGCAGGTCGCGGTAGTATTCGGCTCGGCGCAGGGCAATACTTTCTTTTTCGGCGGCATCGGCTTCGGTTTCGGTGCGGGTGCACTGCGCGGCGAGGGCTTCCAGATCGTTTGTGCGATAGGGCTGCTTTTCGCTTTTCTCGAGAGCCCCGAGCAGGCGGTGGATGACGAGATCGGGGTAGCGCCGGATGGGGGAGGTGAAGTGGACGTAGTCGTCGAAAGCGAGACCGAAGTGTTCGCTTGCTTCGGCGGAGTAGCCCGCGCGCTTCAGGTTTCGCAGGATGGCGAGGCTGGCGGAATATTCCATCGGGGTGCCTTCGATTTTCTCGAGCACGGCGTTGATGTCGTTCCGTGTCAGGGGCAGGGCGTTGATTCCAAGCGCCTGCAGTTCGGCGCCCATCTGTCCCCATTGGTCTTCGTCCGGTGCTTCGTGAATACGGTGGACGGCGGGCCACTGTGCCGCTTTTAGTTTGCGTGCGACGGCGACGTTGGCGAGCAGCATGTACTCTTCGATCAGCTGATACGCCTCTTTGGCCTCGCCTTTTTTGATGGAAGCGACTTTTCCGTCGGGCCCCAGCAGGCATTTAATCTGCGGGGTGTTGATTTCAAGCGAACCGGCTTTTGTGCGGTTGGCGCGCAGCGTGCGGGCGAGGGGCCGAAGGTTTTGCAGTGCTTCGACGACCGGCGCGGGGATTTGGTGATTCTTTTTCCCATCGAAAAGTGCCTGCACCTGTTCGTAGTTGAGGCGTGCATCGGAGTGAATAATGGAGCGGCAGGTTTCTGCACCGGTCATTTCACCGTTTTCATCGAGGGTGATTTCGACCGTGTGCGCCAGACGATCCACCTGCGGGTTCAGGCTGCAAATTCGCGTCGTGAGTTCGGCCGGGATCATCATGACAACTCGGTCAACCAGATAAATACTGTTGCCTCGGTGCAGCGCCTCTTTGTCGATGACTGAATCTTTCTTTACGAAATGAGCCACATCGGCGATGTGCACGCTCAGCCGGAACCCATTTTCTGTTTTTTCAATGGAAATGGCATCGTCGAAGTCGCGCGCGGTTTCGGGGTCGATGGTGAACGTGAGGCGTTTGCGCAGGTCGGCGCGGTTTTCGTAATCTTCGGGACGCAGTTCGTGCGGCATCTTTTTGGCCTCGGCGAGAACCTCGTCGGAAAAGCTCTGGCGGAATCCGTGCGCGCGCAGAATGCATTGCATTTCGACGTTGGGGTCATCGCGGTTACCGAGGCTTTCGGCCAGCGTTCCGGTGAGCGGTTTGAAGGGATCGGTCCACTCATGAAGGCGGACGACCACTTTATGATCTTCGGGGGTTTCTTCGAGGCCGCTGTCCCATTCAATGACGCGGATATCATGGCCGAGGCGCAGGTTGTCGGGGATCACATAGGCGTAGTACGGCGTGCGGCGCAGCAGGCCGACCACTTCGCTGTTCGCTCTTTCAAGAACCTCAAGAACCCGACCGGTTTGGTTCTTTTGTAGGCCGTGTGACCCCACGCGGCGATGACGAGCGTCCGGTGAGGGCACCGGGCCTACAGGGAGAAGTTCCACTAAAACCTTATCGGTGTGCAAAGCACACTTTAGATCATCTCTCGCGATATAGATTTCCTCACCGCCGTCGGAGGGCGTGAAAAGGCCGAAGCCTTTTTCCATAACGCGGACGGTTCCGGCAATCTGCGGCAGGTTGCCGGCGAGTGCCCAGCGGTTTTTGCGCAGGCAGACGATTTCCCCCTTTTTCTCCAGATCGAGAAGTGCCTTGCGCAGTTTATTGCGCTCACTGCTGTGGAGACGGATGGCCTTGGCGAGATCGGGACGGGTGAGCGGCTGGTATTTCGGCTGGTTGAGGCGGTCGAGAATGCGTTGTTCGAGCGTGGGATTTTTCGGGGAGGAATTTTTCATGCAGAGAGCTTAGCTGGTTTTCGAATCCAATCAATGGTTTTGGAACGAGATCAGAATAATCCATGCGTCGCTGAAGCTATGCAGGACAAGTTTAAGGACAGAATGATTGGGAAATGAACGGTTCGGTCAGAGGTGAGCCCGGTTACTTTTTTCGGTAGACGTCTTTGCGATCTTGAATTCTGAGGATGAGAACCTGCTGTTCGATGATGACGAAGATTACGCGATAATCACCCGCACGGAATTTGCGCATTCCGGCGAATGTTCCCTTGAGGGCGGGGAACCTTTGCGGGTTCTCGGAAAGTTCCGCATCAATTTTGTCAAGAATTCGCGGCACATCGACTTTTGCAATGCGTTTGAGATCTTTCGCGACGGATTTTTTATAGTCGATTTTATAGCCCAAGAGATTCCCTTAGTTCACCGCTGGAGATGACGGGGTCTGATGTGTTGCGCAGACGATCCAGCGCGACCTGAAAATCGGCGATATCATCGAGATAGGTTTCAACAGCCTTGGTTATGAGGAATGAGCGGGATCGCTCTGTTTCTTTAGCAATCCGACCTAGTTTTTTTGCAATCACATCAGGTAATCGAATGGAAATTGCTGTACTCATAACCTTTCTCCCTCACTATGTAATACAGTGTATTCAAAAATTACAACGTAGTCAAGTGGCGTTAAAGGCGGGTGATTCGGGGGTGCGGCTGGTATTTCGGCTGGTTGAGGCGGTCGAGAATGCGTTGTTCGAGCGTGGGATTTTTCGGTGAGGAATTTGTCATGCAGAGAGCTTATCCGCTGGTTTTCACGAATCAATATTAATGGAGATTCAGTTTTTACGGCAGTTAAAACTTCTATTTACTTTTTGTTTCTTTTAGTTACTACATTGACGGGTAGAGGTTTGAGGCTTACGATAAGCGACAGAAATACGTCGCAAAAAGACACTATACGGAGATACTCAAAAGATGAAAACTGAACTTGTACGGTTCCTGACTGGCACCTTTGAAGCTCACGCCCAGCAGACCGAAGGCGGTGTGGAATACTGGCTTGCCCGTGACCTCCAGCACCTGCTCGGTTACACAGAATGGCGCAACTTCAACAATACCGCCATATCTAAGGCCAAAACATCCTGCGAGGCCTCTGGACACGCTGTCCCGGATCATTTTGTTGGCGTCACCAAAATGGTCGATCTCGGCTCGGGCAGCCAGCGGGAGATTGAGGATATCATGCTTACGCGCTACGCCTGCTATCTCATTGCGCAGAACGGCGATCCGCGTAAACCGGAAATCGCCTTTGCCCAGACCTACTTTGCCATCCAGACCCGTCGCGCGGAAATCATCGAACAACGCCTGCTGGAAGCTGAACGCCTGTCGGCACGCCAAAAACTCAGTACCACCGAAAAAAAGCTTTCAGAGGTTATCTACGAACAGACCGGCGGCAGCCGGAATTTCGCTCTCATCCGCAGCAAAGGTGATCAGGCTCTTTTCGGTAAAAGCACCCGGGCGATGAAAGCGCAGTGGAAGGTGCCGGATCGCCGCCCGCTGGCCGATTTTGCGCCGACCATCATCCTTAAAGCCAAAGACTTTGCTGCTGAAATCACTATTTTCAATGCGCGCGAACACGACATGACCAGCGAGTCCGCCATTTCGAACGAACACATCACGAACAATGTGGCTGTTCGCGACACCCTGCTCGAACGCGGTATTCGCCCCGAACATCTGCCTGCCGCCGAAGATGTAAGGAAGGTTGAACGCCGCCTCGCTTCGGCGGAAAAGAAATCCCTCAAAGATCCGGACGCATTGAAGCCGGGAGAGAGTGTGACGGTTAAAAATTCCGAGCAATTTTAGCAATAGGCAGAGAGCTTAGCTGAACTTTTTGTCCGTGGAAGATTTTTTGACAGAATAACAGGATTGAACCGCATGGGTTGCCAAATCTTGGAGATTTTCACGCAGAGGCGCAGAGATCGCGGAGAACGTTCTGGGTGAGTCTTAGGCTCGAACCATTTGGGTTTCTGCATTTTTTAGCGAAATGGGTCGTAGACTTCTGATGGGAAGAATCCTAATTCAATAAAAGCCCATAAGGGGCCAATAAAAGGCGCGAGATTAATAAGGCACCAAAAGCCTGACTTGCCACGGTCATGCCAACGTCTGATTTGGGTTGCAAGGACAGGCCAGTGTGAAAAATAGAATAACATCAAAAATAAACGGCTGGATTCTTTATGATTTTCAATCAATGAAGGCTCTGCGTGGAACATGATATTCACCAATATCACCCAGCCGGCAAATAGCAACCACCACTCTGTGCGTGATGCTTCGCCTGTGAATGAGAATATACGTAGTATTCTTTTCATTATTTCCACAAAGAACGTTTAATGAGCGTCAGACGCTTTTTCCGTGTAAATCGGGGTGAGCTTAATGCGAATTACTTTATGCGACAATGAAAACTCTTGAAATTTACAGAAGGCAACGAAGAAAACGAATTGTCCCCAAAGGTAGGGCGCGTTCGCCGAACGCGCCGCGGACGGCTCGGCGAGCCGTCCCTACCCAACCATTCCCCGGAGAGTTTAATTCGTGAAAATTTGTGTGATTCGTGGGCAATGAAGGACTACGAGCGGGTGTAGAGCTTTTCGATGTACTGCCGGGCGGTGTCGTCCCACAGGAAGCGGGCTTTTGCGGCGGCTTTGCAGACGGCCTGCCATTTTCCCGGATCGTTTTTATGCAGATGCAGGGCGGCTTTGAGTTCGGCGGTCATGGCATCAACTTGTCCGCTGAGTGAATCGCTTTCGAAGCCGAAGCCGTCGATGCCGGGCTGCACGGTGTCGCGCAGGCCGCCGGTGCGATTGACGAGGCAGGGCTGGCCGTCGCGCATGGCGAGCATCTGGCTGATGCCGCAGGGCTCGAAGGAGCTGGGCATGAGGAAAAGATCTCCGGAGGCGTAGAGTGTTTCGGCAGTCTGCACGGAATAGTTGTTGAGGAAGATAAAGTTGGAGCTTCGCGCACTGACCTCGGCAAAAAATTCTTCATAGGCGCGGTCGCCGGTGCCGAGCAGGATGTAGAGGCCGCGGTCGCCGAGGGTCTTCAGGATACTTTCGAGGCCGGACAGTCCGTCGCCGCCCGCCGCCTTGAGCAGCAGCATTTTCTGCTCAACGACGCGACTGACGCTGACGGCGATAAACTCCGGCTTTTTGCGCGCGGACGCCAGCTTCCCCAACCTTTGGAAAACGATGAAGTCGGCGAAGGTCAGCGCGGAGCGTTTCGCGGCCCAGTGCGACTGTTCGGTTCTGAGCAGATGGATGAGGTCGGTAAAGGTTTTTTTCTGTACGGACTGCCCGGGATATTCGCAACCGTTGAGGATGCCGTGCAGGCGGCTTTCGCCCTCGGCTTTTTTGAGGTCTTTTTCAAGCCCTTCGCCGCCGAACGTCTGCGGCGGACGGCTGGGCTCGAGAATTTCCTGCGCATAGGAGGGCGAGACCGTATGGACGGCGTCGGCCAGCCGGATGCCGACGGCCATGGGGTTGATGCAGTCGGGCCAGCGCGGGTCGCACAGGTCGGCGGGGATTTTTGTGCCGAAGTCGAGGTCGGGATACCAGTTTTCGAGTGAGGAGGGGTCGCCGGTGAGCGGGCGGACGCCCTGCAGGGAAAGGTTGTGGATGGTGTAAACCGTACGGAATTTCCGGAGGCCGGCATATTTTTTCGCGTACTTGCGCAGGATGAGCAGGAAGGCGGCGTGCCAGTCGTGCAGGTGGAGTACATCGGGGTTACCGAAAAGACCGTCCTGAACGGCGGCCGCGACGGCGGCGTTGAAGCAGGCGAATTTGACGGCGTCGGAGGCAAAGGGGCGTCCGGGCGGATCGTCGCTGTAAATGTCGTGGAGTTCCCGCTGGTGGTTGAACTTCAGGAACGAGGGGTGGTCGACGACATAGTGAGCGGCATGCGCGGCGGCGGCGCTGCGCGGCTGCACGCGGTACAGATCCGCTGTTTCGGCCCGGCCCGCGAAGGAGAATTTGATGCTTCCTTCTTTTTCGGAAGGGTTGACGGTATGGAGAAATCCATAGGAGGGGGTTACGACCGACACCTGACAGCCTCTGGAAGCCAGCGCGCTGGGAATGTCGCGGATGACATCGCCGATACCGCCTACTTTGCAGCGTTTAAGGCCGTCGTTTTCCGCGGCGACCATCAGGATGTGCAGGGCTTTACTCACTCAGGACTCCAGTTGTTTGCGTGTAAAGCAGTTAAGCATAGGATCCTGTACTGATTCCAGCCATGAAATCATTCTCTGCTTAAGCCGTGCAAGCTCGGCAACTGCGGAGGGATCACCGATTCGGTTGATCAATTCGCCGGGATCGGTTTCGAGGTCGTAGAGTTCGTTGATATCCGTCAGGTTCCAGACAAATTTCCATCGGCGGTCATGCACCATACGCTGGCTGTAAGCGCCGAACTGGTTGCCGGAGTAGGTGGCGAAAATATCCTCACGTCCCGTGGGCTCCAGCAGGCTTTGGCCGGTGAACGTTGCGGGCGGTTCGATACCCGCGGCGACGCAGAAGGTTGAGGGCAGGTCAATCGCGTTGGATAAAAAGTCGTCACGGACGGTGCCCGCGGACAGATCGGGGTGCCGCAGGATGAGCGGCACGCGCACGACATCGTCGTACATCACGAAATGTTTATCCACCATGCCGTGGCTTCCGCACATATCGCCGTGGTCGGAGGTATAGGCGACTAGCGTGTTGTCAGCGAGACCGAAGCGGTCGAGCGCGGCGAGCACGCGACCGATTTCGTGATCGAACTGAGTGATGAGGCCGAGGGTGCGGGCGACGATCGGTGCCCATTTTTCCCATGTCCAGTTTTCAACGCCCCAGGCTCCGAGCATTCGGCGTTGAATATCCGGTTTGCTCTCAAAGGTATCGCCAAAGCCGAGCCACGGTTCGATGTCGGCGGGATCATACATCGAAGCGTACGGTTCGGTTGGAAAGCAGGGGAGGTGGGGTTCTACCGTATGCCAGCGCAGGAAAAAGGGACGGTTTTCAGTGACGGCGGTTTCGAGTTCCTCGATGGCGCGGTCGGCGCTCCACGCGAGGCGCGACTGCTCCGGCGCGACGTCATCGGTCTGTCCCGACCAGCACTCCGGCATTGTCGGCAGGGGTGCCAGATCCTGGTCTTTTCGCCATGCATGGTAGTCCCAGTCGCTTTGAAAATGATCAAAGCCAAAATCACTGGGTGATCGTTCCGAATCGACATGCCAGCGACCGACCTGTGCGGTGCGGTAACCAGTTTCGGAAAGCACGCCGCTGACGGTCGGGGTGGTGTCGGGCGAGAGCTGTTTCAAGGTTTCTCCGTCATAGTTAAAGACAACACCGTGTTGCGAGGGCCACTGGCCGGTTAGAAACGAGCAGCGCGCGGGCACGCACATCGGGCAGGGGGTGAAGGCGTTTGTGAAATTTACCCCTTCGGCGGCAAGACGGTCTAGACTCGGAGTTTGTATAAGCGGGTGACCGTTGACGCCGAGGCAGTCGAAACGGTGCTGATCGCTCATAATCTGGAGGATATTGGGTTTATTCATACGATTCAATTATGCGTTTTTTACCTGCCCTGCATCATTCATAAAAAGGGATGAAAATCCAACAAAATGCGTATAAGCAGTTTGTTGCGGGGTATTTTAATGATGACCATACCTTTAAAGGTATGGTCAAAAATATCTCTAATTGCTAGTTGTGTGCGTCAAGTTCTGCAAAAAGGATTTCCGGCATCTCCTATTCGTTCCTGTTTGCTGGCGGCCTCTGGGCTTCGGCCAGCGAGAATGGGTCATATATGAGTCGAAGCCCGAGGCCGCCTCGATTCGTATTTAAGCGGCTTTCATCAACATGAGTTTTTTGTGCTCCCTGAGTAGTTCCATGTTTAGATAGCGGTGCTGTTCGATCCAGTCCTCGTGGATCTC
>Ga0190284_1000412_pt1 | contig 25546 bp, 25 predicted proteins | sample 48691812_MG_FD_161668 | JGI IMG/M metagenome (GOLD analysis project Ga0190284, IMG submission 161668) | Hydrothermal vent microbial mat bacterial communities from Southern Trench, Guaymas Basin, Mexico - 4869-18-1-2_MG | ecosystem: Environmental > Aquatic > Marine > Hydrothermal vents >...
CGCGCTCGGTATCGGCGGCGTTCCGCGCGGCCGCGTGATCGAAATCTACGGCCCCGAATCCTCCGGAAAAACGACGCTCGTTTCCCACATCATCGCCAATGTTCAGAGATCGGGCGGTACGGCGGCGTTCATTGACACCGAGCACGCGCTTGATCCGGCGTACGCCAAAAAGATCGGCGTGGATCTCGATAATCTGCTTGTCTCGCAGCCCGATTCCGGCGAAGAGGCGCTGAATATTTGCGAAACGCTGATACAAAGCGGTTCACTGGACGTGGTGGTGGTGGACTCCGTCGCCGCGCTCGCGCCGCGCGCCGAGCTGGAGGGCGAAATGGGTCAGTCTCACGTCGGCCTGCAGGCCCGGCTCATGAGCCAGGCGCTTCGCAAGCTCACCTCGGCGATCAACCGTACGCAGTGCTGCTGCATTTTCACCAATCAGATTCGTGAAAAAATCGGCGTGATGTTCGGCAGTCCCGAAACAACCCCCGGCGGACGCGCGCTGAAATTCTACTCCTCCGTTCGACTCGACATTCGTCGCATTGGCCAGCTCAAGGATACCGCCGGAAACGTTTACGGCAACCGCACCAAGGTGAAAGTGGTCAAAAACAAAGTGGCGGCGCCGTTCCGGATCGCCGAATTCGATATTCTCTACGCCGAGGGCATCTCGTGGACCGGCTCGATCATCGATGCGGGGATTGAAGCCGGCCTGATTGAAAAGAAAGGCTCCTGGCTTTCGTACGACGGGCAGCAGCTCGGGCAGGGCCGCGAAGGCGCGCGCAAATCGCTCCTCGAAGACAAAAAGCTTTGCGACGAACTCGTCAAAAAGATCGAAGAGGCCGCCAAGGCCAAAACCGACGGCGCGTAGGAATGGAAGGTTGGAGCGGTGGAGTAATGGATTGCTGGAAAACTACAGCCGCGCTTTTTACGACCTTTTGTTTGATCTTTTCCGGCTGCAAGCCGCCAGCATTTGATGGCGAAAAAGCCTATGCCGAAACCGAAGCCCTTGTGCAGATCCGTCCGCGTGATGCGGGAACCGGCGGCGCGCGGCGTGCGGCGGTTCATCTGGAAGGCCGGCTGAAAGCGCTCGGTTTCAAAACGGTCATAGACACCTTTTCCGAAGAAACCTCCACGGGCAAAATGTTTTTCAACAACGTGCTGGGCCGTTTGCCGGGTAAAACGGATCGGCTGATTGTGCTTTGCTCTCACTTCGACACCAAGAGCGGCATCGCAGAGGATTTTCAGGGCGCGAACGATTCGGGCTCGAGTTCCGGTGTTTTGCTCGAACTCGTGCGGGTGCTTTCAGAACACACGTCGCTTGAAACCGGGTTTTTGATTGCCTTTTTTGACGGTGAGGAGTGCCGCGTAAAGTACGGCCCTCGCGACGGTCTGCACGGAAGTCGCCGACTCGCAAAGCAGATTGCGGAAGCGGGCGGAGCCGCCGCGGTGGAGGCGGTCATTCTGCTCGATATGGTCGGCGACCGGAACCTGAACATTAGCGTGCCTCGCAACAGTTCACGTGTACTGGTGAAAGAGCTTTTTTCCGCGGCGCACGAGCTGGGCGTTCGTCCGCAGTTTGGACTTTATGGGCATGAAATCCTCGATGACCATGTGCCTTTTCTGATGCTCGGTATGCCGGCCATTGATGTGATTGATTTCGAATACGGTTCCGTGCCTGGCCTCAACGACTACTGGCACACGACGAACGACACACTGGATAAACTTTCCATCGAAAGCATGCAGACGGTCGGCGATGTCGTGCTGCGGATGGTGGAAAATCTGCAGTAGGGCGAGATGCATCTCGCCCTTACTGCGGCGGAAGCACGCCTTCCGCGACGAGCTGCTTATCCATTTCCGGCGTGAGGGGCAGGGGTAGCGGCGGCAGACCGGTTCGGATGGCATCCATCTGCACCTCTTCCAGATGCTGACGCAACGCTTCACCGGTCAGCCTGGGCTGCTGCGGTTCTTTAGGCTGCTGCTGTGCCCGGGCGGCTGCGCGTTGGCGGCTGCGTTCTTCATAGGAAGATCTGCGCTTGGCCTGCTGACTTTTGGAGAGCGGTTCGATTTCACCGGACTCGAGTTTAAAAAGTGCCACTTCGTTGCCCTTGCGCAACAGCGCTTCGGAGGCGCGCAGGTCGGCCTCGACGAGTTCCAGGCCGTCCTCTTCTTCGCCCATATGCAGGATGTAGCTCTTTTTGCTGGCGGCATCAACGACGCCGACGCGAACGTCACCGTCGGGGCCTTCAAAAATCATGGAAAGGCGCAGATTTTTTGCGAATGACTGCGTGAGCGAAATCTGAACCGTCTCGGCTTCGGGCGGCTCTTCGCCGAAGGGATGCTTATCAATAATAAGCTGATAGCGATTGAAACCCTCGTCGGCCGCCATGCAAAGCAGGGCGGAGAGCAGCAGGATCAGGATGACGCCATTTGTTTTCACCTTTGGAATTATCCGTTCTTGTTTAATTCCCGTCAAGCGGTAGGCTGTACAGACTTTGGTTTTTTATTAAAAAGGACGGGATGCAATATGCGTAAATTCCTGATTAGCGTGGCGATACTTTTGCTGGCCTGCTCTGCTTCGGCGCAAATGCCGCACCGTATTGCTGTGCTGGTGAACGAAAATTCACAGAACTCCAAAAAGGCGGCTCATGTTTTTGCCGCGCTGCACGGCGTCCCCGGCGGTAATTTGATTTATCTCGAAATGCCCGAAACCATGGTGGCGGGCCGCGCCGAGTGCACGCCGGAGGAGTTCGCGCAGTATATTTATGATCCGGCGCAGAAAATCATTGAAGAGCGCGGCCTGACCAATCAGGTGCTGGCGTGGGTCTATTCGGTTGATTTCCCTATCCGGATTTTAACCTCGTCGAATGACCGCCAGCAGATGTCGCTCATGGGGATGACCTTTACGCGCGGAAAAGTACCCGCCCTGGAGATGATTGAAAACGGAATGTTCCGGTCGCAGCTGTTTGCCGGCCCCGCAAAGGAAGGCGGGCCAAAAGCGTCGCCGCGCTCGTTCGACGTCTGGCAGGGCGGCCTTGGCGATAAAATGCCGCTGCCGAGCATGATGCTCGGTTATACCGGCGAAAACGGTACGGATATGGATACGGTGCTGCATTGCCTTGGAAATGGTGCGCGCGCCTGGCAGAACGGCGGACGCCCCCGCGTACTGTTTGTGAAAACTGACGACGAAAAACGCTCCGGTCCCCGCGAGTGGCAGTATGCGGGCGTGAGGGCCGAACTGATCCCGCTCGGCGGCAGCACCGTGATTTATACCAACCTGCCGCCGGCGCAAACCAACCTGACCGGCATAATGACCGGCGCGAAAACATTAGATGCCACTTCGTTCGGCACGTTTCAGCCCGGCGCGATGGCTGAACATTTAACCAGTTTTTCCGCGCAGTTTCAGAAAAGACAGAGCAAATGCACGGAGTGGCTCAAAGCGGGCGCGACGGTTACCGCAGGCATGGTGACGGAGCCGTACAATGTCTGGACCAAGTTTCCACATGCCCGGTTCTTTGTGCACTACGCTTCCGGCTGCAGTGCGATGGAGAGTTTTTATCAGTCGCTCTACTCTCCGGTGCAGGTGCTGCTGCTCGGCGATCCGCTTTCGCAGATCATCCGCCTTCCGGTGGAAATCAACGCCGTCGGGCTGAGTAAGGAAATTACGAGCGATCTCGATTCCGCTTTTGTCGCCGAGGCCAAAATGCCGGTCGGCGCCAAAGTGCTCTATAGTGCGCTGCTCGACGGAAAGCAGATTAAAGCGGCCGACGGCGTTTCGCTGATCGATCTGCCGTTCAAGGAAATGGGGGACGGATATCACGAAGTCCGTCTCATTGCACAGGCGCTTGCGCCGGTGACCCCGGGCGGGTTCAAGGATGTTCCCGTGCTTGTCAATAAGCAGGGCCGCTCGATCGAAATCACGGGTCTATCCGACGGTGCACCGCATCAGGTAGTTGCCAAAGCCGAGCCCGGCGGCGATGAAAAGCCGAAGGAAATTTACCTCCTGTGGAACGGACGCGAACTGGATCGCAAGCCGTACGCCGATGGCGTTGAACTTTCATTTGATGAGCGAACCGTCGGCGAAGGCCCGCACCGCGCGCAGGCGGTAAGCATTTATGAAGACGGCATGGAGGTGCTCAGTGCCCCCCGCGCATTTGTCATTGCTTTTAAGGCGGAGGCGCAGCCCGAATAGAACCTTCCTTGATTTTAACGACTTTAACGGTTTTAACGAGGCTGTAAGCGCCGTTGTAACAATGAGTACATGGATTTCCAACAGCCCTTCCGATACCTGGAAAATTGCGGCCGATTTTTTCCAGACTTTGCCTGCCCGCCGTAGTCCCGATTCTACAAGAGATCGGGACGAAGGAGGGGAACTTCCGGCGGTACTTGCTTTGCACGGCAACCTCGGTGCGGGCAAAACCTGCTTTGCGCAGGGACTGGCGCAGGCCGCGGGTGTCAAAGAGCCGGTTTGCAGTCCAACCTATACGCTGATCAGTGAATATCAGGGCGACATTCCTTTTCATCACATAGACCTCTACCGCCTCGGCGGCCCCGAAGAGGCTCTCGACCTCGGGCTTGACGAATATTTCGAAAGCGGCGGCCTCACGGTGATCGAATGGGCAGAGCGCGCTGCCGAACTGCTGCCGCCCTCAACCGTTCACATCCGACTCGATCCCGGTGACGGCGACCAGCAGCGCATCATTTCTATCGTGGAGAATCCGCTTGAGGGAAATGGTGATGGATGAAAGATGAATGATGAAAGTGGAACTCAAACGGCGTTGGCCTTTAATTTGAATAGAGGAAAAATATGATCACCCTAGGCATTGAGCTTTCCACGCAGCAGGGCAGTGTGGCGCTTCTCAAAGACGGCGAACTGCTGGCGGAAAAAACGTGGGTCGGCGAGCGTGTGCGCCACGGCGTGCTTTTTCAAAACCTGGAAGCCCTCCTGAAGGAAGTGCATATATCATATAATGATATATCCCTCTATGCGGTTGGGCGCGGGCCGGGCTCATTCTCCGGCATGCGCATGGCCTTTGCCGCGGCACAGGCCTTGGCGCTGCCGGATAAAACCGAAGTGCGCGCCGTGAGCAGCGGCGCGGCGCTGGCTCTTCAGGTGGCGCAGGCGCTCCCGCCTGCGGAAGAATGGCAGACGAGGGCGTCTGCCCCACGGGAGAACGGGCAGACAGCAGTGTTCACCCCACAGAATATCGCCGTTGTCGGCGATGCCCGCCGTGGGCAGGTCTGGATTGGGTTTTTTAATGTAGACGCGACGCCCTCGTCGCGTTCCGAACGGAAAGAAAAAAACGCGACGAGGGCGTCGCGTCTACAGTTTTCTAAATGGAAACTTGTGCCGTATAAAGAGGTCTCCATTCCCGAAGGAACGGTGGTGGTCAGTCCCGATGCCGACCGGCTGCGCGAATATCTGCCTCAATTAAAAGAAGCCCGTTTTCCGCACGCCCAAGAGGTGGCGGAGATGGCTTTAAAGCAGGCCGAACCCGAACCGCTGGAGCCGCTCTATATGCACCCGCCGGTTTTCGTTCAGCCCAAATATCTTGAAAATTGAGGGGTTTTTTCCCACAATATCCGGCTATGAAAAACCCTCTCAGAGCGGGGCTTCTGTTGATGATTTCAGCGGGTTTTTGTCTGCCTGCTTCGGCGCTGATTTTTTATTCAACAGGCGATGCTTCACACAACACCAATGCCCCCGCTGGGGCTTTAGAAAACAGCGGCTGGCAGTGGCAGGGGGAATGGAGCGGTAATCAACCGTATTGGGAATATCTTGGAACACCGATTGCTCGGCATTATTTCATTACAGCAAAACACACGGGGGGAACCGCCAGCTGGGACTTTCGCTATAACGGGGTCACCTACACACCCCTTGCGCAGTATGAGGATGCTTCGTCTGATTTGGAAATCTGGAAGGTGAAGGAGCCGTTTGAGTCCTACGCACCGCTCTATACCGACAGCGATGAGAGTGGAAAAGGATGTGTAATTTTCGGTCGGGGTAACATCCGGGGTGCCGTCCTGGAAACCAGCCGAACCAACGGCTGGAAATGGGGAGCACGGGATAATGTCATGCGGTGGGGGACAAATTTAATTACAGGCGCCTCAACCTATCTTGCGGCAGATTTTAACGGCGGAGGCAGCAACGAATGCGTGGTGGCAGATAAAGATTCCGGAGGAGCTCATTTTATTAAAGACGATGCAGGAGTGTGGAGATTGGCAGGAATCAGTTATGGCCTTTCTCCTTCAACTTTCAGTACGAACAGTTCCGGTTCGAATTCGTTTAATGCGGCCTGTTTCGAGTATCGCGGACTTTACTATTATGACGGATCATGGAAATACGGCAGTGGCGGGCAGCCGCTGGAGCAAACGATGTATACCACGCGGATATCGACTCGTTATGCATGGATCACGACTGTGATTGGTGATGAGCTCGATCAGGATGTTGATCTTCTCCCGGACTGGTGGGAAAGCGAACATGGCGCTAGTGCTACAGGAATGGTTGCCTCCGCTGACACGGACAGCGATGGATTTACCAATTTGCAGGAGTGGATCGCGGATACCGACCCGACGGATACGAATTCCTTTTTTGAAATAGACCACGCCGTCATGCTGACAAACCAGACGCTTTATTTTATTGGCAGTACGGCGCGGCAGTATCAGGTTTTCTACACCACCAACGATCTGGCTGATGCGGGGCTGACCTGGAATCCGGCGCATCCCGACCCCGTCTGGGGCACGGGAAGCAACTCGGAGATCACCGGAACCAACACCGAAAACACCGTCTTTTACCGCCTTCGGGTGACGCTTCCTTAAATGAACGTAGACGAGGCTTCCAGCCTCGTTCGGCGAGACCATGTGCAATGGCAATACAAACGAGTCTGGAAGCCTCGCCTACGGTGTTGCGGCAAAAAAGAAAGATTGAACCCGTTCCTGCCTTTGGGTAGCGTCCGCCCAATGGAAAGTAGGACAGGCTTCCAGCCTGTCTGGACAGGCAAGATGCCTGTCCTACGTTGAATTATGAAACGCGACATCACCGTTGATTTAGGCGACCGCTCGTATCCCATTCACATCGGCTCCGGCATCCTTGATGACCTCGGCGCGCAGTGCACGGCACAGGGCCTTGCAGGTCACTGTCTCGTTGCGTCCGACGAAAACGTTGCGCCGCTCTATGCCGACCGTGTTTTGCAAGCCCTGGAAAACGCCGGTTTTACCCCCGCACTCGAAGTGCTCCCGGCGGGCGAAACGACGAAAAGTCAGGCACAACTGCTGAATCTTTACAGCAAAGCCGCCGCGCACGGTCTCGACCGAAAATGTTTCATGGTTGCGCTCGGCGGCGGTGTCATCGGTGATCTGACCGGCTTCGCCGCCGCCAGCTGGCTGCGCGGCATTCCGTTCGTGCAGGTGCCGACCTCGTTGCTGGCGATGGTCGACAGCTCCGTCGGCGGTAAAACCGGCATCAATATTCCCGAAGGCAAAAACCTCGTCGGTGCGTTTCATCAGCCCGAACTGGTGCTGGCGGATACCGCGGTGCTTTCCACGCTGCCAATGCGCGAATACTGCGCGGGACTTGCCGAAGTGGTCAAACACGGCGTTATCTGGGATGCGGAACTTTTTGCACAGCTCGAAGCGGCGGACTTGGCGGAGATTGATCCCGACGCGCTGAGCCCGGTTATTGCACGCAACTGTGAGATCAAAGCGGAGGTGGTGCAGGCCGATGAGCGGGAAGGAGGGCTTCGCGGTATTCTGAATTTTGGGCATACGCTGGCTCATGCTATTGAAAACGTGGCGGGCTACGGTCGGTACCTCCATGGCGAAGCGGTTGCTATCGGCATGGTCTATGCCGCGCGCCTCTCCACAAAACTCAAAGGACTTTCCGTGGATGAATCGGCACGGATCGAAAAAATGCTCGCTTCGCTTGAGCTGCCGGTCGGCGCGCCGGGGCTGGCGTGGAAAGAACTCCGCGCGGCTATGGCGGTTGATAAAAAAACGGTCGGCGGCCTGCCGAAGTTCGTGCTGGCCGACCGGATCGGCCATGTCGAATTCGGCTGCGAAGTACCCGAAGAGCTGATGGAGGAGGTCTGGCATGGCATCGGTCAATGAACAGATTGTGCGCGAGTATTTTGAAACACTCGGCTTTTTCGTTATCCAGCCCAACAAGCATCAGGTAGCCGCGCGCCACAAGCTCGACGCGGAGGAGATCGATCTGCTGATTGCGCGGCCCGGCCCGGCGGGCGTATTCAATACACCTAAAAAGGTGGTGTGGGGCGCGCCGGATCTGTCCAAGGTGCAGCGTGCCATTGTAAGCATTCGCGGCTGGCATACAGACCGTTTCAGTCCGGCGGTGCTCAAAAAGAATCCTGAAATTTTCCGCTTTACCGAACTGCCGGTGATTAAGGAGGCGCGCAAGCTCCTCGGCCCCGGAACCGTCACGAAAATTCTCTGCCTTTCCGATCTGACGGCGACTGCCGCGCCGCAGGAAGAGGCGCTCGACCTCATGCGGCAGGGCGGCATTGACGGCATGCTCTCTTTCCGGACAATGCTTTTGGAACTGGTCGAAAAAGTGGACGTTTCCAAAAATTATGAAAAGTCCGATCTCCTGCAGACCCTGCGCATTCTGAAAACCTACGGCCTGCTCAAAGATGCCCAGCTTGAGCTTTTTGCAGGGAAAAGAAAAAAGAGTAAACGCCAAGACGTAAAACCATGACGGATCGCGAAGCGTATATTGCCCTGAACATGATCGAAGGGCTCGGGCCAATCAAAGTCCGGGCCCTCATTGACGCTTTGGGTTCGCCGCAGGCGGTTTTTGATCCCGGGCAGTCCGACCTGCGGCAGGCAAAGGGCGTTGGCCATAAACTTTCCGAAGCCATCCTGACGCAGCGCGCGCAGATTGATCCGCAGGCGGAACTCGAAAAGGCCGAAGAGCTCGGTGTGCACATTATTACACCGCTTGACACGGAATATCCTGATGCGCTCAAGACGATTCACGATCCGCCGCTGGCGCTTTATGTGCGCGGGGCTTTTGAGCCAGGCGACCGCCATGCGCTGGCCATCGTCGGCGCGCGCAAGTGTACGCATTACGGCCTGAGCACGGCCGACCGGCTTGCTTATCAGCTTTCACAAACAGGGTTCACGGTGGTCAGCGGTCTCGCGCGCGGCATCGACACCGCTGCTCATCAGGGCGTGCTCAAGGCCAGAGGCAGGACGATCGCCGTGCTCGGCGCGGCCATTGACCAGCTTTACCCGCCTGAAAACGCGGAGCTGGCCGATGCCATCGCGCAGAGCGGGGCGGTCATCAGTGAATACCCGTTCGGGCGGCCCGCCGACCGGCAGACGTTTCCGTACCGTAACCGGATTGTCAGCGGCCTTTCGATGGGTGTTGTGGTGGTCGAATCGGGCGGTAAAGGCGGCTCGCTGCACACCGTTGACGCCGCGGCAGAGCAGGGCCGGAGCGTCTTTGCCGTGCCGGGCCGGATCGACTCTCCGGCGTCCAAGGGAACCAACCGCCTGATAAAAAACGGGGCGAAATTGGTGGACAACGTGGACGATATATTAGAAGAGTTCGAGCTTTTGGTGCCTCCGGGGCAGTTTGAAAAACCCCAGAACGCTGCCTCGGCACGACCGGAAGTTCCGCTGTCGGATGCCGAACAGGAGTTGGTGAAAGCCCTTTGGGAAGAGGCACTGGATGTGGACAGTCTGGCCCGCGCCGCCGGACTGCCGAGCTTTAAAGTGAGCGCACTGCTCGTCGGGCTGGAAATGAAGCGCGTTGTGAAAATGCTGCCGGGCCGCATTGTGGAACTGGCAGACGATTTAAGAGGATAGAACCGCTAATAGTCGCGGTTAACAAAGGAATATTAGATGAAGAAACTGGTCATTGTAGAGTCGCCCGCCAAAGCGAAAACCATCAACAAATATCTGGGCGAGGATTACATTGTCAAAGCCTCGATGGGTCACGTGCGCGATCTGCCGCCGAAAAAGCTCGGCGTGGATGTTGAGCACGGTTTTGCGCCGGAATACGTAAACAGTACGGGCCGCGCCAAGACCATCACCGAGCTTAAGGCTGCCGCCAAGAAGTGCGACGCCGTTCTGCTGGCACCCGACCCCGACCGCGAAGGGGAGGCGATTGCCTGGCATCTCTTTGAACTGCTCAAGGGTATTGTGCCGGAAGAAAACTTCAGCCGGGTCACCTACAACGAGATTACTAAATCTGCAATTACCGAGGCGTTCGCTCATCCGGGCGAAATGGATATGAACCGCGTCAACTCGCAGCAGGCCCGCCGCGTACTCGACCGTCTGGTTGGTTTTAAGGTCAGCCCATTGCTCTGGAGGCAGATCAAAGGCGGTGTCAGCGCAGGCCGCGTGCAATCCGTTGCGCTTCGTTTAGTGTGCGAACGCGAACAGCTGATTAAAGATTTTAAACCCGAAGAGTACTGGGTGCTCGGCGCCAACGTCCGCAAACAGGTGGCGCCGCTCGATCCGTTTGCCGTGAAGCTCGCGCAGATCAACGGTGAAAAAGCCGAAGTCAAAGGCGGAGAGCAGGCGCAGAAAATCCGCGCCGAGCTCGAAGCGAGCACGTTGCATGTTGAACGTATTATTGAAAAAGAGATTCAGCGCAGAGCGCGCGCTCCTTTTATTACCAGTACGATTCAGCAGGCGGCTTCCAGCGTGTGCGGCTTTGCTCCGGCGCGCACCATGCGCATTGCACAGAGCCTCTACGAAAACGGGCTGATCACCTACATGCGAACCGACTCGTTCAACATCGCTAAAAGTGCGCAGGAGGAGTGCCGCGCGTTTGTCACCGCCGAGTACGGCGCGGAGTATATTCCTGAAAAACCAAACTTTTATAAGAGCAAAAGCAGTGCGCAGGAAGCGCATGAAGCCATTCGACCGACCGATGTCGCCAAAACCCCGCAGGCCGTTTCCGGTCTCGAGAAGGACGAAGCCAAGCTTTACAAACTGATCTGGGAACGTTTTGTTGCCAGCCAGATGGTGCCTGCACGTATCGCCCGCCGCACCGCTGAGGTGGAGACCGACGGCACCAATACCTATCTTTTCCGTGCTACGGCATCCGAAATCGCTTTTCCCGGCTATATGCGCGCCAGCGGAATCGAAAAAGCCGCCGATAAAAAGAAAGAGGGCGAAGAGGACGACGAAACCAAATTGCCGCCGCTGACCGAAGGTGAAAACCTCGACTGTCTCGAATGGCTCGGCGAACAGAAATTCACAAAACCGCCAGCGCGCTACTCCGAGCCGTCGCTCATTAAAGCGCTCGAAGAAAACGGCGTGGGTCGTCCGTCCACCTATGCTCAGACGCTCTCAACCATCGAAAAGCGCGAGTATGTCACTAAAGAGAAGCGTTCACTGGTTCCGACCGAAGCCGGACTGCGCGTAAACGAATTCCTCGTTAAAGCGCTCGACCCGCTTTTCAATGTTCAGTTCACCGCGCAGATGGAAGAGAAGCTCGATAAGATTGAAGAGGGCAAGGTCGAGTGGACCGACATGATGCAGAAGTTCTATGCGCAATTTCTTGAATGGCTTGAGGGCGCGAAGGATATGGCCGAGCCGGATGAAACGCAGGACGTGCTGGCCGCTCTCGAACAGGTCAGCGAGTGGGCGGAGCCGCGCAAAGTGGGTAAACGCACCTATGATGATCAGGAAATTGTCGGATCGGTTCGCGAAAAATTTAGGGAAGACGGGAAAATCACAGCCCGCCAGCAGCAGATGATTTTCCGTCTTGCCTGCAAATACATGGATCAGATTGCTCCGGACACGGTTGCCGCATTGAAACTCGAAAAGCCGGAAGCGCCCCGCACGGAGACCGGCATAAAAATTGCCCTGCTCGAAGGGCTTGATTTTGATGAGCCGCGCAAAGTGGGCCGCCGCACGTATGATGACGGAAAATTCATTGGATCGCTCAAACAGCAGATGGAGAGTGGTCGCCGCCTCTCCGATCGCCAAGTGGGGGCGCTTGATACACTCCTTGTCAAATATGCCGGCCAGATTGACAACTTTGAGCAAGTTAAAAAAGATATCGGCCTTGCAGTGAAAGCGCCTTCTGAAAACGCGGAGGAAATCGAAAAGCTTCTGGGATTGTGTAAAAGCATTGAAACGTGGAACCCGCCCGTTAAACGCGGGAAACGCGAATTCAACGATGCCGATTTCTACGAATCGCTCTCCACGCAATTCAAAGGAAAAGGGTCGCTCTCCGACCGGCAGGTCGCCGCGCTCAAGAAAATGATCGGCCGCTACACCGATCAGATCCCGGACTACGAAGCCGTCCGCGAAGAACTCGGCCTCCCCGAGCCCAAAGTGAAGAAGTAGCCACTGCGATTTAAACACCAAGGCTCGAAGCTTGTTGAGCGCGGGGAGTTCCCGCACCTATATAGGTGCGGGAATAGAAAACTTCCAATGTTCGGAAAAAGTGATCTGGCACACCTGCGCAGGTGTGCCGAACATTCCATGGCTGGAACTTCGCGGGGTCTGTTCTTCCAACCCTGGGAAGAAACGGGTAAAAGCTTCCAAGGTTTGGGGAATGGGTTTTTGTTTTTTCGATCAAGAGGTGTGATTGTATGATTCTTAATATGCAGGTGGCGTGGGTCGGAATGTTTCTGGGATGTATCTCTGGTGCGGTGCCCGGCTTGTTTTTTTATAGGAGCGATTGGCTGGGTGGATATTCCTCGTGGAAGCGGCGGATGATCCGGTTGGCTCATATTTCCTTTTTCGGGCTAGGTTTCATCAACCTGCTTTTTTCGTTAACGGCTCATGCGTTCGACCTGACTGACGGGCTTGAGCCTAGCTCTGTATTATTGATCGTTGGGGCTGTGAGTATGCCGACCGTTTGTTATCTGTCGGCGTGGAAGCCCGTTTTTCGCAATCTGTTTTTTATTCCGGCTCTGTCGGTCACCGTTGGGATTGCATGGTTCTGTTGGAGGGTTTTCTCCATATGAATATCGGTTTTTTTCCTATGAGCGGCATACGTGTCTGTGATGAAGAGTTGCTCCAGCTCGGACTTACTCTTCCGGGATTTGTGGAACGGAGCAAAACGATTGCGTCTCTGCCCAGTCTTGGTTTGTTGACGTTGGCGGGTATGACTCCATCCCATCACAATGTCCAATATATTGAAATGCCGTATGTTGATACGACGCTGATTCCGCCGGAACTGGATTTAGCGGTCATCTCTACCTATAGCGCACAGATTGATGAGGCCTACGAGCTTGCCCGTCATTTTAAGAGCCGAGGGATTCCGGTGGTGATCGGCGGGCCGCATGTGACGTCACTTCCAGAGGAGGCTGCTGAGCATTGTGATGCAGTGGTCGTCGGTGAGGGCGAGCCATCGTGGTTGCACGTTCTCGAAGATGCTGAGCATGGAGTTTTAAAGCAGTTTTACCGTTCGGATACAGAATATGATTTGGCGGACTCACCTATGCCAGCCTTTGAGTTGCTTGATATTTCTAAATACAATCGATTGACCGTGCAGATAAGTCGTGGTTGCCATCACCACTGTGAGTTTTGTGCCGGCTCCGTATTGCTTACGGATAAATATAAACAGAAACCCATTGCCAAGGTCGTTGCAGAAATTGATCGCATCCTCACGCTTTGGGAGCGGCCATTCATTGAGTTTGCCGATGATAACAGCTTCGTTAACCGAGCATATTGGAAAGAACTGTTGGGCTTGTTGAAGGGTAAGGGGTTGAAGTGGTTTGCTGAAACGGATATTTCCGTTTCCGATGATGAAGAATTGCTCGATTTAATGCGGGATGCCGGATGCGTGCAGGTATTGATCGGTCTGGAAAGCCCTGTTGAATCTGGATTGCACGGATTGGAACTGAATAACGACTGGAAATTTAAAAAGTTTTCCGAGTACAAAGCGGCGATCCACACCATTCAATCTCGCGGCATAACCGTGAACGGATGTTTTATTATCGGACTCGATGGCCAGACAATCGACATTTTTGAACAGGTCGTTTCATTTGTGAGAGAATCGGAGTTGTATGAGGTGCAGGTCACAGTTATGACGGCGTTCCCTGGCACACCGCTCTATGCTCGGTTGGAGCGTGAAGGCCGGCTACTTGAACCGCGAAACTGGAAAAAATGCACCCTTTTTGATATAAATTTTCAGCCCGCACAGATGTCCGTCCGAGAGTTACATGAGGGGTTTAAGAAACTGACGGTTGATTTATACAGTGATGAATTTACAGACTGGCGCAGACAACGATTTAAACAGACTATGAGGGATCGAAGGAGCAGGAAAGGGTCAACGAAGTGAAAAAGAAAATCATAGTTGGATTGTTCATTATATCGGCTCTGTACGACGGTTTGCTCGGGGCGGCATTTCTCTTGTTCGGTGATGCCATGTTTAATTGCTTCAATGTGATGCCACCGAATCATCCTGGTTATATTCAGTTTCCTGGGGCACTCCTGATCATTTTTTCGATCATGTTTTTGTCGATCGCGATCAACCCTGTAAAAAAGCGCGAGCTGATCCTGTATGGCATACTGCTTAAGGTGTCTTATTGCGGGGTGGTGTTATCCCATTGGTTGACGACGGGCATTCCCCATATGTGGAAACCGTTTTGCATTTTGGATTCGACGTTTTTGATCGCCTTTGTTTGGGCGTGGTCTGTACTTCGGAATGAATCAGTTCCATTCAATAGTAAATAAGTGAGGAGAGTGTCATGGCAAAAAATAAGAGTCGGATTGACGATGCGATGCTGGATCATGTGAGAATGACGATGGAGCGATCTCGTGGAGGTGCGGCACCCAAAGAGGGTTCGCCGGAGGAATTTAAAGCACAGGATCTCTATTATGAGGCGATGGAAACCGGCGATATGGATTTGATTTATGATGCGCTGGAGATTGATCCGGGCAGTGTGGATTGCCTTCTTCAGTTTCTCTACGCTTTCGACGGGGATAGTCTGGAGGGGCTTCAGTTCGCTCAGCAAATTGTGAAAATTGCCGAGAAGAGGCTGGGCAAAAAGATGTTTAAAGAATGCAAAGGACATTTCTGGGGCATGCTCGAAACCCGACCCTATATGCGCGCTCGCAGTGAGTTGGCTCAACGCCTATTGAAAATGGGGCAGATTGATGAATCTATCGTGGAGCATGAGGGAATGCTGGAGCTTTGTCCGGGCGATAACCTTGGAATTCGCTACGGTCTGGTCGGACTCTATTTGCAGCAGAATCGTTTGACCGATGCCGCTCGCCTGCTCAAAGAATTTGAAGACGAACGGCCTTACAGTGCCATGATGGCATGGCCCTATGTTTTAGAACGCTTTTTGTCGGGCGCGTTGGATGAGGCCGCCGAAGCGCTTTCGGTCGCCCGCGAACAGAATGGGTATGTCGAAGCCTATCTCAATGGACATCGAAACCTGCCCAAAGAATCCGCCGGGAGTTATTCGCCCGGAAGCCGCGAAGAGGCGGAGATTTGTGCCGACCTGCAAAAGCCGGCGTGGGATGCGCACCCCGAATCCATCGAGTGGCTTGAAGCCTCAAAAAAGTAGCCACTGCGATTTAAACACCAAGGCTCGAAGCTTGTTGAGCGCGGGGAGTTCCCGCACCTATATAGGTGCGGGAATAGAAATCTTCCAATGTTCGGAAAAAGAGTCTGGTGCACCTGCGCAGGTGTGCCGAACGTTCCATGGCTGGAACTTCGCGGGGTCTGTTCTTCCAATGGTTGGAAAAACTCTGTAAAAATTTTCCAACCTTTGGAAAAAATAAGGGTGCAGGCTCAGCCTGCTTCCGAGGGTTGGAAAAAGGAGTGTGCGATGTCCGATTTGATGGTGGATTATTTGAAGGCGTTGGAGAGCGAGGCCGCGTCGGGAGTTGCAACGGAACATTCGTATCGCCCCGCACTTAAAAGTCTGATTGAAGGTCTCGACAAGGGGATTGCCGCCGTCAATGAACCGAAGCGATCTGAATGCGGTGCACCGGACTATCTGGTTTCGAATCGGAATCTAACGCTGGTCAAGCTCGGCGGCGAACTCTCCGCGCTTCATTTAATGGAGTCGCTGGCGTTGAATAAGGCTTCTACCGCGTTCCCAGTTGCCGGGGATAACGTCGTCGCCAAAGGCTTTCCGAAGATTGTTGTAGGTGAGGTCCGTGACCTCGCTTCGCGCGTACCGAAAGCTTGTACTCCGCGCTCACGGAGCGCAGCTACAGAAGAGGGACAAATCGGCCGCGTGCAGATCAACCCGACGCAGTATTTCGACGGCGTACCATCCAATGTTCGGAACTTTACGGTTGGCGGGTATCAGGTGTGCGACAAATGGCTGAAAGATCGGCGCGGACGCGAGCTGACTCACGACGACCTTCAGCACTACAAAAAAATCGTCGCCGCCCTCGGCCGCACCATTGAATTAATGAGCCAAGTCGACGACACCATTCTGAAATGGCCTGTAGATTAAGATAAAGTAGGACAGTGCTTCCAGCCTGTCTGCGCAGAATGGAGAAATCTCATGAGCGAGAGTGAATTTGAACTCAGATTGGATTTTCAGAGAGAAACACGTGATCCGGCTCGCGTCTTTTATGGAATGGGCGGTTGTTTTTCGCGCTCTTTGGCGTTTTTTCGCGGTGAAAAAATAGAAGTTGCTTTCCAATGTTTGGAAAACGGTGATGCGGAGAGTGAGTTTGTGGTATGAGCGAAAAAAGAGGATTCGACGAGCTGATTGGGCTGTGCGAGCAGACGCATTCGGGGCTGCAACGCGAGGCGGCGCGGGCGTTCTATGAGAAAGAGTCAACGGGCGAAAGCTGGTCGCTACGCGAACTGAAGCGTCAGTTTGACTCTGGGTTGTACGAACGGCTGGCATTGAGCCGTGATAAAGATGGCGTCCGCAAGCTGGCCGACGAGGGGCAGGTTGTTGATGCGCCGCGCGATCTGCTGAAGAGTCCATATGTGCTGGAGTTTCTGGGGCTGGATGAAAAGGAAAAATATTCGGAGAGCCATCTTGAGACGGCCATCATCGACAAACTGGAGCATTTCCTGCTCGAACTGGGAAAGGGCTTTCTTTTCGAGGCGAGACAGAAGCGATTCACGTTTGATGAGGATCATTATTTCGTGGATCTGGTTTTCTACAATCGGCTATTGCGTTGTTATACATTGATCGATTTGAAGATCGGTGAGTTGACGCATCAGAATTTGGGACAGATGCAGATGTACGTGAACTATTATGACCGCCATGTGAAGCTGGGTGATGAAAACCCAACGGTTGGTATTGTGATCTGCAAAAAGAAAAAGGAAGCGTTGGTGGAGATCACTCTTCCGCAGGATTCGAATATCCATGCCTCGGAATACATGCTTTATCTTCCATCAAAGGAAGAGCTGAAACAACAAGTGGAAGAGTCGCTGCGCAGTAAGAATTAATCATTTTATGGATCCGTGTGTTGAACATTTTGTGAAATATCTGCGGGGGGAGAAGAACGCCTCGGAACATACGGTCAGCAACTACCTGATGGATATTCAGCAGTTCATTGAGCTGACGTGGGGCGAAGAGGCCAGGCCTCCGTACCGCTGGAAGGAGCCCGACCGGCTCGCAGTGCGCAAATTCCTCGTCTTTTTCCAAAAGCTGGAAATGGCCCCTGCAACGACGGGCCGCAAACTTTCCGCCCTGCGTTCGTTTTATAAATTTCTCGTGCGCGAGGAATATGTTCCGCTCAATCCGTTCAGCGGACTGCACCTGCCGAAAAAGGGAAGCTACCTGCCCGCTGTCCTTTCGATGAACGAGGTGGATCAGCTGCTGGGCGCACCGCATGCGCTCGCCAAAAGTAAACCGCCGAAAAAGCTGTTCGATGAATATATTCCGGTGCGCGACACCGCGATTCTGGAAGTGCTCTACAGCACCGGCATGCGGATCGGCGAACTGATGAACATGGCGGAAGACCAGATTGATATTCTTTCCGGCATCGTCAGTGTGCTCGGCAAAGGGAAGAAGGAGCGGCTCTGTCCGCTCGGACGGCCCGCGGAAGGGGCGCTGCAGAACGCGCTGGCATGGCGGCAGGATATCTGGCTTTCCCTCGGTATGAAGGGTGATCCGAAACGCGTCATTTTTCTGAACAAAAACGGCGGACCGCTCACCGCACGTTCGGTCGAGCGGATGCTGAAAAAATATGTGGCCTACTGCGGTCTCAAGCCGACGATTTCGCCGCACGCATTGCGCCACAGCTTTGCGACGCATCTGCTCGATAACGGTGCCGACCTGCGCAGCGTGCAGGAACTGCTCGGCCACGCCAGCCTTTCGACGACGCAGATTTACACGCACGTCTCAGTTGAAAAGCTCAAGCGGGTTTATGAAGAGGCGCACCCGAGAGCCTAAGCAGTTAAGATTTATGACTGCCGATTGTAGATTGGGCTGGTCAAAAGGGCCTCGAATAGGGACATTAAAAAGCTGAATCCAACGACTTTTATTGCGTATTTAATCTGAAATCGAAAATCTGAAATCTTAAATGCCCATGATTTGGTTTTTTTATAATCTGCTTTTTCCTGTTGTTTTTCTGCTGATGCTCCCGAAATTTTTGTCGCGCATGGTGCGGCGCGGCGGCTACCGCCGCCATTTTGAACAGCGTGTAGGCATTTACGGAAAAAACACCGCCGCAAGACTGGCCAAAGGCCGCCGCATCTGGATCCATGCGGTAAGCGTCGGCGAAATCTTCGTGGCGCTGCGTTTCATTGAGGAATACCGCAAACAGAATTCCGATGCGCTTTTTGTGTTGAGCACCACGACCTCGACCGGGCATGCCATCGGTGAAGAAAAGCTCGATCCACGGGATGTGCTGATCTATTTCCCGCTTGATTTGCCGTTCGTGATGAAACGCGCCCTCAATGCCGTTAATCCGCTCAAACTGATTCTGGTGGAGTGCGAGTTTTGGCCGAACCTCGTGCGGCAGACGCATAAGCGCGGTATTCCGGTGTCGCTGATCAACGGGCGCATTTCCGCTTCTTCGTTTCGCGGGTACATGTTTTTGAGATCGTTCACCCGCCAGCTGCTCGAAATGATTGATCCGATCTGTACACAAGGACGGCAGGATACGGAACGCCTTCTCGCTATGGGTGCGCGGTCCGAAACGGTTAAAACGCTCGGTACGGCCAAATATGACCTGCCGCCGCCCGTCGCGGACGCGGATGCCGTCGCGCGTGCGGTGCTCGGAATGGTTTCGGTCCCGGATGATGCGCTTATTCTGCTGGGCGGTTCCACCTGGCCGGGCGAAGAGGAGGCCCTCTGCCGGATTTACAAAAACCTGCGTGCCAAACATCCCGATCTCTTTTTGGTGCTGGTGCCGCGTCATGTGGAGCGCCGCGACGAAGTGGTAAAAACGGTCGAAGCACAGGAGCTTTCCTGCACACTGCGCAGTAATTGTAGGCCCGGTGACCTCACCGGGCGTTCGCCGCGTGAGGACACGCGGCCTACAGAAGATGTACCCGATGTGCTTGTCGTTGATACCACCGGCGAGCTGATGAGCTTTTATGCCGCGGCCGACGTGGTGTTTGTGGGCAAGAGCCTCACGGAACACGGCGGGCAGAATCCGATCGAACCGGCCCTGTTCGGCAAGCCGGTTATCACCGGCCCCAATATGGAAAATTTCCCGGCGGTGATGGATGATTTTCTTTCGGCAAAAGCGATGCGGCAGGTGGCGGATCCGCAAGATCTGGAAAAAGCCGTTTCGGAGTTGCTGACGGATTCTTCGGCCCGCGCAGAGCTGGGCGAAGCCGCCCGCGGCGTGATAGAAAACCGCCGAGGCGTGATTACCAAAATGGTGGAGCAGGTCGGATGAAAATCGTTTTGGCATTTGATTCGTTTAAAGGGTGTCTTTCCGCGCGCGAAGCCTGTTCCGCCGCTGCCGCAGGCATTCATTCCGTTCGTCCGGATATCGAAACCGTTTCTTTGCCGATGGCCGACGGCGGCGAGGGTACGGCGGAAGCGATGAGGGCCGCACTCGGCGGTGAGTGGATTCCGCTCGCCGTGACCGGCCCGCTTTTTTCAATGAAGGTGGAAGCCGGTTTTGCATGGCTGGAACACGAAAAAACCGCTGTGGTTGAAATGGCGACCGCCAGCGGTTTGCCGCTTTTGAAGGATCGTGAACGCAATCCGATGGAAACCACAACGTACGGCACAGGCGAACTGATCAAGGCGGCGATCGAAAAGGGTGCGGAAAAAATTCTGCTCACAGTTGGCGGCAGCGCGACGGTGGATGGTGGCATCGGCGCAGCGGCGGCGCTTGGCTGGCGTTTTCTTGATGCCGAAGATCGCGAAATTCCGTTATCCGGCAAAGGACTTGGCCTGGTCGCGCAGATTTGCCCTCCGGAAGGTAGGGACGGTTCTCCGAACCGTCCGTGGACGCCTCGGAGAGGCGTCCCTACCATTGATGTGCTGTGCGATGTCACCAATCCGCTGTGCGGGCCGAACGGCGCGGCACATATTTACGGTCCGCAGAAAGGCGCAACATCTGAAATGGTCGAGGAGCTCGACGCAGGACTCAAAAAGCTCTCGGTGAAAGTTTCAGAGCAACTCGGTATTGAAACAGCCGATTTTTCCGGCGCGGGCGCGGCGGGTGGCCTTTCCGCGGGCGCAGTGGCGTTTCTGGGCGGCAGGCTGGTGCGGGGCATTGATACTGTGATGGAGGTGACTGGGCTGGCCGACGCACTGGAAGGGGCCGACTGGGCGCTGACGGGCGAAGGAAGGTTTGACTCGCAGTCGCTGCAGGGCAAGGTGGCGGATGGTGTGGCGCGGCTGGCGAAAAAAGCAGGGGCAAAGACGGGGGTCATCGCCGGTTTGGTTGAACTTTCCGAGGCGGAGTGGCGCGCTGCTGGTATTGATTCGGTTTCATCTATTTGTCCGGAAACGATGAGCCCGGGGGAATCCATGCACCGAGCGGCAGAGCTGCTTTCTGAGCGTGCGGCGACTTTTGCGCGCGGTTTGTAATTGTGATTGTGATCCAGACTAGTGTATCTTTTTGGGAAGGATTTAAAACATGTCGACTGATATTTATGAAATCAAAGACCCGCCGTGGGTGAAAAAAGATACGTCGCCGACTTCCGGGCGTCGCTCCCGCCGCCGCAAACAGAAGACATTTGATGAAGCGACCGGGCGGGATCTCGCCTCAACCCATCGGCGCCGCAGCCGCAATCAGGGCATTCGCCGTTTCCGTCATCTGATGAAAAGAGGGGACTTCAGCCGCCGGTTCTGGGTTACCTCTGCGGTGGTACTGATTGTGTTGCTGGGCCTTTTGCTGACGTGGGAGCTTTTCTTCCATTATCCCAAGCCGGAACCCGCTTATACGGATGATGTCTACCGCGCTGTTGTCGAATAATTTTTGGAGTGCGGCGCTTCGTATGCGCCGCTTTTCCGCCAAAGGCGGATCTGCCGCAGGAAGAAAAAGCGGTGATACGGCTATGCCTTTATCACCGCACTCCAAAGCAGGGGCGCTCACTTCCAGTTTTTGAACAGGTCGTTGAAAAATCCGTTGGTTTTTTCTCTCCATACTTTCCAAAACGACGGAGCCTTGCGCGCGTAGGGCGCGGGCCCCACGTGGACATCGGCCTCCTGGCCGATACTGAACCATTTCTGCTGCATGTGCTGCATTTGCACCATTCGGTATTCCGCTCCGGCTGCCTGGTAGATGAAGATGGCGATCAGCACCAGAATGAAGTTTCCGTGGAACAAGCCAACGATTCCAAAGGCTACGGCCATAATGCGTCCGATCCGCGTGGCCAGTGCAGTGGCCCGCAGGCGGCCGAGCTTTGGAGTCATCCATGCGCGGAAGATACGCCCGCCATCCATCGGAAATGACGGGAGCAGGTTGAAGAGGAGCAGCGCCAGGTTCACGGCGGACAGAATAAAAAAGGTGACGGCCAGCGATATGGCGCCGAGGGCGGCAAAAAGTGTGCCGGTCAGGCCGCAGAGCGCAGCGAGCAGGGCGCTGGCCGCCGGGCCGGCAATGGCGACGAGGAATTCATCGCGCGGCCGGGTGGGGATGTTGTTTATTTTGGCGACGCCGCCGATGGGCAGCAGCATGATTTCGCGCACGCGGCATCCTTTGCGGATGGCTACCCAGGAGTGACCCAGTTCATGCAGCGCAACGCTGGCGAAAACGCCCGCCGCGCAGAGCAGGCCCCAGAAAAACCTGGCTACGCCAAACCATGGAGCAAGCTGCAGCGCGAGAATCGGCAGCAAAATGATGAGCAGGATATGCACCCGGATCGGGATGCCCATGACGCGGCCGAGCAGGTACGATTTCTTAATCATAAAAATTCCTTTGTTTAGGAGAGTTTCGGGGGTGGGGCGCGGCGTGTCAAGTTTAGCTCGGCGGGGGATTGACGCTTTGAGGGTGTTCCGGTAGGGTTCGCGGAATTTTACGGAAAAACAGGCCCCGTTCGGGGCCGAAAAACAACAGTAAAGGGAGAGACAGAATGGCTATTAAAGTGGGTATTAACGGTTTTGGACGTATCGGTCGCATGGTGTTTCGCGCCTCGGTCGATCGCGATGATATTGAAGTGGTCGGCATCAACGACCTGCTGGATATCGACTATCTGGCGTACATGCTGAAATATGACTCGGTTCACGGTCGTTTCGGCGGCACGGTGGACGTCAAAGACGGCAACCTGATCGTCAACGGCAAAGCGATCCGCATCACGGCGGAAAAAGACCCGGCAAATCTCAAATGGAACGAAGTCGAAGCCGAAGTGGTCGTGGAATCGACCGGTTTCTTCCTGACGGATGAAACGGCCCGCAAACATATCGAAGCGGGTGCCAAAAAAGTGGTGCTGTCTGCTCCGTCCAAAGACGCGACTCCGATGTTTGTCTGCGGTGTCAACACCGATAGCTATGCCGGCCAGGACATCGTTTCCAACGCCTCTTGCACTACGAACTGCCTGGCACCGGTCGCCAAGGTTCTGAACGACAAGTTCGGGATTGAAAAAGGCCTGATGACTACGATTCACGCTGCCACGGCGACGCAGAAGACTGTTGACGGTCCTTCGATGAAAGACTGGCGCGGCGGCCGCGGCATCCTCGAAAACATCATCCCGTCTTCCACGGGTGCTGCTAAAGCAGTCGGCAAAGTGATTCCGGAACTCAACGGCACGCTGACCGGTATGGCCTTCCGCATCCCGGCTTCTGACGTTTCCGTGGTTGACCTGACCGTTTCCCTGAAAAATGAAGCGTCCTACGAAGACATTTGCGCGGCGATGAAGGAAGCTTCTGAAGGCGCGATGAAGGGCGTTCTCGGCTACACCGACGAATCGGTCGTTTCGACTGACTTCCGCGACGAAGAATGCACCTCGGTTTTCGATGCCAAAGCAGGTATCCAGCTCGACGGCACCTTCGTGAAAGTGGTCTCGTGGTACGACAACGAATGGGGCTACTCCTGCAAGGTGCTCGACCTGATCAAGGTCATTACCAAGTAAAGCAGCCTGCTTTATCGAAAAGCCGGAGTCGTCATTGACTCCGGTTTTTTTTTCCTTATATTCGACGGGATTTTTCAACCTCCGGAAAGGGATTTTCTATGAATAAAATGACGATTCGCGATCTCGATGTGCAGGGAAAACGCGTGCTGATGCGCGTTGATTTCAATGTGCCGGTCAAAGACGGCGTGGTGGGCGACGATACGCGCATTACTGCCGCGCTGCCTTCTATCAACTATGTTCTCGAAAACGGCGGTTCGCTTGTGCTGATGAGCCACTGCGGACGGCCAAAAGGCGAGAAAAACCCTGAGTTTACCCTGAAACCCGCTGCCGACCGCCTCGCCGAACTGGTTGACGCAAAAGTTACGCTTGCCCCCGACGTGATCGGCCCGGAAGTGAAAGTGCTCGTGGATGAGCTGAAAGCGGGTGAAATCCTCGTCCTTGAAAACGTTCGTTTCTATGCGGAGGAAGAGGGCAAAAAGTGCACGCCGGAACAACAGGATGCATTTGCCAAAGAACTCGCTTCCTACGGTGATGTTTATGTTTCCGACGCCTTTGGCACCGCGCACCGCGCACACGCCTCCATGGCGGTCGTCACGAAATATATTCAGCCCTGCGCTGCGGGCTTCCTGCTCGAAAAAGAAATTCAGTATCTCGGCAATACGCTCGCCAATCCCGAAAAACCGTTTATCGCCATCATCGGCGGAGCAAAAATCTCCGGTAAAATTGATGTGGTTACCAAACTGATGGATAAATGCGACGCCATTCTGATCGGCGGCGGCATGGCCTACACCTTTTATAAAGCCAAAGGCTTTGGCATCGGCAACTCACTGGTCGAAGAAGACAAAGTCGACCTCGCCAAAGAGATTCTGGCGCAGGCCGAAGCCAAAGGCGTCAAACTGATGCTGCCGGTGGATAACATTGCCGCCGATAAATTTGATGTCGAAGCCGCGACCATGACGGTCGGTGAAAACATTGAGGACGGCTGGATGGCGCTCGATATCGGGCCCAAAACCATCGAGCTCTACCGTGCGGAAATCGCCCAGGCCAAAACGGTCGTATGGAACGGCCCGATGGGGGTGTTTGAAATGGAACCGTTTGCCAAAGCTACATTCGCGATTTGTCAGGCGGTGGCCGATGCGGACTGCACCAGTATCATCGGCGGCGGCGACAGCGTGGCCGCGGTCAACCAGAGCGGCCTGGCCGATAAAATGACGCATATCAGCACTGGCGGCGGCGCAAGCCTTGAATTCATGGAAGGCAAAGCATTGCCCGGCATTGAAGCATTGACCGATAAGTAGTACCTCAACACGAATGAAATGTCGGATAAACAATGCAGTAACGTTTACCTGTATTCAGGACCTGAGCCTGTGAAAGTGCTTTTTGTATTTCCAAAAAGAAGCGACCCGAAGGGAGCGGCAAACGTTCCTCTGAGGCGACGCACAATGATCGCTTCCCGAATACGGGTAAGCGATACTACACCCGACTGTTGAGGTAGCAGAACGGTTTCGATAATACATAATTCGAAAACAGCCTCCGGCTTTCCCAGCGGCTGTTTTTGAGGGATCAGAAGTAGGGCTGGTTTTTTAATGACACGATGAAGCCGAAAAATTACTCTTCTGCTTTGAAAGGCGTTTATTATGGAAAGTATTGTTAATCTGCATATTGAAAAACTTCCCGAAGGGGTTTATCTGGCGACGTCCCCTTCAGTTCAAGGCCTTGTGGCTCAGGGGCGAACCGTTGCTGAAACGCTGGAAATTGCCCGTGATGTCGCAAAAAAGTTAATCGAGGCGCAGCAAGAGCGCATGACCCTGCCCTCTGTAGATGAAGTGTTTGATTATCCTCTTGTTGTAGGAGTTTGATTCGATGGGAAGATTGTCCGGCTTCAACTATCGACAGATCACTAAACGATTGCGAAAGCGCGGGTTTGTTTTTGATCGTCAGGCGGCAGGGAGTCATGAAATCTGGCATAATCCAGCGACCGGCAAATATACCACGATCCCCAACCATCCCGGAGATATGCCTGAGGGGACGTTGAGGGCGATCCTTAAACAAGCCGGTATTTCTCCAAATATTTTTTTAAAATGAATTTTGCGTTCAAAATTACACTCTTTTTGAGCGTTGTGTATCGGGGGCGGGTTCGGTAGATTCCCCCCTTAT
>Ga0190284_1000413_pt1 | contig 25527 bp, 18 predicted proteins | sample 48691812_MG_FD_161668 | JGI IMG/M metagenome (GOLD analysis project Ga0190284, IMG submission 161668) | Hydrothermal vent microbial mat bacterial communities from Southern Trench, Guaymas Basin, Mexico - 4869-18-1-2_MG | ecosystem: Environmental > Aquatic > Marine > Hydrothermal vents >...
TATATCAATGATTATTGATATTGAGAGGTGTTGTCAATAAACAAGTTACAACGACTCAAAATGGATAAAATCGGCCAAAAAGGGTTTTTACGAGATAGTCACCATTGCCCCGGAGCGCGCGTCAACTTCAGGAGCGATGCAATCCAGATCCATTTCGGGATCAGTTATCTTCAACTGGAAACAGGCACCGGCATCGGCAAGTTCCTCCTCGAAGTCGATGGCCTCCTGCAGCCTGGTTTTCTCGGTTCCGATACCGATTCAGGTGAGCATTGGTACACGGCTTTTACGCAGATCGATCCCATCGCTCGCGATTTCAGCCTGGTTTTTCCCTTTGCCCGTAGCGTCGATTTTCTTGGTCTGGAGATCGAAGGCGGCACTGCGAGTCTGTTGGCTCCGGCACCGGAGCGACCTGCGTTTCTGTACGTCGCCTATGGTGACTCGATCACCCATGGATTCAGGGCGTACAACGGGGTTGGCTCCACTTATCCCTATCTCGTGGGGGAGAACTGGGACTACAAGACCATCAACATGGGATTTGCCGGTCAGGTCGTTCACGGTCCTGACGGCACGGCGGTGGGGCTCCTGTACCCGGACCGCGTCACCGTTGCCATCGGCACGAACAACTACGCGCAAGGAACGAGTGAAGCGCAGTTCAAAGCCGAGTACAACGCCTTTCTGGACAATCTGCGCAGCTTCGAGCCCGCATCACCCGTCTACTGCCTCACACCCACCTGGGTCAGCTATGAGGGTGTGCCGCATTTAGGCCAGACTGTCGAAGACTATCGGCAACATATTCGCGATGTCGTGTTTGTGCGCCAGTCCGCGGACGACAACCTCTATCTCATCGAAGGCCGCGATATGGTGCCTCCTGGCATCGATTTTTTTCCCGATGGGATCCACCCCAACGATGCCGGATTTGCCCACTACGCGACCAATCTCTCCAAGCTGAATCTCGTGCGGAACTGGGGTTTCGAGGTGGACGAGCTCGCATGGGAAGATTGGGGCAACTCATCGGTGGTCGGCACGGGGGTTCATGCCGGTTCTTTCGCCCTGAGAGTGGGACCGGGTGCTGGCGGAAGAGGTCAGGTTGTCGGTGGTTTGTCACCGGGACGACGCTACAGACTCGACGCCTGGGGGCGCATCGAAGCTCCGGGAGAGCAGGCTTGGTTTGGGATCACCTTTTCCGATGCCTTTGGCCAGGAGATCGCCGAGCACCACGACCGGATTGTGTCGACGAGCTATTCGTCGCAGGCTCTGCAATTCGTAGCACCGCCCGATTTTGCCCGGGTAACAGTGTGGTGCTGGAAGAACCAGGGAGCGGCGAACTTCTACATCGACGATTACTGCCTCTCCGAGGCGCCACCCCTCTTGAGCCTTGCAACCGGCGAACTGCATGCCGGTCAATACGCCGATTTCGATCTTACCGGCGGAACACCCAACAGCCTGGCAGTCCTGGTTTTCGGCACGCAGGGCAGCGGAACCACTTACGTCGCGCAGCTCAACGTCGTCCTCGATCTGGCACAGCCGTCGCTGGCGGGCAGCCCGGGTTTGACCAATTCCCAGGGTGAGGTGTCCTGGTCCCTCATGGTGCCACCAGGTGCAGCCGGTGTCGACGTTTGGCTGCAGGCTGCTCAAGTCGAGGCCGTGAGCAACATCAATAGGCGCCTCGTACAATAGGGTGCCGGATTCGAGGCTTTCTCAGAAATTACGATCTCTTTAGTTCTCAAAAAACGAACTCATAGATCAAGAAATTTTGGTTTTGCCATCGAAGCACTTCACTCAATAAAAATCAAAAAAATGAGTCCAATCTTAGTTTCGTGGCATTTACATAACTAGAACTAGACAGCACTGCCATTTTGAGACGTCGTAATTTTGCCATTGATGGTTACGACCTATATCGACCATTGTTGATGTCCGGCGAAGTCAGGGTTTGTTCGGCGTAATAATAAAGCAGCAAATTTTATATTGGTGCCAAGAGTGAGTACTGTTGGACTTACCTGCGGCAGGCTTTTCAAGCTAGGCGCGACAATGGGATCCTTGAGGGGGGGATCCTTGAGGGGGGATCCTTGAGGGGGTCTTTGGGGATTCCCTGTTAATATTCTAAAGTTTTTATTGTCAGTTTTTTTCATTATCACAGGATTGGAGAACGTCATCATGAAAAATATTACAATAATCTTTTCGTTTTTAATGACTCTTTTGGTGCCTTGTGGGATAGCACAAAGCGAGAATAATGATCAAGGTCTGATTCTATGGAATCAACTCGGGAGTGATACTGAAGTTCTCAATAGTGCATTCGGGCCTAATCTTAAGTTCTACGACCAGGGAACTGTACAAGGGGATAGAGAATATGTAGATGGGAAAGTCGGCAATAGCGTCACGTTAAAGGGATCCTACGGATGTAAGGACCGTGTTCACAACATCGTTTTAGAGAATTTGTGCGATGTAATCAATCCTGACCAAGGATGTATAGGATTTTGGTATTATCGAACTGCCATTCCAGTTTCCTATTCTTATGGAGTCTACCGGTTTTTCGACGGGGCTTATGGTCTTGGAGGCGGATTGGGATTCTATGAGATAGGAGCGGTTGAAAGCGATCCGGATAAAATTGTTTTTTCTTTGAATTTTGGTGGGGCAAGTCGAGTGATTCAAATCGATTCTACTTGCATAAACAATCACGAATGGGTCCATCTGGCCGCCTGTTGGGATCGAGACGGCATTGAAAACTCTCAAGAGAGTATGAGGATGTACGTAAACGGAGTTAAAGTCGCAGCAGAAACCGCAAACGACTGGGGCGCCACCGTTGGTTTTGAAGCCGATATATGTGGTGGCAATGATCAAAACATAGCCGGTAAATTCAGAATCGACGAACTCAAAATCTGGGATTATGCAAAGACGAATTTTTTCGCTACGAGTACGAATCTTACCGCAGCTCGACATTTCGATGCCGGCGACGTTTCTGTTTGGAATGACAGCGAGTATTTGTACATAAAGTATGAAACTGTAACTAAAGTCTATTTGTATGAAACCCACCTGCATGTTGCAACTTCGCTGGCAGGTATTCCGCAGACCAAAAAAGGTAATCCCATTCCAGGCCATTTTGATTTTGCGACTCAGTACGACTGGGAAATCTCAGAGGATACCTACACAATTCCACTGGAAGCCGGCTGGGTTGGCGGCACAGAGCTTTTCATTGCCAGCCATGCCGTTGTTTATACCTTGTGTGGTTTGTATGAGACCGCCTGGGGTGAGGGCTCAGAATTCCCCGGCCACAACTGGGCGATGTATTTTACGTACACTATCCAGTAGTAGATGTCTGATGAGAGATCTTTCAGGCTCTCGTTGAACCACCCACACGGCAAGGTGTGGTGATCGGGAATCTAAGGTCGATTTTAGTGGCGGTAGTGATTGTCGGTTAGCCCTCGGCGCCTTCGTTCAGAGCCGGCCACCCCGGTTGCTTGTACCGAATGGCAATCTGTCCTGAGGCGCCATACCACTGTAACCTGATTAATTGGGGAGTGTGAACGCGTTTATCTCAACTCTGCGTTCAATGCGCGCCCCAGCGCAACACGCAGGCCTGTTGGATCTTTCCCGAGAAGTGGAAGCGGCTCGATTGCGCCCCCTGGGGATCGGCACCCAGAAGAACAGGTGAGTCGTTCTGCGCGACACCACCCGTGGCGGAGCCGTTCGTGACGTTGTCGTGGGTGTTGTTGATCCAGAGCCAGATCCCGCCGTCGCCATCGTAGGCACCGGTTAGGAAGTATGAGTCGTCCAGGTTCAGGTATGATGCCGGGTAAGTGGCATAGACGTAGCCTCCCACGTAGACGCCGAAACGCAGCACGGTTTCCACCGATCCCACAGGATTGAAGAGCTCGAGGGCGAAGCCGGCGGCGTCCGACTTGTTCAGGATGGCCATGGTGTCGCCGTCGGCGATGGTGAGGTCGTCGAAGTTCACGACGGCGGTGACGAAGAACCCCTCGCCGGGATCGTTGTCGGCGTCGTAGTAGCGGATGATCTCCTGGCTGGCGGCGTGGAAGGTCAAGACCCCGCCATACAGGTCTTCCCCGGTTGCCCAGGTGTTGAAATCGGGTGCGTTGGTCGTGTTCACCGGTGATTGGTTCGTGAATCCGAATTCGTCGATCCACTCCACGACGTTTCCGGCACCGTCCTGGTTCCACGCGTTCATGTAGATCAGGACGTTGTTGTCTTCTACCACCTGGCGGGCCTTGTCCAAGGGATAGTCGACGGTGATGGCGTCCACCTCTTCGCGCAGATCGGCCACGAACACTTCGCCCACCGAGGCGGGGATGGTCCACACGTTGATTCCCAGCCCCAGGTTCCGGGCGTAGGTGAGCTTGCCGAAGATGTTGCGATCCTGATAGTGAAACTCGACGCCGTGGAATTGGTCGTTCTTGGAATCCAGTATCAACTGCTGGAACTGGGCGATGTTCGTCACCTGGTCCTTGGAAAAGAGCTCGCTCAGCTTGACCCACGGGCGGATGTGCCAGTAGGGGGGCGCATCCAGGACGTCCCGCGTCATCTCGAGATTTTGGCGGATGCTGTGAAAGGCCCTGATCACCACGGGACGTCCCATCCGCGCATAGTCGTACTCGGACAGCAGATTGAGGAGCACGGTGATGTAGGTCGTATCAGGGGTCTTCTCCTTGCTTTCGATGAAGAGAATCTGGTTGCCGGCCATGAGGGCCGAATCGAAGAGCACCTGGCTGAGGTAGGCCCCCTCGGTGCCGCCGTCATCGTCGTGATCGACGTAGATGGTGCCGCCCTCGTACTTGACGTCCAGCTCGATGAGATCGGCGCCCTTGGCCTGCGCGTCATGGATCTTCACCAGCGTCGCCGAAAGACTGCTGCTCGGGTTGGTAGAGACGGTGTAGCAGTTATGGGCGGAGATCGCCGCGATGTTGCCCAGCGGCGAGGTGGCCAATGAGCGGTTCGCGCCGTCCCAGTAGAAGCTCTGCTTGAAGAGCAGCCCCTCGTGGAAGGCCGTTCCCTCCAACTGAGGGGCGCCGCGCACATCGAAGTCGTGATCTTCGCCGGCGAAAGATGGAGCAAGCAGCAGGATGCCGGCAAGAAGTGGAACGAGGACGAGGATAGCTGTTCTGCTGATCATGGTTGATTCTCCTTTTCCTGTGATCACGGTACGATCGCGATGTCGACCGGGTTCGATGCATAGTCATACGGGATGGTCAGACAGAATGCGCAGTGCGCCACCTTGCCGACGAGCGCCGGCGAGAAGGGCGGCGCATTGAGCCGAGCCGCTCCGATGCCCGCCGGATCGAGCGTCCCCCTGAAGTTCGCGAAGAGGGGTGTGTTGAGCCGCGCGATGATGAAGTTGGTTTCAAAGTCGCGGTTAAGGGGGAGCGTCGCCAGGCCGCCTGGCAGGAGCGTTCCGGGGGCGGCGCCCGACACGCTACCCAACAGGACATAGGTTCTGCCTGCGTTGCCCGCGCCGGTGATGAGGTCAAAGTTGATCGTGCCACCTGCGCCCGCCGAGAGATCGACCGGCTGCGCCAGGAGCGACGACCCGTGGATCCCGGCCCAAATGCGCATCGTGTTGGCGGGAGAGCCACCGATCGTCTCGGTGAAGCCTGAGAAGGTGCACAGCACCTGACCGCCGAGGCCGGTCGCCAGGGCGGGTGTGATTTGATCCTCCATCTGGAGGGACACATCGAACTCTGCGCCGGCGCCGCCCGCCTGCGAGATCCGTGCACCATAGACATCGTAGGACTCCCCGCCGCGATAGTCCTGCCACACAGCCGCGAACTCGGTTCCGTCGAAACCGACCGCCGAGGAATGCTGGTCATCGGGTTTGGTGGCGATCGCGATGCCTCCCGGATCGAGCAATACACCCTGCGGCGAGACGCGCGCCGCGTAGAGAATGATCGGGACGATTCTACCTGCGAGCATGAAACACCTCCGCGGAACCAATGAGAACATGAGCAATATCGAGCGCGGTGTCGAGATCACGAGAGAGCCGCAACGCCGGCTGGTACCTCGGCTGGAGTGGATCGCGACCGATTCCCGGCAAGAAAAGCTATGATCTGTCCTGGTCGATTTTCTTCTCGGCTTTCGCGTTGGCGATTGTAGCATGCCGGTCCGGTGTCAGCTACCACGATCTGCGTCCTCTGCCGGCAGGATGTTTCGGGAGGGGATTCGGTACATGTCAGTCTATTACTGTACAAGAATGAATTACTATGCTCTCTACTAATAGGCGCTGCTCACTTTCAACCCTCGAGGCGAATCGTCGCATGTTATCGACCGGCCGTGCATGCCGCCGAGATCGGAGATCCGTTTGGATCCACGACCCGCATCATGGAAGCCGGTGTCCGTTCGGGGACTAGTAAACCTCAGACAGGCTTTTGCGTGCTCGGCTCGATCACCCTCACGCAGGTGCGTTTGCGAGACTCCACAACGAGCCAGCGAAGTCTTGATAATGGCGAGGCCGGCAGGCTCCTCCCGGGGATAGCGATCGCTTGCCTATGGAATGAGACGAACAGAGACCTTGTTGGTCAAATGTCCACTCGGTGTGTCCATGATCAAACCCTGAAAGTGAACGTCTCGGCCTGCCAGAGAGGGTGAGCCCGGAATACTCAGCGGCATGCTCAATCCACCGGAGGGGATCGGGGTTGGCCCTATCGTGCGTAGAAGCGTAGCAAAGTCGACCTCGGCCTCTCCCCAGCTCGTATGCGAATCGCCCAGATGGTCGAATACACCAATCGTCGCTGTATCACCTCCCTCTACGACACTCAGATCGATGGTTCCACCAAGCTGCGGAAATCCGAGGACGTGAATCTCCTGCTCGAATACGTCGGCGACAACGATATCCCCGCCGTTGATCGGGGCGTTGCAATGACCGGCCATCGTGCCGATCGCCAGCACATCTCCGTCGGCATCGAGATCGATCACCAGAGCCGAACCACGGGTGTCGATCTGGCATGTCGGATTTCCACTCGCGTCGAATACGAAAACCTCGGGGGTGGCCTTCAGAGAGTCCCCCCATGAAATGCCTGCCACATATTCACCGTTGTCGTCGACAGCGACTCCGGAGCAGATGAGCTGGTAGATAGTTCCAGGCGCGTCGAAAGAATGGGTGAACAAGTTGGTGTTGGCGTCAACGTCGTACATGCCGATTTCGATGTGGTCGTAGGCGGGGGAATACTGTTGGACCTGATACCCCAAGCGTGACCCATCCCGGCTCAGGGCGAGGCGGCTCGTATAGCAACCGGTGGACGTGACGTGGTAGACAATCTCGCTCCAGGTTCCTGGAGCCGTTTCGCGATAGACGCGGAAAAAGCCGAATCCGCCGTAGGCCATCGTGCCACCGTCACCCGAGATGGCGTGTGAGTCGAAGCTGCCAGGGATGAAGAACGTCTGCTCCACGGTACCGATAGTGACATCATAGATGTATGTTTCCACAGGAATGAAGATATAGGCTCGACTGCCATCATCGGTAAGGAAAACCGCTCTGGGCTCGAAGTGCCCCATCGTCGTCTGTAACTGTGCGCTCGAAATCGGTGTTCCACTGCCTTCGAAGGCTTCGATCATGAGATGGCTTGTGTAGGGATTGGGCTTCCACGTCAACACGACATCTCCATCGTCGCTGACAGCTACACCGCCCTCGGCGTTATCACCAGTTACAGGAAAGGAGTAAGACCATTCGGGTGTGCCGTTTCCAGTGGTTCGAAAGATGTAGACGGACGCTTCGAACTCTTCACCAGCGCCGGGATCGATATCATCGAACACCATACCAGCGGCCAGATCAGCACGATCAGCGATGTCCACCTTTGGGTACTCGTTTCCCGAAATCGGGTATCCAAACACCGGAGTTGACGTACCGGCTGGATACAGAGTCAGCCCCACATTGAACATTCCCTTGCCCGCCATCACCGAGGCTCCGTTGTCACCCACGGCGATCGCCCTGCACACCCAGCCGTAGCCGTTGTCGTTTTCAATCCATCGTGGAATGGTGACCATTCTGGTTTCTGATCCGAGCGGCACCGAGTGATCGACATCGACCTTGCACAATGGCTTTCCTCTTGCTGCCGCACCCGGATCTTTCGAGTTCACGGTATCTGCAGCAAAATCGATCTTTTCAAACATAACAAAGACACAGACAGCCAAAATCAGAGTCGTTGTGGTTGAAAATTTCATAACATACCTCCCAAGGATTAAAACAGACCGATCGATCCATCAATCAGGTCTTTTCCGGATGACGCGCAATCCGTTTTCAGAGCCCTAACGGTTTCTTATTTTTTCAGGCGATAAAAACGGGAGTTTTTACCATGAATTCCGATTTTTGGAAAAAAAGCGGAAGAGGAAGGAGCGGCATCAGCAGGCAGGTCGATAATCGGATAGATTCACAGGGTTTGTTCATAGGGCTTGGGTGTGAAACAGCGAATTTCGTTTGTTGAGATCAATTGTTTAAAAAACTCCGCCGTCGCGGGATCGTGCGGGATATTCGATCCCCCGACGGCGGGTGAGGTTTTTGGGAGAAATTCGATCGTTTGGCGCGTGGGGGATCGAGCCGTCTATTACTCTATCCTCTCCCCTTCGATTCCGCCACTGTCCTGATTGTGGGTGTTGAGCCACTTCCCTTCGCATTTTTTTGTCTTGAAGTTGAAGTACATCTCGAAAGTCCCCATCGGGATCAAGTAGCCCTTGGGATCCATCCAGGTCCATTTACCCTTGCACTTGGCGATGTATTTGACAGAGGTCCACTCGACGTTGCCTCGAAAGTTGCCGTAGCCGTCGTTGTCTTCGTCGATCCAGACACCGAAGAACTCTGATCTAGCGATATCACCCTTCCATTCATGGAAGGGATAGATCAGTTTGGGGTTTGGGGTGGGAATGGGGGGGACGGTGCTTCCCGAACCTTTTCCGTACCAGCGGCTGTTCAGCTCCAGGCCGAGCGCCACAACGCTGAGCAGCACGGTTAATGCCAGAGCCGTGAGTATGATCTTCTTGGATTTGAACATGGTTCCTCCTTACCTGCAAAAAAGTATCGGCCTTCCCGAAAACCTCGTCGTGGGCGCCAACTTGTTGGGTCCGCCAATCTGCCTATTATAGGCGAATCGACCTGTATTCCCAGAAAATTAATGATACGATCCAGAACCGATATTGCCCTTCGTAGGAGCAAAAACAGATGCTCTCCCGTGAGAATGGAACGTCGTTTCTTGGGACCTGTTCTCTTCTCGAAGCGGAATAATGACACAAGACCGAGACCGACCAGCTTTAGGAGCCTGTAAGCGAAAACAGTCGGCCTGGGCGCGTCGATCCCATCGACCGCACATGTTGCCTCAGAAGGTGACGTGTTGTTGCTCTTTTCTCTCTACACGAGTCTTACGGCGGCGTCGTTTTTATATGGTCCCGCTGTGATGGGATTTGGTGGATGGTCTTTACTGATCGCTTGCAGACCGGCGCTGACTGCTACCACGCCGCGATGATTCTGCAGCATGGCGACATCGCGGAGGATTACCTGCTCGCACACGAGCTCTGCGTCGTGGCGATCGTCAAGGGGGAGGATCGCGCCAGGTGGCTGGCAGCGGCGAGCGAAGACCGATTCTTGATGAACATCGGCCGGCCGCAACGCTTTGGGACCCAGTATCGATCTGAAGGAGTTGGTGGAACTGTCCGGTTGTGCGAGGTCGAACCGGGTGTCACCGATGAGCTGCGATCCGCCATGGATGTACCGTCGCTGAAGGAGGCTAAAGCGATTGAGGCCGAGTTGAACAAGGAGTAGGGGAGGGGAGTGATCGGGGAGTCGGCGGGCTGCAAAAAAAATTGCTGAGCGGCAGGTTCGACGCGAGCGATCGCCAGCGACCGCCAGGCAGGTTCGATGACGCGCCTCGTTCACCTCTGGCAGCCTACTGTTGGATCAGCACGATCGCGTTCGTCAGGCTGACCGAGCCACCAGACGCGCTGTTGTCGTCAATAATCCCCTGGAGCGTCCAAGTGCCCGGATTGAGGAGTTTGTTCTTGATGATATAGCTCGGAGAGAGCGTTGTGGCCGGCAGCACCGGAATCCCGAGCAGGGCGGGATATCCCATGTTGTTGGCCAGCGTGAGGGGTGGCGGTACGGGGGAGCCGCTGCTCAAGGGCATGGGGAAGCAGGCGGTGCCGATGTCGTAGGGCTGGGCAGCAATATCGGTCGGTCCCGCTTCTCCTGGCCAGACGTAAAGCGCAAAAGCCGCGGTGGTCGGTCCCCCCGGCGGGCATGTCATCTCGACGGTCACTGGTGTCCCGGATGGATTGGTTATGCTGCGGTAGGCATCTTCACCCGCACCGCCGTTGACAAAGAGGACGTCCACGTTATCGGCGATAACGGTGTTGACGTTTCCTGCGCGGAGAAGAATGTGGTACGGAGGAACTTTGGCCACGAGGGCGTCCTCCTCGCCATTAAACGTTAGATCAGGACCGCCGAGGACTGGAAAGGTCGTCTCGTCGCACAGTGTTTTTCCGGCGATATAGGCGTTTCCATGCTCATCGATCGCCACGGCATACCCGTAATCGTGGTTGAGACCGCCGATATAACCGCAGTAGTCGAGCCTTTTGCCGTCCGGTGAGACCTTGGCGACATAGGCATCCCTGCCTCCATCATTGAAGACGAGATCGGGTCCCACAGTGACCGGGAAGCTTTTCTCGTCCGAATACGTCTCGCCGGTGATGTAGCTACATCCCCTGGAATCCACGGCAATACCGGTGGCACTATCTCGTTGGGTGCCGCCGACAAAACCGCAGTAGATGAGCAGCGAGGGATCGAGGATCAGCGATTCGTCGAGTTGGTACTCCCCAACGTGAAATCGAAGGGGCAGGGAACCGTCCTCTGTTTTTTTGCCCGGCTGGTACTGCATGAGGACTTCTTTGCGATTCCCATCGATCACCTGATAGGCGGTGGGCTTATCATCCTCTAAAACGCCTACGGGTGTTCTGATCTCAAGCGCGCCTGTCCGCTCGAGTGTGAGGCTCGTCGCGCCTCGATAGGCCAGACGGATCAGATCGGGATCAGCGCCCGGTTTCACGATGAACTCGTATTTGAGACGGTTTTTTGCGCCTTTGAAGACCAGATCGATCCCAGGCCAGAGGTCGGCATAGATTATTTTGTCATAGGTGGGGCAACCTGTTGTCCACTCCTCGGGAGTTCCCTCGAAATAGCTGACCTCTGCTTTCTGCTGTGCTGCGCCAAGTGGTCTCACGGTGGCGGCGCCCGTGAAATCCAGCTTCAAAACCCAGCGTCCCTCTCGATCACTCCTCCTTTCTGCAGTTGCAAAGGTTATACCGGCGGGAGTGAAGTAGAGCGTGCGATCCTTGCCTTTGACGTAGAATGCCACCGCTTGGTTATCGATCTGCCCGCGGTTCTCGATGAAGACGAGCGGAAGTGCACCGAAGACCTGCTCCGTGCCGCTGGTGCCACGAACGGTCGAATCACCGGCTGTTACCACTTCGCCCAGTGGGGGGAGGAGAAGAAAAAGAACGAAAAACAATCTATGTAACATGTTCGACGCCTCCTCGTGGACTCAATCCTGATCGAGGCTCTCACTGTTGACCCGGTACAGTCTGCTGGCGGGAGAGAGGGGAATTATATCAAAAAAAATCGTGATGACCTATACCATACCGTCCCGCGCGATTGGGGCGGAGGGATCTTTCGATTCTATCACCGGTGACCGGACGGATTGTGTGGTGCTCCTCTCCGGAGTACAATTCTCTTTTCCAGTATGTTTACCAACCTGCAATGATATTTGTTAGTCTGCGAGCGCGACGATTGCGACGATATCGACGCGATCGGGTGTGCGTACGGGAACGAGCCGATCGGTTGCCGGACGCGAAGACGAGGCGGCCCTGATCGGCTCAGAACCCCAACCTCGCTCCTGATGGAGACTCGATATGCGCAACATGCTGATCCTCTGCGTCTCGTTACTGGCTATCGCCGGCGGCCTGTTGGCCGCCGCACCGATGGCTCCGCAACCCAGCGATGCCCAGGACGTCATCGTCTGCGATTTTACCGGCACGGAGCCATCGTCCAACACTCCCTGGACGAAGACCTCCTTCCTCGCGCCGGGCGTCTCCTTTGCGGGCTGGGATCTCGGTGCCGGAACCTACCCGGTGTCCGGTGCCAACGACGTGTTCGGCTACTACGTGAGCACGACGGCGGAGGACAGCACGCTGGCGCAAGCGATTGCCGAAGATGAGTACATCGGCTTTTCCATCGCTGCCACTGCCGGCACCCTCGATCTCAACGGCACGAAAGTGAGCTTCAGCATCCAGCGGCTGAGCTGGTGGGCGCCCAGGACCTACGCGGTGTTCACCAGCGTCGGCGGATTCGTTGCCGGCGCCGAGCTCTTCACGACGGCCAGCACCGCCCACGGCGACTTCGACGAACACCACCACGCCTTCATCATACCCCTGAGCGGCTACGGCGGGATCAGCGGTCCGGTCGAGTTCCGCATCTACGGCTTCGATGCGCGCTATGCCACTCACGGCACGAGCCTGACCGCTTTCAGCATTACCGATCCCGGCCCGCTCTACACGCTGATCCTCGACGCCGATCCGGGCGGCTCGGTGTCGTCCGATCCGCAGGGCGCGCTCTTCGAAGCCGGCACCGTGGTCGAGCTCCTGGCCGAGCCGCATACCGGTTTCCAGTTTGCCGGCTGGTCGGGCGACGTGACCGGTTTCGGCAATCCACGCGCGATCACCATGAACAGCAACATCGCAACCACCGGCGGGTTCGCAGCCAATCCCGAGCCGGACATGACGATCGGAATCAACCTCGGTGCTGTCAATGACTGGTCGTCGTCGTGGGACTTCGTGGATGTCTTCAAGATGAGCCGCGAGTGGCTGACCCGCAGCGTAGGCGGCTCGGAATGGGACAGCGGCATGAGCGCCGAGATCCCCTGCGATCCGAACGGCTGGCCCACCGAGTTGCCCTTCCTCGGTAGCGACGGCAAGCAGCACTACGTGCACACGTTGCTGCCGCCGACCGTGCTCGGGGACTACACCTTGATCGTGGACGGCTCCGGCCGCGTTCGCCTCAAATCCGGCGGCGCAAGTCAGGAGTACATCGCTGCCGGCGGCGGATCCTCCACATTCACCTATACACCACCCGGCAGCGGCGGCGACACCTTCTACATCGAGATCCACGAGTCAGCGAGTGTCGATCCGATACGCAACGTGCGCGTAATCCGGCCTGGCTTCGCCGGCGTCTATCAGACACACCCCTTCCACCCGCTTTATACGCAGCGGCTCGAGCCGTTCGTGGCTCTGCGCTTCATGGACTCGGGCAAGACCAACTTCTCGCCGCTGGTCTCGTGGGCCGACCGCACCACGCCCGATACCCACACCCAGACGCGTCCCGAGGGGATGGCCCTCGAGTACATGATCCTGCTGGCGAACACCTTGGGCCAGGACCCGTGGATCTGCGTCCCGCACCTGGCCGACGATGACTACGTGCGGCGTGCAGCCCGCCTGCTCCGCGATCAAGTCGATCCCGCCCTGAAGATCTACGTCGAATACTCCAACGAGACCTGGAACAGCATGTTTTCCCAGACCACCTACGTGCAGGACATGGGTGAGGCCCTGGGGCTTTCCCCCGATCGCTGGCAGGCCGGCCAGATCTACTGCGCGCTGCGCTCGGTGCAGATCTGGGAGATTTTTCAGGAGGAGTTTGTCGACGAGGGCCGCCTGATCGAGGTAATGGCCACGCAGTCGGCCAGTATCTCGATCACTGACACGCGTTTCGACGCCCTCAACGATCCGGCCATCAATCCCAGTTACATCATGCCCGACGCACTCGGCATCGCACCGTATTTCGGTAAGATCTACACCCCAGGCGACATCCCGCCGGCCGTGCCCGACTATCCCACGGTGGACGACATCCTCGACGTGCTCTCCCCTGCGCTGATCGCCGAGGAGCGCAGCGTCGTGATCGCACAGAAGACCGCCGCCGACCGGCAGGGCGCCGTGCTCGTCTGCTACGAGGGTGGGCAGCACTTCGTCGGGGCCCAGGGCGCCGAGAACGATGCCACGCTCACCGCGATCCTGCACGAGGCCAACGCCGATCCGCGCATGTACATGCGCTACATCGAATACCTCGACATGTTGCATAAAGAGGGCGTGGCGATGTTCGGCCACTATCTCTATGTGGGAAACTGGAGCAAGTGGGGGTCGTGGGGAGCGCTCGAGGTCCAGGACCAGCCCTTCGTCGACGCACACAAGTACCGCGCCCTCATCGAGTGGCGCACCCTCATGGCCGCGCCCGCGAGCCTCTCGGCCGGCGCCGGCGGCGTTGTCGATTTTGTACTCGAAGTCGGCGCACCCGGGGCGGGACGGCGATACGTGCTCGCTGGTGGCATGAGCGGCAGCTCACCCGGGACGCTCCTGCCAGGTGGCTTGGCCATCGTTCCGATCAATAGCGACGCCCTCACCGACTTCATCTTGAACCATCTGAGCGGCTCGTACTTTCAAGGTTTCCACGGCACACTCGATCCCGCGGGCAGCGGCACCGCTCGCTTCGACACGCTGGGACCTCTCCATCCGGGCTTCGCCGGGACCACCCTGACTTTTGCCTATGCCCTGCGCGATCCCTGGGACCAGGCCTCCAACCCGGTGACCGTAAAGATTCTGCCGTAGGATCCGTCGTGAGGGGCATCCGCTACGTGACGATCGAATGATCGAATGACTAAGCGAGTGAGTCTGTTATCTGAGGGGCCAATCCTGACAAGTCGAAGCACACGTCCTGGCGCGAGCGCCAGATTCTGCGGCATAGATTCAGAAAAATGATGTAGAACTCATCGAAGCGTTTCAGTAGGTTACTGCTGGTTGGCGATTGACTCCCTCTGATTTCTGCACCGCTGGATCTCAGATTTTTTGAGTTCAGCCGAACGAGACACCTGGCGGAATGAAAGGCCTATTCGACATGATGAGTCTCGATGCTCTCGAACGATACACACTCTACTGTCTGATTTTCTCGCTGGCGGCTCTCCTGATCGCAACGGGCTGTTCACCGAGTGCGGAGAACGGCCCGGCCGAGCAGGAGCAGCCGAAGGCAGAAACGGTCTCCCCGGAGAAAACTACAGCGGATCTATTGGATGCGCTGGCCAACGTCGATGCGATAAAGCTCAGTGCCCTCTATGCTGACTCGGTCCTGGTTCGACGTGGCTCGGAGATCTTGAAAGATGAGTATGGCCTGACCAAGGAGCACTCTGCAGATCATTCGATTTCACGCGCAGAACTGGTGGCGGCCTACGACAAGCACTTTTTCACGAAGGTCTTGGAATCTGAGCAAGCTGACAAATGGCGCATCGCTTTCACCGATCCGACGAATCAGGTGAAAACGATGGCAGCGTCGTCCATCGATGCGGCAACGGCGAGCGAGCGACAGATCATCGTCTTAGAAGGTTACCGAGAGGGTGACTATCTCGTGTCCCTCAAACCGTCAGATAAGGACGACGAGCTCGCGTGGCTCCTCCGGCAGATCGAGGGCTCTTGGAAAATAGTATCCGAGCTGACCGACTTTTAGAGGGTTTTGAGACCTCGGAGAGGGCTTCGTCTCGGACTCGGGCGGCCGCCTGCGGTCACCTTCAGTCGCCAACGATTTGCAGCCCCGAAGGATAATAAAATGATCGATACTGTTGATGGCATCATGATCACTCTGCATGTGGCGTCGGAGCAGGTACTGTTCATCATGCTTGGATCTGGCGGCTCTATCACCAGATGTGGGACCGGTTCGATCAACGACCGGGAACGGGACATGGTCATCGGCATCACGCGGGAGCCGCTGTTCGAGAAGTTGCGCGCAGAGATCAATCCGGAATGGTTCGATCACCAGGGGATCTATGACATACCGGACAAGAAAGGACTGCCCTGTGAACTGACCATTCACATGAAGCATACTGACTACAAGGAATCGGGACTGCAATTCCGCTACGGCACAGAGTCACTCGGCCCCCCGCCGGATGTCAGGCACTTCGTCAGAAGCGCAGTGTCTCTCTCGGATCCTTGGTTCCAGCAGCAAAAAAAGACGGTCGCCGGTTCCGAGGGAGAGCATGAGACAACGAATGAATGACGCGGGAGGGGATCCTTTCTCACCCCTGAATCCGCTCCCGTTGCGGGCGTCAACACCGTCTGCGGTCACGACGTCCTTACCGGGACAATGAATGGGACACGATCTTCAGAGAGACCGATGGAAAAGCAGGATTCGAGCTTACAGCGTGCAACTTCGCCATTCATGATCCATCTGGTGGTAGGTGGTCGAACAACTGGACTTGCGAGGTTTCGGTGGAGCGTGCCTTGATGTGAGAGGTAGAATCAGACTTTCGAGAGGAGCAGAGAATGAAAAATAACATCTACGTTGGTGGTTTTGCGGTTGTGCTACTCCTGCTGCTGAGTAGCTGTGGTGAGAGAACCGCGAGAATCGACAAACCTGAAAGCTACAACAGCGGTGGCCTGCAGTTCGAGTATCCGGGAAACTGGAAGGTAACCGACGACACTGACCAGGACGAGATCAGGCAAATAACGGTCGAATCACCGGGAGATGCAATCGTCATCATTCAGCTCTTTCCGGCACTCGGAGAGGTTGGAATCCAAGATTATGCTCAGATTTTTTCTAGTGCTGCTCGAGAAAACACTCCTATTGGAATAATCAGTCCATCGGAGTTCAGTAACGTAGAGGGGGCAGATGGTTATGAAATCCTGAAGGAGAAATTCTCTATTTCAGTCCTTGGCCAATCTACCCCTTTTACGAGGACGTTCAGGCGCAAAGTCATCGATGACACAGTGTGCTTTATAGTTGCAAACGTATCAGACGAAGACCAATCGAAGGTTGTCAGAGGCTTTGAGCAGATCTGTGAGACTCTGAGCTACAGGGCCCGTTGACGAAACAGTCGCACGAGACTGCATTCCCGGGGAGATCACTCGTTCAATCAAGCCGCTTGCCTGAACGCCCTCTCCGCCAGGACAGATTGTTTCTCCTGGATGGTGATTCGCTCTGCACATCCCAACTCATCCACCACGGATGGGACTTCCGCAAGTGCAGGGTGATGGTGTGAGTGTTGATACCCGTCTAAAAAAACACGATCAATATAACAACGACCAAAGTCGCTATTAAAACAAGCAGTTTTACAGGTTCTTTACTGTAAAGAATCCAGGAAAATGCGAACGACGACAGGTTCTCCTGCGGTGACCGTCACCGTCTGTTTCACTGGTGCAAAACCGTCTGCCGACACTTCGAGCTCGACGTCCTCGAAGGGTAGCTGATCGAGGCGATACCGGGTATCGGAGAGAGGCTTCCGTCGATATTTGGGTAGCGTTGTGCCATTGCAGACTACGACGAACTCAGCAACCGCATTGCCGGCTGGATCCAAAACCTCGAGATCAAGGACTCCGCACTGGTCGAGCTCGATCCGACCGAAATCCCTTGTGCCGATCCCGCTGAAACTAAAGGCGGAGGAGCGATAATCCTGATATCCATCTGCGTTGACGCATAAACGATATCTACCGGCGCCGATTCCTGGAAGCTCAAAACGGGCGCCTGTCTGTTCCTGAATCACGCTGACGGATTTGTCCAAACTTGTGTCCAGGAGGTAGACATTCCATTTCAGCCCGACCTCGCCGAATTCGCGGCCGCTACGCCGGTCGAAGAGTGCACCCGTTACGATTCCGCCAGGCAGTCGAAGATCCTTGACGACCTGTTGCAAAGAATGATCGGGGATCAAGAGGTCGGGTAAGGTAATGACTTGACCACTTCTCAGGAATATGCAGGTCTCCCATTTGCCCGGTCGCATGTCAGCCACGTCGTACCGTCCCTCGGCGTCGGTTGCTTGGCATTGCCGCGTCGCCCACGGTCCAAGGGTAGGGACGTCGACTCCGACGAAGTGGACAGTGACTCCGGAAAGGCTCCCACGGCTTTGGTGCACGGAAATCTCTATCAAAATTCCGTGGCTCATCAAGACTCTCCGGTGCTTCAGTCTCGGCTAGGGCGCGGCGCATACGATCCCATCGCCACGACCTCGAGAAACCTGCCACCGCTCACGCACACTGTCTGTCGCACGGTTGATTTACCCTTCCCGGAAGGGGAGCGAGGATGAGTCGATGGTGGTTCGGTCAAAGACCGTTATCGTTCCGGGCACTTCAAAAGCCGAATGCGCGCCTCCAGGACCTGGATCTTTGCTTCGGCCACTGCGGCATGCGGAACCTGACCGGCCGCGTTGCGGCTTTCAAACCGCGCGAGCCGCTTTTCACACAGCGTCACCAGCTCGCTAAGCAATTGAACGACGTCGTCATCTCGATTCTCCGCCTTCGCCAGCCGGATGCGAGCTTCACACAGCTTGATTTCTGCCTCCGCCGCCGCCGATTCTGCGCCTGCTCCCGTCGCTCTTGCGACTCGTGCTCCCTCGAGTTGCTTCTCGCGGATCGCCTCGATCTCCGTCAGAGCTGCAACAACTCCTGCGATCGTTCGATCTGGAACAGACGTATCAACGTAGCGTGGCGCCGACGTACAACCCCACATCAAGATCGCTTGTGCAAGGCCGAACACCGCAACGAGGATTACTCTTCGTCCTGTCATATCCGTCTCCTCATTCCCTCTCGTGCGCCCATACAATCCGCGCACCTATTGATCGTTCGTCTGCTAGGACAATGCTATCGGTTCCAAGTGATCGAGACACTGCGGATTCTTTTCGAGGACGCCGGTCCACTGTACGATGATGCGCCTGCATTCATCCGCCGACTCTGCGCAGTGACGTTCCATCGCCGTCTCCGACAGCTCCCCGCTGATATCTGTATACTGTGCGACACAGCCGGAGCAGATTCTGCAGAACACACACGGTGGACAGCGTCGACCGAAGAACTCCACGATCTCATTACAAAGGGCAAGGCTTTTCTGAGGGTCGATTCCGGAATCATGCACCGAGCCGATGACCAGACTCTCCGAAACGCGTTCACAGGGCAAGATGCGGCCGTCGACGTCGACAAAGTATTTCCGTATACCTGGGAGGCACATTCCCATGAGACCCGGTCCGTCTCCGAGCGGCTCCCTGATACGTTTATAAATGTCTTTGTACGCCTTCCTCAGCAGAGACAAGCCTTCGATCGCCTCGTCATACGAGCCGCTTTGGTCCTTTCGAAAACGCCGATGAGCATCGTGCAGATCCTTGGGACCATCGATGCTGACCGACACCGCGATCATGTTATCTGCGCAAAACTGGGCGATTTCCCGAGTAATGAGCGTTCCATTCGTGGTGAAGTTGATCGTTGTTTCCCTCGCTGCCGCGCGCTTGCGGAAATAGCGCACACACTCTTTGAGCAAATCCCAGCGTAGCAGCGGCTCGCCGCCGTAGAAGCCGAGTGCAATCCTCTTGGAATGGCCCGAGCTCTCGATCAGCAGGTCGATCGCTTTTTTGGCGGAAGATAAGGGCATTTCTTTCTTCGAGTGGTTGCGTTGTCCTGGATTTGTGGGGGAATAGCTGCAATATTTGCAGCGAAGGTTGCACTCCTGGGTCAGCTCGAGAATGCAGTGCTCCAGGTGGTTTTGCACCTGATTGTGAAAGCCAACCTTTCCACCCGGTATCGACAGGCCCTTCGGCCTGTGGGGTGAGAGATACCCTTCTGCAACGAGCGTGCCGATCGCTGGAGTCGGATCTCTCCCGCCGGCATTCGACCTGCCGGGTTCAAACCGGTCCGTTGTCGCCTGCAGCAGGACTTGGTAGGTTGCAGGATCCACACGGATGACCTCGTTGGTGTTCACATCATAGATGTAGTACCCGTTCGCGGTCCTGAAACAACCAACGAACGGTGAGGCTTCCCGGGAATCACCCACGCCAGCGGGCTCCGAGTCCATAACACACATCTGTCGCTCTCCGATGGCTCGTCGAGGCGCAACTGGAAGCGGGTTGCCGTTTAACGGTCAGTGTTTCAAACCAACCCGACTGATCAGATCTCAACGAGAATCCAGGAAGGATAATAGGTGCAATAATTCGATAGATCATCAACGCTTTATCCGGATTATTCATGAACGTTGTGCAACGCAGTTGTCGACGTTAATGAATGATCCGGGCTAACGTACGCCTCCGGCGTCCCAGGTCCCGCTGCCGTAGGCGAAACCACTGCCGTGTGTGGAATCGATCTGAACGGTTTCCGATGCTTTTCATTTTGGTTTTTTACAGCCATCTCCTCATTTGTCTGAACCGTCCTACCGGTGGCTAATTGAGGGGCAGTCCTGGGTCGTACCTCGACGGAGTTGTGATCCTCTTTCCAGCACGTCGTCTGACATGACAATCTGAACGTGTTATAAGGGGTCGTCTGCGTCGTTCCCTTTTCGACATACTCGAGATTTGTCAGGCAATCGGCGGAAGAATCGAACTGCTCTTCCTCGGGCCCCACGCAGCGGTAACCGCTACCTTGCGGCTGGCACTCGCAGGGACAGGGTGTGCAGTTGTCCACGCATTCGCTGGCGCAGTCGTTGCAGTCGCAGTTACAATTTTTGGGTTCGCACACGCAGTATCCACAGGGTTCTGGGCACTTGGGACACGTACACGAGGGGGAATCTTGCGCTGAAAACCCCTCTGATTGATTCGTTGCTTGCGCAGGTGGTGCGGCGGTCTGACCTGAAGCAATATCTTTCAGGAGCCACACGCCCGAAAGGGAGAGGATTCCAAGGGTCAATGTTCGCTGGAGAAAGGAGCGACGTTCCTCGAGAACATTTTGGTTCGTGCTGGAGAAGTCGGTTTCCAGTTCTCGGGTTTTGTCGGTCAGCGGATCAGACGATGCATCTTTGGACTCGTCCTTCTTGTCGTTCATGGTCAACGCTCCTTGCTGAAACGAAGCTGGGAATGGCACAACACGATACGCTCCGTCCAAATCGGCTTTCACCCAGAACGGACGGGCAGGCTCTGGCTGGGGTGATCGTTCCAATCGTGTAACGCCGGGATTCGCCCCGACAACGAGGGACGAGGGTGAACTGGGCTGTGGTACCTGCTGTCCGCTGTGCCCAGCGCAACGGCTGCGCGGAACACTCATCATGGTGTCCACATCTTGCGAGGAAAGTCATCGATGCAGTTGGAACACATAACCACCTTTGCCGAGTAGGAATTATCTCTCGAGAGGACCGAACGGTCCAGAACAAAAGAAAATATTCTATGTAGAATTACGGAGTCTCTTGGGGTGGCCTTGCGCTGGGTGCGCGCCGAGTGGGGCCTCCACTGTCCCTGAGATTATCGGGGCCCAAATTACCGCCACCGGATTGCTCCGGCCTTCCTCCGAGCCAGGCAGGGCGCGCAATCGATGTGTGCATCAACCAATGCGGGATGTGTGTATCGAGGATTTTCGCCGATCAAGGATTGTCCAGGTAGTAGGGCTGAACCTCGATGTGGTCGAAGAAGAGCTCCTGGCCGATCGGACCGCCTGGCGTGAACGGGCTCACCCAGTCGCTCAAGGTCAATATCACGATGTCGCAGGTGGGCCGAAAAACGCGGCGATGGAGATTCATCCAGTAGGGATTGTTCTGATCGAACGGCCCGTACGCGCCGACACTCGGTCCTGCCTGCTGGAAATCGTACTCAGCGCCGTTCAGCACCGCGGCGCCGTCGATGTCGATCGACAGATCGTGCAAGGTCTCGTACGAGGCGCCGCTGACGAGATCCTGGTAGTCTCCGGTGATCAGCTCGAGAGTGTAGAGCTCTCCGATCTCGAACCCCTCGATCGTCTGCGAGACGCGGTTGGGCGCCAGATTGGATCGCCGCATCCAGACAAAAGGCACGATCGTGCCGTGCCCGTACGATCGCCGGTGTTCGAGGATACCCAGACCTTTGTATTGCTTGACGTCCACACTGTCGGTCTCGGCGGCCTCCACTGTCCAGCCATCGAAACCATCGACAAGATCCCCGTTTTGAATGTGCTCGAGAGTGTAGGGGTGCGGGCTCAGGCGTTCGGTATTGCCTTCCAGCACGTAGTGGCGGATGAGCCGCGCCGCCCACCGGATGCTCTCCTCGTCGGAATGGTGGCTCACGTATTCCTCGATACCGGCGAGGCCGAAAAAGGCCGGGTCTGTGGCGAGCAGCTCGAACTGCATGTCCATAAAGACTTTCAGGTCGGCGCATGGTTCAGCATCCTCGCCGGCGAACTCGGTGAGATAGCTCAGCACCACGATCATCTTTTCCACGGGATCGGGAACGATCTCGTCAAGACCGGTCAGGGCGTCGGTCAGCTTTTTATTCACCGAAGCCCACGCCCGGTCCTCGGTCTCCAGCTCGGGAAAGTAGAACATCCACGCCATGCGCGGCCCTGAGTCGGTAATCCCCGCGCCCACGATCGTCTGCAGGAACTCACGGCAGGCGGGATCATCCCACATGGACGACCCGCAGTAGGGGATGATTTTGCGGTCGGAAAACTGCGGATCGCTGAGAAGCTTCCGGCACGCCTCGGTCCACTCCGCGAGGAAGGGGACACCGGGATAGAACTCGTCGATCAGAATGCCCTTCAGATCGGGATGAGTCATCCCCTGCGAGGCAACGAGGTAATCGTAGATCCCCTGGGTGGTTCCGGATACCTCGGCAAGCGGCTTGTATACCACGCTGTACCATTCGCCTCCGATCTGGTTGACCCAGGCGTTGGTGTACCACTGTACACCGCTGCTCAGGATCGAGTTAGCCTGGGGCAGGACGTGCGCGGCCAGATAATTGTGATCCTCGTACTGGGTCAGACCGATTTTCTTGTAAGGCCAGTGGGCGAAGAGCAGGACCGGCACTGACCGCACAATGAGCTGATCGAGCGAACCGGTGCCGTTCACCGTGATCGTGTGTGAGCCCTGTTCGATCCAGCGCATGGTCGCCTGTATCTGGCTTCCCGCGGGATCATGAATCCGTGCCGGCTTGGCACCGGAGAGTTCGAGCGCGATCGATCCCGTGGCCTCGGTGCGGCAGAACACCCAGCCCGAACGCGGGCTGTTGATAGAATATTGCGGGTCGGGATTGGCGCCAGGCGACTCGTTGAGCAGCTCCCAGCAGAGGTTGTTCAGGACAGTGATCCCGTCCCAGCCCGATGCGCGGCCGGGCCAGAAGAGAGTTGCCGTCGACTTATCGCCTACGGGTACACCATTACTGTATGCCTGGGCGTGAACCTTGTAGTTGCCGGACGGCAGCCCGCACATCGGGATCGTGGCCGCGGCGTCTCCCCAAACAGGCGGCAAACGCACCTTTCCAACCGCGATCCGGGGTTCCGCTGGTCTGGACGCGATTGGGCCGGCGTGGACCTTGGTCCCCGGCGGAATACCAGGAACGGTCGCAATCGGTCGGCCGGGAGATCCCCGTTTGCGTGACTTGGAGAGCTTCACCTCGATCGTCATGTCAGCCGGTGTGGGAGCAAGGCCGCGGTAGTCGAGATCCACCTCGATCGTACCCTGAGGCGCGCAGGATCTGGCCGCGATGCCGATCCTGCCGAAACCGCTCGTGTCTTTGCCGCGATTGTGAGCCTCGGCTTTATAGAGCGCGAACACCTCCCCGGCCGAGAGGCAGTGGTCGTAGACGCGCACCTCGTCGATGAGCCCCCTGAACTGGCCCACCGGTACCCAGCCGTAGGTCTTGCCGATCAGCAGGTCCTGGCCGGTCAGCTCGGGCTTGACTTGCTGAAAGGTGCTCGCCACCAGATTCCCGTCGAGATATATATCGATCGAGCGCGCCGTAAAGGTCACCGAGAGATAGGTCCACTCGTCGAAGGGCGGAAAGGGGCCGCGATAGGGCCTGAAGTAATCGACACCATCGCCGAGGTAGACGCCCAGTTCCTCGTAGTTTCCGTAATCGTTCAGGATGGTGATGAACCGCTGCTCGGGCCAGCTTCCACCCGGCCCCCAGCAGACGATGCCTCCCTGATAGAAGGTGTCCGGCTTGAACCAGACCAGAACCGATCCTGTTGCTTCGATATCGAGGCTGCTGTCCTGGCCGCAGTTGACGTATCCGTCCCGCGAGCCGTCGAAATAGAGGGCCATTCCGTGAGCACCGGCGATCCAGTCGGCATCGACGATGGTGCCGTGATTGCCGTGGCCGCTCGCGTCAGCCGTGACCGTGCCGCCCCCCTCGTTTATCGGATAGTGGGCTACGAGCTCGGCCGACGCACCGCGGGTGAGCACGAGAACCGCAGCGAGTGTGAGCACAAGGACCGGCCGCATACTGTCATCCTCCAGGGTGTTTTCGGAAATGGCAATTTTACCAAAGACTGAAAAAAAATCAACTTCGTTGACACCCCCCGTTGATTTTAGCGCCTAACATGATAGAGACGGCACCCTTCGTTACTCAATGGTTCAATGGTCAATTCGAAAAAACCGTAAACTATAGCTTTCGCATAAATATCTCTTTGAGGCCAATTCGTCCACTATCAGAGACTATGCTTTTTTAGCGAATAGAACTCGTGGATTTTTATATCTGCTAATGTTCCACAAAATCAGGATTTGTACGACGGAAACAATTTTCACCGTATCTATTCCCCATTTCGATAAGGAGATAACCATGCACGCATTTAAATTAATAATGATAACCACGATTCTCAGCACGCTTTGTTTGTTAGCCAACTCAAAAGCGCAATCATCATCAACCTTCCGACTAAAGATGCCATGGTAAACTCGATATATACCGACAGTAACTACGGAGACCGCGGTTACATTACAGGGTTAGCCTGGACAAGTTACGCTCATGGATACGGACCTTATAACGAACGCAGCTTCATTCAATTCGAGCTGTCGGCTATACCCTCAAACGCGACTATAAAGAGTGCAACCTTAACTCTATTCGGTTACGATCACAATCCCCTTTCCAATTCAAATGCCTGTTACTTGGAGGAGGTAGCGTCCTCTTGGAGTGAAACGGATGTGACCTGGAACAATCAACCTTCGACAACAACTTCGGGGCGGATCTATTTGGCTCAATCAACCACGCCAACCCAGGATTATTCGATCGATGTAAGGTCATTCATCCAGAACTGGGTGAAAGGCACATCCGATAATAACGGATTGCGGTTGAAGCTGGATAGCGAGACTCATTATGCAAAACTTGCTTTTGCATCAAGTGATTATTCAATATCGAGCAAGCACCCTGAGTTGGTGGTAACCTACACGAACTAACAGTTGGAGTATGGGTATTTGCTCCTATTATTCGAGCTAATTTCTCGACCTTTTCGGGGTGAAGTACAAAAGATTTTCTGAAATATTTAAGAAGTGTTCCTTGCGTAGGCACGTCCTCGCCGAGAACCGGTTGTCCGGGTGGGTACGGTCGTCGAGGTATGCCGTCCACCGCGGTCCCCCGATCAGTGCGGGATGCCGGTCGGGATGAAGGGCGCCCAGTAGTAAGGATGGCTGTAGTCGGTGGGCTCCGTATCGGAGACGTAGTCGATCGTTCGCGCGCTGTTGGCTCTCGATCCGGCTACCCGGGCAAGTCGTCCTCTGACGGCGGCTTGCTTCACCCACCGCAGCGCTTCATCGCGCGGAGTGTTTGCCGTCACCATGGCGCGGTAAAATCCTGACATGAAATCGGCGGTGAA
>Ga0190284_1000414_pt1 | contig 25511 bp, 17 predicted proteins | sample 48691812_MG_FD_161668 | JGI IMG/M metagenome (GOLD analysis project Ga0190284, IMG submission 161668) | Hydrothermal vent microbial mat bacterial communities from Southern Trench, Guaymas Basin, Mexico - 4869-18-1-2_MG | ecosystem: Environmental > Aquatic > Marine > Hydrothermal vents >...
CAAGTATTAGCAGAGATTTTTGCGGGTTTTAGTTTTTATCATAATTATCAGATTGATCGTTATAGAGTTGACTTTTATGTCAAAGAATTAGATTTGATTCTTGAATGTAATGGTTATGACAATCATGCCAATTATGATCAAATTTATGAAGCACAAAGGGAGCAGTTTTTAAATAATTATCGCGTAATACGCTTTCATCATCAAGTTGATTTGAAAACGCTTTTTAATAGCATTTTACGAGCTAAAATGGGTACAATTACTAAATTATACCATTATATTTATCCTGAAACTTCTAAAAGTTCAGCAACCGAATTAAATTTTTGCTGATGATGTCAGTTAAGTTTAATCCCTTAACCCTTAAAACAAGAGGTAATTTATGACTGAAAGACAGGCAGTACATTATGGTAAAGTAGAAATCATTCCTGGGGTTCAGTGCGATGGTTACGTGCTGGATGATGGCACTGCATGTTTAAGTGAACGTGGGGCTGCTGATTTGTTGGGAATGAAACAAGCTTCTTTACAGAGCATGACAGTTAGTGGTATCCCAAAAACACTTAAGTCATTCATTATTAAGGATTTTAGCATGACAGTTACTTTAGTAAAAGTAACCGCAAAAAATAGCCCGTACAAGGGTAGAAATATTGTTGTTTATAGTAGTGATACTATAGAGGCGATAATGCGTGCGTATGCTATGGCAGAAGGAAATAACGCTCTGCAAAAAAATCAGATGCACGTTGGACGACATTGTGTGGTTTTGTTATGTACTTTAGCACGAACTGCCCTAGAAGCTTCCATCAAAGAAGCCTGCGGTATACCTACAAACATCCAAGCAACCGCTCAAAAGAATTACACCAACATCGTCAAATTAATGAAAGAGTCAGGTTTAAAATGTTCGGTGAGTGATGACATAGCCATTAAAACGGATATGACTGGTTTTCTTGATATTCCAAAAAGTACGCTTAATAGTTTTCTAGGTAAACATCGGGAAACGATTAAACCTATTAAGCTTGAAAGGGCAACTATTAGGGCTATTGGTTCTAAAGCTTCACGTATGAATGGTTATCATATACAAGATGTTGGCACAATCGCTTTAGGCATAGATAGCGTTATTGGAATTGGTTTGAAAGAAAAAATGTTTGGTAGTGTTAGTTCTTTAGCTAAATTTGAGACGAAGGGCGAAATTGAATGGCAGCAAGTATTAGCAGAGATTTTTGCGGGTTTTAGTTTTTATCATAATTATCAGATTGATCGTTATAGAGTTGACTTTTATGTCAAAGAATTAGATTTGATTCTTGAATGTAATGGTTATGACAATCATGACAATTATGATAAAATTTATGAAGCACAAAGGGAGCAGTTTTTAAATAATTATCGCGTAATACGGTTTCATCATCAAGTTGATTTGAAAACGCTTTTTAATAGCATTTTACGAGCTAAAATGGGTACAATTACTAAATTATACAATTATGTTTATCCTGAAACTTCTAAAAGTTCAGTAACCGAATTAAACTTTAGCTGATGATGTCAGTTAAGTTTAATCCCTTAACCCTTAAAACAAAAGGTAAATTATGACTGAAAGACAGGCCGTACATTATGGTAAAGTAGAAATCATTCCTGGGGTTCAGTGCGATGGTTATGTGCTTGATGATGGCATGGCATGTTTGAGTGAACGTGGGACTGCTAACTTGTTGGGTATGGATCAAAAGGCGTTAAATCGATTGAGGACTAACTGGCCTATAAAAACGCTAAAACCGTTTATTGATAACGATTTACCATTGAGGACTCACTTAGTAGAAGTGATAGCTGAAAATAGTCCTCACAAAGGTGTGAATATTGCGGTTTATGATACTAAAGCAATTGAAATATTGATTTTTGCATACTCAATGGCATTTGTTCATTGTAAATTACGTGAAAATCAACGTCACATAGGAGAAAGAAGTGTTATTTTACTAAAAGCTCTTGTGATAACTGCTTTAGAAGCTTCCATCAAAGAAGCCTGCGGTATACCTACAAACATCCAAGCAACCGCTCAAAAGAATTACACCAACATCGTCAAGTTAATGAAGGAGTCGGGTTTAAAATGTTCGGTGAGTGATGACATTGCAATTAAAACGGATATTACTGGTTTTCTTGATATTCCAAAAAGTACGCTTAATAGTTTTCTGGGTAAACATCGGGAAACGATTAAACCTATTAAGCTTGAAAGGGCAACTATTAGGGCTATTGGTTCTAAAGCTTCACGTATGAATGGTTATCATATACAAGATGTTGGCACAATCGCTTTAGGCATAGATAGCGTTATTGGAATTGGTTTGAAAGAAAAAATGTTTGGTAGTGTTAGTTCTTTAGCTAAATTTGAGACGAAGGGCGAAATTGAATGGCAGCAAGTATTAGCAGAGATTTTTGCGGGTTTCAGTTTTTATCATAATTATCAGATTGATCGTTATAGAGTTGACTTTTATGTCAAAGAATTAGATTTGATTCTTGAATGTAATGGTTATGACAATCATGCCAATTATGATCAAATTTATGAAGCACAAAGGGAGCAGTTTTTAAATAATTATCGCGTAATACGCTTTCATCATCAAGTTGATTTGAAAACGCTTTTTAATAGCATTTTACGATCTAAAATGGGTACAATTACTAAATTATACAATTATATTTATCCTGAAACTTCTAAAAGTTCAGCAACCGAATTAAACTTTTGCTGATGATGTCAGTTAAGTTTAATCCCTTAACCCTTAAAACAAGAGGTAATTTATGACTGAAAGACAGGCAGTACATTATGGTAAAGTAGAAATCATTCCTGGGGTTCAGTGCGATGGTTACGTGCTGGATGATGGCATGGCATGTTTAAGCGAACGTGGGGCTGCTGATTTGTTGGGGATGAAACACGCTCCCCTTCAACGCGTGGCACCTAACTGGCCACCAAAAACGCTAGAACCGTTTGTAGATAAGGGTTTGAGCGTGGCACTTAAATTGATAAAAGTGGTGGCTAAAAATAGTCCTCACCAAGGGCGAAATATTGTTGTTTATAGCACTTCATTTATCGAATCTTTTATACGTGGCTATTCGTTAGCATTGGCACATCGCAAATTAAGACCAAACCAAGTACATATTGGGGAAAGATGTGTTATTTTGCAATCATCTTTGGTAATAACCGCACTAGAAACCGCCATCAAAGAAGCCTGCGGTATACCTACAAACATCCAAGCAACCGCTCAAAAGAATTACACCAACATCGTCAAGTTAATGAAAGAGTCGGGTTTAAAATGTTCGGTGAGTGATGACATAGCCATTAAAACGGATATGACTGGTTTTCTTGATATTCCGCAAAGTACGCTTAATAGTTTTCTAGGTAAACATCGGGAAACGATTAAACCCATTAAGCTTGAAAGGGCAACTATTAGGGCTATTGGTTCTAAAGCTTCACGTATGAATGGTTATTATATACAAGATGTCGGCACAATCGCTTTAGGCATAGATAGCGTCATTGGAATTGGTTTGAAAGAAAAAATGTTTGGTAGTGTTAGTTCTTTAGCTAAATTTGAGACGAAGGGCGAAATTGAATGGCAGCAAGTATTAGCAGAGATTTTTGCGGGTTTCAGTTTTTATCATAATTATCAGATTGATCGTTATAGAGTTGACTTTTATGTCAAAGAATTAGATTTGATTCTTGAATGTAATGGTTATGACAATCATGCCAATTATGATCAAATTTATGAAGCACAAAGGGAGCAGTTTTTAAATAATTATCGCGTAATACGCTTTCATCATCAAGTTGATTTGAAAACGCTTTTTAATAGCATTTTACGAGCTAAAATGGGTACAATTACTAAATTATACAATTATGTTTATCCTGAAACTTCTAAAAGTTCAGCAACCGAATTAAACTTTTGCTGATGATGTCAGTTAAGTTTAATCCCTTAACCTTTAAAACAAGAGGTAATTTATGACTGAAAGACAGGCAGTAGGTAAAGTAGAAATCATTCCTGGGGTTCAGTGCGATGGTTATGTGCTTGATGATGGCATGGCATGTTTGAGTGAACGTGGTGCTGCTGATTTGCTGGGAATGGATCATGCGCCACTAAAACGCATGGTGCCTATTTGGCCTCCAAAAACACTCAGACCATTTGTAGATAAGGGTTCGAGCATGGTGCCTACTTTATCGTCAAGTTAATGAAAGAGTCAGGTTTAAAATGTTCGGTAAATGATGACATTGCAATTAAAACTGACATGACTGATTTTCTTGATATTCCGCAAAGTACGCTTAATAGTTTTCTGGGTAAACATCGGGAAACGATTAAACCTATTAAGCTTGAAAGGGCAACTATTAGGGCTATTGGTTCTAAAGCTTCACGTATGAATGGTTATCATATACAAGATGTTGGCACAATCGCTTTAGGCATAGATAGCGTCATTAAGTATTAGCAGAGATTTTTGCGGGTTTTAGTTTTTATCATAATTATCAGATTGAGCGTTTTTATGAAGCACAAAGGGAGCAGTTTTTAAATAATTATCGCGTAATACGCTTTCATCATCAAGTTGATTTGAAAACGCTTTTTAATAGCATTTTACGAGCTAAAATTGGTACAATTACTAAATTATACAATTATATTTATCCTGAAACTTCTAAAAGTTCAGCAACCGAATTAAATTTTTGCTGATTTGTGCAAAAATTCATAATAATCTTTAATTCAAGCAGCTGAACCGATGGATAGCACAACCACTTATTCCCGAATTAAATTATAATTTACTTCGAGCCTGATCTCTTTAATTGAATTAGGAATTAGTAATTGCCAATTGAAAAATTGGACGTAAAAAATATTTTTATATTAGCTGAAGTCTTTAAAATTACTGCAATCGAAGAAAATATTATTTTGACCTAGAAAAAATTTTCATAAAAAGCTTGACCTTTTCTGAAAGACGTGGTAGTATGGGTACTCCATATAAAAGTCATTTTTGACTATTAATGATTAACGGGATCACTGATTACTAATTTTCTTGCACAACCACTTGAATGCTTCCCCCAAGTTTCAAGCGGAGTCGGGTGGCAACGGCTTGCTTCGGAAAGCCTGATAAGTTTGACCGACAATTTGTTTTATAGGGGTGCCGGTATGAATTCTCGTTTAACATCGACGCTTTTGCTACGAGAATGCGTTCCCACGCTGGCGCGTTGGAACGAGAAACGATAATAATGACTATTGAAACAAACTACCCGGCGGATTTGAAATAGGTCTGACCTACTCACCAACAAGAAAAACTAAATCTGATAAAGTAGAATTAGTGGAACCGCCATTTTTCATGATAAATCTAATGGTACATAACTGAAAATGAATTTTAAAGTCATCATAGAACCCGGTGAAGATGGTTATTTTGTAGCTCATTGCCCTTCATTAAAAAGTTGTTGGTCACAGGGCAAAACCAAAGAAGAAGCCATCCTAAATATCTGTGAAGCTATTAAGTTATATCTAGAACCAGAACCCATTGAACTTATTGTAGCTAAAAACCGTGACGTTGTTGAACTGACTCTATGAAATTACCATTACTATCAGGAAGGGAAGTATTGAACGCGTTAGAACGAATGGATTTTTTGGAAGTTCATCGTCGGGGCAGTCACGTCAAAATGAAACATCTCGACGGAAGGACAATCGTTTTTCCATATCACGACGAAATTGATCGTTATACTCTTAAAGGTGCTTTACGTGATGGCGATATTGATATAGAAGAATTTCATAATAATCTTTAATTCAAGCATCTGAACCGATGGATGGCACAACCACTTGAATGCTTCCCCCAAGTTTCAAGCGGTGTCGGGTGGCAACTGCTTGCTTCGGAAAGCCTGATAAGTTTGACCGACAATTTGTTTTATAGGGGTGCCGATAATGACCAGTTTTGGTATTTTCGGTAGGACGAAATGTGTAATTCTTTTTTTTAATTAGGAATTAGCCATTTTATTATTTGCTTTTTGACTATAGGAGGAGAATATGATGAACTCATATCTTCGACGAAAGCGTGTTTCTATGCAAAATACTAATTTGGAGCCACCTCGTGTAGGGTGGCGAAACTTACTTGCCCAGTGGGTAATGACTGGGGTGTTTGCTATCTTTTTGATGGGCAGTATTTTGCCATTGAACGCATTGGCTTCGGATTATAAGGTTCAAGTCCGTTTTATGGACATGTTCAATCAAACCGCAACCGGCCTCACTGTGACAGCAAATGGCAAAACCGCAACCTTGAATGGTAATTATTATGTGATAACCGGGTTGTCAGAAAACAGTTATACGTTGACAATGTCAACGCCTGGCTATAAAACAGTCACCTGCGACTTCAGTGTGGGTTCTAACCATCCCAGTCATAATTGTGGAAATTTCTACGCAGTTAATGCAACGAATGGATACCGTATTGAAGGGCGCACGATTGATGCATCAGGCAGTGTTTTAGCCGGTGTTAAAATATCATTCGATGGCAAACAGACAACCAGCGATGCCAGTGGTAACTTTGGTATAGACTTTTCAACGGCGGGATCGTACACGCTGACCTTTGAGAAATCGGACCATTTGACCGTTACAAAAGGCTTTTATGTGAGTGACAGTAAGCCACGATACCCTATAGGAAATGTTAGAGTCATCACTGGCTATACAGTTACGGGGATTGTTCAAGATATCGACCAACAACCATTTGCCGGTGTGTCCGTCCAAGTTGGTGATCAAAGTGCAACAACTGGTAGTGATGGAAGCTATACTGTTACTGGTATATTAAGTCATGGTAGTCATACACTGACACTGTCAAAAAGTGGTAAAACGTTGACTCGCTCAATTAGTATCTCTGAAAGTCAGCCTGTTTACCCCATGTACACATTGTATATGGTGGATGCTTATATCATTTACGGTGGTGTTTATGATGTGTATAACCAACCCATTGCTGGTTTCAATGTAGAAGCTGATGGTAATTCGGCAACCACAGACGCAACCGGAAAATACCAAGTTATGGTATCAAGTGTCGGCACTCACACTGTCACCCTAAAGCAAAGTGGTTATAAGGAAGTGACAACATCTGGGAGTGTTAGTGATACTACTCCAAATAATCAAGCGAAAAACAATTTGTATGCCATTTCAACCACAGATGGTTATCGAATAGAAGGTTCTGTCAATCTGGTAGATTCTGCCGTTCCTTTCTCCCAAGTCACTGTAACATTGGGCGATTTAACAGCGACACCAGATAGTGATGGTAAATTTGAGCTCAAGGGCTTACTGCAACCCGATAATCATAATCTGACTGTGACAGTGGCAAATGATGGTTATGTTGCGATGAGCAGACAAGTTTCCGTTTACGATCACGAGCCATATCATGTATTAGGTGCATTTAACTTTGCACCTAGTTTAAAAATGGCACTTAATACGTCTAGCAGTACAGTCCAACAAGGTGGCACTATAGCTTATACAGTAAGTATTACTAATAATGGTTATGGTCCTGCAGGTTATGTTAAAATGTGGACCACTCAACCTTTGCCTGAGTGCATCCACTTTGTTTCAGCTACACCGATTGATGATCCATTACTAGCCAATTATAATGTAGCGCCTACGGGTGAAACATCTAACATAACGAACGACTGCGATATCACTGATGAAACAAAAATCCTAGATTGCAAATATCTTGGCACTTTAGGCGGTAAAAAGACGACACAAATGAAAGTCGTGGTAAGTGTTGGTTGTGGTACATGGAAACAACCGTCACCATTTAGTTTGTCCTTCGCAGCTTCTGGGATGCCCTGTCAAAATTGTAGCAATGTTGATGATCAGGAACCTATTGAAGCACCGCCGATTGTGAAATTCATACCCGTTGAGCCATTCCTTTCTTTGAGTATAAATGGCGGTCCTAGTCAAGTTGAAGTAGGTGAAAGTCTATCTTACACCTTGAAAGTCAGCAACAGCGAAAAAGCACCTTCTGCTGTGACTAATACCATACTTCAGATAGCCTTACCTGATTTGGTAGAACTGGCTTCTATTACACCTGAGCAAGGTAATTGTAGTGGGACTGGTACGACTTTGACTTGTAATTTGGATACCTTGCCGAATAATAGCATTACCTCAGTCGCTTTGGTTCTTCAATCCAAGTTAGTGGGGCAAGGCAAAATCGGTTTGGATCTGACCAGCAAACAAGCACCGTCGATTCAAAAGAACTCAAGCAACTTTATGGTAGTGTCGCCACCACCCCCCCCGCCACCTATACCAGTGGGTGATGCTGACTTAATGTTTGTCATTGATGATACTGGTAGCATGGGTGAAGAACTGGGGCAAATAGCCGCGAGTATCAGCGAGTTTATCTCCGTGTATGGTCAAACTGGTCCTAACGTTGGATTAGTTACCTTTAAAGACAATGTAACTAACCGAATCACCAACAACAGTGGTGCATTAGCAGCTACCAATAACATGAGTTGGTTACTGAATGGCTATGGAAGCTATGTTAAAGGTATTAAACAGTTGAATGCTGATTTAGGTGCCGATTGTCCGGAAGCCTCTCTTGAAGCACTAGATTATGCTAAAGATCAGGTCAAGATCGGTGGACGCATGATACTGGTGACTGATGCTTCTCCTCATACTGGTGCGGTTGACATTGATAAACTTATCACGGACCTACTCAGTAAAGGTATCCGCGTTGATATCATCCTTTCAGGTGATGAGTGTATTGGTAGGTGTGGTGGCGTGAGTACTGGTGACGATATCGTGAGTGCCATAGAAATATTCTCACGTATTGCCAAAGAAACTGGTGGCTTATTTGCTACGCCATTTGAAGTCAATGATGGTTCAAATTCAGGTACAACACGGTATCGGAAAGTCGCATTAAACATGATGCGAAGTACTGTATCGCCGACTGTGACGATGGTGATGCCCAACTTTATACCTCAAGGTGTCACACTTGATTTGACTATCCTGTCTGCTAACACTAGCTTTAACGCTAATAGCGAAGTCAGTTTTGGTGACGATATCAAAGTCAATAGTGTAGAAGTGCTATCTTCAACCAAAATGCGAGTCAATGTCACAGTACCAGAAAGTATCGGTACCGGATTCCGTGATATAAACGTAGTGACTCAACAAGGTGAAGACACCTCTGAAAATGCACAAGGCTTAGGCGTATTGGAAATAGTAGCTGCTTCTGATCAACCAAGTATTCTCAGCGTAACACCTGAGAGTGTATCACGGAATGGAACAGCTACCATTAAAGTCATTGGCATGAATACCAACTTTGGTAGTGGCACCAATTTGAGTTTTGGCGATTCAGGTATTACTGTGCAAAGCCTTACCGCAAACAGTAAAACTGCCTTGACAGCTATTATCAACATACCAAGTGATGCTAATCTTGGTCAACACGCTGCTGAGGTGACAAGCGGGAGTGAAGTTATAACAACGGCTTGTTCAATCAAAGCTTCACCCGCGACGGCTTCTTTGTTAGTGACTCCTTCACTTGATGAAAGCCCGATACCACGCCTCACAGAAGTCGATCCAGAACGCGGTACGCAGGGTGCATTACGTGAACTTGATATTAAGGGAGTGAATACCACGTTTGTTCAAGATGTCAGTGAATTACGCATTGGTGACAAAAATGACATTTACATACTGGAATTGACTATTCTGAGCGAGACTGAAGCAAAAGCACTCATTCAAATTGATGCAAAAGCTGAACTTGGATACCGTGATGTATTCATGTATACAGATGACGAATTTGTGTCCTTACTTGATGGGTTTGAAGTCACTCAGAGAGGACCTTGTTCTGTGGAAGGTTATGTCACCAACCAACTTGACGAACCGGTTGCTAATTTGGAATTAGACACAGGCGTTCTGCTTGGCTTTAGCGACGAATCGGGTTATTTCCAGATCACTGGATTATGGGAAGGTGAACATGAACTGGCTATTGAAGGAAGTGGTTATTCTGATGTGGTTGAATTTATAGTCAGTGACAATACTGCAATTAATGGTGATGCCAGCAGCGAAAATTGTATGGTACCGTTACAAATTGAAGTAGGTGGTTCTGACCTTTCCATTGAAATCAAGCAGGATTCATGGACAGTCTATCAAGGTGATACCTTGACGTACACTATTACAGTGACAAACAATGGTAGCGTGACAGCAACGGGTGTATCCTTTACCGATCTGCTACCAAAGAGTGCTAGTTTTGTCTCTACTAATCTGCTTGATGGCGGTAATTGTGTCACAAATGAGGATGAGCATTCTGTGACTTGTAATTTGCTGGATTTGGCACCCAATCAGAGTGCTACGGTAAAGATTCAAGTTAAGGTTGACCAAATCATTAAAGGCGGATCGGTCAATACCGTTACAGTGGATTCCATTGAATATCCACCTGATGTCAAAAAGAGTTGGGCGACGTTCCTGCCCTATTTATCTGTCCACATTAAAGATAATCCTGATCCGGTCATGCCTGGTGGTGGATTACACTATATAATCACGGTTGAACTGAGCCAGTATGCTTCAAGTGCTGCAACTGAAGTTAAGTTAGTCAGTTACTTGCCTGCTGGACTTGAGTTAAAGTCTGTTAGCTCATCCGACGATGCTAATTGTGATACGAGCAATTTCCCGACGATCACTTGCGACGTGGTTGATTTAGATGTTAGTTCACCTGAAAGTATTAGCCAAGTCGAAGTTGATATTAATGTAGTACTCAAGGATCCAGGCTTATTGCTTCTGATTAACGAAGCTCAAGTCAGTGCTAAAGGGTATTCCATTTATAAGGAAAAGGAACGTACCAAGGTATACATTCCACCCGATTATCAGGTGGATTTAGCCCTTGTCATAGATGTCACTGGTAGTATGCAGCCTGAAATGAATGGCACCAAAAATGCGGTGAATAATTTTATAGAAGCTTTGAAGGCGCAAAGCCAAGATTCACCACTCACGGCTTTAGTTGTCTTTAGAGATGAAGTCACGCTGAAAGCGGTGACAACTGATCTAAGTCTGGTGGAAAAAGCCATAAATGATATGGAAGCCTCTGGCGGTGGAACCTGCCCTGAAGCTTCCGTTGAAGCCCTTGATGTTGCTACTACGCATGTGAAGAAAGGCGGTACGATTTTCTTCGTAACGGATGCGTCTCCGTATGAAGATGCTGATATGACTACAATCTTTGATCGTATAAAAACGAAAGAGATTAACCTTAATGCTGTTGTAACGGGTGATTGTTCCAATCAGGATAGTTGGAATCCTATTTCCCAATAACGAGTTTAGAAATCGGATTTCTTGATTCGCAAACCTGACAGGTTTTTTTAAACTTGTCAGGTTTTTTTTTGCCCTTAAATGTGTTAGAATATGATTTAATAGTCGTATGATCATCCCGCAATCAAAATGATCATCTTCATTAGAAAAAGGTGGGTTTGCTACCTACGCTAGTTCCATAAACTAACTTAATTATGAGCGAAATAGATAAACCGAAAAAAGTGATTCAATGGCATGATCTAATTGGGTTGAATTTGATAGACTTATTTAAGGGTTCCAATTTTGAAGTTAAAACCGAACAAAATATGTCAACTCCCCAATATCTGGACGTGCTGATTATCTCGAAATCAACCGGAAAGCCGCTTGATAAGTTACCAGATGGATTTGAGTTTCTTAAGGATTACAATATATTAACGTATAAATCATTGAATGAGTCCTTGAACAAGTGGGCTATTGCGGAAGTAATTGGGCATTATGTTAGCTATCGTAAAAAGATTAGTCCCAAAGAGAAATTATTACCAGAATCAAGGTTTCAAGTTTATGCTGTCAGTACCAGTTATCCACAAAAACTGTTAGGTTCTGAAAAAAACTTTGAAAAAGAAGTTAAAAAGATAAAGGCTGGTGTTTATAAAATATCTTCACCACTTGTCGGTTCAATTATAATACTTGTTTTGAGTCAAATGGCATTGCAAGAGCAGAATGCACTCTGGCAATTATTTAGTGGTAAGGCAAGCGGATTTGAATATGGGGATGTTCACTATCAGTGGCATGAGCCCGCTGACAAATCATTGCTGAGACTTTTGTATCAATTGTATTTAAAAGAGGAGATTGATATGTCTTATACTTTTGAAGAATTTCACCGTGACTACACGATGCCCTTTATTGAGTCATTGCCGATGGAAGTAAGATTAAAGGGGATTCCACCAGATGAGATGTTCAAGCAGTTTTCGCCTTCTGAGCGTTTGCAAGGGCTGGCACCTTCAGAGCGTTTGCAAGGACTGACACGAGACGAAATCGAAGCCTATTTACAAAAGCTGAAATAGCGAGTAGTGTAGTAAATGAGTTTAAAAATCCGATTTTTGCCAAAAATCGGATTTCTGGATTCGTCACTACCTAAAATGTTAATAAACTTTTGTACACCTATATAAAAGTTTAATTTATGCCCGCGTGCAGTATAATGTTAATTGTAACTACCCAGTTTTTAAATAAATACTATTTTTCAAAAATAGTATTTATAACACGCATCGGGCTGGGTAGTTACGATAAATTTTATTCTGATAAATCAATTGTTTAACTACTCATAAGGAGTTTTAATATGTCAAAACTTAGATTTTGTCTTAAAACGAGTTGTTGGTTGTTTATGGGTTTAGCAGTGGCTTTGCCCATCAGAGCCGATACGAGTTCATCCATGGTGTTTTGTGAAATGGCGAATAGCTGTGTCATTTTGGATAAGAAGAATGATCCCAATTTTAACAGTATTTTTGAAAATACGGTCGAAAATGTCTTACAGTCAACCATTAAGGCGACCATTATCAGCGTTACGCCTATGAAGTTACCACAAGGGAGTACGGTTGAGGTGACGGTGACTGCGCCTAATGCCCATTTCAATACTGGAAGTATTGGTAATGTGAGTGTTGGGGAGGGTGCAATTACTGTTAATCCAGGTGGCACGGTGTTATCGCCGACGAAAATCAGGCTGAGTGTGACTGTTCCATCTAACTTGGCTCTTGGTTTTTATGACATGACGGTGATAACCGAATTGTCTGATAAAACGGAAGCGGCTGCAGGGAAAGGTGTACTTCAAGTGGTTGTCCCATCTGGTAATCCAGAAATTTTGAGTATTACGCCAAGTAATGTACCGAAGCCCTTAAGTAATTATGTCCTATCTGTATATGGGCAGAATACCAATTTTAGTAATGATTCTAAGATTGATTTTGGTGATTCGGGTATCACGGGTACCGTAAAAACTGTCCATAACAATAATTTTATGGAAGTTTATATTGATGTCAGCGATGATGCACAAAAGGGCATACATAATGTCAAGGTGACAACAGGTGATGAAGTTGCCAAAAACACGCAAGTGGGTATTTTTTGGATTGTTGATGGGACTTCTTTGCCCCCTGGTATTATGGCATTAGCACCGCAATCTGGGCAGCAACGAAATACGCTTGATGTGACGATAACGGGAAGCAATACCAACTTTTCTAATAGCAGTACGGTTGAATTTCAGAATGACGATATTAAGGTGTTATCCCAAGCAGTGGCGAGTAAAACTCAAATAACTGCAAAGATCAAAATTGCTCCCGAGACGACATTGGGTTTGTATGATGTCCAGGTAACGACGGGGAGTGAGACAGTGAGCTTTTTGAAGGGGTTTACGGTTTCTTCAGCTGCGACAGTGAGCTTGGATAACAGTCAAGCGACACAGGGCAAAGAAATTACTTTGCAAATCACCGGTGAAAATACTCATTTTACGCAAGAAAGTAGCCAGGTTAAATTGGGTACTGGTATCACGGTGTCGGAAATCACGGTAAGTAATTCAACGACATTGAGTGCCACTATTAGTATTGATGACAATGCTGAAACAAGCACACGGGATGTTTTTGTCGTTACTGGTGGAGAGGAAGCGGTGCAGCTCGCTGCTTTTACAGTGAAGCAAAAAATTCCTGGTGAAATAAAATTTTCTCAGGAAAATTACAGTGTTAATGAAAATGCAGGTACATCCACTTTCACGGTTCAACGCTTTGAGGGCAGTGATGGCGAAGCGACGGTGAACTATGAAACAAGTAATGGCTCTGCCACTGCTGGTGATTTTAAAGCAACCAGTGGTACTTTCACCTGGAATAATGGAAAAAGTGATGATAAAACATTCACAGTTGATATCTTAAATGACAGTGAATTTGAAAGCGATGAAACTTTCACTATCACGTTGAAGGATAGCGCAGGTGTCAGCTTAGATACGGCAACGGTGAAAATCGTCAATGATGATCCGCAACCATCAGGAACGTCGGATCCAAACCCGGTACTAAACCCAGGTCAAATACAATTTTCGCAAGAAAATTATGAGGTAAGTGAAAATGCCAGTGGCCCTACTGTCACGGTGCAACGTTTAGGAGGCAGTGATGGTGAAGTGACGGTGAACTATGAAACAAGTAATGGCTCTGCCACTGCTGGGAATGATTTTGAAGCAACCAGTGGTACTATTACCTGGAAAGATAAAGAAAGTGGTGTTAAAGAGTTAACGCTGAATATTATTGACGATAATGTCGTTGAATCGGATGAGACTTTTACGCTTGAGTTGACGGAAGTCACGGGTGGTGCGAGTCTGGGTTCTGTCAAAACAGCTACCTTGGTGATTACTGATAATTTGGTGATTGCTGATAATGATGCTACTACTGTTCCACCTCAACCTATCGAAGAACCAACTCCACAACCTATCGAAGAATCAACTCCACAACCTATCGAAGATTCAACTCCACAACCTATCGAAGAACCGACTCTACAGCCTGAACCCGTGTCGGTAGTGGAGCCTTTAAATCCTGGTAAAATACAATTTTCCCAGGACAATTCTGATAGGGTTAACGAAAATGCAGGTTCCTACACCGTGATGGTTCAACGCTCAGATGGTACCGATGGTGAAGTGAGCGTGACAGTTGAAACCCGTGATGGTATCAAGGCAATTAGCGGGCAGGATTTTGAGGCGATGAACCAGACTCTTACTTGGTACGAAGGAGAGAGTGGGAATAAGACGTTATCGGTGAATATCCTAAATGATGTGATGGATGAGGGGGATGAAGTTTTTAAAATCCAGTTGAAGGATGTAACGGGTAATGCCAGTTTAGGTCAAGATACTTTGATGGTGACGATTGTTGATGATGATGTAGAAACTGGTAAGCCTGAGAATCCGGTTCGCATTTGCCCTGAAAGTGGTGAAGCGAAAGGTTCGTGTAGTGTGAAGGGTGTAACGATAACGGATTTGACAGTGGCGGAAAATGCCCATATTTATGGGGGAACCTTAAATGGTAACCTGGAAAATAAAGGGCAAGTCATTGATTTTATTATTGAATCCGGTTCTGTGTTAAAAAATGATTACTGGGTTTCTAACCTGACGATTAAACCTGAAGCGGTATTGATAGGTGGTATATTGACTGGCTATATCCTCAATGAAGGAACTTTGGTTGATATTGATTTTCGTGGGGCTTATGTGATAGGGGGTTATCTGGAAGGCACGATTTTCAATAATAGCAAAGTCAATGGCTATTTTGAAGATGTGTCTTTCAAGCCTAATACCCGTATTATTGGTGGCGCATTAAAAGGAGAAATTGAAGGTGATCCTCAATATCCTGCCCTGTTAGAGTCGCTTAAAGTGATGAAGAATAGTCAGCTTTCGCATGTCATAATAGGTTCTGATGTGGTATTGCCTGAGGATGTGACGTTGGGTGAAGGCGTTGTGTATATGGAAAATGCTGGGGCTATCAGTCCAAGTGAGCCTGAACTAAATACAGAAGCCCTCGTTATAGGGGGTAGCTTTGTTAATGATGGTGATTTTAAGCTACAAAATGAACTATCGCGTTCTGATTCAATAACGATTTCTGGTCGTATCCATGTTGATCCTACGCATGTTGGACTGTCCGCTGAGATTATAGTTTGCGCCGCTTATGGTCCTTTGACTCCGCCTAGTAGTAGGCGTAAACCGCTCTTCTATATGATCGATACGGAAGATGAGTTTTATCTCTGGGACGAAGAAATTGCGAATCTGGTGACTTTTAGGAAGCTGGAATTTTTAGGTGAAGTTGAAGAGATTGAGATGTACACGGGCATTTTTGATTTTGTGGGTGTACTAAATATCTACTTTGGATATCGTTTAGAGGATGGTACCGTCGTTTATAATTTGAAGACGGTTGATGTGACCATCGTGGAGTAGGGAGCCTTACCAATTAGAAATACCATTTTTTCAAAAAAAATGGTATTTCTAAAACAATTCACAATTCCCAATTAAACATACTTCACTTCTAAAATTTCATATTCCTTGTTACCACTGGGGGCTTGTACAACGGCTACATCGCCTTCTTCTTTAGCTATCAAGGCACGAGCTATAGGTGAAGTGATTGAGATTCGGTTGTCTTTAACGTCTGCTTCGTCTTCGCCAACAATTTGATAACTTACTTCTTCTTCGGTTTCAACATTCATCAATTCGACAGTCGCACTGAAAACCACTTTACCACGCGCATTGATTTTAGTAATATCAATGATTTCTGCGTTAGCCAGTTTGCCTTCTAGTTCTATGATACGCCCTTCAATAAAACTTTGCTGTTCACGCGCCGCATGATATTCGGCATTTTCCTTTAAGTCACCAAGCGCACGCGCCTCAGCAATGGCTTGGATCACGTTAGGGCGTGCCACACTTTTTAATTCATGTAATTCTTCACGCAATTTTTGTGCGCCGCGAGTTGTCATGGGTGATTTTTTCATATTGATTTTCCTAATTCCTTATGCAAATCTTGTAAACAATTAACATCAGTTGTATTGAGTATCTTTAAAGCCAGTATCGTTGCCCTGGCACCAGCGACCGTTGTTGTATAAGTGACTTGATGCTGTAAGGCGGATCGACGAATGGCAAACGAATCCGCTATTGCTTGTTTACCTTCTGTCGTATTGATAATCAAATTGACTTCATCATTTTTTATCCTATCAACGATATTAGGTCTACTATCAGTGACTTTATTAACAATCGTGCTTGTCATTCCTGCTTGTTGAAGTGCCTGAGCCGTACTTCGTGTGGCTAATAGTTCAAAACCCAAGTTTGCTAATTCTCTGCCAATATCGACGATTGCCGGTTTATCAGCATCCCGTACACTTAAAAAGGCGATACCAGAGCGTGGTAAATTAATGCCCGCCGCCAGTTGTGATTTAGCAAACGCTTCACCAAAACTTTGCCCTACCCCCATGACTTCACCAGTCGATTTCATCTCAGGACTGAGTAAGGGATCTACCCCTGCAAATTTGGCAAAAGGAAAAACGGCTTCTTTGACAGAATAGTAACTGGGGATACATTCTTTAGTCACACCTTGCGCTGCTAAACTGCGCCCAACCATACAGCGAGCGGCAATACGTGCTAAAGATAAGCCGGTTGCCTTAGAAACAAAAGGGACTGTACGTGAGGCACGCGGGTTGACTTCTAAAATATAAATGCTTTGGTTTTGAATAGCAAATTGGGCATTGGCTAATCCTACTACTTTTAAAGCAGTTATCATACGGGTCATTTGCTCACGCAATTGATCCTGTATCATTTGTGATAAACCGTAAGGTGGCAAAGAACAGGCTGAATCTCCGGAATGTACCCCGGCTTGTTCAATATGTTCCATAATACCGCCAATAATGACAGATTCACCGTCACAGATTGCATCGATATCGACTTCTATCGCGTCTTCTAAAAAATGATCGAGTAATACGGGTGATTCATTGGAGACGGCTACCGCTTGGCGCATATAATTTTTTAAGTCATTTTGGTTATAGACGATTTCCATCGCTCGTCCACCCAGGACATAAGACGGTCTAACAACAAGCGGATAACCAATTTCATCCGCCAGGGTTAATGCCTCTTCAGTCGTGCGGGCAGTGTGGTTAGGTGGTTGCAATAAACCAAGTTGATGAATTAATTGTTGGAAACGTTCACGATCTTCGGCTAAGTCAATCGAATCAGGGCTAGTGCCTATCATCGGCGCACCGGCGGCTTCTAAGTCTCGTGCCAATTTTAACGGTGTTTGCCCACCATATTGTACAATGACACCTTTGGGTTTTTCTAAGTCTATGATTTCTAAGACATCTTCTAAAGTTAAGGGTTCAAAATAAAGTCGGTCCGATGTGTCATAATCAGTGGACACGGTTTCCGGGTTACAGTTGATCATGATAGTTTCATAACCATCATCGCGTAAAGCCAGGGCAGCTTGGACACAACAATAATCAAATTCAATGCCTTGACCGATACGATTAGGACCGCCGCCCAATATTATAATTTTATCGCGTTGGCTAGGGCAAGCTTCGCATTCTTCTTCATAGGTTGAATACATATAGGCGGTAGTGGCTGCAAATTCAGCGGCGCAGGAGTCTACACGCTTGAAAACGGGGCGTATGTTAAATTGATGGCGTAAATTCCTAATGATTTTTTCTTCGATATCAAATAGTTGTGCTAAACGCCGATCTGAAAAACCTTTACGTTTGAGGGCACGGATGCGATCAGCCTCTATATTTTCTAAACAGCCAATACATAAACTGGACTCTTCATCGACTAAATTAGCAATTTGGACCAAGAACCAGGGATCGATAGCGGTGAATTTTTGTACCTCTTCAATTGACCAACCTGCACGAAATGCGTCGGCGATATACCATAAACGTTCCGGTCCTGGCACTTGTAATTGATAGCGCAGCAAATCGCGTACTTCATTTGATGTCAAATCTAAATCAGGATCTATACGTTCATCTAATCCATTAACACCGGTTTCTAAACCGCGTAGGGCTTTTTGTATGGATTCTTGGAAGGTGCGTCCAATCGCCATGACTTCACCAACGGATTTCATTTGTGTTGTTAATAAAGCTTCGGCTTGTGGAAATTTTTCAAAGGCAAAGCGAGGTACTTTGGTTACAACGTAATCAATGGTGGGTTCAAACGAGGCGGGGGTGGCACCGCCTGTGATTTCATTGGCGAGTTCGTCTAAGGTATAGCCGATAGCTAATTTAGCAGCGACTCTGGCGATTGGAAAGCCTGTGGCTTTTGAGGCAAGGGCTGATGAGCGTGAAACGCGGGGATTCATTTCAATAATTATCATGTGCCCATTTGTTGGATTAATAGCAAATTGTACATTAGAGCCCCCGGTATCTACTCCGATTTCTCGCAATACCGCTATTGAGGCATTACGCATGATTTGATATTCTTTGTCGGTCAGCGTCTGAATGGGTGCGACGGTGATAGAGTCGCCGGTATGTACGCCCATGGGATCTAAATTTTCTATTGAGCAGACGATGATGCAATTATCCTTATGATCGCGTATTACTTCCATTTCAAATTCTTTCCAGCCCAGCACGGATTCTTCAATTAATAATTCATTAATAGGAGATAATTCTAAGCCCCGTTCACAAATAGCGGTAAATTCTTCACGGTTATAAGCGATACCGCCTCCACTACCGCCCAGGGTAAAGGAGGGGCGAATAACAATGGGAAATCCTATTTGGCTTTGCGCTTCAAAAGCGTCACCTAGGTGACGGGCGATAAATGAACGAGGCATTTCTAAGCCAATGTTTCGCATAGCGTCGCGGAATTTTTCCCGATTTTCGGCTTTTTCAATTGCTTCAATAGATGCCCCGATCATTTCTACATCAAATTGCTCTAAGATTCCCTCACGTACTAAATCTAGGCTACAGTTTAGGGCAGTCTGCCCGCCCATGGTGGGTAATAGGGCATCTGGGCGTTCACGTTCAATAATGCGGGCAACGGTTTGCCATTGAATGGGTTCAATATAGGTGGCATCAGCCATTTCCGGATCTGTCATAATGGTGGCAGGGTTAGAATTGACTAAGATGACACGATAGCCTTCTTCTTTCAAGGCTTTACAGGCTTGCGCCCCAGAATAGTCAAATTCACAGGCTTGCCCAATGACAATTGGACCGGCACCTATGATTAAAATACTTTTTAAATCAGTACGTTTCATTTTTTTCAGTTATCCAGAAAAGTTTTATTTGGCAACAAATACTATATATGGCAAAGTTGGATTTGGGGTTAAAAGCCGTTTTATATATTTCGCTGGATAATCCTATCATTAATGGTTATAAATTGCTTGAAATTGCAGAGGGATTTTATCAAAAAGGGGGAAAGATATTATTAATTGATGAAATTCATTATCAGGCGAATTTTGAGCTGGATTTAAAAACGATTTATGATTTTTTTGACATTAAGGTGGTTTTTTCAGGTTCTTCCGCTATTGCTTTAGATAAAGCGGATTTGTCAAGGCGAGTTGTGATTTATAAAGTACCTGTTTTGTCTTTTCGTGAAAAAATTGAACTTTTCAAAGATCATAATTCTTAAAGACTTATGATTTTTAGCGCCCTAAAAAGTTCAAATTATAGCCGTTTGCAGTATTTCATTCATTCAGAAATCCGATTTTTGGCAAAAATCGAATTTCTATCTACTAACCATCAACTGATTTCTAAACGATGAAGGGATTTTTCAAGTTGTACACAGTCGTCAGTCATTTTATAGAGATAGTTTTTTTCACCATCTTCTCCCTGGGCATGAAAATAACCTGATAGTTTTAAACCACTTTTTGCAATGAGAGAAAGCATACTTTTGAAAAATTTCAAGCCTTCTTCCGTGACATCAGCCCCGTAAAATAAATAAGCTGTCCAATTAATGTTGGCTTCATTCCAGCACCAGCCTTTCAAATACAAACTTAATTTCGGATCCGCCTCATATTGTTTTTGAAGCGATTTGAGCATTTCAATAGTGTGTGAAAAATTTTCTGGCTCAACTTCAAGCCAACCTCGTAGTGAATAGTAGTATGCCATGTTTATTGTTCCTTATTCCAAATAACCAATTTTCCTCCCTTTTCTTCAATATATTGTTGAATATCAGAATGGGGAGCGTATTTAAACCAAAACTCTGCTGTTTTGGATCGATCTTTCGCCATTTTTATGGTTTCTTTAATCTGAGTTCTATTTTTTTTATTCAAAAAATTTTTGGGTTTTTTAATGGCAGATTCGGAGTCTTTTGCCTGTATTAAAGCCTCATTTGTAACACTGTCAATCTCCTTTTTATTAATAACCTCTGATATTCCACCTGTTTTTTCACGAACATCTTCTTCATATTGTTTACCAGCCTCACCATGTTCTTTTCCTGATTTTGGCATTTTCAGTTTGTTCCTATAACCTTTTGAGTTATTGCTGATTAATCCCTAAAACTAATAAATATTAATTATTAATTTTAATTATAATATAGACAAGCCAAAATATCCGTTGACCTGGTACCTCGGATAACGGTTTTGCCTACCATCACTTTGGGATTAAGAATAATCCGCTCACATAGGTGTTCGGGATTTTTATAAGCCCTTGTATAAAGGCACTTTAGCTCAAAATGATTTTCATGACTAAAACTCATAAATAGGGCGAACACGCAGGTTCGCCCTACCAATTAACGCGCCTGCAATTTTCGCAACATATTTTTAACATACGCATTACTGGGCTCAATCGCTAAGACTTTTTGGTAAATGGCGGTAGCTTCATCATATCGCCTGGTTAAGCTTAAAAGGCTACCGAGATTAATATGCGCTTTTAGATTATGTGGGTAAATTTTAATGGCTTGGCGGTAAGAGGCTTCTGATTCACTAAAACGTTTTTGCTCAAAATAAATATTACCCTGGTTAACTAAAAATTTAGCTTGATCAAAGGGGCGCATGAGATGTTTCATTGCCAAAGCACGCTGAATCCAGAATAGCGCTCTTTTATATTTGCTTAAACTTTTGTAAGCGACAATTAAATTCAGTGCGGTTTCGACATCAAAGGAAAATGATTGAGAACCATCCGGATTTCGGTGTCGCGTGACAGCATGATTTAAAACATCAATGCTTCTTACAAGCGTTTTTTGACTTTGCTTAGTATGCCCTTGTGCTTTTTCTAATTGCCCCCTTTGAACCAAATGTTTGCCGAGGATAATCCAACCTCGTTTCTTTTCAGGTGATTGTTCGACATTGTGTTGCCATAGGGCGACTGGATCGCGCCACTTCTGATTGCGTTGCCAAGTTGTTGTGCCTAATATTAATAATAAGCTCATTGTTAAGCTCATCATTATGACTGGGGTTAGGTGTGAATTTAGCCATTGGGGTATTTGTACCACGAGTAGCCAGGCACATAGCACTGCTAAACCTAAATTAGGTAAATAAGTACGATGTTCAAATATGACATCGCGGATTGGGATTAAACTGGATTCGACTGCGTGGGCGAGGTAATAAAAGAATATGCCAAATGCTACCAACGGGCGGCGGCGTAATTGATAGGCTGCTAAACTCAATAATAAGAAATGCCCCATGAAAGCCCATATTGCTTCACTATGCAAGAGCCTAGCAATCAAGTGATAGCGTTCATGGATATAAAAAAAGCTATCTGTTATTGGGTAACTATAATCAATGTGTGAACTGGCAGTCCAAAAAAATAGACTGATATAAGTCCATAAAACACTCATTTGCGTTGCAAGGTATGAGGTACGGGAAATCATAGTCGTTTCCCGCGTGAGGGCTTCCATGGCTTCTAATGAAAATGGGTTTTGCTGAAATAGATAAGCCAAGATAATCCAGACTATCCCTACACCAGTGGCTGCTATACCGCCCGCCAGAATTAAATGTCGTTTAGAACCAGGGAAAAATAGTAATTCTAATAACAATAAACTAATAGGCAAAGTCGCTGTATTTTGTTTAGTCAAAAATCCGAGTAATGCGAATAGGATACAAGCTAATATCCAAAAAGTACGCAGTTTCCAGTTTTCCGTTAAACGCGCCTGGATAAAACTCGCCATAGTAGCGATATAAAATAGGGCTGCTAATGAAGCGAGCCTTTGTACAATATAAGTGACTCCCTGAATTTGCAAGGGATGGAGTACAAATATCAGTGCTGCGATAAGTGGCAACCAGCGTTTATTTTCTTCTGATAAAACGGTATTAAGGGCAGGGGTACGCACTAAACCGCGTAATAAACCCAATATCGCACAGCCCGTTAAAAAGTGAATTAAGATATTAATGACATGATAGCCAGCAACTTGAAATTGGTGAACTTGATAATTAAGGGCAAAGCTGAAATAGCCAACAATTCGTAGGGCAGAAAATTGCCATAATTCTGCTAAAGTGCCCTGCCAATCAAAAATGATTGGATTTTCCTGAATTGATGAAAAATCATCTAGGTAAAATGGTACATCTAAAGTGTGTCCATAAGTCAGTACGATAGCAAGTGCCAATAATAAGACTTGCACGCTACTGAGTTTCATTAAAATATTTTTATTCATTTGGGGATAGGGAATAGGGAATAGGGAATAGGGAACAGTTCATAATTGATAACTCATTGAAAATAGAAATCCCATTTTTCAAAAAATGGGATTTCTTAATATGCCTTGGTAACTGATAATAGAAGTACTATTAGAACCAAGGCTGGAAGGCAGTGAGAATGAGAAAAGTTTCTAATGAGTCTTCTTTTTCAGCTTCCGCAAATAGGCTTCGATTTCATTTGGTGCCAGTCCTTTCAAACGATCATCAGGTGTAAACTGCTCAAACACCTCATTAGGCGCCAGTCCTTTCAAACGCTCATTAGGCGCCAGTCCTTTCAAACGCTCCTGCGTTGGAATTCCCTTTAATCTCATCTCAAACGGTAAAGATTCAATAAAGGGCATGGTGTAGTTACGGTGAAATTCTTCAAATGTGTAAGGCATCTTAACCTCCTCTTTTAAATACAGTTGATATAACTGGTTAAGTAATGATTTATCCATTGGAACACGCCACTGATAATGGGTATCACCGTACTTAAAGCCCTGTCCATGACCACTAAACAATTGCCATAAGGCATTTTGTTCCTGTTGTGCCATTCGACTTAGAACGAGTATTATATACATTCACTGATTTAATAGTATTTAATGGTATTAAATAGAAGAAAATACTAAAGAACTTTGTCGTTCAAGCAATCTACAATTCGATGGTGTTGATGAAAAAGGTTCCCCAGGAATTCGCCTAAACGCCAATCTGCCATTTGAGTAAATCGAATTGATTTGTTTCAGGAATTTTTCTTTCACTAAAACAATATCGCCCTTGCTAAACTTTCCGACGCGTTGATTGACTTGATATTTAACGCGACCTTTGCCTTTTTTCGGTTGTACGTGATATTGTCTTCTAGTTTGTGTCGCTCGAAAATTGATATGGTAAAAATGGTCTTTATGAAAAGGTATCACTTCACCTGTTCTTAATGTGGCAACCGCTAAGGCATCTGCATCATGAGCTTTTGGCAAACCCTGTTCTTTTCGGAATGCCGAGGTTTCATACCCGTATACCTTTGAGACTTTGTATTTCTTGTTCAATTTAGAATACAGATAGTTTTTTCCCTGCATAGTGCGTTGGGCGATCTGATCTTTAAAGCCATCCACCCCTTTCTTTTTGAGTGTGATTGTTCCATCATGAATCCCGTCATGACAATTCGAACAAACCGTTATCAGATTTTTAATCGTCTCGGAACCGCCATTTTTTCGATAATGGATGTGGTGTGCTTCAAGTGGTGTCTGCTTTGCCTTGCAATACTGGCAGGTGAAATGATCTCGAATCAACTTTCGAGGTTTAAGTTTTTCTTCAAAAAACTTAAACCTCGAAACCAGTCTGAGATTTTCATGCAGTCGGTTTGATTGTTGATAATATTTACCATTTAGTTTGGCATCATTCAGTTTCGCAATATCAATTTGCACATCTTCTATAATAACCACTTTAATCGGTAAAGGTAATTTGTTTATCGTTCTTATAACCTCTTCTACATTGGTTTTGATTGAGACGGGCAACCTAAAAGCACGCTTTGCGGCTTCGCGATTATCAAACCGTGCCTTTCTATACCACAACCTTGATCTTCTTTGTCTGCGATTAGCAGCACGTCCTTGCATCTTCTTTTTAACATCTGTTCTATGGTTGATATAGCCTGACATTAAGATTTCACCATTGGCTATGGCACAATAACCCGTCGTATGGCTACCTTTATCAATGCCAACGGTTATTTTCTGAATATTCTCTTCGCAGTCCCATTTCAGTTGAATCGTAAACGGTAGTCGTTTCACTGACTTGGCCTTTTCATCACGCAGTAGCTTTCTTGCCTTTGCGGGACGGCAAGGCATTAATTGACGACCGTCTTTGTTAATGACATAGACTTTCATAAATAGTGGCTTTAGGCCCTCGGTTAAGAGTGAAGTAATCCTTGGCGTTGTTAAAAAGGCTTTTTGCGCTTATCTCACTTTCGTGTTTCCACTACCCTTAAAGATAAACAACAGGGCTTCAAACTGGATTGAACATTTAAAGGTGTTATAACCTATCTAACTTCTGCTAATTATTAGCCGCCTGTTAGTTCCATACAATACCATTAAATACCATTGGTTAGGTAACTATTATAATTGAACCAATGAATGGTGAGGTAATCTTATAAACACCTTGTTTGATTTTTTGAATTTCTTTACCAAAGTGTTTTTCAAACCCTAACAGTTTTTGGGGATAACTGGTACAAACGGCAAAA